>Ga0183011_10114_pt1 | contig 66046 bp, 35 predicted proteins | sample NAcewD2O_March_FD_122322 | JGI IMG/M metagenome (GOLD analysis project Ga0183011, IMG submission 122322) | Mouse cecal microbial communities from Vienna, Austria - N-Acetylneuraminic amended D2O_March | ecosystem: Host-associated > Mammals > Digestive system > Large intestine > Cecum | place... | reverse complement strand
ACAGCACGATCAGGTATAACCAAAGCCCTCATACTTAGATTATGAGGACATACGGGCGTCAATACAATCGCCTGGCATTCAGGACTCACAATAGGCCCTCCTCCACTCAACGAATAAGCTGTTGACCCCGTCGGAGTCGCAACAATCAATCCATCAGCCCAATAGGTAGTAAGATACACATCATCCACATAAGCATGAATCCGCAACAAAGAAGAACGATCCGTTTTCTGTATACTAACCTCATTTAATCCGAAATGAAAACCAGAGAAATCACTCCCTTCCACCTGCAAACCAACCAGACTTCTCTGTTGTGTGTCATACTTTCCGGCACTGATGTATTCAATAGCATCTTCAATCTCCGCAACCGACACATTTGCCAGAAATCCCAAATGACCACAATTAATTCCCAAGACAGGAACACCACTGTCTCTCACATACAACACCGTATCTAAAAAAGTCCCGTCCCCGCCAATGCTCAGTAACAAGTCAACCCCTTTTCCCCTTAAAGAAGAGGCAGAAAAAAGCTCATTGAAAAAATGTCCACAACCATAAACAGACTCCAACAAACCAGCAAAACCTTCCTCCCCAATCAGTATCACCTCTCTTTCTTTTAACCCTTCTAACAACCTCCGAAGATAAGGATAAAAAAACGCATCCACACTTTTTCCATATACTGCCACTCGTCTCATAGACACCACTCTTAATTGCAACAATCTATTGTTTGCACTCGTCTATTCTCTGGAGCGTCTGCCTGATTCCTGCCATCATAGCCCCACAAGTACGCCCCACCTTTTCAATACCTTCTTCACTCAAATATTTACGAGTACGGGCTTTGTCCAAAAAATTACGGATTTCATGGCAACATCCTTCGGCTTCAAACAGAAAAGACTGAAACACGATCGGAGATCCCGAACTATACCCTTCAGCAATATTACACAAAACAGCCAGCGCCGTTCTTTTGATTATTGTGCTAAACTGCTCGTTCTCATTCCCCTGGAACTGAAAATACACTTCCTTCACTAAATTCCGGACCTCTTTCCAAATGTGTAATTCCTCAAACTTATCGCTATGGCACATATAAAATATAATTGTTTAAGTTAGCTGACTCCTTTACTTCGGCAATAAAGATACAACTTTTTATAATAATAGCTTATAATCCGTCCAATTTTCGATTAAATAAATTAAACAAATCCTCTTTTAATAAAAAAAACGTACGGGAAATTCCGTACGTTTCTGAGATATATCTGATTCAGTTTTAGTTTGTTCTTAATAAATTTCTCAATACATCCGCTTCCCGTCTACCGATAGACGAAGCAGAAGAAGTATACTCCCCATCTCCCCGGTTCAGTACATAAGCATTTCTGAATCCCTTACTTTTCATATCCCGAAGACAGCGCTCAGCCTGTCCCCGATCAGTATACATCCCGCTGCAATACATATACGAACCATCCGCCATTGAATATACATCCACTTCCTCAATCCCTTCAAAAATACTCATATCCAAAACCTGATTGGTAGGCATTAAAACAACGGTATATCCACCCTCCAACCATCGTATCTCCGACTCTTTCGGCTTATCAATATACCTGCGAGAAGGCAAAGCTGTTCTTTCCTGGCGTTCTTTCCTAGCTAACTCCAATTTTTTCTGGGTTTCAAATTTCTTCAGACGGATCAACAAAAGTTCGTCATCGCTAATTTTATCACCTTTTATATCGTGCTGAATCTTTTTCTCCGCGACATACCGGTCTACATTCATTACAAAAGCATCCCCCACATATTGTCTCACACCTGTCAGATCCCGTTTGGCCACATCTTCGTCCGGATATTCCCCCACCGTATAGCGGTAAATATTATCATATCCTAAATACACTTTCACATTTTGAAAATATTCAAAATATACCCGAGGCACCGGATTACGGAATGCCCCAACCTGTATGGCATAACGGTAATCCACCGTAAACATCTCCTTTTCCGGAACAACCACCTTCTCCTCCTTTACTGGCTCCACTTTCCGATTGGGTAACAATTTCAGCGAAAACAGAAAATCATTATACCCCGTTCCTCCCCGGTTGGAAGAAACATATCCCTCCGCACATTTCGTATCTTTAAATACCAATCCGAAATCATCCATAGAAGAGTTTATCGGTCTCCCCATATTCTGAGGCTCTGTCCAAACGCCATCTGCCTTCATCTCCGAAACAAAAACATCCAATCCTCCCAAACCGACATGTCCGTTTGAAGAAAAATACAATCTTCCGCTTTCATCAATAAAGGGGAATAACTCATCATCAGGAGTATTAACAGTTTCCCCCAAATTCTGTATCTCGCCACATTCATCCCCCTGAACAAGCGTCATATAAATATCTTTTCCCCCATTTCCGCCAGGCATATCCGATACAAAAAACAAAAGCGAATCCCGAAACAAACAAGGATGAGCACACGAATAATCATCCGAATTAATATTCAATTCCTTGTTATTCTCCCACTTCCCGTTATTGTTTTCTGCTGTCATTAACTTCAGAATACTGGTACCATCTTTTTTAAGAATGGTTTTCGTATAGTAAATTCTGCTGAAATCTTTCGTAAAAGTAGCAGCTCCGATATGATATTTATCAACCAGTTCGTCGGCAAAAGGCAACATCCGGCCACCTTTACCATCCGCTGAAAAAATAGCATTATACAAACGTACCGATTTATATCCCCTCGTGTCTTTCATCGCATCCTCCCCAACACCAGGAGCCGCCAAAATAATACCCTTACCTTTATAATAGGTCACACCGGATGAAAATCCGGCAAAATTCACATTCGTTTTATTGGCAGCATAAACCGGTTTCTCTTTCATCACCTCTTTCGCAAACTCACAGGAAGCTCTTACACGTTCCACTACAAGCTGATCACAACCAATACTTTCCGCCATATCCGCAAACTCCGCAGCCTTGTCATATTCCCCGGAACGCAACAAGGTAATAGCGTAAAATAACAAATCTTCTCCGCTTAAAATATCCTGATTCAGTGATTTATACATCTGTCCCGCACGCACGACATCATTCAGATGAAAAAAACAATTGGCAATACGGGCTTTTATCGGATCGGTATTAGCTCCCGATGCTGCATTCTCCACCTCTTTCTGAAACAACTTCAAAGCCCCCAGATAATCTCCCCGCTCAAACAACCGCTCTGCCCTACTCTGGCCTGCAACAACTCCCCACGATAGTAAAAATACTATTATAATCCCCGTAAATTTCATACACGAACTTTATTAGTTATCCCTCACATTCTACATCTCAATTCATCAAAAATAGCGGATGGAATTTATATCTTCATAGCTCTCCTGAGCAGGAGCATCTTTTTTCTGCTTTTTCTTACCGAAACCAAATGTCAAAGAGATCTCCTGTACACTATTAAAGTTATTATCCACATCCGAATTATTACCTTCAAACGAATAGCCTAACCACAACTCATCAATCAATTTCACCCGAGCCATAGCAGCAAAAGACTCCTTCGTACGATACTGAGCTCCGAAAATCAAGCCCTCTTTATAGATCAACTTTGCCCCTAAATCCATTTGCGTACTCTCCTGTCCCGAATAAGTCACACAGAGATAGGGCTCCAATTTCGTATTTTCACTCAAACTGAAACGATATCCTCCATACAAAAATATACGCAACATATCGGAAATCATCGAATTAATCTTGTTTCCCTGTTCGTCAATTGTGTTATACTTAAACTCAGGAATGGAAAACCCGACATAATATTTATCGGCCTGATAATGCAATCCGAACCCAAAATTCGGCTGGCTATAATTATCTGAAAAAATCACCTCTTCCTGATCCATCAGATAATCTCCGGAATTGGATACATAATTCAACCCTGCCTGCAAACCGAAATAGAGATATTTGCCCTCATTTACTTTTAATTTATAACTACCCGCAACATAGGCAAACAACTTCTGATAAGGACCGTATTTATCAAAAATCAAGGTCAAACCTCCTCCCAAGTTCTTGTCCTTAATCATCGAATTAATATTGAAAGCACCCGTAGAAGGCCAGTATTCCGACTTCTCAAAACGGCTGCGGTAAAGCAGCAAACCATTAACCCCTTCTTCCAATCCCATACAGGCAGGATTAATCAACGGACGGGTCACCCCATAATCCGTAAATCGCAATACGCTGCTCTGTGCAAAACCGAGCGTGCTCACCAACACTAATATTCCTGCTATTAAAAATCTCATACGACGTATTTTATAAAGGCGCAATTTAAAGCTAAATTTTAAAAACGATTCACTTTTTTAGTTAAAATCCTATCCTCCCTTTTAATATTTATACTTTCCCCGGTTCATATCCCTGCGGATCTCAATCCAGTTTTTCAATATCTCTTTATTTCCCAAATCAATCACATACGTGTATACTCCATTAGCTAAATTAAAATGGGAAATGTAGCCGCTGGTCGTCGTTCCGGTTCCATCCCAGTCGTTCTGGTAATTAGTCGCTTCAAAGACAACTACACCGTCTCTGTTATAAATCGTAATGTGATGATCCGGATAATTTGCCAGGAACTCCAGGTTCCACGTATCATTTATACCGTCTCCGTTAGGCGTAATAATATTCGGAATAAAGAAACGCTTCCGATCCATAACGCTGATGTAAATATATCCGGTTTCCACCTTTGTAGCATCAAATTTATCCACCACCTCATACTTTACAACATCCGAACCGACAAACCCGGCATTCGGGGTATAATCAAAATGACCATTAAACTTCATTGAACCAACACCCCATCTCGGATAACCATCCGCAGTAATCCGGAATATACTGTTTCCCGTATCTCCTCTTCTGCGCATATTCAGGTTATGAATTTTCTCTCCCTGATAAATAGTTATCATAGTATCCCGGCTCTGATTGCCAAAATAGATGACCAACTCGTTTGACATCACTTCCGAAGTACAAATCCGCTCTCCAGTCACACCACACTGTATAACGTCTCCTTGTGCCAGTTTATCGGAAATATATTCCGGATAATCACTATTACTCAACGTGTAGTCATAGTTCAAATACCACGTATAGTGAGCCTTGGTCGGCATATTCGTTACTTCCGACTCAATAATAATTTCATCCCCCGGAGCTTTATTAACCAGATCGGCAGAGATAACTACGGTCGGATTCTCCAATACCCGAATGACCATAGAGTCCACTAAAAGCGATCCGTCATAACAAACATCATTTCCCGGAACCATCCAACACTTCAACCACATATCCCTATCATCCAAAACCGCTTCGGCAAACTGCTCATGTCCCCAATCCCATACATCTTTCCGCCAATTGAACGTCGGATTCGAACCGGCATTTTCATATACGGCTGTAAACAGTATCCGGTCTCCACGACATGCCACAGTGTCCTCGATATTATTGATAATACGCAAACTTGGTGTAACCCACGGTCCTTTCTTCAAAAATACCGTATCTATATATACCGAATCTTCAGTACAAACCTCATTGGAAGGAGTAACGAATACTTTCATCCACGTATCCTCCTGTCCCATAACCATTGTCAGCTTCGTCTCAGCATAACTCAACAACTCATTTCGCGGATTTTCTTCCGGCAAATGGAAAATATCATTGTACCATACATAACGAGCCGAATCCCCAACATTTTTCGCTTCTACCCAAAAATCGACCGTATCTCCCGGACAAAAACGATGTTCCGGATCAACAGAAGTCAACAAATCCACTGATACTTTCTCAAATTCACGAGCTTTCAAGCGCAAGTAACGGGAACATACTTCCTCACAAGCCCCATCACTATATCCACATACTTTCACAACAATATCATCTTCCTGGAATTCCGGAATCCACGTCAACACACATGTATCCGTTTCTAATTCAAAATGCTCTTCCGGCAATTCCAATCCATCAATCGTCCATTTATAATGTCCGTTTTCAATATCATACCCTTCCGGTGAAGACAATTCTGCACGCAGAGCAATTCTCCGTCCGCGGCAATACCAACCGTCAATCTTATTCGCCGGGTCTGTATCCGGAATGATCCCCTCCTGCATCAACAACGTAATCTCAACCTCAAAGCACTCTTTCACTCCCAACTGGAAGACCATCGAAGCCGTATCACAATCATTTTTCACCACTACTTTCAACTCGGAAGCATCCCAACTTTCCGGCACAGCTTGCAAGATTAACGAATCTGTAGTCGCCCCGCTGATAGTCGGCAAACTGACACTATTGTCTTCTAACAATGTCCATACATCATTCTCCTTCCGGTACCACTCATAACTCAAAGGTTCATCACCGGTAGCTTTCACTGCAAAATAAACATCCTTTCCAATAGCAATATTTCTCGGATTTTTGGAATGACTTACAATCATGGGTTTAGCTTTTACAACCACCGTAGTATCTTGGGATACTGTACACCCTGTTGTGGGGTCTGTTGCTGTTGCCGTATATACCCCCGTTAAAGCCGGCTGGAAAGGCACACCATCTGTCACTCCGTTCGTCCATGTCACAGTTGCCCCTAAGGTTGCCGTAGAACTCAAGGTCACGGAGTCTCCCGGACAAATTTCACTACCACTCACAAAAATATTCAACTCCGGTTTCGGATTAAGATTTACAGTCACCTGGTCAGTAGCCTCACAACCCTGTTGCGTCTTTCCTATTACAGTATATGTTCCCGCAACCGTAGGTATAAAAGGCTGTCCGTTCTGCACTCCATTATCCCACTCATAGACATCAGCATCTCCACTACCAGTCAATACCAACTCCTCCCCTTCACAATGTTCCAATGTCGAATTTTGCACCACGCCATTGGCATATACTGCAGGTACTTTATAAAAGTCTGCATCAATCTTGTCTCCCGGAGAAATAGACCCCGTCGTTTCCGTACCGTCAGGCAATATCGCTGAAAATTTAGTAATCACATAAGTCCCTTTCTTATCATCTGTAACAATATGCGTCCACGTCGTATTAGTTTCTTTATTTACCGTAAGAGCTGCACTACCATCCGGAGCAGACAATACAAAACTATACTTTGTATTTGCCGGACCGCCGACAGCCGCAATATTTATCGTTCTGGTTTCTCCCGGATATTGACATACCATCTCGGTAATCGTCCATTCCAAATGCAAATCCACATCCCCTTCAGTCACTCTCACATCAAAACACTTTTTCTCCTTTTCATTACCACACGTAACCTCAACACAAACATTCTTATTACCGGAAGTTGTTGAAGTCACATTAGCACATCCTGGTGTCGTAGCAACAACCGTAACACCTGGATCCGGCGAACTCCATGCATAACCATAGTTACTATTACACTGACCTCCTTCCACTGTTACACAAGCCGGGATCGGTTCCCCCTTTAATCCAGTAGGTGTCGTTCTTGGCGGTTTTACAGCCAAAGGTTGAGGCTGCGTACAATCCCTCGGTTTCACTTTCCCTGTAGCCTCAACATGACAACCATGTCCGTCTGTTACAGTTAATGTAAATTCATGTTCTCCCACTGCACCATAAGCCTTAACCTGTACTGATGACTTATCATTCTGGCCAACCACATCTGCAGCAGGCTCCCATCGGTAGGTTACATTTCCTTGACCATTGTTCGGAATAAAGGTTACGTTAGCACTTAAGGTTCCAACGTCCTCCTTACATGGAGCAATGTCTGCAATTGTAGCTCTCACTTCATGTCCCACAACATTCACTTCATTAGAGAGTTCACTCGTACATTTCTTACTATCTGTTACCGATACCTTAACCTTATTATCTCCCGCTACTGCCTTTTTAGTTCCCGTTGCATTTCCAGATACCCCATTGGTCCAAGTATACGTTTGATAGGTCCCGGATCCCCCACTTGCATTAGCAGTCAGTGAAATATTCTCTCCAACACAAACATCTGTTTTTGCCGGAACAATATTAACTGAAGGCAACCTATTTACAGTAATATTTGCTTTCCCCTCTTTGCTACACCCATTTGTTGTCACCTCTACTACATATTCTCCTGATGTTGCTGGAGTAACCTGTGCCGAAGTCCCCGTCGCCCCTTTTGTCCATTTATATGTTCCTCCACCTGATGCAGTAATCTTTTGTCCTTCACAAACCTCTGTCGGAGTAATAGAAACTGTCGGTAAAGGATTAACCTTCACTGTGTAATTTGCCTTTATTTCATTCCCATCTTTATCTTTAATAACATTTCCACTGGCATCTTTCAGTTTTGCTGTCAGATTATAAGTACCAGCAGCGAGACCTGTTCCAACCACACCTTCAGTAGCCGAAGCACCTGTTGTTATATTAGCATTTCCCCAATCTATACTATAACCCGTAGGCGCATCCGTTACTGTTGCATTTACCTTTTTTCCCGTCTCTCCCTGACACAAAGTCACACCCGTTACTTTTATTGTCGGATCTATCTTTTCAGGCTGCAACCCCCATTTATCTGTATAAAAATCACTCCCATCATCTGGATTCAAGTTCCCTGCCTTATAAGTGCCAGAATATTTAACTCCCTCATATATTACCGATAACTTTATAGTTGTCCCAGGACCTACAGCATTATAATCCTGATGAGTTAGATCAAGTTGTGCAAAATACACACCCCCGAAATCAATAAAATCAAAAGATCCCCCAAAAATCGTTTTAGTAATTACAGGAGTACTTTCTATAGTTAAATTTATATTCGAATAATCACTGGCAGTACACGAACCTGTACAAGGTAATTGAAAATACATTGTTTGAGCTATTGCCCATAAACGTCCTGAAGCAACCAACAATAAAATACAAATTACAACAACTTTTTTCATTAGTAAATATATTATAATTCTATTATTTTTATTAATCCCCAAACTAATTTAAGGCCACGTAAAATCAATCAAAGAAGTTTTTCCGTCAGTTCCTCCTACATAAAAGAATAACACATCATAACCAGCCCTTGCATGATATCCCTTTAACATTGCTGGAGAAGCCTCACTTGTAAATCTATCTATAAAAGCTGTTTTTAAATAAGAATCACTCAAGGGATTTTGAGCAGGATAACGTTCACCCATACTCCAATAACCAATCGCAGATAATTTACTTAATATACCAGTACCTATTAATCTCGATGTCGTTAGAGTTATTCTATTAAAAGGAATATAACATATATTCGGAGAAGATTTTATTGCCCCTCCGGAATCCGCAATATTTTTATTATCAAACACAACATCCTTAGAATCAGCAAGTTTTCCAAATATTACAAATTCTATTCTATTACCAGGATTTACAGAAATAGAAAAACATACCCCTACATTTAAATTCGCATGAGTTCCAGCAGGAGCAACTCCTGTCATTCCTGCCCATTTATTCATAAATGCCATATAAGAATCATTTAACCATCCCCACCCTCCTGGTTCCTTTACAGAGGCATTTGAAGCATTTTTATATTCATCTTTTGCCCATGCATTCACACTCGAAATATATAGCTTATTATTAGCATTTTTATGATTTCCATCCAAAATATAATCTACAAAATCAGTTACATAAGTCAATCCATATCGAGTATGCATATCAAATATATACGGGAATGCGTATATTCCTGCTAAATTTTTATTCGTATATACCGTATCTGTTGCGTCCGCAATATGCCTGGCATAGCCCAATGTATCTGCAACAAAAGATTCATAATTATTTCCACAAAGTGTTCTATTAGCCGTCACATAATAAAATTCAAGCGAATCCATAGTTGGTTCTGCCCATGACAAGGCTGTAATATCTGTTCCTGATGATTCTGCGGCATAAATATTTCCATCTTTTCCTGTCAAACAATATGGATCCCACTTACGACTCCATACCGTATAGCTCTCAGCCCAATTCATATTTCCCCATACCAATTGAATATGACGCTTATCATTAATAGTATCAATATCTACAACCGGTGCATCGGGGATGCGGTAGATGTGAGCGGTATCGGAAGCCTTACATTGGGTAAGGTTTCTATCTGTAGCCGTTATAATATATTGAAGATCTTTATCTTCCATCATACCGTTTACTGTTGTAGCTGTTGTGCCGTCACCAGTTCCACCTGCCGTCCAAGCCACGCCATCACTGCTTTCCGACACGCTCCAAATGTAGTCAAAATCACCGGAATTTGCAATATTTAAGTTAAAAGTAGAATCTTTATGCAAAGCAAGGCAATGTTCATCCAGTTCAACTTCCGGCAAAGCTCCGATCTTCACAGTATCATTTACCGTAACCACACACCCCGGAGCATTCGTCGCATAAACCGTAGTCAATACATATATACCCGAATTTTCAGCCGTTAAAGATGCCTGTGTCGGCGGAGTAATTCGAAGCGAATCGTTGGTAGAGGAACCGCTCAGAGGCTGATAGGTATATCTTGCCACAATATCTCCGTAACCACCGTTCACACTATATTTCACCGGCAACTGAATATTCGTACCACAAGTATCATTCCCGTCAAAAGCCAACCTCAATCCGGTATTCAGAATGTGTCCTGATAACGTATCATGTGCTTCACACGTTCCATTAGATGCCTTAACAGCGACCTTATATTCCGTCTCTCCGCCATCTAAATCCAACTTCCATTTATTTTGACTTCCCGGTACATTATATCCTGTTCCATTACCGCTTACCACCTCCCAAACATACTGAGTTGCATTTACGGCAATCACTTCTAAATTCACTATGCTCGAACAACTATCCAAAGCAGCTAAAGAAGTAATGGTCACCCCCTGCTGTATCGTCACATCTGCCGTATCTTTTGCAGCGCCACCATTTACACTGACTTCAAAGCGATAGGTTTCTCCCACGGTCATACCTGCCGCAGGCAAGGTAAGAACAGAATCAGCAAATGTCAATGCAACTGTAGTACCTGCGATCTGCGTCCAAGTCCAGTCTGTTACCGTACCACCGAACGAATGCGCTGTCAATATCACATCATCACCATTGAGACATATCGTCGTGTCGGGAGCCTCAACCACCAATACACCACAAGGCCGTCCTTTAAATTCCTGCTGTGCTTCAATCGTACATCCCTTATCGGTAGTTACTTGCACGCCGACAGTCTGTTTAGAAGCCGTTAAAGCTAAAGTAGCCTCATTAGCTACTGCTGTTTGTGTTGCACCCGTCCAGGTATACCCAGTCGCAGTCCCATCCCCTGTCAGCGTTGCCGTTATAGTAACAGTCTCTCCCTGGCAATTACCATCTGCAACCAAGGTCACTGCCGAGCTATATATTCCGACGGTTGTATCCAACACCGTCGTACAATTTTCTGTATTGGTAATCGTTACCTCTACAGAGGTTGAAGCTGTAAGCGCAGGAGAAGTAAACGCAGCCGAGGTTTCCGAAACAGAAGCTCCATCTACCTTCCAGCTATAAGTATCGCCTGCTGCTCCGCCATTCACTGTCAATGATACCGTTTCGTTCTCACATACCATATCAGCAGAAGCCGTCAAGGTTACCACCGGATGAGGTTTTACCCGTACCGTTACCTCTATCGAATCTTCACAACCTGCCGCTGTTTCTCCTATTACATAATAAGTACCGCTGGGCACTGTTGCTGTAACAGGTGTTGTATAAGATGCATCACTGAAATAAGTTTTAGTAATAGCCAAGCCTCCATTGGCACTCACAGCAAGATTCAAATCTGCCGTAGGTGTACAAACTGCCATATCAGCCACACTAATTTCAAGAACCGGTTTCGGATGAATTGTCACAGTCACAGATTCTTTCTTTGAAGGACAACCCGTGGATGCACCCTGTACCGAATAGGTTTTAGTCGTAACCCCCGGATATACCTTTGTAGAAGTCAACTGAGTTCCAGTTGCCGGATCTCCCTCCCAATAAGTCAGGTTCATCGCATCAAAAGTCGTTCCCGTTCCCGGAGTCCAATCCACATTGGCAGCCAGATCTATCGAATCCGGTTCACAAGCCTCCATCGTAGAGGCCAACAATTTCAACTGTGGTGATGTCAATATATTCACTCTTACCGTATCTTCATACGATTTACAAACCCCGTTTTCTGCCCGCACATAATATAATCCGGATGCAGAAACCGCAGTTGTAGTGGTCAATGTCGTTCCTCCTGTAAAATTAGCTGTTGTTCCGTACTTCAAGGTAGCCCCCGTACTTACCGTCCCCACAGCATCATATAATTTCACAGAACCACAAGCCGCCAGCTTATCTGCACTCAGATTGAACGTCGGCATCTCATCTACCGTTACCACAATTGAATCACGAGCCACAAAACAATTGTGCACATCTGTACCCTCTACATAGTATGTCGTCGTAACTGTCGGTGCCACATTCTGAGTGGAAGCATTCATCACTAGCGCAGCATCTGTGGGTTGAGAAGTCCACGAATATGTTCCATTCGTCAATCCGCTTGCCGTCAAAGTCAAATTACTGGAAGTTTCACATACGGTCTGGTCTCCTGACAAATTCAGTACTTCCGGCACATATACCTGAATGGTCGTATCTGCCGTAGCGATACATCCATTGGCATCTTCCCGCTGAACTTTAAACTGTGTTGCTGTCGATATCTGTTTGGTCTTTGATTTACCTTCACCATCTGCAACCCCACCTACTGTCCAAGTGTACTCTGTACTTGCTCCGCCACTCGTAACCTCGACTCTTACCGAATTACCGGGACATACGGAATCATAATTTGCTGTTAAAACAACCGCAGGCAAATCATTTACTATTACTTTCCGGGCTGCTGAATCCACACAACCATACACTGAAGTACCAACAACCTTATAGGTAGTTCCTGTTGTATTGACTGTTGTAGTAGATACAACCTGTGTTTTATTATTCGGAGAACTTAGTGTTGAAGGCTCTTTCCACAACCACGTTACATTTTCCGCCAGTGAAGCAGAAGCCGTAAGTGTTAAAGTTGAATTCAGACAGACCGCTATATCAGCCGAAACATCTCCGTTAATTTTCACATCAGGTGTTGCACCGATAATCAATTTCACATTCTGAGTTATAGTTTTACCTGCTGCATCTGTAAGAGTTACCTTCACAGGATACTCTCCGGCAGTTGCTGTAGTCGCATCAAATGTCAATATTAATGAATCCCCCTGTGCAACTTGAGATTGAACACCGGCTGCGGTCGGAAGATTATCCCATTGATAGGCATAAGGTGTAGTTCCAAAGATAGCTTTAGCCCTCAATACAGCCCCACCATTCAAATCAGCAAGACATACCGTATCCCCCTGCAACTTATTCCATGCCAATTCCCGGGCAGTATACTGAACTTGTACCTCAGCCGAATCCTTACATCCCTTTGCCGTAGTCATTACAACCTGATATTTCGTTGGAGCCGTAGGTAAGGGCGGATTAAACGTCGTTGTTGCAGTATTCCCCAAATGCATCGCAACCGGACTCAACTGGCTATAATCATAATCTGTAACCGCTCCGGCTCCTCTGACACCATCACCTCCCGCCGTCAAAGTTAAACTTGAAGAAGTACCCTCAACAAAAGTAGACGGATTAGCAGCCAGACTCGGATTCTGTATATAACCACCATTTCCCTGTTGAGAAACCGTACCCGTACATCCTTTTGCATCCGTCACGGTCAATGTAAAAGTATTTATACCCTTTCCTAAAGTAGCATTCACCTTGGTACTATCACTCTGTACTGTCAGAGCTTCTCCTCCATGTTCCGAACTCACAGTCCATATATAATGATGATAAGGCGCCGTACCATTTGACAACGTTGCCGACACACTGATATCCGTCCCGGCACAAACATCCGCAATTGCCGGAATAACAACCACAGGTTTCTTATTTATCGCTATGTTATATACATCTGATGCCGTCTTACATCCACCAGCAACTTCTGCCTCTACAGTATAAGAAGCAGCGGCAGTAAATGCCGGAGTTGTATAAGAAGTCCCCGTACCGACCTGTCCACCTGTTGCATTATACCATTTATAAGTAACACCCGCTACTGCTCCCACTGTCAAAGTCGCCGTACTTCCTTCACATACTTCCGTCGGACCAGTAATCGTCGGTTTTACCGGATTCTGATTTACCGTAGCTTTCAATTCCACGGTGTCGGAACATCCCGTTGTTGCGTTTTTTCCCACAACCCAAAATGACTTCGGCGAATCGGCAAAAGCAACCGTCTGAGATGTTGAGGTTGAATTAGTACAATTCGCATCAGAATAATAAGCTAGTGTTAAGCCTGTTGCTCCTCCAAGTATTGCAGAAGCAAGATTAATCTGATTACCTTCACATTGTGCCACCGGCTGTGCCGTCACAGATAAATTCGGCTTGGGATTAACTGTAACCGTAGCCGTATAGTCGGCAGACTCACAGGTCCCTTTTACAGATTTTACCCGGTAGGTTATTGAAGACGGTGTACTTCCTGGATTCACAGGGGTTACAGTTAAGCTATTAGCTGTCACCGCAGAACTCGGATTTACCCATTTCCAACTATCAGCTGTCTGTCCGGCAGCAACTGTTGCCGTCAAAGTAATTGTCTCTCCGGAACAAACCGTTGAACTTGAAGCAGCCAGCGTAGCCATAGGAGCTTCATTTACTGTGATCAACAACTCTGTTGTATCCACACATCCTGCTGCTGATTTAGCAACAGCCTGATAAGTCATTGTTCCAGTCGGAGCTGCAGAATATGTCGCATTCCCCGGATTAAAAGTAGTATGCGAAGGTAAATTATTATCGGTTGAAGTTCCCACCGCATCCCAAGCATATTGGTTTGCCACCTGTTCCGCGTCCGTAATAGATAGCGTCAAAGGCACACCTTTACAAATTGTCGTACCCGGATTAGCCGAAATCGTAATATCCGGTTTTGCATTTACTGCAAAAGAAAACGTTGTTTCTGCCGTATTAGACGCTGCATCCGTCACCGTAGCTTTTACTGTATAATTTCCAGCAGGACAATTCGACGCAATCTTAATTACATCTCCGCTTACTGTCGCATAAGAAGGATTAAAGGTATTGGTTCCCCCTCCGTCAGTCAATGCTATGGAATAAGCCCCCCCCGCATCAGCATTCGACACTGTCGCCACTGTACTTACATCCAGAATACTCCCCTCACAAATATTTGCCGCAATATCAGGAACTGATATACTTAATGTTACTTTCCCTCCTAACGTCAAGTTTTCCTGTAAAAAATACTCCCAGTCCCCCACACCCCAATTTCTCGTATCAACATCCTCTGTACATTTATCTTTAACTTCAATAGAAAAAGAATACTTATCACTTGCAATGACTCCATCTCCTCCAAAATCATCAAAATTTAAAAAAATAACGTATCCATAATCTGTCGCTTGTAAAAAAGATTTCGGAGTTGATGTTGGATTTCCATCTTTATCAATATTACCTACCGTATAGGTTGTCTCTGTCGCATATGCCCCAGGAACCAACCAAGTAGTAGTCTGAACTTTTACAAAATAAGTAATACAATTTATATCAGACTCCGATGTCATAATCGGAAATGTTAAATAAGCTCCATCATTCTTATTCGCAGCACCATTATGTCCTCCATCAACAGGAATAATTGTCTGAGCAAACAAATTGCATGTAATCAAAAAGCACAACAGTATAACAAATACTTTTCTCATCTATTTACTCCAAAATAAATTTGTACTATTTACAACAACTCTAAGTGGTAACCATGGATATCCGCCAATAGCAACTCCTCCTGTATGAATCCAACTCGCCTGTCCCCCTACAACAATCCTCGTCGATATACTAATCCAATCCTGATTAACATTAAATCTATAACGAGCAACAGAATTTACATCCACTATTTGCTCTCCAATATCCATCAAGAAATGAGAACCACACATGCCTAATGGGAATAATATATAATTATACCCCGTCATACCAGCCATTGGAAGTGGCTTCAAATCATATACAAATCTTGATGGTAATTTACCATACAGTAACAACTCATAATCAGATGCGTCATTTTGCATAACTACACGATAAACTTTTCCCGGTTCTAAAACAAATGCACTACCATAAGAACCGTAAATCCAATAATCATTACCAGCAACCCAATTGTACGTCGTCTGTTTTTTAGTCCAATCTTGATCTTCAAAAGTAAAATCACCTATAGAACTAACTTTACACTTTCCAGAAACATTACGTCCAACAAATTTTATAAAATCTTGACTATTCATAAGTCCCTTAGATGACATATCAAAAGGATATGAAACAAAATTAAAACGCTTACTATTTACATTTCCAGAAGCAACTATTAATCCTTGTTTAAAATACCCAACTGTATCACTGGAATGAGAATAATAACTTTGTCCTAACTCTGCGATATAGCGGCTTGCATTAGCGTAGAAGAATTCCAAAGTGTCATTTGCAATATCTACTAAATATTTATCCAAATCCGCCAAAGCCATTGCTCGCGGTGTATATTGTGTTGCGACAGCATATCCGTCCCATTTCACACCCATAATCCGAACAGAATCCGCCTGTTCCAATCCCGGTTGTGTATGATCCCACTTCAAAAGAATATTTCCCGTAATGGAATCCTTATCAATATCCAAAGCAATCGAATCCGGTATAATATATGCCCTCACTGTATCCGTTGCAGCACAAACAGTATTCACCGTACTGCTCGCCTTAAATACATATTCCACATCACCTGTCAACGGCTTAGACCGCATCGTCAATTGTGAATCCGATCCGTCTATTTTACCCGACGGCGTTGAAGTCCATTGATAAGTAAACGCACCATTCAACAATTGAGCCGTCTGATCCACATGCAAGGTGAAAACACTGTCCCGATATTGAGCAAAAGAGGATTCCAGGATATGAACTGCCGGCATTTCCCCGATCATAGCATCTATTTCTACCGTATCGGACACACAACCGTTAGCCGCCTCCGCATATACCATCACCGTATGCTGACCAGTCAAAGACAATATCAACATACTATCTGTTGTTGCCAATGGGCTACCGCCGTCTAAACGCCATGTATATCCCGTCACCGATTCACCTGTATTCGTTACTTTAATCGTATCGTTCTGACAATCCCAACGCCCATTCAATGCCAATAACGGAGCATGCGCATCGTTCACTTTTACATTGACTCTTGCTGCAGCCTGTTTACCATTCGCACCTGTCACTAAAACAGCATATGCATAATCCCCTGCAAGCATTGGTTTAAATACCACTGACGACGTATCGACCTTACCCACTAACAAATCCGTCGGAGTCCAGGCATAAGTTGCACCTTGTACCGGACCACAAGTAATCTCAGCTGTCCATCTTACCGTATTATTCAAACATATGGTATCTGTCTCCGGTTCTGCCTTCACACACAATCCGTTTACATTATCAATAATTACTTCCACCGTATCCGGCAAACTAAGACAATTGTCTCCATCCGTCACATACAACTGATAAGATGCATCGGCACTTAAAGGCTTAGTCTGCGGGTATTGATAAGCAGTATCGGCAAAAGTCGCCAATCCGGTTGCCGGAGCCCAATGCCAATCGTAATCAGCCACTGTCATACCTCCGGTACCCATTGTTGTAATGCTTCCTAATAAAACCGTATTATTACCTGCTTGTATTGTCATATCCGGTCCCGCACTGATTATGGGAGCCGTATGTGTCGGATCCTGCACCAACGTGATGATCGTATCCGCTCCCACCATTCCGGACTGATCCATCACTTTCACACTATATTTATCCACATCGGCATAAGCAACCCATAAGGTATCGCTCAATCCATTTGTACGGGGCGAATTTACTAAAGTTCCGTCTTTATACCAAGAATATTCAAAATTCAATTGTCCGCCGGCAGCATTGGCCACCAACATAGCAGCACCTCCCTGACACACCTGGTCCCCATAAGGAGAAGTCAATGTAACAAGCAAGCTATTCCCCATCACTACGATGTCTTTTTCCAGAGTGTCACTCGGACAACCATTAGCATCCGTAGCAAATACCTTCATTGTATAATTGGCCGGTTCTTTCACCAATACATCATAAACACTGGAAACAGTCTGCATAACCGTATCTTTAGGTAAATTGCCGAACCAATGATAAATATATTCATTATCTCCTCCCACAACAATCGGTGCTCCACCTGTAGCTTGTACGCTTGCAGAGACATAAGCAGTATCATTCACCAGATAATTCGGAGACTGAGGTGCCACGACCCAATTCAACAAAGAGGGCCGTCCAAATACCTCTCCCGACAATGTACGGGTCATGTTACATACCGTTCCATTGGAAGCTGTGACTTCAATAGAATAAGCTCCCGGTGCTGAAATTATATAAGTTGCCGAATTGAAGGCCGTCTGTTCGGCTGTTGCAATTCCGGCAGGTATAGTCGACCAGGTATAATTTTGTGTTGCACCGATACCGGTTGCCACCACTTTTCCAACGCCACAACTATCCGTTATCGCCAGATCTAACAGAGGAGAAGGCTGCAAATCTACCGTAATCTGTTTGGCCGAAGCACTACATTCACCTGATTTCCCCGTTACTTCATAAGTGTGTTGCCCTGTCAGATTCACCACAAATATACTATCAGTACAACTGATAACGACACCGTCTTCTTTCCACTCGTAAGAGGATGCAAAATTCGTCGTTCCAACCGGATAAACGACTTTCAACGTATCATACTGACAGTCGTGCGTTCCGCTCTTCACTAAATCAAATTTCGGAGCCTCTGATGACAAAACGTGAATATCTGCTTTTAATGCTGCTACTTTACTGCCATCTTTTACCTGAACAACAAAAGTATAATCGCCAGCAGCAGTAGGTATAAAATGCGCGGAATCTTTTTTCACGTCCAATTCCGACATGGCAGGAGTCCAACTGAATGTAGCCGACGCACTCAATGCATTCATGGCTTCCCGAACTACCATCCAGGTATCATTCCCTAAACACAAAGTATCAATGATTGGGTCAAGGCTCAAATGCAAACCGTCCGGAGTGACATTCACCACCGCCGTATCCGGCAAGCTCACACAATTATTATCGTCCGTTACATATAACAGATATTCCTGTTGTGCTGTAAGCGCCTTTGTCAAAGGATACTGCTTATCCGCTTCCGTCGCAGAATTCAACATATTCACAGGAGTCCACAACCATGCCTGGATATTCGTGCCGCCACCCAACAAAACAGTCTGTGCTCCACTGGCAATAGTCATGTCAGGTCCTGCATCAGCAGCCGTCGCCGTCAAAGTCGGACTAATGGTCAACTGTACGGTATCACTCCCTAAGCCCAACGGATTACCATTGTCTTTCACGTTCACATAATAAGAAGATGCGGCAGTAGGTGCAACAATTAACTGATCTGTTGAACCAGAGTTGGACACAACCCGAACCGGATTAGCCTGTCCCGCCAGATACCATTCATAAGTATAACCGGCCGTACCTCCACTTACCGTTGCTTCCAAAATTGCAGAACCATCCTGACATACGACAGTACCATATTGTGAATTTAAATCCACATCCAAAGGTGTATATCCCGTTACGGTAATATCATGTTCTACAGTATCACTGACACAACCCATATCATCTACTGCATAGATAGCAATATGATAAGCCATCGCCTGTGCAGCAAACTGGAACCGGTTATTATCCGCTCCGAACCAAGTCAGATCATACGGAGAAACTTTTTCATACACATACGGCATAGTTCCACCCGAAGCCTGAGCCGTCCCCTGAATGATACTACCCACAGGCACAGGCCCTTGAGTGACAGAAGGCAAAGCAACCGTCACTTTATGAATATCTACCGTTACTGTATCAATATCGGATTTACAATCGCCGGCAACAGCCACTACTTTCACATGATGAACACCCGTGGCCGGCATAACAAATCCCTCTCCCGTAACACCTGTCTGTAAAACACCGTCTACATACCATTCATAGGAATCAGGTACAATACTTCCCGCTGCCAAATACGCTTTTAGTGAATCTCCCCAGCAATACACGGGATCCAAATCCATTAAAACAGGAGCCTGCCCTGTGCCGACATGAATGCTTACTGTTGCCGTCTTTTCCACTCCGTTTGCATCTTTTGTCTTCACAGTAAAGGTGTAATCCCCTGCAGCCATCGAAGTAAATACGGGTGTCGCAGAAGTAGTATCATTCAACCCTGCCGACGGAGACCAGGCATAAGATACCGGTATATAATCGGCTGGAGACGTAACACTCAACAGTGAAGAGTTAGCGGTACAAATCGTATCCGGCGTTGCAACGGCAATAATATCCGTTACCGAATCACACGCGACGATGACAAAATGAGCCGTATCGCTCTTACAACCGTTCATTGGCTCCTGAGCCATCACACTATATTTTCCGGGATCGGCATTCGAAATAATCATCGGATTACCTGTAGCAAATAAATTTCCATCCCCGTCAAACCATTTCACAACTGCCCCCCAATCAGAAAGAGAACTCAAAGAAACAGCAACATTTCCATTACAATTGTCCCACGTTGGCCTAATATCCAAACTCAAATTATTTTGTCCGGTTTTAACATTAAAGGTCTGTTCCACCGGATTAGCACATCCCTGTCCCGTCACCCGTACCTTGTACTGACCGTTGGAAGCATCATTTATAATACCCGGGTTTCCGACAGCTACAACCTTACCGGCAGCATTCAACCATTCTATACGCGCACTCCAGTCACTCAGGGTCAACAATTGCAACGTAACCAAATCCGTACAACTGGCATATCCATCCGGATTCAATGTAATCACCGGAGCAGTATTTATTTTCACTTCCAATTCCAAGGTATCACTGTTACACCCGACAGATGCCCCCTCCGCATAAACATAATAAGTACCGTTTGCCTGCATCGTTGTCACCACCGGATTACCAATAGCCACTACCGTACTCATATCTCCGGCTAACCATTTCACGGTTGCCCCGGCATCACTCAATGAGTTCAGACGAAGAGTAACGGAAGTATCACAGGAAGTAAACAAAGATTCAGCCGTTATCACGGGAACAGAGTTCGTTAATACATTAAACGGCACCGTATCACTATGACAACTACTTCCAACAGCCACAACATAATGTATTCCATTCTCAGCCACCGGTTCATTAATTGTCAACGGACTTCCCGTTCCCAGGAGCTGTTTCTTCGTATCTAACCAATACACAGTCGCATTCAAATCACTCAAAGCAGTCAAACTCAATGTAACATCCTGCGTACAGCTTGAAAAACCGCCGGCATTGAGAGATAGTTCCGGGTCCGTATGCGGACGCACCACTATAGGTAGCGTATCACCGCATCCGGAACCCAAAACACTAACATAATAGGTTCCATCTTCTATTACATTTGTTATAGTAAACGGATTGGCATTCCCCAACACCGTTGCACCGTCTTTATCCAACCAAGTAACCACCGCCGAAGCATCCGTTAATCCGGAATATGAAACTTTCACATCGCTTCCGCAAGCAGTATATTGAGGCTGTAAATCAAGCGTCGGTTTCGTTCCGAGCTGAACATTCACAACTGCCGTATCACTTGTACAACCAGCCTGAGTTCCTAAAGCATAAACATAATAAGTACCAGAGGCGGTCACGGTCGTAGACGTCAATGCCGTTGCCTTATCACTCTCCAGCCATTTTAAAGTTGCACTATTGTCACTGCTTATTGCTGTTAAAGTCAAACTACGACCACAACTTGTCTGTGGATCAATAACAGTGATTAACGGCTTTGTTCCGAGCTGAACATTCACAGCTATCGTATCACTTGTACAACCAGCCTGAGTTCCTAAAGCATAAACATAATAAGTACCAGAGGTCGTCACGGTCGCAGACGTCAATGCCGTTGCCTTATCACCCTCCAGCCATTTTAAAGTTGCATTATTATCACTGCAAGTCGCACTTAAAACCAAACTATTTTCACAACTCGTCAACGTATCTGCAACCGTAACCACAGGACGTGTTCCTAACTGCACTGCTACAGGCAATGTATCGCTAACACACCCCGCACCACCAGAAGCATAGACATAATAAGTACCGCCATCAGAAACGGTTGTGGAAGTCAATATACTATTATCACTCTTCAACCAAATCAAACTGGCACTATTATCACTGCAAGTCGCACTCAACGTCAAACCGTTATCACAACTCGTCAATGGTGAAGTCACGTTGACTACAGGACGGGTATTCAATTCAACAGTAACAGCCGTTGTATCGCTAACACAACCCGCACCACCAGAAGCATAAACATAATAAGTGCCGCCATCAGAAACGGTTGTGGAAGACAATATACTATTATCACTCTTCAACCAAGTCAAACTGGCATTATTATCACTACAAGCCGCACTCAACGTCAAACTGTTATCACAACTCGTCAATGGATCCGCAACAGAAACAATAGGACGACTGTTCAATTCAACAGTAACAGCCGTTGTATCACTAACACAACCCACTCCGCTAGAAGCGTAGACATAATAAGTACCGTCATCAGAAACGGTTGTGGAAGACAATATACTATTATCACTCTTCAACCAAATCAAACTGGCACTATTGTCACTGCAAGTCGCACTCAACGTCAAACTGTTATCACAACTCGTCAAAGGTGAAGTCACGTTGACTACAGGACGGGTATTCAATTCAATATTTACTGATACAGTATCACTAACGCAACCCGCGCCACCAGAAGCGTAGACATAATAAGTACCGCCATCAGAAACGGTTGTGGAAGTCAATATACTATTATCACTCTTCAACCAAGTCAAACTGGCACTATTATCACTGCAAGTCGCACTCAACGTCAAACTGTTATCACAACTCGTCAAAGGTGAAGTCACGTTGACTACAGGACGGGTATTCAATTCAATATTTACCGATACAGTATCACTAACGCAACCCGCACCACCAGAAGCGTAGACATAATAAGTACCGCCATCAGAAACGGTTGTGGATGTCAATATACTATTATCACTCTTCAACCAAGTCAAACTGGCACTATTGTCACTGCAAGTCGCACTCAACGTCAAACTGTTATCACAACTCGTTAAAGGTGACGTGAGAGTAATAACGGGTTTCGTACTGAGTTGTACATTCACAGCAACTGTATCACTGACACAACCTGTTCCACCATCAGCGTAGACATAATAAGTACCCGAGGCTGTCACTATTGCAGAAGGCAAAGCTGTGATTCTGTCACTCTTCAACCAGTTCAAGGTAGCATTATTATCGGTACAAATAGCAGTTAACATCAACTGATTGTCACAACTTGTCAACGGGTCGGTCACGGAAACAATAGGACGACTATTCAATTCCACATTCACTGACATCGTGTCGCTCACACAACCGGAACCGCCATCAGCATAGACATAATAAGTGCCGGCATCAGAAACCGTCGTTGAAGGCACAGGTGTGTAATCATCCGACAGCCATTTCAATATCGTGCTATTGTCGGTAGATGAAGCACTTAATGTCAAAGTGCTTTCACAACTAGTCAATGGAGTCGTAACATTAACAATCGGACGATTACCAAACTCAAGAGTTACATCCAGCGTGTCGGCACAACTGCCATCGGTTATAACCAAATGATAAGTATCCGACATCCCCGACTGATTAGCCACTACGCCATAAGGATTATCCGTAGAAGAGATTCCATAAGTGGGATCATACCATTTGGCTGTTCCTCCACTGATACTAGTATATTCTAGATTTCCATAGTCCGGTTGGCAAGACGTTTGCAATAAAGCCACATCCGCTGTCGGTTTGGCTCCAAAAGTAATGCTCACCGGTATAGTATCACCACAACTAGCGTCTTCAATAGCTAAATAATAATAATCAGTGACATTCGTCTTAGTTACCATAAACGGATTTTCATTGGCTGCAGAAGCCACTGTATAATCCTGACGTAACCAATGGGTCGTAGCCTGAGCACTCAAATTCGAATAAAGTAATTTCCCCGAATTTGCATCGCAACTCGTTAACATTCCGTTCATTCCCACGTCAACTGTCGGCTTGGTTCTGAAATGAACAGTGACGGGGAATGTATCGGAACTGCAAAATTGACCGTTATTGCTAATATCTGCATATACCCAATAAGACTTGGCCGCCTGCCCGAACTCACTATACACCTGTGGTTGGTCTCCGGGCAGAGGAGTCGTTCTGTCTTCTTTGAGCCAATGCAAATTTCCTACAAACGAATTTACCCATAAATTTATCGTATCTCCGCAAGCTGTCAGCTCCCGGTTAACATCAACGGAAGGTGTAGCCAAACGGGTCTCAGTCATTAATGTATCCTGACATCCCTCATAATCCAAAGCTAAATAATATACTTTATTCGGAGCTGCAGGCAATGTCGCAGCACCTCCTACAGAAACATAAGGATTTTTCGACGCGTCCAGCCAGGAGGTTGTAGCTCCTGACGGATTCAAATTCGTATATGTCACCGCCATTTGTGCGGCAGCAGAAGTACATGCATATGTGATACTATCCAGATCTGCAGTCGGCATATTCTTAATATGCACCGTCTGATATATGGTATCAGAAACAGCTCCGGATGTTGTATTTTTAGAATAAGCACAAATCGTATAATCTCCTGCCCCCGGCCATTCTATTGTAACTTTCGAACCGCTATCCACCGCAACAATCGGCAAAGAAACATCTTTCACAAACCAAATACAGGTATCCGCCCCCTGGGGTGTATTTTCAGAATCCAATGCATAATCCCAACTCCACGGAAAATCCCGTCCACAAGATACAGTATCCATATCCTCCGCAAATACTGGTGGCACAATTTCTTCTCCCCAAGGAATAAGACCATCATTTTCAAATATTACATTTAAACCTATATTATCATTACCTGTAACTGGATCAATTGCACTTTCATACTTGGATCCACAAGCAAAACAAGTATAAGTACGATCAAACAAAACATCTCCATATATACCAACTTTTCCAGAAGCTGTAGGATTTACTTTAGCCGTAAAAACACCTAAAGTAATATAGCTAGTTGTATCTGGAAATTCTATCACATCTCTTGCTCTATTAGGGGCTGTTATTTGAAGAGCATATGAAATTTGAACCACCTCAGAACACCAAAGATCATGAGTAGTAAAATCCTGGGCTAACGTACTATATTTTAGTAATTTTTTATCGTACTCCCAACTTACCCCCTCTTCTCCTGTAAAATTCTTCCAAATTGCATCTGTTGGATCACATACATCATACCATAAAAAAGCAACAGATAATCCACCAAACGAATATATTTGATTATCTGGATCTTCTGGATCTTCAAGTGGATCATAAACCCATGAATCAACTCTCTTTAATCTAACTTCAACCTGATAGATTAAATTACCCTCTGAATCTGTCTTTATTTGAGGCTCATGAAAATTAATTGCTATAGTATCATTATAATTCACACATTGCGCAAATAAAGAGCCTCCTTGCCTCCAAATAGACAAAGCTAATAGTAGCAAAAATATTTTAACCCCTCTCATAATTATATACTACTAATAAAAAGCCTCAGTAGGAATTCCTTTAAGCCAACTCATCCACGAATTTATATCAGCAGGAGTTACTCTTAAATCAAAATTTAGATCCTCATTATAATAATTCTGAGACTGTGATATAGCTGCGTTTATTCTATTATAATCTGCAATTGTTAGCCTATCATTTCCATCTGTATTTCCTCCATACATATAATTCACATTTGCAGTACGATAATAAGCAATATTAGGCTTACCCGCAACAGGAAATATTGTAGATGTAAAATCAGCAACTACAGATGTTACTATCGTTGGTCTATTTATCAACAATGAAACTTTTTCTCCTGACATGATTCCAAGATGATTACGATGGCGAATTATTACGTAATAATCATTGTCCGATAAATTTTTAAAAGCAATATAAGGATTCCCCACTGTATCACAAACAATACCATCTGATCTTAGAAATGCAGAAATTGAATCTATTTTTTTAGTTATTCTAAAAGGTCTATTCGAAATCCCCGTAGCTTGTGCTTCTACTATATCAACTTCCACCCAATCCACATAACGTTCACCAACAGCATCTTTATCTTGAAGTATCTCACGTAATCGATTCGTCGTAATTTTACAATTCGGATCATAAGGAGATTCGAAAAATGCTCCTGAAGGATCTTTCATATTAGAGAATTTATTCAAATTGTTCTTATCCATAAATGCATACATCGAATTCAATGCAGAACGCCACGCACCCCACAAATACACTTTCAGAGTCAAATATTTCAAACTTTGTACTTCCACCTCCCGCATATAAGCACACTGCTTACCAGGTACATTTTCATACAACACCGTATCCATTCCCATCGTATCCTTTGCTAGATAGGTAAAAGGTAATTTATTTCCAAGTCCCTTTTTAGGCGTACCCAAACCTTTCAAGGATATTAAATTCATTGAAGTATAACTCTGAGTTGCATTGAATATGGTAGAGTTTTTTGAATCTATTTCCACACTCTTACCAGCTGCAACCGTTACACGGGGCAACATCTGCAAACCGTCTTCTTTAATAAAGATCGTATCGTATTCCGTAGCAACAGTTGCGTTATCACAATAATATGTTCCTATTTTCTGGATATAGACCTTTCCCTTCTTTGCTTTAATCGGCGCTTCCCAATACCATACAGACCTGCCATCAACCATAACATCAGTTACAGCAGACATACTCACTCCTACTGTATCTTCTGTTAAGACACCCCCATTGCCCGGATCATTCCGATAGATCATATATATGGAGTCGACATCAGCCAGTTCATCCATAGTAACCCCAAAGAAATTAAAGCGTACGGAAACTACCGAATCTTCCGGACAAATTGTCACCGTATCAATTTTGTTTAAAGTATAAATATCATTTAATGGAGACACAAACCCTTTAATACTATCTCTTACAAATAAACGGGTCTTACAATACTTAGTTGGCCGCGTTACTAAAGTTGTATCCGAAACCACACAATAAAAATAGATGGAATCTATAGAATTCGGGACCTTATCTATATATAAGGTATCTCTTGTCGTGTTAAAATGATAATCATAAGTATATCTTTTCCCGCCTGATGTGGTCTGGTCTTGAGTCGTAGCAGAAGCTAACACACGATAGGAGCGATCTCCCCCCGGAATAGAATCATACCATTCAAAAATAGGCCCGACACCCGTTGATACAGCATGCATTCCCAAAGCCATGACACTACCTTCACATGCATACAATTCATCCGGCATACAATCCACCTCTAATGAATCTGCCGGAAGTTTCTCAACATCTCCAGTTAAAGTTTCTATAATCGGATTACCTCCATACGTCTGCAAACCGGTGGAACCTCTCAAACCTGCATCCCATTTTATTCCCAACTTCACAGAATGCGGTTCTTTCAGTTTCCATTGCACCGTACACAACGTATCCGGTTTTCCGACAGCTAACTTTAATTTATATTTTGCGTTGGGATTTACCGTTACTCCTATTAAAGCATTACCTTGATCCTGGCGGGTCAGCGCAATATGCAACCGCTCCGCCCATATTCCGATGTTGGCTTGTAATATAGCATCCGGATTACCATAAGAAGTAGCCGTTCCCGCACTCAAACTGTCATGCACATGAGTAAATACCGGATTAGCATCAAATGCCTCAAAATTAGCATAAAAATACAAGTCACTGTTTCCCAAGACTGTATCCGGCATATTCCAATTCGCATTTATACGCTCTACCACAATCTTGAATTCCAAATAATCCGCTCCTGAGGCTGACACAACCGTCGAGTCAACAATGCTGACCCGCAGTGAATCCGTCCAGGATGTCTGTGCATATATCGATTTTCCCCACAAAACCCCTACCATCACAATCAAAACAACCGATCTAAAAAAATATTTCACACTCCTCATTCTAAATACTTTTTTGCATATACAAAATTATACCTTTTTTTGATAAAAGGAGATAAAATCCAAATCTGAATCCCTGCATAAATTTACAATTTTATATTCCTAAGCTCTATTGACACCTCAAAAAAAACTTAAAATATTGTATTCCAGATAAATTCATTGACACATGGTTAATTTATGTGAAAAAATATTTTTAATAACTTCATTTAATTTATAATCATTCTAAATTATATTTTATATGAATATAGAAAAAATAATAGAAAGAGTTGTGCGAATAATATAAAATCAAATAAAACAAATTTGCAATTCGCTCTATTTTCTCACATTTATTTTCAATATGCGAAGGAAAAGAAATTGTAAAATGAAATCGTTGAGAATCGAATATTTGAAATCCTATTCAAACTCACACGGAAATATGCCCGGGAAAACCACCCACTTCTTTTATTCTTTACAACAATTCCCGTTATAAAGGCGAAGGCAGCCTGTAATTTTCCATATAAATATTTATTCTCATTGTGTTCAAAACAGAAGCGAATACTCCATTACAGCAATTATATTGAAAAGAAGCAACCTATCCATCCGGCGACATATTATCATATAAAATATATAATTAATTACACGTATTCATACCCCCTATTATCCCATCTATACCTTATTTATATATGCGCCTGCTCAACCGACAAAACTTTCATTTACAAACACAAATTAAATTTTTGAAAACATTTTAACAGAAACCTTACTGAATATCAGTGACATTATTATTTTTGTAGTTTTGACAATAATAACCTTAAATGAATTCAAATTATGGAATCAAAAGAAAAAGCACGTAGAAAAACAGCCACACACGATAAAAAATTATCGCAAGCCCCCAGCTGTCATGATGTACCTAAACCTATCAGTGAGGAACAACGCTGCATTTTAATCGAGCTACTAAATAGTGCCAAGAGACAGCAAAATCATCTCTCAGAAGCCGTCAAACAACTGAGTGAACTTTTAGATAGGCGCAAAATAAAACCGAAAGATAATAAAACTAACAAATAATATTACTAATACAACAAGAAGGTAATAATTTGTTAAACTGTTAGTTGTACATCCGGAAAAAGAAAAAAAACAAAGAATGAAAGCAAATTATTAAAAAGCCAAGAAAGAAGGTTTTAATAAATCCTTCTATCCATACCTTTATAATAATTTATTCGTCTTTTCCGGAGATTTTCTTTAAATTTGTGTTTAATTTAAACATATAAACCATGTTGCCTAAATTTCTTATCGCTGATAATTCACAGGAATCAATTGATGTAGTCTATGTCGTGCATACTGAAAAACCACGTTGCATCATTGAATGCGACCTGGACGGATTTTACAGTAATCAACGAATCCATTGGATTGACGAAGAACCTCTTTCTTTGGATGATATAGATACATTACTGGAAGAGGCGGAAGAATTCTATGAAAAAGAACTGGACAATCAGGAAGATATTTACGACGATGAAGAAGAGATTTAATTTGAATGAAACTATGTATACAAAAGAAGATTTAAAGGAATTTAAAGACCGGGGTATCAAGCGCGAACAAATCGATCAACAGATTGACAATTTCCGGAAAGGTTTCGATTATGTGAATCTGACAGAACCGGCAAGCATCGGCAACGGGATAAAAACCATTCTTGCTGATGAACAAAATTACCTCATCGATCTTTATGAAAAAGGTATGCAAAATGCAGAGGTTGTAAAAATGATTCCGGCCTCCGGCTCCGCTACCCGAATGTTCAAGTCGCTTTTTACGTTTTTAGAAAACTACACCGGCTCTACGGAAGATTTTCTTGAATTAGTACAAGATACAGAACCCAACAGCATGCATGATTTCTTTATGCATCTGAACGAATTTCCTTTCTATTCCCGTCTGAAGAATATCATGTGGGAGAAAGGCAAAGATTTAGATAAGCTATTAGACAAAAGAATGTTCAAGGAAATCCTGGAATACATCCTCTGTCCGAAAGGATTAAACTACGGAAATACCCCCAAAGGGTTGGTTGATTTCCACGTATACCGGGATTTTGTCAGAACCGCCTTTGATGAACATCTGGTAGAAGCTGCCCTATACTGCAAACACGGTAAAGAAGCCCGGCTTCACTTCACCGTCTCGGAAGAATATGTGGAAAACTTTAAAAAACGGTTGAAAAAAGTAACCAAGGTTTTCGAAAAAATGTTTGACGTAAAATATGATGTCACTTTCTCCATACAAAAACCTTCTACCGATACGGTCAGCATAAACGATAATGGAGAGCTTGTGCGGGATGATGCAGGTAAAATTCTGTTCCGCCCGGGTGGCCACGGCGCCTTGATTTACAACTTAAATGAAATCAAAGCCGATGTTATTTTCATTAAAAACATTGACAACGTCATTCCGGACCGTAGCAAAGGCGATACCATCAAGTTTAAAAAACTATTGGGCGGAACGTTGCTGGAAACTCAAAGCAAGGTTTTTGAACAATTGGACCGCTTAGACAAAAGGAATATTTCAGACAGCGAATTGGATGAAATCGAAGTTTTCATTGAAAATACCATCGGATATAAAAAAGCTGAAGGGTTGAATTTCACGTCTAAAAAAGAGAGAGTCAATTATTTACAAAACATCCTCAACCGTCCTATCCGAGTTTGCGGTATGGTTAAAAATGAGGGTGAACCCGGAGGGGGTCCTTTTTGGATAAAAACAGCCGACGGAAGTTCCAGACTGATGATTATCGAATCAGCGCAAATCAATTTAAAAGACAAAGAACAGAAAAAAATCTTTGACTGTTCCACCCATTTCAATCCGGTGGATATTGTTTGCGGCACCCGCAATTATAAAGGGAAACGGTTTGACCTTACAGATTTTATTGACCAAAGCCAGGGATTTATTACCAACAAATCGTATAAAGGAAAAGATATAAAAGTACAGGAACTCCCCGGTCTTTGGAACGGAGCTATGGCTCAATGGATTACCATCTTTATTGAAGTTCCGTTGTCCACTTTTACACCCGTGAAAACTGTATTTGATCTGAGAAGATTTGAGCACCGGAATGTTTTTTCCAAGTCTTAAACAAAATATTTCATTTCGTATAAATCCGGGCAGTTTGTCCGGATTTATATATGGCTAACAATAAATTTACTGATATATGGGAAAACGAAGAAACTATCTGTTACTGGTCATTAAAGGTTGTTGCATGGGAGCTGCAGACGTTGTTCCCGGTGTTTCCGGAGGAACCATTGCATTCATTACCGGTATTTATGAAGAACTGATTAATTCTATCAAAAGCATCAACCTGACCTCGCTCCAATTACTTTTCCAAGGGCGGTTCAAAGAATTCTGGAAAAAGATAAACGGAAATTTTCTTATTTCAGTGGTCTGTGGTATCGGTATTTCCATTTTTTCCTTAGCCAAATTAATGAATTATTTACTCAGTACCCATCCCATCGAAATCTGGTCCTTCTTCTTCGGACTGATCATCGCCTCTGCTTTGCTGGTTGCCAAGGAAATACGTAAATGGGACATTTTCACATTTTTGGCTCTGGCAGCAGGATGTGTGTCTGCGTATACCATTACGGTGTTGTCTCCGGCCTCTACTCCTCAGACCTGGTGGTTCATCATGCTTTCGGGAGCCATTGCCATCTGTGCCATGATTTTACCCGGAATCTCCGGAGCATTCATTTTGTTATTATTGGGAAAATACACGTATATCATGGCGGCGGTCAGTGAATTGCGTATCGGAATCATTCTGCTTTTTGCTGTCGGTGCCGTCATTGGAATCATCAGTTTTTCCCATTTTTTATCTTGGTTATTAAAGAATTATCATACGCTGACTATTGCCCTGCTGACCGGTTTTATGCTGGGCTCCCTGAATAAAGTATGGCCTTGGAAAGAATCTCTTGAATTCTTTAAAGACACACACGGAATACAGCAGGTTCTGATTGAAAAAAATGTCTCTCCGGCGACTTTCGGAACTTTACAAACCTGTAACGGGAAATACTTTTTTTCAGAAGATCTGCTGACACACACCCCTTGTGAAAGCGGTCAGATTCTGACCCAGGCAGACCCGCTTCTCGGGCATGCCATTATCATGTGCCTGCTCGGTTTTTTTCTGATTTGGGGCATTGAATATTCAGCCCGGAAATTAAAAAAATAAGCCAGGGATTATGGATACATACGGTATTATCGGATTTCCTTTGGGACATTCGTTTTCCAAACGTTATTTTACGGAAAAATTCCGGCAAGAAAACATCGATGCAGAGTATCTGAACTTCGAAATCCGGGACATTTCGGAAATCAAAATGTTATTATCCAAACATACATATTTGAAAGGATTCAACGTCACTATCCCTTACAAACAATCCATTCTCCCTTTTTTAGATGATATCAGCGAAGAAGCCCGAAAAATAGGAGCTGTCAACTGCGTAAAAGTAGGCTGGCAGGACTCCCGCCCCCGGCTTATCGGATACAATACGGATGTTTATGGTTTTAAAAATGCACTTCTCCGGTTTATTCCCGAAGGAATTACCCAGGCTTTGATTTTAGGGAACGGAGGTGCGGCAAAAGCCGTGCGATATGTACTTCATGAACTCAATATCCATACGCTCACGGTATCCCGTACCCCCCGCACTGCAAACGAAATCAGTTATCCGGAGATTGCCCCCCTGCTTCCGGAATACCGTTTGATTGTCAATACCACGCCTTTAGGAACCTGGCCTGATATTCAAAACAGTCCGGCTCTACCCTATTCGCTTCTGACCCCCCGGCATTATCTTTTTGACTTGGTCTATAATCCAGAAAATACCTCATTTATGCAACAAGGTGCCGACTACGGAGCCCATACCTGCAACGGATTAAACATGCTCATTTCCCAAGCTGAAAAAGGCTGGGAAATCTGGAAATAATACAAAACCTATCTTTAAAATAACCTGCTACAACCCAATCGTCCCTTTGCAACGGTTTTGTTTCCCGTTTTCAATTAATTCCGTTATCTTCGCAAACGTTAACGAATTTCACAATAAATACAAACCAAGATATTACAAACCATGCAAAAGAAACTATTATTGGGTGTGGAAGCTATTGCACAGGGGGCAATAGACAGCGGCATTTCCGGAGTTTACGCTTACCCCGGTACTCCCTCAACTGAAATCACGGAATACATTCAATGTGCCGAAGAAACCCGGACGCGGAATATCCACTGCCAATGGTCCGCCAATGAAAAAACGGCAATGGAAACAGCGCTTGGCATGTCCTATGCCGGCAAAAGAGCTTTGGTATGCATGAAACACGTGGGGATGAATGTGGCTGCCGATTGTTTTATGAATGCAGCCGTTACGGGAACAAACGGCGGTTTAGTGATAGTCGCTGCCGACGATCCGTCCATGCACTCTTCCCAAAATGAACAGGATTCTCGGGTGTATGGTAAATTCGCTCTTATTCCGGTACTGGAACCCTCCAATCAACAAGAAGCGTATGACCTCGTGCGCTATGGTTTTGCCTTATCGGAAACAGTAGGCAGTCCAATCTTGCTGCGCATCACAACACGATTAGCCCATTCCCGTTCCGGAGTAAATACCGCTGCCCCCTTAAATGAAAACAGCCTGAAACTTCCGGAAAACAAACGGCAATTTGTACTTCTTCCTGCCATTGCCCGCAAAAGATACCGGCTATTATTAGACAAACAGGCGGATTTTAAAGAAGCATCGGCAAATTCACCGTTCAACCGCTATACCGAAGGGCAAGATTACTCGCTCGGAATCATTACCTGCGGTATCGGTTATAACTACCTGATGGAAAACTATCCCGATGGCTGTCCTTATCCCACAGCTAAAATCTGCCAATATCCTCTTCCACGGAAAATCATTAAAACTATTTTAAGCAAATGTGAACGCATTCTTGTTCTGGAGGAGGGATATCCTGTCATAGAAGAACTTCTGAAAGGCTATCCGGGCGACAAACGCATTTCCGGACGATTGGACGGTACTATTTCCCGCGACGGCGAACTATCGCCTGATATTGTTGCCAAAGCACTAAACCTCCCTGTCCGGGAAGGCGCAGACGTACCCAAACTGGTAGTTCCAAGACCTCCTGCCCTCTGTAACGGATGCAGTCACCGGGATGTGTACAATGCCCTGAATGAAATTATCAAACCATACGGCGAGGGACGCGTTTTCGCCGATATCGGTTGTTATACCTTAGGAGCCCTTCCTCCTTTTGAAGCCATCAATTCATGCGTAGACATGGGCGCCTCCATCACTATGGCAAAGGGGGCTTCAGATGCAGGCTTATTTCCTGCTGTTGCTGTTATCGGTGACTCCACGTTCACCCATTCCGGCATGACCGGACTTTTGGATGCCGTAAATGAAAAATCACCAATCACCGTCATTATCTCAGACAACGAATCCGTATCCATGACCGGAGGGCAGGAGTCTGCCGCTTTAGGACACCTCGAAGCCATTTGCCGGGGCATCGGAATAGCCCCCGAGCATATCCGTGTATTAAATCCGGTCCCGAAAAACCACAACGAACTCTGCCAGATTCTCCGGGAAGAACTGGAATACAAGGGCGTATCGGTGATCATCCCCAGACGCATTTGCATACAGAAGGCCAGACGGGATAAGAAATAAACCACTTTCAACAACATTTAAAGACACGAAGAGCATGAAAACAGACATGATATTAGCCGGAGTGGGCGGACAAGGCATTTTATCCATTGCAGCCGTTTTAGGTTCTGCCGCCCTCACCAATAACCTGTACATAAAACAGGCGGAAACACACGGTATGAGCCAAAGAGGCGGAGATGTGCAGTCTTACCTGCGTATTTCCGACCAACCGATTTACTCGGATCTGATTCCCCTCGGAAAAGCAGACCTGATTTTATCCGTAGAACCGATGGAAGCCTTACGCTATCTCCCCTATCTGAAACCGGACGGATATGTCGTAACCAATTCCACTCCTTTCGTCAATATCCCCAACTATCCGGCTACGGAAGAATTAATGCATACACTGGAAGCCTTACCCCACCGGATTATCCTGGATGCCGACACCCTGTCCAAGGAAAAGGCGGGAAATATCCGGGCCGGAAATTTTATCATGCTGGGAGCAGCTTCCCCATTTATCAATATTCCCTTTGAATACCTGGAGGAAGGAATCCGGGCTGTTTTTTCCCGAAAAGGCGAAGAGATTATCGGTATGAATCTGAAAGCCTTGCATGCAGGACGGGATTTTGCCCTGAAAGCATAAAGAAGCCCATCCTGCGGCAGGATTTCAGCGTAATGCCGACAAAGTAAACGTCTCTTTGTATTTATTTCCGATTTTTAATGCTATCTTTACCTGGTTTTAGTGGCGTAATAAAACAAATGAATATCAATATTAACCCCAAACTGTTGTAACTGTTATACCTGTTGCGACTGTTGTAACTTAAAAATGTACACATGAAAGGACTGAAAATCGTTGTTCTTGCGAAGCAGGTTCCCGACACAAGAAATGTGGGAAAAGATGCAATGAAAGCAGACGGAACTGTAAACAGAGCAGCTTTACCTGCTATCTTTAACCCCGAAGATCTCAATGCACTGGAGCAGGCATTGAGAATCAAAGATCATAACGAAGGCTCAACCGTACACATTCTGACGATGGGTCCGGGACGGGCTGCTGAAATCATACGCGAAGCCATGTTCCGTGGAGCTGACGGCGGCTATCTATTATCCGACAGAGCATTTGCCGGTTCTGATACCCTTGCTACCTCCTATGCTCTATCCTGCGCTTTACGGAATTTATCTGCCGACCTGATCATCTGCGGACGTCAGGCTATTGACGGCGATACGGCACAGGTAGGCCCCCAGGTAGCGGAGAAATTAGGCTTGCCGCAGGTCACTTATGCAGAAGAAATTCTGGCTTGCAATGAAAAACAACTCACCATCCGCAGACGACTGGAAAGAGGGATTGAAGTTGTGACGTGTCCGGTTCCTGCCGTGATTACGGTAAACGGTTCCGCCGCTCCTTGCCGCCCCCGGAATGCCCGGAGAGTGATGAAATACAAATATGCCAAAGCTACTTCAGAAGTACAGAATGCCGATGAAGACTACATCAGCATGATTAACCAACGTCCTTATCTGAAAATCACGGAATGGAGTATAAATGATATTACCTGTGAGGCGAAAGACCTGGGATTGAGCGGTTCTCCGACGAAAGTAAAAACAATTGAAAATGTCGTTTTCCAGGCCAAAGAAGCCAAAGTACTCGAGGCCAGCGACGAAGCTATCGATGCCATGATGAAAGAGTTAATCATCAATCATACCATCGGATAAACAGGTCGGTTTACTTCATTAACTTTCAAATTATTAAATCAGATTATGAACAGCGTATTTGTATATTGCGAAATAGAAGAAGGTGCAGTTGCCGACGTAAGCCTTGAATTGCTTACCAAAGGCCGTACCCTTGCCAGTAAATTAGGCGTAAAATTGGAAGCTATCGCATTAGGTTCCGGATTAAAGGATGTGGAAAAACAGGTATTCCCCTACGGTGTGGATGTCTTATGGAAAGGAGACGACAAGCGTCTGGCTCCCTACACAACCTTACCTCATACTTCCGTATTGGTGAATCTATTCAAAGAAGAAAAACCTCAGATTGCCTTTATGGGTGCCACCAGTATCGGACGTGACTTAGGCCCCCGGGTTTCCTCTGCTCTCCACAGCGGTTTGACAGCAGACTGTACAAGTCTGGAAATCGGTGATTATGAAGATGCCAAAACCAAACAGGTATATAACAACTTACTATACCAAATACGTCCGGCATTCGGCGGTAACATCGTCGCTACCATTGTCAATCCGGAATGCCGTCCCCAAATGGCGACAGTACGGGAAGGGGTAATGAAAAAAGAGATTTTCAACCCTTCACATCAGGGCGAAGTGAAAAATATTGATGTAGACCGCTATGTAAATGCCGACGTCGATTTCGTCGTAAAAGTGATTGAGCGCCACATTGAAAAATCAAAAATCAACCTTAAAACAGCTCCGATTATCGTTGCCGGCGGATACGGGGTCGGTTCCAAAGAGAATTTCAACCTGTTGTATGAACTGGCAGAAGTGTTGGGCGGAGAAGTCGGTGCTTCCCGTGCAGCCGTAGATGCCGGATTTTGCGAACATGAACGGCAGATCGGACAAACCGGAACCACCGTACGCCCAAAATTGTACATCGCCTGTGGTATCTCCGGCCAGATTCAGCACACTGCCGGAATGGAAGAATCGGCTATGGTGATTGCCATCAATACTGACAGCAATGCCCCCATCAACAAATTTGCCGATTATGTGATTACCGGAGATCTGAACGTGGTCATCCCGAAAATGATTCAATATTATAAGAAAAACAGTAAATAATTGATATATGGCTAATTTTTATACAGATAATGAAGATATAAAATTTCATCTCGGCCATCCGTTGATGAAAAAAATTGTAGACCTGAAAGAGCGTAATTACACCCAGGCCCAGCAATATGAATCAGCCCCCAAGGATTTTGAAGATGCCCTTGACAATTACGACAAAGTATTGGAAATCGTAGGCGAAATTTGCGGGGATGTAGTTGCCGTAAACGCTGAATCCGTAGACAACGAAGGTCCTCATGTCGTGGACGGACACGTAAACTATGCAGCAGGTACGCAACAAAACATTGATGTTATCAATCAAGCCGGACTGAACGGTATTTCTTTACCCCGCGAATACAACGGCTTAAACTTCCCCATCGTGCCTTTTATCATGGCTGCGGAACTTGTCGCCCGTGCCGATGCCGGATTACAAAACATCTGGGGGTTGCAGGATTGTGCCGAAACCATCAACGAATTTGCCAGTGCGGAACAGAAAGCCAAATACCTGCCCAGAGTATCGGCAGGAGAAACCTGTGCCATGGACCTGACGGAACCGGATGCCGGTTCGGATTTGCAGGCCGTACAACTGAAAGCCACCTACAACGAAAAAGACAATACGTGGTACCTCAATGGCGTGAAACGGTTCATCACCAACGGTGACGGACACATCTCCTTAGTTCTGGCCCGCTCAGAGGAAGGCACCAATGACGGACGCGGTCTTTCCATGTTCATTTACGACCGGAACAGTAACGCGGTAACCGTACGCCGTATCGAAAACAAATTAGGTATCAAAGGCTCTCCGACCTGCGAATTAGTATTCAAGAACGCACCTGCAGAATTGGTCGGTGAACGCAAGATGGGGCTTATCAAGTACGTAATGGCTCTGATGAATGCCGCCCGTTTGGGTATCGGCGCACAATCCACCGGTATTGCCGAAGCTGCCTACCGTGAAGGATTGAAATATGCTCAGGAGAGGAAACAATTCGGTAAGGCCATCATTGAATTCCCGGCTATTTACGAAATGCTTTCCAACATGGAAGCCAAATTGCACGGCATCCGTTCCGTTCTCTATGAAACTGCCCGTTTTGTGGATGTGTACAAAACCTATTACCACATCTCCAAAGAAAGAGCGTTGGATAAAGACGAACGGAATGAAATGAAAGAGTATCAGAAATTGGCTGATATCTACACTCCTCTGCAAAAATTGTTCGCCAGCGAATATGCCAACGAGATCTCTTACGATGCATTACAGATCCACGGCGGCTCCGGTTTCATGAAAGATTATCCCATCCAGCGTTATGTCCGGGATGCCCGTATTACCAACATCTATGAAGGTACGTCACAGTTGCAGGTTGTTGCAGCTATCCGCGGCGTAACAACCGGACAATATCTGAAACACATCCGTGAGGTATACGAAAAAGCTCAAATCGCTCCGGAACAGGAATACCTGAAAAATACGCTGAAAGAGATGGCCGATACCCTGGAAAGAGTGACGGCAGCGGTAAACGCCGTAGGTAACCCGGAATACACAGACTTCCATGCCCGCCGGTTGGTTGAAATTGCCGGTTACACCGTAATCGGACATCTGCTGTTGCAGGATGCCCAGCGTGCGGACCGTTTCTTAAAATCTGCCGAGATATTTATCAAATACGGACAAGCAAAAGTTTGCGCCCACGCCTCTTTTATCGATAATTTCAATCCCGACCTACTGGGAATGTATAAAAAATAGACAGAAACGCCCTTCGGGGCGTTTTTTTTATCTCCTTTGACTTATCGTTTCCAACAATTTCCCAAACATTAATTATTTCTTAAAAACTCCCTGTTCTCTGTTCAATAAGAAAAAAAAGTTATATTTACATCCAATTATATCATTTATTAATCCCAAGAACAATGAGTATTTTAAAAAGTACAATCACCCTGGCTCTGCTTCTGACGGTCTCGGGAGTATGGGCGCAAGGCAACGCTTTATGGATGCGTTATCCGGCAATTTCTCCGGATGGAAAGACCATTGCTTTCAATTACAAAGGTGACATCTACACCGTCAGCAGCGAAGGCGGACGTGCCACTCAACTGACAACCCATCCTGCTTACGACGGACAAGCCGTATGGTCACCCGACAGCAAGAGCATTGCTTTCGCTTCCGACCGTGAAGGAGGTATGGATGTGTACCTTGTCGATGCTACGGGAGGTACTCCGAAGCGTCTGACCTGGAATTCAACGTCCGAAGTACCCATAACCTTCACTCCGGACGGCAAAAAAGTGCTCTTCCAGGCCTATTTGTTGCCCGATGCCGGTTATACCCAATTCCCTTCCGGTTCGCAGGTATATGCCGTAGATCTGAACGGAGGAAGACCGGAACAGTTTCTCACATTTGAAGCCTACAATATCCAATTCAACAAAAAAGGGGACAAAATTATCTACCATGACAAAAAAGGATATGAAGACGAATGGAGAAAACACCACAAGTCTTCTGTGACCCGGGATGTGTGGATGCACGACCTGAAAACAGGTACATTCACCAACCTAACCCAACAGGAAGTGGAAGACCGCAATCCGGTTTTTGCTGAGAATGAAGAAAATATCTATTTTCTGAGCGAACGTTTCGGAGATTTCAATATCTGCAAGATGCCGGTAAACAACCCGAAAGCCATCAAGCAAATCACCAAACACAGCAAACATCCGGTACGTTTCCTCAGCAAGGCAAACGATGGTACGTTGTGTTATTTCTTTAACGGAGAGATATACACGCTGAAAGAAGGACAACAACCTAAAAAACTGAATGTAAACATTGTGGGCGACCAGTTGGAACAAGAGGTAACCCCGATAAACATGGGTGGTAGCGCCCGGGAAATAGCCCTCTCCCCCAACGGCAAAGAAATTGCCTTTATTGTACGTGGCGACGTTTTCGTTACTTCCGTAGAATACAACACCACCAAGCGTATCACGAACACCGCCAGTCAGGAGCGTTCCGTAAGTTTCTCTCCGGACGGACGGACATTGGTATATGCCGCCGAACGCGACGGCAACTGGAATGTCTACACAGCGACATTAGCCGATAGCACTGACAAATTGTTTACTTATGCCAAAGAGATTAAGGAAGAACAACTGACCAAGGGTGAAAACGCCAAATTCGAACCCCAATTCTCTCCGGACGGCAAGGAAGTGGCATTCCTCGAAAACCGGACTGAAATCAAGGTCATCAACCTGAAAAGCAAAAAGGTACGAACCGTTTTGCCCGGAAAATACAACTATTCGTATGCAGACGGCGACCAATGGTATCAGTGGTCACCTGACGGAAAATGGATTCTGGCAAAATATTTTGAAAAAGGCGGCTGGCAAAATACAGATGTCGCACTGGTAAAAGCAGACGGCAGCGGAGAAATCCACAATCTGACCAACAGCGGATACAGCGACGGCGCTCCGAAATGGATGATGGAGGGGAAAGCCATTATCTGGGAATCGGACCGTGCAGGCTACCGCAGCCACGGAAGCTGGGGAGCCCATTACGATGTATATGCCATGTTCCTCGACCCGGAAGCCTGGGATGAATTCAAAATGAACAAAGAGGAGTCGGCTTTAGCCAAAGAACTGAAGAAAGAGACGCCTGCGAAGGAAGAAAAGAAAGCAGACAAAAAAGAGGGTAAAAAGAAAGAAGAGAAGAAAAAAGAAGAAGACAGCAAACTTCCGAAACTTACCATCGATTTCAACAATCTGGAAGACCGCATCGCCCGTCTGACCATCAATTCCTCAAACTTAGGCGATGCCGTTTTGACCAAAGACGGGAGCAAATTATATTACCTCGCCAGCTTTGAAGGCGGTTATGACCTGTGGGTTCGCGATTTCAAAGAAGGAAGCACCCGCATCCTGTCAAAACTAAACAAATGGGGTGGTGCACTGGAAATGGACAAAGAAGGAAAAAATCTGTTTCTGCTTGCCGGCGGACAGATTTCCAAAATCGACATCAACAGCGGCAAGGTAACTCCGGTTACTTTTACTGCCGAAATGGAGCTGAAAAAACCGCAGGAAAGAGAATATATCTTTGACCATGCCTGGCAGCAGGTGGTGGACAAATTCTATGATCCGGCCATTCATAACGTAGACTGGAATTTCTACAAAAAAGAATACAAACGCTTCCTGCCCCACATCAACAACAATCATGATTTTGCAGAAGCTTTGGGAGAATTACTGGGCGAATTGAATGCTTCCCACACAGGTGCCCGCTATTACGGTTACAACCGTGCACCTCAAACGGCAGCTTTAGGCGCTTTCTATGATCCGGAGTACAAAGGCGACGGTTTAAAGATCAAGGAAGTGATTGAAAAAGGTCCGTTAAATAATGCCAAGACCAAAATCAAAGCCGGAGTGATCATTGAAAAAATCAACAACCAGCCAATCAAAGCCGGAGAAGATTATTTCGGATTATTGAACAACCAGAGCGGGAAGCGGATTTATCTGAGTCTGTATAATCCCACGACCAAAGAACGCTGGTCCGAATATGTAAAACCGATTTCACAGGGTACACAAAACGGTCTGCTTTACGACAGGTGGGTAAAACAGCGCAAAGAATTGGTAGAAAAGTTGTCGGACGGTAAAATCGGATATGTGCATATCAAAGGTATGAACAGCCAGAGTTTCCGGGAAATCTATTCCGAAATTTTCGGACGGTACCGCAACAAAGAAGCCATCATTTTAGACACCCGCTTCAATGGCGGCGGCTGGCTGCATGAAGACCTTGTCAATATGTTAAGCGGAAAGAAATTCGCAGAATTCCTCCCCCGCGGACAATATATCGGTCAGGATCCTTTTGCACAATGGACCAAACCTTCAGCGGTCATCATGAGTGAAGGCAACTACAGCAACGCTCACGGTTTCCCCTGGGTATACAAGGAACTCGGCATCGGCAAGTTAGTCGGCATGCCTGTTCCAGGCACAATGACTGCCGTATGGTGGGAAACCCAGCAAGACCCGACGTTGGTATTCGGTATTCCGGAAGTGGGTATGAAAGATAACCAGGGACGTTACCTGGAAAACCTGCAATTGGAACCGGACATACGAGTGACAAACGACCCGGCTTCGGCAATCCAGGGACGTGACTTACAATTGGAAGCTACAGTTAAGAGCTTATTGGAAGACCTTCGGAAATAAACCGCCGGATTGATTTTTTGATACACTCCAAAAGCTGAAAACGCTTTTGGAGTGTATTTTTTTATACCGGAATCGGATTAAAGCCGTATCTTTGTGTTCAAAATATAAATCCGAACACTATGAAAGTTCCGTTTAAAACGACCGGATTGATTTTTCTCCTGCTCGTCGGGCTATGTAGCTGCCGCACACGACACCCCCAAAAGCCCGTCATAAGCGTCAGTATACTCCCGCAAAAATATTTTGCTGAGCGTATCGCCAAAGATTTTGCAGAAATCAATGTCATGATACCGCCGGGAATGAACCCCGCCACCTGTGACCTGAGCAGCGGACAGTTAAAAAAACTATACGACAGTGACATCTGCTTTGCAGTCGGTTATTTACCTTTTGAAACAACCCACCTTTATCCCGTATTAAAAAACAAACCGGAGGTTCTGTTAGTCAGCCATTCGGACGGACTGGAACTTTTAGACGGGAGTTGCGGTCATTCACATGCCCATTCGCACGAAAGCGTAGATCCTCATATCTGGCTGTCGCCCGCATATGCGAAACACATCTGCCACCAAATGGCAGAGACCCTTTCCCGGAAATACCCCGACAAAAAAGAGTTTTTTAAAGCCAATTACAGGGAGTTGGAGAAAGATATCGACATTTTCGCACAAGAAGCGGAAAAAATCCTGATGACAAAGAAAAACAAGTCTTTTCTTATATACCATCCCGCATTAACTTATTTTGCACACGATTATGGGATGGAACAAATCTCTATTGAAGACGAGGGTAAGGAACCGAATCCGACCCACCTGAAAAACCTGATTGACGAAGCCCGGAGCAAAAGTATTTCAATCGTATTTATTCAAAAACAATTCGATATACAGAATGCGGAGGCAATTGCCCGCTCCACCAACAGCAAGGTCGTACCTATCGACCCGTTGAATGAAAACTGGCTGGAAGAGATGCATCATTTGCTCCAGGTATTCAAGGAAAACTTATCAGAGTAACCGACAAGAAAAAAAGAAATGGACACAATTTTAGAGCTAAAGCACGTCTCTGCCGGTTACGACGGGTCTCCAGTATTGGAAGATGTCAGTCTGCAAGTCCATGAGAAAGATTTTATCGGGGTTATCGGCCCCAACGGAGGAGGCAAAACGACATTGCTGAAAATTATTCTGGGCTTGCTGAAACCGGAAAAGGGAGAGGTTGTTTATCACCGCTCCAAACACAATCTTTTCGGCTACCTTCCGCAAAACAACCGTTTCGACCGGAATTTTCCCATCAACGTCACAGAAGTTGTCCTTTCCGGACTATTGTCGGAAAAGGGACTGACCGGACGTTATACGCGGGAAGACCGGAAAAAAGCAAAAATGCTGCTGGAAAAATACGGGATGGGGCGTTACCTGAACACCCCCATCGGAGAGCTATCGGGAGGACAGATGCAACGGGTTTTTCTCTGCCGGGCGATTGTTTCTTCTCCCCAACTGCTGATTTTGGATGAACCGACCACATATGTCGATTGCGATTTCGAAAAAGAGCTTTACAATATACTCCGGGAATTGAATCAAACGTTAAGCATCATCATGGTTTCCCATGATTTGGGGACGATTTGTTCGTACGTCAAAACCATAGCCTGTGTGAACCGGGGATTGCATTACCACCATTCAAACCTCATTTCTCCGGAACAACTCAAATCTTACCATTGTCCTATCGAGCTGATTTCGCATGGACAGATTCCCCACCGGGTATTAACCAATCACGAGTGATATGTTGGAATTATTACAATACGATTTTTTCCAGAATGCTTTTATAAGTACGTTGCTTATCGGTATCAGTTGCGGACTTGTCGGAACGTATATCGTAGCCAAACGCATGGTATTTATCAGCGGTGGCATCACCCATGCGTCATTCGGTGGCTTGGGGATTTCTTATTTTCTCGGTTTTTCGCCCATGACAGGAGCAACCCTTTTTGCCATCGCCTCGGCCTTGGGAATTCTCTGGCTATCGGAAAATAAAAAAATAAGGGAAGATTCGCTCATCGGTATCTTCTGGTCAACAGGGATGGCTATCGGTATTCTGTTTATTTACCTTTCTCCGGGATATGCCCCCAATCTGATGTCTTACCTGTTTGGTAACGTTTTAACAATCACCAACGGTCAAATTCTTTTGTCCGGCTTACTCTGCCTGGGCATTCTGCTGTTTTTCATCCTATTTTACCGTCCGCTTTTTTACATCGCTTTCGACAAAGAATACAGCCATACCCACCACCTTCCGATTCATCGCATCGATATCGGCATTTCCGTGATCATCGCCCTGTGTGTGGTGCTTTGTATGAAACTGGCGGGAATTATTCTGGTTATTTCCTATTTAACAATTCCGCAAGCGATTGCCGGATTATTTTATAAAAACTTCAAACAACTGCTTATCGCTTCCGCCATTATCAGCAGTGCAGGCTCCCTGACGGGACTTTTCATTTCGGCCTGGCTGAATCTTCCTTCCGGAGCCAGTATTGTTATCTGTTTTCTGTTTTTATTTATTATTGCCCGTATCTGGAAAAAAATACTCCGATAGCCCGCTATTCCCTATTATTAGGTACCACTAAGAAAAATCCGGATTAACCATTGTTTTAACCCGGAGCAAATCTGTATTAAACCTTAATCCCAATTGGTTTTAACTCGGGTTTAACTTGGATTTGACTTGGATTTAACCTGGATTTAATCATGAATTGAATATAGGTCAACCGAAAGAAGTATCTAACGGGACTTTTGCGTATTTAAAAGATTTTCAATATTTTTGTATACAAGCAAAAATTTGCAAACAGGAATCAAAATAACAGAGCTATGAGTTTCGATTTAATTGTTATCGGGAGCGGTCCCGGAGGATATGTCGCAGCCATCAGGGCTGCCCAGTGCGGCATGCAGGTTGCCGTTGTGGAAAAAGCAGAGTTAGGAGGAATATGCCTCAATTGGGGATGCATTCCGACAAAATCCCTTTTAAAATCAGCCCAGGTACTCGACTATGCCCGGCACGCAGAAGCTTATGGCGTAACCATAGCACAGGCCGAACCGGATTTTCCTGCGATCATCGCCCGCAGTCGGGGCGTTGCCGATAAAATGAGCAAAGGCATTCAATACCTGTTTAAAAAGAATAACATCACCATTCTCTCCGGACAAGGCCGCTTGCTTCCCGATAAAAAAGTCAGCGTAGAACAATCCGACGGGACAAGCGAAATTTATGAAGCCGGGCATATTATCCTGGCTACCGGCGCCCGTTCCCGCGAACTGCCTGCCATTCCTCAGGACGGTAAAAGAATCATTGGCTACCGACAAGCCCTGACATTAGACCATAAACCGGCCTCCATGTTAGTTGTCGGCTCCGGTGCCATCGGCTCGGAACTGGCATGGTTCTATAACTCCGTAGGAACAAAAGTCACGTTGGTAGAGTTCATGCCCAACATCCTGCCGGTGGAAGATGAAGAGGTATCCAAACAAGTGGCCCGTTCTTTCAAAAAAGCAGGTATCGAAGTGATGGTGAAATCCTCGGTAGAAAGTGTGGACACTTCCGGCGAATTGCTGAAAGTCAGCATCCGCAATAAAAAAGATGAGATTGAAATTCATGAGGCCGAAATTGTTCTGTCAGCAGCCGGCATCACCCCGAACCTGGAGAACCTGGGACTGGAAGAAGTGGGTGTGGAAATGGAAAAAGGCAAAATCAAAGTGGATGATTTTTACCGTACCAACATAGAAGGAGTCTATGCAATCGGCGACATTGTGCACGGTCCGGCACTTGCCCATGTAGCTTCGGCAGAGGCTCTCTGCTGTGTCGAAAAAATAGCGGGATTGGAACCCGCCCCTATTGATTACGGCAACATTCCCGGATGTACCTACACCTCTCCGGAAGTAGCCTCTGTCGGTTTAACAGAAGCGAAAGCCCAGGAAGTCGGCTACGAAATGAAAATCGGCAAATTCCCGTTTACGGCTTCCGGAAAAGCCAGTGCTGCCGGAGCAAACGAAGGATTTGTAAAATTGATTTTCAATGCAGCCGACAATACGCTGCTGGGAGCCCATTTGGTAGGAGCTAATGTTACCGAAATGATTGCGGAATTGGTACTTGCCCGAAAAGAAAAAATAACCGGACACGAACTAATTACCGCCATCCATCCCCACCCGACCATGAGCGAAGCTGTCATGGAAGCGGCGGCGGCGGCATACGGAGAAGCCGTTCATTTATAATGTTTATAAACCATTCTATATACCTACAAGATGAAAAGAAAAATTTTTAGTGCTTTATTCACCACGATGCTCAGTATGGGGTTATTTGCACAGAGCATCACAGAAAAAGATTTACAGGAAATTCAAGCCAGTTTCAGGAAAGACGCTCCGACACGGGCTATACAGAACATCCTGACCAACGACAAAAATATCCGGGACAATGCACTGAACCGCGATATGCAGGGAAAAGTAGACCATTTTTTCAAATACCGGGTGGATGTGAAAGGCATTACCAACCAGTTAAGTTCGGGACGTTGCTGGATGTTTACTTCCATGAATGTGTTGCGCCCCGGCATCATGAAAAAATACAACCTGAATGCCTTTGATTTTTCCCACAATTTCACCTACTTCTGGGATATTTTCGAAAAATCCAATCTATTTTTGGAAAATATCATCGCCACAAGCAAAAAGGATATTATGGACCGGGAGGTATGTGAATATTTTAAAGCTCCCGTTAATGACGGCGGTGTGTGGAACCTGTATTACAATGTGGCACAGAAATACGGAGTCGTTCCTCAGGAAGTGATGCCCGAAACGGCACATTCCAACAATACGTCCCAAATGACATCTCTGGTCAATGAGAAACTGAGGGCCGGCGGATACTCCTTGCGTGAAATGGCAGCAGCAGGCAAAAACGGCAAAGAGTTGCAAAGCGCTAAAAAAGAAATCCTAAAAGAGGTATACCGTATACTGGCACTCTGTTTGGGAGAACCGCCCTACGAATTTACCTGGCGTTTCAAAGATAAAGACGGAAATATCAAAGAATTGGCACATTATACGCCCAAACAGTTTTACAACGAAATCACACCTGCCGATTATAGTCCGGAGAACTATATCATGATTATGAACGACCCGACACGGGAGTATTACAAGGTGTATGAAATCCAGAATTACCGGAATGCCCAGGAAGGTATCAACTGGATTTATCTGAACTTGCCGAACGATGTCATCAAAAAAGCGGCCCTTGCCTCCATAAAAAACAATGAAGCGATGTATGCTTCCTGTGATGTCGGCAAACAATTCCAACGCGAAACGGGTATACTGGATCCCGAAATGTATGATTATGAATCCCTGTTGGGCGTAAAACTCAAGATGGACAAGAAAGCCCGGATTCTGACCCGGCAAAGCGGTTCTTCACATGCGATGACTCTGATTGGCTGTGATACCGATGAACAGGACCAGCCGCTGAAATGGGAATTTGAAAACAGTTGGGGAAGCAACAACGGTCACAACGGTTACCTGACATTCACAGACAAATGGTTTGACGAATACATGTTCCGCATCGTCATCCACAAGAAATACCTGGATGAAAAGTCAAAAGCCAGTCTGAAAACCAAACCGATACAACTGCCCGTATGGGATTATATGTATTAAGCATGAAAAACCGGAAGCAGAACCGCTTCCGGTTTTTATTTTCCTGAAAATTCTATTCCTTGATAAGCAGTACCGTAGCATAGGCGGATACCCCTTCTTCCCTGCCTTCAAATCCCAGATGCTCCGTCGTGGTGGCTTTCACGGACATGTCTTCAACTGCAATCCCGATAATGGAAGCCAGACAAGTGCGCATCGCTTCGATATACCCTTTCAGTTTCGGTCTCTGCATACAAATAATGCTATCGACATTACTGACGGTAAATCCCTGTTCCCGTATCAACCCGACAGTTCTCTCCAACAAGATTTTACTGTCAATTCCCTTAAACGCGTCGGACGTATCCGGGAAATGATATCCGATGTCCCGTAGTCCCGCTGCTCCGAGCAAGGCATCACAAACCGCATGGATAAGCACATCGCCGTCAGAATGAGCCACACAACCTTTGGCGTGTTCCACTCTTACACCTCCAAGCCATAATTCCAGACCTTCTTCCAGACGGTGTACATCAAATCCGATTCCTGTCTTTATTTTCATCTTGTTCCGATTTTTTATCCGCTATTCCCTTTATTTTCTTTCTCCGGGATTTTTGTTTTCAAGTTTACAAGATTAACAAAAAAATCGTTAAAACCCCGCTGTACAAAGCATTTCTTCAAAAAAATATAGTGTTTTTATTTTTATCAATACATTTTTACCTATATTTGTCAACGATTATAGGTGTTAGTTTTTTAAATTAAGATACAGCTAAAAATTCACTCAAGATGAGAAAACACAGTGTTTTAATGCTTGGCTTATGTACCCTTCTGCTTCTTTCTGCCACTTCTTGTCAGAAAATAAAAAGTATATTCGGAGGCGGAAAGAAATCTTCAACCACAGGATGGGCATATAACAATGCAAAAAACGGAGGTTTTGAATACAAAAAAGTAAAAGGACAAAAAACAGGTCCCGGATTGATTTATATCCCCGGCGGTACCTTTACGATGGGACGTACCCAGGAGGATGTCATGGGAGAATGGAACAACAGCCCCAGACGTGTCACCATCGCCTCTTTTTATATGGATGAACACGAAGTGAGAAACATCGACTGGCTGGAGTATCTGAACTGGCTGCAACGGGTTTTCGTCAGCTATCCCGAAGAGTATCGCAAGGCATTGCCCGATACGCTGGTATGGAGAGAACAGTTGGCATACAACGAACCGATGGTCACCAACTACCTGCGCTTTCCTTCGTATGCCGAATATCCGGTGGTGGGTGTAAGCTGGGAACAGGCTACGGAATATTGTATCTGGCGTACGGACCGCGTAAACGAACAATTGCTGGTAGAAAAGAATGTACTGGCCCATGACCCGGAAAACCAGAAAGACGAAAACAACTTCAATACCGAAGCTTATTTGGCACACCAGTACACGGGTACTGTCAAAAAGAATTATAAAGGTGCCGGTAAAGAAAGAAGACCGGTGAAATGGGAAGACGGTGTTTTATTACCGGCCTACCGCCTGCCAACGGAAGCGGAGTGGGAATATGCCGCACTCGGTCTGATTGGCAACACCAAAGACGAAAGAATATCCAATGCCCGTATCTATCCTTGGGACGGTTCATGGGTAAGATATGCCGGAAAAAAACACAGAGGCCAGATGATGGCCAACTTCGCCAGAGGCAAGGGAGACTATATGGGTGTGGCTGAAAAAGGAAGAACGACGAACTCAAACGACGGTTTTGACTACACAGCTCCGGTAAAATCTTTTTGGCCGAACGATTTCGGATTGTATGATATGGCAGGGAACGTAAACGAGTGGGTGGCAGACGTCTACCGTCCGTTATCTTTCCAGGATATGGCTGAATTTAACCCGTACCGCGGTAATGTTTTCAAAACACAGGTTACCGACGAAGACGGCAACATCGCTCAGAAAGACAGCCTTGGACGCCTGCGCTACCGCTTACAGACCGATGCCGAGTTAGCCAACCGCGAAAACTACAGAACGGCTGACAACCGGAACTATAACGACGGCGACGTAAAGTCCAGATTGTTGTCGGACATCGACTGGAAAACCAAAGACAACAAAGGTACAAAAGACATGTACTACGTATCAGAGGAAGAAACAACGACGTTGATTGACGATGAAGCCCGTGTTTACAAAGGAGGTTCCTGGAGAGACAGAGCCTACTGGCTGGTGCCCGGAACACGTCGCTATCTGAATCAGAAAAAAGCGACCAACGATATCGGCTTCCGCTGTGCCATGAGCCAAATCGGAGGGAAAAACGTGAAAAAATAACTTCACGAATAATCGAATAAAAAGGTTGTGTAAATTGCACAACCTTTTTTAATGAATTCCACTGACTTTTTAATCCGGTTTTATGCAAAATCTTGAGAACCTATATGATCAATACATCCGGGGCCACCGGATAACAACGGATTCGCGCGCGCTTCAGGAAGGCGATGTCTTCATCGCCCTGAAAGGAGAAAATTTCAACGGGAATAACTTTGCCTTACAAGCCATTGAGGCGGGAGCTTCCGTTTCAGTTACGGATGATGAAAAATACCGGAATCATCCCCAATGTCTCTGGGTACCGGATACCCTCCGCTTTCTCCAGGAGATTGCCTCCTATCACCGTCACCGGCTCGGTATTCCGATATTAGGTATTACGGGAACAAACGGCAAAACGACCACCAAAGAGCTTTGCCACGCCGTCCTGTCGGTAAAATACAAAACATTTGCCACCCAAGGCAATTTCAACAACCACATCGGAGTACCGCTTACCCTGCTCAGTATGGACGAAAGTACCCAGTTCGGTATTGTCGAAATGGGAGCCAATCATCCGGGAGAGATCAAAACTCTGTGTGACATTGCCGACCCCGATTACGGAATAATTACCAACGTCGGACAGGCTCACCTGGAAGGTTTCGGATCATACGAAAATATCATCGCCACCAAAAAACAACTGTATGACCACATCCGGGCTAAAAACGGCAAATTGTTTGTCAATGCCGGGGACTCCCTGCTGCTGGAACTGTCAGAAGGAATAGAAAGAAGCACATACGGACAGAACGGAAATGCCTTGAAAGGAGAAATCAAACAATCCATTCCTTTCCTCGTATATGCTCTCAACACATTAAAAGGAGACCTGTATGTCCGTACCCACCTCATCGGAGGATACAATTTTGAGAATGCGATGGCCGCTTCCTGTCTCGGCATGGAAATGGGCATCCCAGCGCTGGAGATTCAAAAAGCCATCGAATCCTATCAGCCGTCGAACCTGCGTTCCCAATTGATAAAAACGTCCCGGAATACAATCATCCTGGACGCATACAACGCCAATCCCAGCAGCATGAAGGCTGCCCTTGAAAATTTCAGGGAGTTCCGGGCTGACAATAAAATAGTTGTCCTCGGAGAAATGCGCGAGTTGGGAGAAAACAGCGCACAGGCACATGAGGAGGTATTCAATCTGACCCGAAATGCCGGTTTCTCCCAGATTATTCTGGTCGGGGATAACTTTGAACATTACGGTAATAGTAGTAACTTTATCCGACATTTCAGAACCACAGACGACCTGCTCCTACGGCTGAACGAACAACCGATTCAGGACGCCTGTATTTTAGTAAAAGGCTCCAGAGGAAACAGACTGGAACGAATTGTTGAATATTTATAATCACATCACGTGAACGACAGATTAGTTATCATCCCGACCTATAACGAAAAAGAAAACATCGAAAATATCATCCGGTATGTTTTTTCCCTGCAACCGGCATTCGACATTGTGATTATCGAAGATAACTCCCCCGACGGCACGGCAGATATTGTACAAAAGTTACAAGAAGAGTTTCCGGGACTGCACATGATTCAACGGGAAGGGAAATTGGGTCTGGGAACCGCATATATCGCCGGTTTCGAATGGGGATTAGCCCGGAACTACAATTATATTTTTGAAATGGACGCTGACTTCTCCCATAATCCGGATGATTTGGTACGCTTATATGAGGCCTGCCGCGAAGGTGCCGATATGGCCATCGGATCCCGCTATGTCACGGGAGTAAATGTGGTAAACTGGCCTATGGGAAGAGTACTCATGTCATACTTTGCCTCCAAATATGTGAAAATCGTAACAGGCATGAAAGTGCACGACGCTACCGCCGGATTTGTCTGCTACACCCGGAAAGTACTGGAAAGCATTGACCTAAAAAAAATCCGTTTCAAAGGATACGCATTCCAGATAGAGATGAAATTTACAGCGTGGACATCCGGATTTAAGCTGAAAGAAGTACCCATTATCTTCACTGACCGCACATTAGGAACGTCCAAAATGAGCGGAGGTATTTTCACCGAAGCATTTCTGGGGGTATTCCTGATGAAAATCAGGAGCCTTTTCAGAAGAAAGAAAAAAAACTGATTACAACGCCCGGCCTATGAGAAAGATTATAAAAAACGGCACCCTTGTCAACGAAAACAAGACCTATCAGGCCCATATTATAATTGAAGATCAACTGATTGTCGATATTATTCCCGGCAAACTGAACGAAGCGGATTTTCAGGGAGCTGAAATCATAGACGCCGACGGCCAATTCGTGATTCCCGGAGTCATCGACGACCAGGTACATTTCAGAGAACCGGGACTCACACACAAAGGCGATATTACAGAAGGCAGCCGGGCTGCCGCAGCAGGGGGAGTGACCTCTTTCATGGATATGCCCAACGTTATTCCGCCCACAACAACGCTGAAACTGTTAAAAGAAAAACAGGAGATTGCCCGGGAGCATGCTTGCGTAAACTATTCTTTTTATCTGGGGGCAACCTCCGACAATCTGAATGAAATCAGGCAGGCTGATCCCTATACGACTTGCGGTATTAAAGTGTTCATGGGCTCTTCTACCGGCAACATGTTAGTGGAGCGTGTCGAAACACTGGAAAAAATCTTTGCCGAATCGCCCCTGCTGGTGGCCACACATTGTGAAGACACCCCGATAATCAACCGGAACCTGGCATTTTATAAAAAAAAATACGGCGAGGAGATTCCTCCTTCCTGCCATCCGCTGATCCGGAGCCGGGAAGCCTGTTTCAAAAGTTCATCGTTAGCCTTCGAACTGGCATCCAAACACAATACCCGTTTACATATACTGCATCTGAGTACACAAGATGAACTCTCCCTGCTGGAAAAAGCCAGAAACATAGGAAAAAACATTACCGGAGAAGTGTGTGTACACCATCTGTGGTTCAATGACTTTGCCTACAAGAAAAAAGGCAATTGGGTCAAATGGAATCCGGCAATTAAGACGGAAGACGACCGCAAAGCCCTTCTACAGGCTGTCAATACAGGACTTATCAGCGTTATTGCAACCGACCATGCTCCCCATGCGCCGGAAGAAAAAAGCGGGAACTACCTGAAAGCGGCCAGCGGAGGCCCGATGGTACAACATTCACTGCCTGTGATGCTGGAATTGATGGAAAAAGGAGAAATCACGCTTGAAACAATCGTCAACCGCATGTGCCACGCTCCGGCAGACCTGTACAGAATCGATAAAAGAGGCTATATACGCAAAGGGTATAAAGCAGACCTCTGTCTGTTCAAGAAAGAAGAATGGACCGTAAGAAAAGAAAATATCCTGTATAAATGCGGCTGGTCACCCCTTGAAGGGACACCCTTGTCTTATAAAATCCAAACTACAATAGTAAATGGTACTGTTGTCTATCACAAAGGCCAATTCAACGACTCCGTAAGAGGAGAATTACTTCGTTTCAATCCTTAAAACTGAAAGAAACCAGGTTCTTTTCACAGCAATTGAGTAAAACAGGAGAAGAGGAGCAAGAGAAAGAAAAAGTCGCTTATCCATCCAAACCGCTGCAAAATAAAATACTGCGCATAGAGATAAGCCAAAGGCCAGGATAATGCATAGGCAAAATTCATCTGTATGCCGGGTATCACAAACAGGGTCAGTCCCATAAAAAAGAGCAGGGATATTAAGGAAGCAATACCCCGCCTTTGGTTAACAACCGACATCGGATAGTAGCTGATAATTTTTACCAATGTTGCCAACAACAATAAAAGCAATATTCCCCATCGTAGAGCTTCCGACCAGTCCGGAAATTTCAAAAATTCCCCCGATAATAAATTCTCCCGGAACAACGGCATGAAATCAGCCAAACGATCCGTCCAGAAATAACCGAACAGTGTAAAGAATAACGCAACAGCAAAGCCCAAAAGCAAGGCGACAACATCTTTTACAGTGGAACGGCCAGAAAAAAACAGCACGCACAACGCCCACAAAGCCATCAAAATAAACTTCGGGTAAACGATTATCGCACTGCATACAAAAAAGCCAAGATTAAAAACAGGACTGTTGGACTGGGAATCTAAAATAGCCGCCTGCAATCCACCGAACCCCACCATCAGCAACAGCAAAGCCACATGCAGATAACCCAAACCGTAAGCAGGTATCAACCCGGCAGTCAGAAGAATATACACCAAGGAGGGCAATGCGGTCAGCTGAGATAAAAATTTGTATTTCGCATTCAGGAAAAAAAGAGCATAGGCCAGCAAAAGCAGACCTATGAAACCTCCCGTAACAGCCTCTTCCGCCGACATGGACCCGATAATCTGTAACGGGAACAGAGTCACGCCATCATCCGGCTGACAGGCTCTATGTATGGTATAGAAATGAACAACAGCAAGAGTTACCGCCACAAAAGGCAACAAAAAAAGCATATACAGCTTTTTCGACTTCAAAAAACGCTCAAATATCATCGGTATCTCTTTTTAGTTGCCGTAACCCCTTATTTCCAGTTCATCAAATCTTTTCCGATATCCCTTCTGAAATTCTTCCCTTCAAAGGTTATTTTTCCGATATTGTCGTAAGAATGCCGCAAACCTTCCCCGATGGTCTTTCCGAAAGAGCTAACGGCAATAACCCGCCCGCCGTTCGTCACCACTTTCCCCTCCGACAATTTTGTCCCGGCATGAAATACGATGCTCCCTTCCACCTGACCGATTCCGATCTCTTTTCCCTTTTCGTATTTTTCGGGATACCCCTGAGCAACCAACATGACCGTGGTACATACCCGTTCATCCATTTCAAACACCACTTCAGAGAGTTTACCGGTTGCGGTAGCCTCAAACAGACGAAGCAAATCGGTTTTTAAGCGCGGCATGACTACTTCCGTCTCCGGGTCTCCCATCCGGACATTGTATTCTATGACCAAAGGATCGCCGTTCGAATTCATGAGGCCGAAGAATACGAATCCTTTGTAATCAATGCCATCTTTTTTTAACCCTTCTATCGTAGGCCGGACAATCCGCTCCTCCACTTTTTTGTTGAACTCCTCATCGGCAAAAGGTACAGGAGATACCGCTCCCATGCCTCCCGTATTGAGTCCGGTATCTCCCTCTCCTATTCTTTTATAATCCTTTGCAGACCCCAATATTTTATAGTCTTTTCCATCGGTTATGGCAAAAACCGAAATTTCTATTCCGGACAAAAATTCCTCTATCACCACACGGTTGCTGGCTTTCCCGAATTTTCCCCCCAGCATCTCTTCCAATTCTTCCTCCGCTTCCTCCAGACGATTCAGAATCAATACACCTTTTCCTGCTGCAAGCCCGTCGGCTTTCAATACGTAAGGCGATTTTAACGTCCGCAGAAAAGCTTTCCCTTCCTCCACCTGTGCCGATGTTACCGTACGATAAGCCGCAGTCGGAATATGATGCCTCTGCATAAATTCCTTGGCAAAATCCTTACTCCCTTCCAGGATGGCACCCGCTTTGCCGGGACCGATTATTTTCAGGTCTTTAAAACGTCCGTCGGCTTCCAAATAATCCCGGATGCCTTCCACCAGCGGATCTTCAGGCCCCACGACGACCATGTCCACACCTTTCTCTGCAACGAAATCCGCAATAGCTGGAAAATCGGTCACCCCGATATTTACATTTTCAGCAATCTGAGCCGTCCCCGCATTTCCGGGAGCCACATACAATTTTTTCAATTCCGGACTTTGCAACATCTTCCAGGCCAAAGCATGTTCACGTCCCCCGTTTCCCAATAACAAAACATTCATCGTTATCTATTTTACTGATGTTATCTTTTTTGCCTTCCGGCCACACAAAAGTAATAATTGCAAGCAGAAAACTGCCTATCCGCACGCCTAATTTTCACCCTCCCCGTCTACCGTATAATTCAGGAAACGGTTGAAGGGCTGCATGACTTTACATACCTCCGCAATCTTTTTTAACGCCTGCTCCCCTTCAAAAAAGGAGTCCGGTTTCCGGCTGATTACATCGTAATGCTTATGTTTCAGCAAATCACCTTCGGGAAAATCGGCAGGAAAAGGAGCCGGCACCTTTTTTAACATGCCTTCCGCATCCAGTCCCTTAAACTCCTTGGCAAACTCTTTGCCCCGCAATATGCCTGTAAATTCCTCTATGTTTTCATAAATATCCCTGCGTACCCGCTTTAACAAAGCAGGCTCGGGACAATACAATCCGCCCCCGATTAAAGAATTATCCGGTTCCACATGCACATAATAACCGGCCCTGACACTACTTCTGCCACGCGGAGCACAGATATAAGCCGCCATGTGGGTTTTATAAGGGGTCTTATCGGGCGAAAAACGGGTATCCCGGTAAATACGATAGACACAATCTTTCACCGCTAATCCCCGGATTTCCTCATCAAACTCCGCAATTTTCCCAATCAATTGCCCTACCCAACCCTCAAAACCCGCCTTTAATTCCAGAAATTCAGTTTTGTGTTCGTTGAACCACTCCCGGTTATTGTTCTCCCGTAATCTCCGTAAAAAATCAAATATCTCTTTCATTGTCATTTACTTTATTGTCCGGTTCTTTTCATTTTGAGTTGAAAGATAATACGATTTCAGTAAAGAATTACCGGATTAATTAATAAATTATTTTAAAAACATTATTATATTTGTCGAAATCATTTCAAAATCAAAATACATAACACCTTCTTTTATGAGAAAAATAAACTTATTTTCTGTTTTATTCTTTTTTCTTATTGCGGGATGTACGGCTCCTCAATATGAGGTGAACGTGACCCCCTCAAAAATGACAACACCTGTATTTATCAGGAAACAAGAGAACTCTTTGTTGACGCTTAAAGTCAATAATCCTACCGACCGGGAAATCTGCGTCACGTCTATCACCCTGACACCAGACGGTACGACCCAATTATCGGATATCGAATCCATCCGCGCTTATTTTACGGGAAACTCTGCCCAATTCAATCCGAATGTATTGTTTGGTCAGCCCTCTGCCGTAGCAAAAAATATCCGATTTAAAGGAAAACAATTTCTGAAACCCGGAGACAATTATTTCTGGGTATCCGTAACACTGAAGCCCGAAGCCGATTTGACACACAATGTCAATATGACTTGTCAAGACCTCACCATCGAAGATGCCCGGGTAAACATCGAAGAAAATTCTTCCCTACGGCCTTCTGCTATCGGCTATGCCGTGCGGCAGCGTAACGACGACGGCAGCAAATCCTACCGCATCCCGGGAATGGTTTGCACTCCGAAAGGAACATTAATTACGGTGTATGACATCCGCTGGAACAATTCTGCCGACCTGCAGGAAGATATTGACGTAGGCGTCAGTCGGAGCCTGGACGGCGGACAAACCTGGTTACCGATGCAAAAAGCCATCGACATGGGTGAATGGGGCGGACGTCCTCAGAAAGAAAACGGGGCCGGAGACCCGGCTATCCTCGTAGACCCGGAAACCGGACGCGTATGGGTAGCAGCTTTGTGGCTCCACGGCAAACCGAACCAACGCGCCTGGTGGGCTTCCAAGCCGGGAATGAAACCGGAAGAAACCGGTCAGTTTGTAGTGGTATACAGTGATGATGAAGGAGCCACCTGGTCTGAACCCATCAGCATCACTCCGCAAATAAAGAAACCGGAATGGCACCTTTGTTTCAACGGTCCGGGAATGGGCATCACCACCCAGGACGGGACATTGGTATTTGCCGCCCAATACAAAGACAAAAATCAAGTTCCGCACTCTACCATCGTATACAGCAAAGACAAAGGAAAAACCTGGCATATGGGAACTGGAGCAAAACCCAACACGACAGAAGCCCAGGTCGTTGAACTGACAGACGGTTCCCTCATGCTGAATATGCGTGACGATAACGGAGGCTCCCGGTCTGTATGTACAACAAAAGACTGGGGAAAAACCTGGACGGAACACCCGACATCCCGCTCCGCTCTGCCGGAACCGGTTTGTCAGGCCAGCATCATCCGGATAAAAACAGCCGACGGTAAAAACGGTCTGGCATTCTTCAACCCCGCCACGACCAAAGGACGCCATCATCTGACGTTAAAGCTCAGCTTTGATGAAGGAAAGACCTGGCCTGAAAAATACCATACGTTGATTTATGAACCGGATTCTTTCGGATACTCCTGTTTAGCACAAATCAACCCGACAACATTGGGCGTATTTTTTGAAGGAGCCAATGACCTCTATTTCCAGCGAATCGATCTGGAAGAGATTTTGAAAAGGTAAACAGTGGAGAAGTGGAACCATGGTTCCACTTCTCCCTATTTTCTCACGTAATGTTTCAGTTCTTCGGGAATCTCCAACGATAATTCCATAAATCCCCTATACTCCCCGTTTTCATACCACGGCGTCTGGTAAATCAATTTCTTCACCCCGTTCTTCTCTATCGTATAAACGTGTGTCCTCGGATTTTGCAGCATATCCGCCAACAACGAGTGGGCCGGCTCCGGATGACAATCCAATACATTTTTCCCTATCAACTCCTCCCGGCCGGGCTTCAAAAAAGTCTTGCGCGATTTATCATTCATATCCACGATTTTCCCCTCTTTGTCACACACCGTAACCGCCACATTGATTTCCTTAAAATAATTCATGACTTTAATTTTATCTATTTTTTATTCTCTCAATAACAAAAGCGTACCCTGTGTCGTCTGTGACGCTCCCGATTCATTATTTTTACCCGTCCACACATCATCGTTTCCAAATATCGCCTTAGCCCGCCAAATGTAAATCCCCTGAGGCAATGGCTCTCCATTGCGGTTACATCCGTCCCAACCTTCGGAAGGCTTCCCGTCCTTTAATGCTTCCGTTTCCCATAGCTTATTCCTATACTGGTCAAAAATCTCCAGTTTATAATACTGCAATCCCATGCCTATCCCATTAAACCGATTAATCTTACCATTCTGGCTATGCGGAATAAATGTATTGGGGAAATACAATCCCTTCAATAACACCTCATGTACCAAAGTCGCCGTATCCCGGCAAGCATGCTCATTTTCTGTAATCAAAGAAAAAGTATAGGAACCATTCTCCATAAACTCGAAATGCTGATCCCCCACCGTATGAATCACTTTCCCTTCAGGCAATACCCAAATATAATCCACATAACCTTCCGGCGACAAATTCAACAAATCCACTTTCTGCGGTCTCCCATTCGTCACTTGCTTTTCCAATTTCGCATGAGGCAGATTACCGACTCTTATACTACCGATAAAATCCTCCGGACATCCTTTATCACTGACAGCATGCAAAACAACTACATGATGCAACAACGAATCAGTCTCATTGGTATACAAGTGCTCCTCGGCTGACGTTTCCGGAGTGCCATCTCCGTAATCCCACATAAGGCGGGCTACAGTCCCTTCTATTTGAGGAAGATATAGATAAGGCGGACACACCAACGTATCAAAAGGGGTAATCCGTAAGACAGGACGCGGGTAGACTGTCAACAATAATTCTTCTTTCGTACGACAATCCGCCCGGTTTTCTCCGATTACCTCCAACTCTACGGGATAACTTCCCGGTTCCTTATAAACATACGAAAATGATGGAGCAAAAACCGTCGAGTCGTTTAAACTCCATTTTACCCAACGTAAACGTTGATCCGTTGTAAAAGCAAAATGAAACGTATCCCGGTCACAATTCTCCCGTTCCACTTGTAATTCCACCTTCGGATTTCCAATAACATGCACATATTTGCTGGTCGTATCAGAAGAACATCCGTTATCGACAAACAGCAGTACCTTATATATTCCGCTATCCCGGTACACATGACATGCATTCCACGAAGTGTCGCGCACGGCATCCCCGAAATCCCAATACTTATATGCAATATCCCGGGAAGTATCCCGTGTGTGATTGGTAAAACATATCTGTTCTCCCACACATATATCGTCTTTAGGACGATTAAAAAACGCCCGTAATGTCTGTGCCAAGACTGTCAAAGGACGCATAAGACTATCCTTCCCACATTGATTTTCAGCAACCAATGAGACCTCAAACACTCTTCGGAGCGTATCCGTCACATACACATAATCCAACGGCTCAAACACACTCAAAGGCTTTTTGCCATCCCCCATATACCACAAATAACGATTATTCGACCCCGTTGAAGTATTCAATACCTTCAATGCCAAAGGAGAACAATTCCTTTCTCCATTCTCAAAAACGAAATGGACATGAGGGACAGAACCTACCGTCAAAGAATCCACTTTCACGGTTTCATTGCAAATATTATATACCTTAAATTTTATCTGATACACCGTATCCTCAGACGTGGAATAAAATAACTGCGGATTATCCGGAACAAGGGCATCGGAAACAGTTCCATTCCCTAATACCCACTCAAAATGCAAATTGTGATCACTGTAATTTTCCTGCTTTACTTCAATAGTAAGTTCAACTTCCGGACCACACTCGTTGTGCGGGGACATCGTAAAATCCGCTTGCGGAGCATCATCCACAATCTCGATTCTGTGAGAGGAGGATGTATCCAGACAACCATACACAGACTCGGCAATCAGGGTAACATCATAATATCCTGCCCGTTCATATACATATCCACCGTCCCCCGGTAAAACCTCCCACTCGGCTCCCGAATAATATTGCCACATATATTGCTTCCCTTCCGGACTTTTATTGACGATAAAATCCGCCAAGACGCCCCGGCAATAGTGAGGTTGCGAAATAAAAGCCGTATCAGGTAAGGCATGCACCGTCATGACCGTCGAATCCACATTGGTACATTGATGGAAATCTTCATAACGATAAAACAGTTTAAAATCTCCTACACTGTCAGCCCGGAAGTAATGCTCCGCCAAAACAATTCCGTCCCAATCCCAATGCCCCCGGTTCTGCTGCCATACCGTCCCTACCAACGAATCACGCCCCATCAGCAATCGGGGCTTATGATTCAGACACATTTCCAAAGGCACTCCCGCTTCCACATAAGGCAGTGCCCACACGTGCATCGTCATTTCTTTTATATCCACACAGGAATGATTATACAACTTATACACCAACTTCACATCCTGCTCATCGTATGCCCCGAATTTAGGATTAAAATAATAGCGGTCTCCCCGTTTTATAACAATCTCCCCCGCATTCGGAATACCAGTATTTTTCAACGCCCAAACTCCCGTATCCGGTACCGCCGTTAATAAACGGGCTTCCGGACTTTGACTGCAAATCGCATCATCGCGGATGTCTGTAATCGGAACAAATTCATCCGCCCGAATATGAAAAGTCTTCGTTCCCGGAGTCTGACACCGGTTCCAATACTTCACTTCAAGCACATAATCACCATGATGAAACCGGACATCCGGATAAATCGACATCTCGGAAGTACCTCCCAGATATTCATACCCTTCCGATACGGAACCCGGCTTTTCCGCAATTATCCACTGTGCCGAACGAACGGCATCATTACGTGAATCAATATGAATTAATTTCTTGCTCTCAAAATCAAAAGGCTCACAAACACCCGAAACGTCATCAACCGTAATTTCCGGTATTCCGCTCACTGTCACAGAAAAAGGAGGGAACTCCTTTTCTGAACAAGGCCCTATCGCCTTGGCAAACACCTGATAATTTCCATATTTGGAAAACGTAATCTCCGGCAACTGAACTGTCGAAGTCTTCCCTCCATCCTGAAAAACACACCCGTCTTCCTGCCCTTCCACCCACCATTCCCAACGCACTCCACCATCCACATTTGTCGTATTCATAAACGTAACCATCTGCCCTTCACAAATTTCCCCATTCCCCACCATGGTTATATCCCCAAATATATCCGGATCGTATATATGAATTTTTTTGATATCCAATAACGAATCACTCTCACACCCCAATGTATGAGAAACCAATTCCACTTTCACACTATAGTCACCCGGCTTATTAAAAGTAATTTTCGGATATTCTATTCCACTATTGTCTATAGAAAACCCGTCACTTCCTCCCACACCCGAAAGCTGCTTAACCGTCCATTTTACCTCCGGAATATTATTAAACCACTGATATGTTACATACTCCTTCATATCATACTGCCCTAAACAAAGGTTGACACCATCCCGCAACTTCACTCGTGGATCCTTTTGAACCGTAATATCAAAAGTAGTATCCAGCCTACCACAATAACCACTTACAGCACCATTCACTTGGTAATCTCCCCAATGATGGAATGTTATTTTAGCTGCTTTCTTAGTATTCCCTGTATTATCAAATTTTGTCATTCCATCTTCCGGAGATACTGTCCAAGCATAAAGCAACGGATCATTTTCCGCAGTCGTAGCACTTAAAGAAAATAATATCCCGTCTCCCTCGCAGACTAAAGTATTAGCAACTATTCCTTGCATGGACATCGCGGAATTACGTACCCGAATATCTTTTGTCAATAACCGATCATATCCATCTTCTGGACATCCGACAGATTCCAGCTCTACCGTAAAATGATAATCTCCTGGCGTTTTAAACAGCAATGTTGGTTCCAAAGAATGTTCATTACTCCCATTCAAAAATTCCCATCCTCCATTATCAGGCAGAATTGTCCACTTTACCTGTCTGGGATTATTCCAAAATTCATAAAGTACCGAACCGGAAAAAGAAAAAGGGTAATCGGGACCAGGACACACAGCTTCAGGTGGCTCAAAGAAAAAAATCCGAGAATCTTTGCGCACATGCACTTTATAAACCGTATCTACCACACCACACCCCGAATGAGTATACATGTGCAGTTTTACTTCATAGTCTCCATACTTTTTAAACCGAATAACCGGCGACGCGCCCATATCCGTACCGGTAACAAATTCAACTGTTGTCGGCTTCACTGTCCATTCGTATTGCAAATTATCCCCGACCGATTTATTCGTAAAAGCGACCGTTCCATTCTCACAAATATTCAATGGTGTCGTATCAATATCAACCTTAATATCCGGATCATATACCATAACCGTCTTTGTCTCCGTCAACTTGGTACCTCCGCATCCGGCATCCGGCAATCGTATCGTCACATTATACTCTCCCAAGCGTTTAAAACGTATAATCGGGAAAGCCGAAGCAGCACTCGTACCATTCAGCCATTCCACATCATCATTCTTTAAGCCTCCCACACGGGTAATATTCCATTCGGCCTTTTCTTCATTGCCGTTCCACTCCACATTCACCAGATCAGACATATCCCACTCCTCCGGCAAACACGCTTTCTCAGGAATAGCATAACGGATTAAATCCGGATTTTGCCTTACGGTAATCACAGTATCTGTCTGATCTCTGGAACAAACATTGCTGACAGACAAGGTAATTCTATATTTTCCCCAGTGATTGAATTTCAACTTCAAATGCCAGTCACTTGGATCATACTTAGGAATCGAAAATCCATCTAAAGAAACCACCGACCATACCGCATCGACCTCATCCCCCCTACTATCATTTTCAATTATCAACTCCTCTCCCACACAAAGTTCATCCTTATCGGGTCTCATAATCGCTTTAGTTCGATTAATCAAATCCACCGGATACTCGACCGAATCCGTCGCACACACATAATCATTACTAACTTTTAATTTTATCTTATAAGGATCTACATCTTTATATTCAATATAAGGTTGCCACTCTTCCGATGTTTCCCCATTTCCGAAATCCCAAAATGCAATAGCATTAGCATTACTACAATCCGACCCTGTCCCCCCTCCCGTTATATTTCGAAGATCTATTTTCTCATAGGTACAAACTTTCCCTTTTCCTAAACGATCAAACGTAAAGTTCGCTTTAAAAGGAACTGCGACATATTCGGAGACCGTAGCCAACTCTCCTTGATAACATTCATTTTTATATCTCAACGCAACTTTAAACACATGATCATGATCAAGCATATTACAATAAGACGTCGTATACTTATGCACAAATACACCTTTCCCTCCGACAAGCTTGGAACGCTCTAATTCATCCTCTCCACTTTTATCATCATAATTCAAAAAATATTGAGTTCCATCCGTATCTCCCGATAAAAGCAAAAGCGTATATTTTACTTCTGATTCCAAGCATTTCACCAACTCATTCTCTTTTTCCAACCTTGCATTCACCTTCCCTACTATTTTCAAAGAATACGACTTTACCACTTCACTACCATTTGCTTTTACTCCAATAAACTGCAATTTAAACTTCCCTTTTTCTTCATAGCTTATCTTTTGAGTCTCTCCCGGCTTTGCCATGTCAATAACATTACCTCCATCTTCCAAACGCAATTTAAAGGTCAAAAATTTTCCAAGCTCAGTCTCATTCTTCAACTGAAAATGAAAAGGCGGTTCTCCATCATTGCATACCAATATATCACTCTCTACCAATTCATTCTTATACGACAACTTCAAATCTTCTTCCGTTTGGGCATTCAGACTGGCGGATAGCAATATAGAAAACCCCGTCAGCAACACAAATAAAACATATTTTTTCATCGTCGTTCCGTTCACAATTTAAAGGTTTTTCGCCCGCCTCTTTTCTGTCCTTTTACCCTGCTTTTTCTATCAAATGATTGCCCGAACGGACTGATACACCGTTTCGGAGAATACTTCAAATACCAATGAAGTGACAGAGCATGCGTTGTATTCTGATACATCGCGCCTTGATTCGTCGGCACCTCATATGTATAAGCGAGTTGCCACCCCCTGTCCTGTTTCGGTGCAAGGTTTAGCCCCAAATGAAACAACAGCGAACCAATCTTTACCCCCTCATACTGGTCGTTTTTCACCCCCAACCCTATCATGCCAAAACGTTCTTCCTTCCAATAGACTCCGAAATGAAGACTTTTCATCGTTGATTGCATATCCACTAACAAATAGGGGGACAACATCGTGCTCAAACTATTCAACACCACCGGATGGGCATAGGAAACATACCCCGAATAGCGCCGATGCAACAAATTTTCAGATGCCGACTTTGATCCATGTTCCGATAAAAACGACTGAGTAGACTCTATGATGTGATACACTGAAAAACCATACTCTAACTTTGCCACACCATGCCAGCCGATAAGGAAATCCGTCTCGCCGTACATGCCTGCAGCCACATCAAGCATTAAAATCTTGTCCGCATAAAAATTTACCAACTCCGGCGACACATCCAGGATCTGCCCGTAAAAAGGATCAAATTGATCTCCCAACGTAATTCGTGAAGGATCCAGTCCTTTCCGATACAACGTTGGCTGTATTCCTACCTGTATCACGGTAGCCCGCGACAACCGAACCCGTCCCGAAAGAGAAACAGCCAACATATCCGTCACATACTTCAACGAATTTTCCTGGTCACGCTGATACAATAATGATATTCCCCCCAAACCGTAAGTATTTTTATCTTGAAACGGATAATCATAAGCAAGAAAATAAGTACGTAAATCCAACGGATGGCTCCAATGGGAACGCTGTACACCTATAGCAGCACGCATAAGCCCGTCAAATCCAGAATACCCCGGGTTATTGAAAGATTTCCACATAAAAGGATGAGACACTTTCGTATCCTGCGCCGACACCCAGGCAGCAAAAAACAAAAAACACCCCCATAACAAACCCTTTTTCATTGCGACCAGCTCACCAAATCAAAAAGCACCCCTTCCTGCCACCTGCACTTTTTAATAAATATTATATATAATGCGACAAAGTTAATTTTCTTTCTTCATATTCAAAGTCCCAATCCCACATTTAATTTCACCTAAAAGCATAGCGCTCTCTGTATTTTTTTTAAAGATTCACAATAGAAGTGCAATTCTCCGTCGGCATGCCGACGGAGAATAAAGTCAGCA
>Ga0183011_10097_pt1 | contig 72215 bp, 67 predicted proteins | sample NAcewD2O_March_FD_122322 | JGI IMG/M metagenome (GOLD analysis project Ga0183011, IMG submission 122322) | Mouse cecal microbial communities from Vienna, Austria - N-Acetylneuraminic amended D2O_March | ecosystem: Host-associated > Mammals > Digestive system > Large intestine > Cecum | place... | reverse complement strand
TGTCCCACCGGCGTTTGAGCCAGGCGATGACAATTGTGCTGAGAAGGCCGCCGACAAGGCTCAGCAATTGCCGGAGCAGGATGTTTGTGATGTCCGGAGAAAACAACGAATGACTGAAAATATATGTCATCAGTGTCCCTGTCGAGAAATCAAACAGCCGGTTCATAACAGTTCTACACAAACAGAAGGGGAAGCATTCCGTTTCGAGAGGCTGATGGCAAAAGCGTAAATACAAAGGTTTTCTTTGTTCCATTCCTCGGGTAGTTCAGTCTGTTCTGCCGTTTCGCTTTTCCGGTTGCCTAATTCCACCAAAACGGCTTCCCGCAGTCCGGTTTCGTAAAGACCGGCATATATCTTGTCATCCAGGGCGCAAAGTCCGGAAATCTTTTCCGCAGCGTGCTGAAGTACAAGTTTGTTGTCGGATTCATTCCATGTAGCCGTCACTTTCGGACGTTTTAAAACTCCGTCCGAACACAACATCTGGTCCGGTGCCAGAGTGGCATTGAAATCCTCGTCCACTTTCACAAAAGGTACATTGGCCTGTACAAAAGCGTTGTGCACGGTCTGTTTGGTGGCTAATGGCTTGAAACCGACATTAATGACGGGAGCCATTCTTCGGGCTAAGTCCACCAACAGGCTCATTTTGGCGCGCTGTACCAATTGTTCCGGAGTCCTGGGATTGCGGATTGTTCCCGGATTTGAGCGCATAATCCCTTTCGAATAGCGTCGGAACATGACCGTGTTTGCCAGTTTTCTTCTGACATTGTCGAAAATAGTTGATCTGAAAATTGCCATAACATGAAAATTTAAAGTGAAACATGAAAAAATCGGGATGGGCATTCCCTTTCGGGGCTACCTGTTGATACAACGGTGGTTATTTCTGTCGTTGTCTCTGAAAACGAATGATTTATTCTATTGCCGGCAGGAAAAAATACCTGTCCGGCGAAAACTGAGTCTCTTCTTTGTTTGAAAAATAGACGAACAGATGCAAGTCTTTACTCCCGGCTTCGGGCAGAGGTAGCACAGCTTCCTCATCCCGACGAGACACATCCGCTACGCTAAGGACATGCAAGGAAAAATCCCCTTTTCCATCAAGCCAGACCACATGCAGACGGTGGGACATGTTACTGGAAGTTTTTGGAAGCAAATTTGCCCACATCAGACGAATTTCCCCTCTTCCATAGCTGGAAACTTGCAGGGTTTGGGGAAACTCCAGGCGCCCCTGGCTAATATGTAGCATACTGTAATCTCCAATAGAGTGTTCTGCATTGAAAACCGACATGTTCTCCCGTATGAAAAGATTATAGCCGCTCATAATCATATCCCGGGCTGCAATCTTCCAGATTTTGGGGAGAAGCGTGGTCTGATTCACCCGGTAAAAAAAGACAACCGCCCGCAAACGGTTTTGTTGTAATTTTTGTTCTGAGGTCCAACAAATAGTATTAGGTTTTCCATAACTTCTCATCCGCAATTGTCCTTTTGCGTGATAAAAAATAAAGTTGCCTATTTTGCCTTTCAAATGCTGAAGAGCGGATGAAAATATAATTGCCATATTCGTAATAGGTTTAATAATAAAACAATATCTCTTTACTGTCTCTTATAAATACTTTCTTTATATTTTCGTATTTTTCCTATGTTCTCGCCGTTTCGAAACGGCGGGATAACGGTTGAGATACGGTTATATGACGGCAGTATCTAAAAGAAGGAGCGGTGTTTTACCGGGGAGATTGCGGTGTATGATACAGCAAAAGCTGATGCCGGAATTTCTCCATCGGAAAGGCAGGTCCCGGATCCACTTTTCGGGGGCTGATGTCCGAATGTCCTACGATGTGTCGTATGGGATATTCGCCCAGCAATAACTTGCAGACGGCAAAGAGAGTCTGTATTTGTACCAGCGTGTAATTGTGCCAGTAAGTAGCGCGTCCGTTTTCACAATCGGTATAAACCTCGTCGGGCATATATTCGCAGTTAAACCACGAGTAAAAGCGTCCTTCCCGGCGGTGCAGCTGTCCGGCATTGTCCATTTCAATACCGATGGAATAGCGGTTGATGTTCGTGCGTCCCTCGTGCTCGCTTTTTCCCGCATGCCAGGCAATGGTATTGAACGGTAAAAGCTGGATGATACCTCCGTCGCGGGCAATGACCAAATGGGCGGAAGTGTCGCTGTCAGCGCGTGCCATATAATGGGCGGAAGAAAGAGCATCTGCCCCCGCGGTGTAGTGCAGAACTATCGTATCGGGACGTACAAGTTGTCCGCTATGTTTGTCGCAATGCAGGCGATGGACGCTACGTCCGCTGAATCTGCCTGTCAAAAGATGGTTTTGGATATACATAGTTGAATGGATTAATAGATGATTAAAAAGGATCAGATTTTCCGGATTTTACCGGTTACTTTTTCAATACTTCGTCCGATGACATACCCGCCGAGACCGATTTCAAGTAAGTTCCAGAATTCGGACGTATTTTCAAGCAAGGGAATCGGGATAAACGCTCCAAGCAGGACAATAAATGTGAACGCCAGCATGACGATGGGACGCCATGACTTTTGCAGCCAGTTCCCTTGTGCTTCGGTCCGGATGATTGCCGCCTGCTCTTTTTCCAATTCCGAGGCATAGCGGTAGAGCGTATCGACAATAGTTGAGCGGATTTGTTTTTTCTCGTTTGCCGAGAGGGAAAGAGTGTCGATGATTCCACCGACTTCACTTACCAGATTTGTGATTTTTTTCATTGCGTCAGTATTTAGGATTGATGTTGACGCAAATGTAGAGCATGAATTCCCCCTCTGTGGGCTACTATCCCGCAGAGAAAAAGAAAAAAAGACAAACAGAATTGATTACAAGATAGTTAGGAATACAACTATTCTGTTTCACCTTTTCAAACAGGCTATATGGGTTACGGGTATATATCCATGTATTTGTGGTATTGTTCATTAAACTCAGCAAGAAAGCGGGCAGGCTGTTCACGGTTGGTCATTTTGTAGATACTTTGTTCCATGTGTACGGGCGGCGACTGGTGGAAAAAGCGGAACCAGGCATTAAACCAATGCTGCTTGCTGATATTCCGGTCTAAAGGCAGGATATAGCCGCATACCAGAAAGGCATGACCGATTTCCAGCAACTGTATCTGTTTGCCCGTCCAACGGTAAGGCGAGACTTCTCCACCCGGTTGCTCCGTAATCAGCGTGTGGGTCCGGGAAATCGACTCAAATTGCAGGTGGATGAAATTTTGCGTATAAATACGTGCCTCATCAAGTATCGTTTCTTTTTCTCCGCAGGCAGGAACAGAAGAGACATGAAAATTCTGATGGTAAATATCCCCTTTCTCGCAAAGCGTGAAACAGTTCCTGGATTGTTGGAGATACTGCGTATATACCCTTTGCCAGAGTAGTTTTTCCTTGGTCGTGATTTTCACGAGGTATTCGTCTATGAAATTGAATTCAAGACTGCGCAACAGCTTCTGGTACGCATAATAATCCTTTACGTTGTTAAAGTAAAAAGACGGGGATGTACAAACGGCTTGCGATACGTTTGCCGACTGGATTTCAGTCAGATAATTTTTAAAGGCTTCCATAAGACAGGGATTTAAGGCGGTTGTTATAATATTTTATATTAATCCCTCGACACATATCCGACATACAATGATAATAATTTTTTAACAAAAATCAATTTTTAAGTTATCTTTTTTTGCTTCGTTTCTTGAGAAGAAGTGTGCTCCCGGCTTCTTCTTTTACCCAAAATGAAAAATTTAAGGCAATAAAATTTTTCTTTCCTGATTTATTGAGTAAATTTGTTGTATCTTGTAAATAGGAGCCGATACGACGTTTTCTAAGTAAATCATAAAACAAGAAGAATTTTTTGATAAATTTCATTTAGGCTATTTTTATCGGGAAAAAAGTGCATATGGATGGAAAAGAATATTTGAACAGATTATCTCCTTCTTTGTTTTGGGATATGGATATTTCGGGGGCTTCTATGGATACTTGTCCGCAGCAGGTGGTGCAACGTGTGCTCGAATATGGCAATTTGGATGATTGGCGTTTGATACGTGATTATTATGGTTTAGTGCGTATTGTTGAGTTTTGCAAGCAGATGCGTACACTTGATAGGGTGTGCCTTTCTTATATCTGTCTTTTGTCCGGGACTTCAAAAGAAGAATACAGATGTTATCATACGACACGGTCGAATACCACACTTTGGAACTCTTGAGGTCGTTTCTTATTCCTGGATAGATGATGTGGTTGAGGAAGATGGCATTCGCCTGGCCTCCGATAAAGATATCGCAGCGATGAAAATCAGTGCGATTGAAGGCAGAGGTTCAAAGAAAGATTTCAATGATCAAACTTGCACGAAAAGTGCTTAGAATATATGTGAAGCAATGAATTTTATTGACTGATAATATTGTAGCCATCATAAAATATGGAATTAGAAACTCTGATAGCAGAATGCACCGCATACGATTTTAAATTGATGCTTGAAGAAAAGAAGCCCAAGAGTTGGCTAAAGAGTATAAGTGCTTTTGCCAATGGTTTGGGTGGTTCCCTTTTCTTCGGCTTAGACAATGATGGTGTTGTCAGAGGTCTTGATGATATACAGCATGTTTGTCAAATCATCAGTAGTAAGATTCGTGACTACATGGATCCATTACCTAATGTCGAGATGTTTCCACAAAGAATTGGCAATCTTGATATATTACAATTGAAAGTTAATGCAGGCAGTTATACTCCTTACTATTATGTCGGTGATGGTCAACGTGTTGCTTTTGTTCGTACTGGCGATGAGAGTTTACCTGCAACGGCAGAGCAAATGGTACGTTTGGTATTGAAGGGCTCAAATAAAACATTTGACTCCTTACACACGGATTATAAAGTTGAAGACTATTCTTTCACAATACTGGCAAACACTTTCAAAACACGTACAAATCAAGAGTGGAATAAAAAGTATCTTTTGTCGTTTGGACTCGTTACTAACGCTGGAAGTCTCACGAATGCAGGTGCATTGTTTGCCGATGATTCCCCATTGTGGCAATCACGTCTCTACTGTACACGGTGGGACGGTAAAATAAAGGAGGATGCTATTAATGATGCTGAGTTCGCCGGTAATGTACTGATGTTGCTTCGAGAAGCGATGAATTTTGTAAAATCAAACACAAAGAGAGGGTGGGAGAAATTACCTGATGGGCGAAAAAATAAACCAGAGTATGCAGAACGTGCTGTTCTTGAAGCGATGGTTAACCATTTTATCCACCGCGACTATACTGTTATGGGTGGCGAGGTGCATCTTGATATTTATGATGACCGCCTTACTGTAACATCTCCCGGAGGTATGTATAACGGTGCACTGATTCAAAACCTGGAGATCGAAGACGTTTCTTCTGAAAGACGTAATCCGATACTCGCAAATGTGATGGCACAGTTGAACTACATGGAGAAGCGAGGTAGTGGACTTACACGTATTTGTAATGAGACCAAAGCTTTGAATGGGTATAGAGATGATCTGAAACCGGTATTCAAATCTACTCCAACTCAATTTCAGACCACAATCTTTGCTTCTGCCGATATAGTGAATGTCGGAGACTATGACGGAGACATGTCGGAGACAAAACTCACGGAACGTCAGCAGAAAATTATCAATCTCATCAAGGAGTCACCGACAATCACCGCCAAGCAAATGTCGGAGACTTTGTCGGTGAGTCAACGTACTATAGAACGTGATCTTTCTGCTTTGAAGGAAATGGAAATCCTGAAGCGAAAAGGTAAGGATAATGATGGAATGTGGGTTATTTAAAGATTTTGTATATACGCAATTTTCAATATAAAGAAATGAAAAATTTAAGGCAATAAAATTTTTATTTCCTGTTTTAATGAGTAAATTTGTTGCACGATTAAACAGTATTTAATTGTAATATTTTTCTTGTATTTTCATTCTGTTTCATAGCAAACATGGGACTTACCGGGCGAAGCTGTAAAAGATTCCGGAGGGACGCATGGAGGCGGCACGGTGGGTGTATCAGTTTTCGATATTCTCATTTATGGTATCGGTGCTTCAGGTGCCTTATAATGCGGCTATCATAGCCAGGGAGCGGATGCATGTGTATGCGTATGTCAGTATTGTGGAGGTTGTATTGAAACTGGCAGTTGTTTTGGTATTGCAGTGGGTGGCGTTTGATAAATTGAAGTTATACGGAGGATTGGTGATTGTCGTGACGGTTGCTGTCGCATTATTTTACCGTTTATATTGTAAACGAAGCTTTCAGGAGTGCCGCTTTTGTTTTGTTTGGGACAGACGATTGTATCGGACGCTTACAGGCTTTGCCGGTTGGAGTATGTTTGGGACGGTGGCCTGGATGTGTAAGTCGCAGGGCTTGAATATGATTTTGAATGTTTTTTGGGGTCCTTTGCTTAATGCGGCGTATGGAATCGGGAATCAGGTGAATACGGCTATCAATAGTTTTGTTCAGAATTTTACGACAGCATTGAATCCTCAGATTGTGAAGTCATATGCAATCGGAGAGATGCATTACATGGAGGAATTGATATTTCGGGGTGCGAAGTTTTCTTATTGCCTGCTGTTGGTCTTTGCGCTTCCTCTTTTGATGGAGACAGAATTTGTCTTGAGTGTTTGGTTAAAGAATGTACCGGAATATGCGGTTATTTTTACGCGTTTGATGATTGTAAATTCATTATTGGAGTCGTTTACGTATGTGATGGGGACTTCTATTCAGGCAACAGGGAAAATCAGGTGGTATCAGATTATAGTGGGCTGTACGATTTTGCTGAATTTACCTTTTGCGTGGTTATTGCTTAAATGGGGCTTTGAACCTTTTGTTATTTTGTTTGTAAATGTAGGAATTTCGAGTGTATCGTTGTTGGAACGTTTGGGCATTATGCGTTATTTGCTGGGGATTCCATTATGGCGGTTTATAAGACAGGTTTTTGGAAAAGCAGTAGAAGTAACGCTATTGGCAAGTGTTGTGCCTATCGTATTAAAGATGTGCTTGCCGGATAGCTGGATAAAATTTCCCGGAGTGATTTTTTGTTGTGTGGTGAGTGTGTTGGTCAGTGTTTGGGGTATTGGTTTAACGTCGGGGGAACGGGATTACTGTCGTCAGTTGGTCAGAAATTATTTGAAGAGAGGGAATGAGTAAAGTGAAATGGTTTCTCATTGTTTTGTTGGCTGTAGGATGTTTGTTGGCGGGAAATGGCTTATGGAATACGAATCTTCCTCCTTTATCGAATTCTGCTCATAAAATTGTGCATGTGAGTTTTGATGACGTAGTGTCGGTTTTCAAGGATTTGAAGAAAGATTCGCTTTCTTACGTTAGTATATTTGAGCATGCTTTTCTGAAAGAGTTGAAGAATTTGCATGATGAATATGGGGCTTGTTTTAGTTTGTATGTTTTTGAACGGGACGGGGATTTTCATATTTCAGAGGTTCCTGTACGATTCCGGGAGGAGTTTAGAGAAAATGCGGATTGGTTGAAATTCGGTTTTCATTGGACTGGATCCGCTTTTGACCCCAATATAAGATTGAAAGAGTTTGCTGAGTCTTATCATGCTGTAAATGAGGCTATAACGACATGGGGGGGCTCTTGCCTGTGTCCGGTTATCCGTCTCCATTATTTTTATGGGGCGGATTCTCTTGTTGGAATTATTAATGAATCGGGAAGAGTAAACGGCCTTTTGTGTGCGGATGATGAACGGAATAGCTATGATTTGTCGTCTTCTGAGAATGAAATCTTACGGCAGAATAGGTTTTATGAGAAAGGAGGTATGAGGTATTTTAAGACGGATTTGAGGTATGAGAATAGCTGCTTTATTTATCCGACTCTTGTGCGACTTCAAAATAGGGACACGTTGGTGGCGTTTACGCATGAATGGGCGTGGAGACCTCAGAGTTTGCGAGAATGGTGTGGAAATTTGTTGCGGGGACGTTTGAATATGAATTGGTGGAATAGGTATAAGTTGAGAGCGAGTGTGAAATGGTTTCATGAACATGGTTATAAGTTTGGATTTTTAGAATAAGGAATGGTATGGATAAGATGAAACGATTTATTGATATAAATGTCCCCGTGACTTCTTGCACTTTGAGGTGTCATTATTGTTATATTACCCAACACAGGCTTTTTTCTGCCGCTTTACCGAAATTCAGGTATGGTGCCGAGTTTATAGGAAAGGCTCTTTCGGCTGAACGTTTAGGGGGGATTTGTCATATTAATATGTGCGGAGGCGGAGAAACATTGTTGCCTCCGGAAATGACAACGATTGTTCGGGCGATTCTTGAACAAGGGCATTACATAATGATTGTAACAAATGGTACGGTGACGAAGCGTTTTGAGGAAATGATGACTTATCCGGTGGAGTTGCGTCAACGTTTGGGATTTAAATTTTCTTTTCATTATTTGGAATTGAAGAAGCGCAATTTATTGGATGTGTTTTTTGCCAATATCAAACGGGTTAGAAATGCAGGTTGTTCGTTTTCATTGGAATTGACACCTTCGGATGAATTGATCCCTTATATTGAGGAGATAAAGGCGGTTTGTATGGAACGAGTTGGAGCACTTTGTCATGTGACCGTTGCAAGGGACGAGAAGAAAGCGGAGTTTCCGATTTTGACGAAATATTCACGGGAGGAGTATAAAAAGATATGGGGTAGTTTTCATTCGGATTTGTTTGATTTTAAAATTTCTGTTTTCGGAGAAAAAAGAAAGGAGTTTTGCTATGCCGGGGTCTGGGGAGGGATATTGGATATTGGTACCGGAGTGTTGCGGGCTTGTGATAACACATTACTAAGACAGAATATTTTTGAGGATATAAGTAAACCAATACGTTTTAAGGCAATCGGACAATGCAATAAAAGTCATTGCCATAATGCGCATGCGTGGCTGACTTTAGGTATGGTGCCTTGTTTGAAGACACCTTATTATTTCCAGATGAGAAACCGACAGGATGCAGAGGGACGGGATTGGTTAAATCCTCAAATGAAAGCTTTTTTAGGACAGAAGTTGGGAAATGAGAACGAACGATTTAACCAATCGAAGGAGAAAAGTGTTTATCGAATGGCTCGATTGAAAAATAAAACCTGAAGTGTATTGCATTGGGTAAAAAATAAAATCAAGTGATGACATTTTTAGAAAAGTTGGACGCGCTGAAGACGCGAATTAAGCATGATATAGGCCCGCTTATTGATAATGATTACGTGTTGTGGGATTGCCCTTATCATTCGAATATTGGGGATACATTAATTTGGGAAGGAGAACGTGCTTTTTTGAAAGAATTGCCTTATAAGTGTATCGGATATGCCTCATATATTACGTGTACTTTTCCCGATCTGTCACCGGATGTGATTATTTTGTTGCAGGGAGGGGGAAATTTTGGCGATTTATGGCGTTGTTTTCAGGATTTCAGACTGCAGGTTATTCGGCGTTATCCTCATAATCGGATTGTTATACTACCGCAATCTGTTAGTTATGAGACAGCGGGGCTAATGGAAGAAGATGCACGCGTGATGGCTGGGCATAAACAATTGACAATTTGTGTCAGAGATAAGAATTCGTATGAATTGGTTAAGAACAATTTTGAGAATCCTGTATTATTGGTGCCTGATATGGCGTTTTATATTTCCCCGAAAGTATTGGCTAAGTTTCGTAAGAAGGAAGAGAATAAAGTGTTGTTTCTGAAGCGGGGAGACAAGGAGTTGGTTTCACAATCTTATCATGTGGAGGAGAATGGTTTAAAGCTCGAAGTTCGGGATTGGCCTACACAAGAAAAGGGTGTCTTCTTTTTGATGGTGCTGTATCGATTATCTGGAATATGTCAGCATTTGAGAAGATGGAAAGCGGGAGAACGTTTTTTCGCCCGGCTTACCAATGGTTATGCTGCCCGATATTGCAGAATTAGGCTATTGAAACGGGGAATAGGTTTTGTAAGTAGTTATAAGTATGTTTATACAACTCGCCTTCATGTGATGATCTTGTCGGTATTATTGGAAAAAGAATGTGAATTTTTCGATAATTCGTATGGCAAGAATATGGCATTGTACAATACTTGGCTGAAAGATCTATCAGGAGTAAAACCAGCGAACAGTTAAATGATTTTATTTCATGGTGAAAGTTTCTGTAATAGTTCCCGTTTATAAAGTAGAGCCGTATATGGAGCGTTGTGCTCGCTTTTTATTTGAGCAGACATTGAAGGATGTTGAATATATTTTTGTGGATGATTGTACTCCTGACAATAGTATGATGGTTTTGGAGAAGGTGTTGAAAGAGTATCCGTCACGGGTGGGGCAGACACATATTGTTCGCCATTCGGAAAATCGAGGATTGCCCTCTGCAAGGAATAGCGGGCTGGCTCTTGCAACGGGGGAGTATATTATTCATTGTGATAGTGATGACTGGGTGGAGAAGGATATGTACGAGAAGATGTACGAGCATGCAAAGGAAACAGACGCCGATATTGTGGGATGCGATTTCTATGAAGAATATGAGAATTCACGGAAGTATGTGAAACAGGATTTTGAGTTGCCTCACGAAGAATATTTGACGAATTTGTTGCGTGGGGTAAAATCAGTAGGGGGATACGTGTGGTGCAGAATGGTGAAAAGAGAAATGTATGAGAAAAATGCTATTCGATGTCCGGATGGTTTAGGTATGTTGGAAGATCTGGTATTAACCGTAAAATTACACCATTTTGCTCATGTCGTAGCTTATTGTTCCCAAGCCTTTTATCATTATAATCGTTTGAATGTAAATTCACTTGTGATAAATGCGACTCTATCACAACTTGAATCAATGATTAATGCAACTTCTGAAATAGAAAATTTTTTGAAACAAGAGAGAATTTATACAAAATATCATTTGGCTTTTATGGAACGTGCATTTCTGTGCAAAGCAAATATGGTATTCTTACCTTATTTACGCAACTATCAGAGGTGGAGGATTTTATGGCCGGAAGCAAATAAGTATATATGGAAATATCACATTTCATTTATAAATAAGCTGATTTTTAGTTTTGCGAAATATAGATTATATGTATTAACCAATATATTACAATCCTTAAAATCCTTTTTTTCTTCTCTGATTAGATATAACTTGTTTTGGAAGTATTAAATTCCCAAGTATATTTTATTATCTGTAAGCATAAAAATACATAGAATGAGTATCTATTTATTTATTGCTTTATTAACCGGATCATTGGGGGTACTGGAAATATTTACCAATTTTAGAAAGCTATTTAATCAGTTTCATTGGTGGGTATTTACAAGTTTGATTTGTTTTCTTTTCATTTTTGTAGGATTCCGGGAATGTGGCTTTGATTATAATAATTACGAAGCCTATTTTACAACGCTGCACTCACCTTTCTGGAAAGAGAATGCTACTGTTGTAGGAGTAGAAAAAGGTTATGCTTATGTGAATTATATAGCAGGCAGCTATCAAGGTTTACTTTTTGGTATAGCTGTAATAAGCATTGTTCTTCAATTGTGTTTTATTTATAGGTATTCCCCTCTCCCCTGTTTTACAATATTCCTAATTTTAGGAGTATATCTATATCCTTTTTTCATGGGACAATATCGGCAAGGATTAGCTATTTCTTTTGTATTGTGGGCTTTACTAAACCGGGACAATAAAGTAGTATTTTTTTCTTTAGTAGGTTTGGCTTCTTTATTCCATATTTCCTCGCTTTTAGCTCTTGGGGTTTTGATGGTTCCTTCCCAGATTTTAAAAATTAGATATTATCTGCTTTTTTTATCTATAGCCTTGTTAATGAATCTATTTTTAGGTAGTATATTTAAATCATATATTTCCAGTTTCCCTGCATTTGTAAGTCAAAAACTCGGATTTTATGCTGAAACCGAAAATTTTTCTTACGGTCTGAATATGGCCATGCTTTTGCGGCTTATAAGTTTTGGCATTCTTTTTTATTTCAAGAATAAAATATCGAATTATAAGTATACCAATTATTTTATAAATCTTTATTTTATATCGCTGTTTATTTATCTCGGTTTCGGTTTTTTACCTCAGTTAGGCGGAAGAGGTAGTATTTATTTCTATTATTTTGAATTTATTTTGATATCTATGTTGCTTACCCGTCTGTATGGTTTAAAAAAGATATTTTTTTTCAGCTTGTTTGCCGGGATAGCTTGTATGCGTCAGTTCAGTTTTTTTAAAGAATGGGCGGAGGATTATATCCCTTATAAAAACTTCTTGTTAAATCTCTTTTAAATTTGTGAAAATCGTTTATTGTATACACGGAACGTTCAATTCCGGCGGTATGGAGCGTGTGCTTGCCAATAAAGTGAATTATTGGGCTGAAAATAAAAAATATCAAACTTATATTATTACCACTGAGCAAAAAGGCAGGGTACCTTTTTTTTATTTTCATCCTTCCGTCAAACATTATGATCTGAATATAAATTATGGAGAGGATACGAACTGTTCTTTGGTTGTAAAAGTATTCCGTTTCCTCCGAAAAAAAAGGTTGCACCGCAAGAGATTGATAGCTCTTTTACATGAAATAAAAGCCGATGTTGTTGTTTCTATGTTCGGAAATGAGGCTTCATTTTTACCTGCCATAAAGGACGGAAGCAAAAAGGTATTGGAGATTCACTTTTCTAAATTTTTCCGATTACAAAACAATCGTAGCGGTTTATGGAAGTTAGTGGATTGGTTTCGAAGCCGGCAAGATGAAAATACAGTACAGAGATTTGACCGTTTTGTCGTTTTAACCTATGAAGATAAAACGTTTTGGCATACACAGCACAATATTACGGTTATTCCAAATGCTAATCTTCTGAAACCAATGCAACCTGCTGAATTGATAAATTGTAATGCAATCGCTGTCGGACGACTTTCATACCAAAAAGGTTTCGACCGACTTATTGAAGCCTGGAAGATTGTACATAAAACACAACCGGACTGGCATCTTTCTATTTTTGGCGACGGGGAATTGAAAAAAGAATTGTTAGCGCAAATTACTGCATTAAAATTGGAAGATTCAATAAAGATTTTGCCTCCCACATTGAACATAGGAGAAGAATATTATAAAAATTCTCTACTGGTATTAAGCTCTCATTACGAAGGTTTACCTATGGTTCTGTTAGAAGGTATGGCGTATGGACTACCAGTTGTTGCTTTTGCCTGCAAATGTGGCCCTAAGGACATTATTACGAACGGTAAAGAGGGTTTTCTGATAGAAGAAGGAAATGTTTCCACACTGGCAGAAGGTATAATAAAATTGATTTGTGATGAAAAGTTAAGAAAGCGGATGGGAGAAGCAGCGTATTTAAAATCACAATCTTACTCGGAGGAAATCATCATGAAAAAATGGCAGGAATTATTCAACTCTCTGCTTTCTAATTAATCATTACCAGTTGGATATGTTTCCCATTATTTTCGACAATATTGTTTTTTCTCTTCAAAGAACTGGAGGTATTTCTGTTGTATGGTATGAATTGTTGAGGCGTTATTTGAAAGAGTTTCCAGCTTATGCTCATTTTATTGATTATGATGCATGGAATAATATTTTCCGCAAACAATTAGAATTACCTACCGATAAAATTATCTTCTCCGATGCTTCTTTTTTTAAGCTGAAACGTTATTTACCGGTACATATCAAATCGTTTTTACCCGGATCTTTTATTTTTCATTCATCTTATTACCGAATTTGTCCTAATAAAAATGCTATAAACATTACTACAGTACACGATTTTACCTACGAATATTTCCGAAAAGGTCTCAGTCGTTCTGTTCATTGTTGGCAAAAATATAAAGCAATCCGAAATGCAGATTACATCATTTGTATTTCCGAGAACACCAAAAGAGATCTGCTGAAATTTATTCCGAATACGGATGAGAATAAAATTTCTGTCATATATAACGGAGTTTCAGAAGAATATTTTCCCCTTGTCAAAATAAATGAGGAGGAATTACCTTTTCCTGCTTATTCATATTTGATTTTTGTAGGAGGACGCAGTTTATATAAAAATTTCAAATTCGCAGTTGAAGCGATTATTCATTCAACTCTTAATTTAGTTATTGTAGGAGACCCGTTAAGTCCAGAAGAAATTATCTTTTTAAAGTCACGCCTACCAGAGAAACGTTATAAGTGTGTAGGGAGAGTAAATAACCAACAATTAAATATTCTATACAACCGAGCCTTTTGCCTATTTTACCCTTCTGCTTACGAAGGGTTTGGTATCCCGGTTATTGAAGCTCAAAAAGCAGGTTGTCCAGTTATTGCTTATGCAGCTTCTTCTATTCCGGAAATTATAGGAGATAAGCGATTATTATTATCCCATTTAGATATAACATTAGCTGTTGAATATTTAAACCGTCTTAAAGAGCAGAATTTTCGAAAACAAATCATCACTACTGGTTTAAAAAATGCTTTTAGATTTTCCTGGGATAATACTTATCAAGAAACTTTGAAAGTATATGCTCTTGCCCAAAAGAAAAAATAAGCCCTTCCGATCTTAATTATTCATGAAAATATCAATTATCACAGCCACTTATGATAGTGGTCGGACTCTCCGTGATACTATTCAATCCGTTCTTTCACAAACCTATACTGATATTGAATATATCCTTATAGACGGAGGGTCTAGGGACAGCACACTTTCTATCATAAAAGAGTACGAGCCTTTGTTTTATGGACGGCTGAAATGGAACAGCGAACCGGACCAGGGAATTTATGATGCGATGAATAAGGGAATCCGGATGGCAACCGGAGATGTGGTAGGGATTTTAAATTCTGACGATTTTTTTACCTCCGTAACTGTATTGGAAAAGGTGGTACAGGAATTTAAAAAGAATGCTGCTCTAGAAGCCGTGTTTGGGGATGTTCATTTCGTTCGTCCGGATAATTTGCAGCAATGTATCCGCTATTATTCTTCGGCAATATTCCGTCCTACCCTTTTCCGTTTCGGGTTTATGCCTGCCCATCCCTCCTTTTACGTGAAACGGGAATGTTATGAAAAATACGGTTTGTATGCTTTAGATTATAAGATAGCTGCTGATTATGATTTATTGATCCGTTTTCTGTATATAAACCGGATTTCATACAAATATGTGAAAATGGATTTTGTGACAATGCGAACAGGAGGAGTAAGTACCAGAAGTTTTCAAAACCGTCTTATGCTGAACCGGGAAATAGTAAAGGCTTGCCGGAAATACGGTATTTATACCAATCTGATAATGTTATCTTTCAAATATGTTTATAAAGTTTTCGAACTATTCCGGCGAAAAAAGATAAAGACGGTTTAGTTTTTCATTAATCAGAGTTATGAATATACTAATTACTGGGATTCACGGTTTTGTGGGTTCTCATCTTGTAGGGGCTTTATCAAAGGAACATGTGTTGTATGGGGTGGATATTGTAGCTCCTTTCAAAACGGGAGTGAAAGAGACTTTCAGCTGGAGAGAACTGGACTTCGCCTGTCAGCCTCACACGTCCCAGGAGTTGGAGATAGCCAGGAAATTACAACACATTGATGTTATTATCCACCTGGCAGGGAAAGCCCATGATACGAAAAACAGGGCACAGGCACAGGAGTATTTTGATATCAATACCGGATTAACGCAGAAGATTTTCGATTTCTTTCTGGCCTCGGGAGCACGGAAGTTTATCTTTTTCAGTTCGGTGAAAGCGGCGGCGGATTTTGTGGTAGGTGATGTATTGACGGAAAAGATGATTCCGACACCGATAGGGCCCTATGGAGAGAGTAAGATTGCAGCAGAGAAGTATATCTTTTCCAAAGAATCACAGTGGAGGGGCGGTAAAGAAGTTTATGTCCTGCGTCCCTGCATGATTCACGGACCGGGAAATAAAGGAAATCTGAATCTGCTGTATAATGTGGTGAAGAAAGGGCTGCCGTGGCCGCTGGGGGATTTTGAGAACCGGCGGACGTTTACTTCTATCGACAATCTTTGTTATGTGCTTGATGGATTGATTCAAAAGGAGGTTCCTTCCGGTATTTACCACATGGCCGATGATGAGGCTTTGTCTACCAATGAACTGATTGCCCTGATGTGTGAGGCTTTGGGTAAAAAGCCCCACATCTGGAAAGTGAACCGAGGGTTCATGACAGGCTGTGCCCGTCTGGGGAGTGCAATACATCTTCCATTGAATCTGGAACGGCTGCGGAAGTTGACGGAGAATTATGTAGTCTCCAATGCCAAAATCAAAAGTGCCTTAGGTATTTCGCAAATGCCCGTCCGTGCCCGCGACGGCCTCTTAAAAACTCTCCGCAGTTTTTAATTGTCCTCTGTGATTTTCGACTTTTCAATCTTTAGCTTTTCGATTTTTTCCGATGTATTATCTGATTGTTTTTCTTTTGCTGCTGGTGGCGGAGATGGGTTATTTCCGCCTGGCAGACCGGTTTAATATTATCGACCGACCGAATGAAAGGAGTTCGCATACGCGGATCACATTACGGGGAGGCGGCATTGTCTTTTATTTCGGCGCATTGCTGTATTTTATCGGCAGCGGGTTGGAATATCCCTGGTTCATGGCAGGACTGACGCTGATTACTGCTGTGAGTTTTACGGATGATGTGCGGTCGGTGTCGCAAAAGGTACGCCTACTGGTGCATTTTACGGCGATGGCGTTGCTGTTTTACCAGTTAGGGATGGGCGGACTACCCTGGTGGTATATTCCTGTGGCGTTAGTGGTATGTACGGGAATTATCAATGCCTATAATTTTATGGACGGGATTAACGGGATTACGGGGGGATACAGTCTGGTGGTATTGGGGGCTTTGGCTTATGTGAACGAGTACCGCTTCGGCTTTGTGGAATCGCAGTTGTTGTGGGTGATGCTGATGGCGGTAATGGTTTTCTGCGTATTCAATTTCCGGAAGAAAGCGAAGTGTTTTGCCGGGGATGTGGGGTCGGTAGGGATTGCTTTTGTGATTCTGTTCCTGTTGGGAAAACTGATTTTGCAGAGCAATGACCCGGGGTATGTTATCCTGTTGGCAGTATACGGTGTGGACAGTATTCTGACTATCGTTCACCGTCTGATGTTGCATGAAAATATCGGTCTTCCCCACCGCAAGCATCTTTATCAGTTGATGGCGAATGAACTGAAGATTCCGCATACTGCGGTTTCCGCTTTTTATATGTTGTTGCAAACCGTGATTTTTGCGGGTTACCTTGTTTTTTATGCTTGCCGGTGGTGGTATTTCGTAGCGGTTGTTTTGTTGTTGTGCATCGGGTATTGTCTGTTTATGAAAAGGTATTTTCATCTCCATAAGGTAAAATAGAGATAAAAGGTTATTTATCAATGCTGACGGATAAGGATATTGAGCGGATGGTGAATGTGATTAAGAGCGCGATGAAGTAATCTCATTTTATTGTATAACAGGGAAGCATGTAGTCGTGAGATTGCATGCTTTTTTGTTATAATGAGGTTTAATAAATGGGTATTTTGTAGGTTAGCCCCAGGGAGAGGTGTTGGGGGTGTTCGTTTGAGAGGTGGAAGGGAGCGGACAAGCGGGTGTAGTCGGTTTGCTTGCCGCGGTATACGAGGAAGAAGCGGAGGTTTTCTTTCATCGGGAAGTATTCTAGGCCGCCCTGGTAACCGTAGGAGGTGCGGTATTTGCCGGATTCGGGCAGGTTGGTGCCTGTCCGGGCGGATGCCGTTTCGTAGGTTCCTTTGGCAAAGATGTTCAGTTTGGAGAGGATGCGGTAGTTGAGGCGGCTTATCAGTGAGAAGTATTGGCAGTGTGTTGCCCGGTAGGGTTGTTCTGCTTGCCCGGATATTTCCGACAGGATGCCTAATTTGTCGATTTCTTCGATAGAGAATAGTCCGTCGATGTACATGTTGAAATTACCGTGTTGCCAGGCGCCAGCCAATGCCCAAAAGTATATGTTTTGTTTCTGGCTTTCGTGAAACAGGGAGAAGGAGCAGCGTGTGGAAAGGGTGTTGTCTAAGAAATTACCGTTCCAGTTAACGGTGTATCCTAATGGGGTTTTGGCGGTTTTATAGTTTGCAGGCAGTTGGGTTTTGTCGTCTTTGTTGGAACGGGCGTCGGTAATTTGGAATCTGATTTCCTGGGTAGGGGTGACCCACCAGGCCAGATGTATCCCCATCAGGAAGCAGGTGATGTTGTTGCCAAAGTCGGAGAATGCGTATACTTCCGCGGGGTCGGCATCGTATTCAAAGCCTCCGAAGTCGGCGTATTGTTTACCGGCAAAGAGGGACAGTGCGGGCGTGATGTGAAAGCCCACACCGAGGCAGTTGATGGAGGCTGGCATGTTATCCAGTGAGTGTGGGGTGTTGCTTTTGTTAAGGTGTTGCATCCATTTGTAGAAGATGCGTTCTGTGATGTTGCCCGTTATTTGCAGGCGGAGGTAATCCATGCGGAATGCCGATTGTTCTGATTCTTGGGTTGAAAGGTCGGAATGGAATGCCATGCGGGTGTTGAGTTTGATGTCCGGTAAATTATGCTGTTTCCGGATGCGTGTGAGGGCTTCGAATAGGCTTTTTTCGTGTTTGGCAGAGTCGGGCGTGGTTGTGGGAGTCGCCCGGCAGATTGTGTTCAAAAGGATAAGTATAGAGAGGCAGAGCGTTATGGTTGGTTGCATGTTTGAGAATTTAACATTTATTCAGCAAAAATAGTAAAAATGGGAGTATTGAAAATGGGTAGGGTTGAAAAAGTAGCGGAGAATGTATACATTTGCAAGAGTTTATATAAGTGTTGCAGAAAATGAAAGGTATCGTTTTGGCGGGAGGTACGGGTACACGGTTATTCCCTATGACGAAAGGGGTTTCCAAACAGTTGTTGCCTGTGTATGACAAGCCGATGGTTTATTATCCGGTTTCAGTGTTGATGTTGGCGGGTATTCGGGAGATATTGGTTATTTCCACCCCGCAGGATTTACCGGGCTTTCAACGGTTGTTGGGAGACGGATCGGATTACGGTGTACATTTTGAATATGCGGAACAGCCCCGTCCGGAGGGGTTGGCGCAGGCTTTTTTGATTGGAAAGCAGTTTATCGGGGAGGAGGATGTTTGTTTGGTGTTGGGGGATAATATTTTTTATGGTCAGTCGTTTACTGCTATGTTGGAGGAAGCAGTTAGGACGGTGGAAGAGGAGCGGAAAGCTGCTGTATTTGGTTATTGGGTGCGCGATCCGGAGCGGTATGGTGTGGCGGAGTTTGATGGAGCTGGCAATGTGCTGGGAATAGAGGAGAAACCGGTGCAGCCGAAATCCAATTATGCGGTGGTGGGACTTTATTTTTATCCGAATGAGGTGGTGAAGGTGGCGGAGAGTGTCCGGCCTTCGGAGCGTGGGGAGTTGGAGATTACGAGTGTGAACCGTTGTTTTCTGGAGGCGGAACGGTTGAAGGTGCAGTTGTTCGGACGGGGGTTTGCGTGGTTGGATACGGGGACGCACGATTCGTTGTCGGAGGCTTCTACTTTTGTGGAGGTGATTGAGAAAAGGCAGGGGTTGAAGATTGCCTGTTTGGAGGAGATTGCCTGGCGGAAGGGGTGGATTACGTCGGAGAGGGTGCGGGAGTTGGCACAACCGATGCTGGGTAATCCGTATGGGAGGTATTTGGTGGATTTGGTAGCTGAATTTGAAAAATAAAGAGAATCGAATGGATAGGAGTTCGGGTTTTCAGGAAACGGAAATAGCGGGGCTTGTCATTATACAGCCTCAGGTGTTTGAAGATGGCCGGGGATATTTTTTTGAAAGTTTTTCTCAACGGCGCTTTGAAGAGGCGATAGGAACAACGATTGGCAGGACGATGAGCACGGCATTATTTGTACAGGATAATGAGTCGAAGTCGTCCTATGGGGTGGTCCGGGGGTTGCATTATCAGATAGCCCCTTATGCTCAGGCCAAGTTGGTGAGGGTTGTTAAGGGGCGGATTTGGGATGTGGCGGTGGATTTGCGCAGGGGATCGGCTACTTTTGGCAAGTATGCCGGAGTGGAACTGTCGGAAGCGAATAAGTGGCAGTTTTTTATTCCCAAAGGATTTGCTCATGGATTTGCCGTGTTGAGTGAGGAGGCCGTGGTGCAGTATAAGTGTGACGATTATTATATGCCGCAAGCGGAGGGAGGAATCAGTTTTGATGATCCGGAATTGGCTATCGACTGGAAAATTCCGAGGGAAGATATGGTTTTATCGCCGAAGGATTTGAATCGTCCCGGTTTGCGTGATGCGTATGTTTTTGATGTGTAATTTGTGAATTATGGCGAATATATTGGTTACCGGAGCTGGCGGGCAGTTGGGAAACGAATTGAGAAAAATCGGATTTTCTCCTTTGGATGAGGTGTTTTTTACGGACATAGCGGAGTTGGATATTACGGATAAGAAGGCGGTGGAAAATTATGTGAGCCGCAATGATATAGATACGATTGTAAATTGTGCCGCTTATACGGCGGTCGACAAGGCGGAGGAGGAACCGGAGAAGGCAGAGCTGATTAATGTGAAGGCAGTGGAGAATCTGGCGGAAGTGGCGAGTCGGGAAGGCTGTTTGTTGGTGCATGTCTCGACGGATTATGTTTTTGACGGTGGGGCTTCGGAACCTTATACGGAAAAGAGTTTGGTGAATCCTCAGACGGTGTATGGACGTACGAAATTAGCCGGGGAGCGGGCGATTAAGAAGTCCGGCTGTTTGGCAATCGTTATTCGTACGGCTTGGCTGTATTCGGAATATGGGAATAATTTTGTAAAAACAATCTTGCGTTTGGCCAAGGAGAAGGGGGAGGTGAATGTGGTGGCCGACCAGGTGGGGACGCCTACTTATGCGGCGGATTTGGCGGTAACGATAGTGCGTGTTTTGGCGGATGACTGTGTGGCGGATAAGACAGGAATTTATCATTTTTCGAATGAGGGTACTTGTTCGTGGTATGAGTTTGCCCGGGAGATTGTGCGGTTGAGTGGAGCGAAGTGTAACGTAAAGGCGGTGACGACGGCGGATTATCCGGCAAAAGCGCATCGTCCGGCTTATTCCGCTTTGGATAAGACGAAAATAAAACGGGAGTTTGGTGTAGAGGTCCCGGAATGGAGGGAGGCGTTGGAAAGGATGATGGATAGTTTTTTAAAGTTATGAAAAGGAATATACTGGTTACGGGTGGGGCTGGGTTTATCGGTTCCCATTTGGTCCGCCTGCTGGTGAATAAGTATCCGGAGTACCGGATTGTGAATCTGGATAAGTTGACGTATGCCGGGAATCTGGCGAATTTGCGGGATGTGGAGGGGCGTCCGAATTATGCGTTTGTGAAGGCGGATATTTGCGATTTCCCGGCTATGCAGCGGGTATTTGCAGAGTATCAGATTGACGGTGTGATTCATTTGGCTGCGGAAAGCCATGTGGACCGTTCCATTAAGGACCCTTTTTCTTTTGCCCAGACCAATGTGATGGGAACGCTGAGTCTGTTGCAGTCGGCTAAGTTGGCGTGGGAGGGAAATTATGACGGCAAATTGTTTTACCATGTTTCCACCGATGAGGTGTATGGTTCGTTGCAGCCGGATGGAGGTTTCTTTACGGAGAGGACGAAATATGAGCCTCATTCTCCTTATTCGGCATCCAAGGCTTCGTCCGATCATTTTGTGCGGGCTTATCACGACACGTACGGATTGCCGGTAAAGATTTCGAATTGTTCGAATAATTACGGTTCTTATCAGTTTCCGGAGAAGCTGATACCGCTGTTTATTAATAACATCCGTCATAACAAGCCGCTGCCCGTGTATGGTAAGGGGGAAAATGTACGTGACTGGTTGTTTGTGGAGGACCATGCGCGGGCGATTGATTTGATTTTCCATAAGGGAAAAATCGGGGAAACCTATAATATCGGCGGATTTAACGAATGGAAGAATATAGATTTGATCCGGGTGGTTATTAAGGTGACGGACCGTTTGCTGGGACGTCCGGAGGGTGCCTCTGATAAATTGATTACGTATGTGGCTGATCGTGCCGGACATGATGCCCGTTATGCGATAGATTCCACGAAGTTGAAGGAGGAACTGGGCTGGGAACCGAGTCTGCAGTTTGAGGAAGGCATTGAAAAGACCGTGAAATGGTATCTGGAAAATCAGGAGTGGCTGGATGGTGTGACAAGCGGCGATTACCAGATGTATTACGAAAATATGTATGGGAAGGAAAGTTGAAGAGTTGAAAAAGTTGAAGAGTTAAAGGGAGGATGAAGTTTTTCTTTATCTTTGCAAGCGTTTTTGAATAAAAGGAGAGTATTGGATTGTATAGTAAAAAGAAGGATATAGAATGATTACAGTTTCGAATTTGGAGATTCAGTTTGGCAAGCGTGTTTTGTTTCAGGATGTGAATTTGAAGTTTACGCCGGGTAATTGCTATGGTGTGATTGGGGCAAACGGTGCCGGGAAATCGACTTTGCTGCGGATTTTGAGCGGTGAGTTGGAACCTACGAGGGGGAATGTGATGTTTGGTCCGGGAGAGCGTCTGTCGGTGCTGAAGCAGAACCACTATGCGTATGATGAGTGTACGGTGTTGGATACGGTGTTGCAGGGACACATGGATTTGTGGAATGTGATGAAAGAGAAAGATGCGTTGTATGCCAAACCGGATTTTTCGGATGCGGATGGTGTAAGAGCGGCTGAGTTGGAGGAGAAGTTTGCCGAAATGGACGGCTGGAATGCCGAGAGTGATGCGGCGGCTTTGTTGAGCGGATTGGGTATACAGGAGGAGTTGCATTATTCTTTGATGAAGGATTTGAGCGGTAAACAAAAGGTTCGGGTGTTGCTGGCGCAGGCTTTGTTCGGCAAACCGGATAATTTGCTGCTTGACGAGCCGACGAATGATTTGGATATTGAGACGGTGATGTGGTTGGAAAACTATCTGTCGAATTACGAAAATACGGTGTTGGTAGTGTCACACGACCGGCATTTCCTGGATGCGGTGAGTACCCATACCGTGGATATTGATTTCGGTAAGGTGCAGTTATTTGCCGGTAATTACAGCTTCTGGTACGAATCCAGCCAGTTGGCTTTGCGTCAGGCGCAGGCTAAGAATAAGAAGGCGGAGGAGAAGAAGAAGGAGTTGATGGAATTTATCCGGCGGTTCAGTGCGAATGTGGCGAAATCGAAGCAGACTACCAGTAGAAAGAAGATGCTGGAGAAGTTGAATGTGGAGGAGATTATGCCTTCAACCCGTAAGTATCCGGGAATTATCTTTACTCCCGAACGTGAGGTGGGGGATAAGATTCTTGATGTAAAGAATTTGAGTAAACAGATTGAGGGGAAATGGTTGTTCCGGGATGTGGAGTTTACGGTGGAGAAAGGGGACAAAATTGTGTTCTGGTCGAAGGATCCGCGTGCGATGACTGTTTTGCTGGAGATTATTACCGATAATATGAAGGCGGATTCAGGTTCTTACAATTGGGGTGTGACGGTGACCAGTGCTTACCTGCCGATGGATAATTCCGCTTATTTCGATACGGATATGAAACTGATAGACTGGTTGGGACAGTTTTCAACGGATACGAGTGAAACGTTTTTACGCGGTTTCTTGGGTAAGATGCTTTTTTCCGGCGAGGATATTTACAAGAATGTGAAAGTGTTGTCGGGTGGGGAAAAAATGCGCTGCATGATTGCCCGGATGATGTTGAAGAATGCCAATGTTTTAGTGTTGGACTCTCCTGCCAATCATTTGGATTTGGAGTCTATCCAGGCATTTAATAATATGTTGATGTCGTTTAAGGGAATCGTGCTCATGAATTCGCACGACCACGAATTTATTCAGACGGTTTGCAACCGTATTATCGAGTTGACTCCTCAGGGAATCATCGACAAGAGAATGGATTTCGACGATTACATCACCAGTGAATCCATCCGCGAACAGGCGGCGAAGATGTATGAGTAATGTAGTTTTAAGTTGTAATAAAAGACCTGTAATCTTTTGATTACAGGTCTTTTTATGTTATTGGAGTTTGTCGTATTCTTCGTCGGAGACGGGGGCGAGCCATTCGGTGGAGGTTTGCTCGCCGGGGAGTTCAAAGGCGAGGTGTGCGAACCAGCTGTCGGTTGCGGCTCCGTGCCAGTGTTTTACGTTGGCGGGAATGTGGATGACGGTGCCGGGCTGGATTTCGATTGCGGGTTTGCCTTCTTCTTGGTACCAGCCGTGTCCTGCTACGCCGATGAGCATTTGGCCTCCGCCTTGCGAGGCGTGGTGGATGTGCCAGTTATTACGACAGCGGGGTTCAAAGGTGACGTTGGAGATGTTCACCTGTTCCCGTGAAATCGGGGCGAGATAGCTGTTGCCTGTGAAATACCGGGCATAAGCGGTATTCGGTTCTCCGACGGGGAAAATCATTTCGCGTTGGAAGGCGGATTTGGCATCTTCGCCGCTTGTTTCTTCTGTCCAGACTTCTTTTGCCAGGCGGAAGGCTGCCCATGCTTTCGGCCAGCCGGCATAGAATCCGATGTGTGTGATGATTTCTGAAATTTCCGTGCGGGTGATGCCGTTGTTTTTTGCCGATTGCAGATGGAAAGCCAGGGAACTGTCCGTGATGCCCTGGCTGATGAGAGAAGTGATTGTCACTAAACTGCGGTCCCGTAAGCTGAGTTTATCGGTACGGCTCCATACTTCTCCGAAAAGGACATCGTCGTCGAGTTCTGCAAATTTCGGGGCAAATTCGCCCAGTTGGTTGCGCCCTGCTGTCTGTGTGATTTTTTGCTGTGCCATGATAAAAGGTGTGTTTAAAATCCATATGATAATGATTGGTATAATTACTTGTCTCATGAGGTTGAAATTTGTGTTTAAGATTCCGAGTGTAAAATTATCATGGGTTGTTTCCCGGTGGGGTATCTGATTTACGGAAAATCTTACCTAAATTACAGATTCAATTTTGAAATCCGTATTTTTGTATAGGATAGGAGGCGGCTTGGCAAAGCAATCAAATAAATTTGTTGCTTTTGCACTCGCCTTTCATTATCTTTGTTGCACGAATCAGGTAAAACAAAATTTAATATAAAGCATGAGTATAGTTTTCTATCAGAAAGATGCTACGGTGTATGCTGTGCATTACAATACGTCTGAGAATCCTCTTGATGTCAGTAAACTGGAATGGTTGTTCAGCGGAGCAAAACGGATGAAGGAAGAAGCATTGGCGGGTTATTTTATAGGGCCGCGCCGCGAGATGATCACCCCTTGGAGTACGAATGCCGTTGAGATTACACAGAATATGGGAATCAGCGGCATTTTACGTATTGAGGAGTTTATGCAGACCGATAATGAGAAGGCACCGTTTGATCCGATGCTGAAAGCATTTTATAAGGGATTGGATCAACATGTTTTTACGATAGACAAGAAGCCGGATCCGGTGGTCTATATTGAGAATATCCGGAAATACAACCAGCAGGAAGGGTTGGCGTTGAATGATGATGAGATTGCTTATCTGGAAGGGTTGGCAAAGAAGTTGGGGAGACCGTTGACGGATTCCGAGGTGTTTGGTTTTTCACAGGTGAATTCGGAGCATTGCCGCCATAAGATTTTCAACGGGACGTTTATCATTGACGGGGAGGAGAAGGAAAGTACGCTTTTCAAGCTGATCAAGAAGACGTCGCAGGAGAATCCTAACCGGATTGTTTCCGCCTATAAGGACAATTGTGCTTTTATTGAAGGACCGCAGGCGGTGCAGTTCGCTCCCCATACGCAGGATAAGCCGGACTTTTATGAGACGAAGGAGATCGATACGGTGATTTCCCTGAAAGCGGAAACGCATAATTTCCCGACGACGGTGGAGCCTTTTAACGGGGCGGCAACGGGTACGGGAGGAGAGATACGCGACCGTATTGCCGGCGGACAGGCTGCTTTGCCGATAGCGGGCACTGCGGTTTATATGACCTCTTATCCGCGTTTGGATGCTTCCCGCTTGTGGGAACAGAAAATAGATCCCCGGAAGTGGTTGTATCAGACGCCGGAAGATATTTTGATTAAAGCGTCCAACGGGGCTTCCGATTTTGGTAATAAGTTCGGACAACCGTTGATTTGCGGTTCTTTATTGACTTTTGAACATGAGGAGGATGGGCAGACTTACGGATATGATAAAGTGATTATGCAGGCAGGTGGGGTCGGGTTTGGTAACCGTGAGCAGGCGATGAAACATACTCCGGAGGTGGGGGATAAAGTGGTGTTGCTGGGGGGAGATAATTATCGTATCGGTATGGGCGGTGGTGCTGTGTCGTCTGTGGATACCGGAGTGTATGCCGGTGCGATAGAACTGAATGCGGTGCAGCGTTCCAATCCGGAAATGCAGAAACGGGTTTGTAATGCTATCCGGGCTATGGCGGAGAGTGAGGTGAATCCGGTTGTTTCGATTCATGACCACGGTGCCGGCGGGCATTTGAACTGTTTGTCGGAGTTGGTGGAGGAGACCGGAGGAAGGATTCACATGGAGAAGTTGCCTGTGGGCGACCCGACGTTGTCGGCCAAGGAGATTGTGGGCAATGAGTCGCAGGAGCGTATGGGATTGGTGATGAAAGAGAAAGATGTGGCAACGTTGCAGAAAATTTCAGACCGCGAGCGGGCTCCGATGTATGTCATCGGAGAGACTACGGGGGATATGAAGTTTACGTTTGAGAATGCGAAGACGGGAGAGAAACCTATCGATTTGGAGTTGAAGGATATGTTTGGTAATCCTCCGAAAACGATTATGGAGGATAAGACCATTAAGGAAAAATACAACGATTTGGAGTATTCCGCGGATAAGCTGGAAGAGTATTTGGAGCAGGTATTGCAGATTGAAGCTGTGGCATGTAAAGACTGGCTGACGAATAAGGTGGACCGTTCTGTAACGGGACGTGTTGTCCGTCAGCAAGGGGTGGGACCGTTGCATTTGCCGCTGAGCGATGTGGCGGCGGTAGCCTTGGATTATAGCGGGTATCGGGGGATTGCCACTTCAATCGGTCATGCTCCGGTATCGGCGATGGCAGATGCGGCAGCCGGTTCCCGTTTGGCGATTGCCGAGGCACTGACGAATTTGGTGTGGGCACCGATAGAAAAAGGACTGAAAGGCGTGTCTTTGTCCGCCAACTGGATGTGGCCCTGCCGCAAGCCGGGGGAGGATGCCCGTTTGTATCAGGCTGTGGAAGCTGCCAGTGAATTTGCCATTGCGTTGGGCGTGAATATTCCGACGGGAAAGGATTCGCTTTCTATGACACAGAAATATGGCGATAAAAAGGTATATGCCCCCGGTACGGTGATTATCTCTACGGTGGGAGAGGTAAATGATTTCCGCAAGATTGCTGTTCCGGTTCTGAAAAATAATCCGGATACGGAGTTGGTATATATCGATTTTTCGTTTGATAGTTTGAAATTGGGCGGTTCCAGTTTTGCACAGATATTGAACAAGGTTGGAAAGGATGTGCCTGATGTGAAAGACAGCGGATATTTTGTAAAGGCTTTTACTGCTGTGCAGCAGTTGGTTGATAATGGGTTTGTATTGGCAGGGCATGATATTTCTGCGGGAGGTATGGTGACGGCGTTGTTGGAGATGTGTTTTGCGGACAACCGTTTGGGACTGGATGTGGATTTGTCTTTCCTGGCAGAGAAAGATATTATCAAGATATTGTTTGCGGAAAATCCGGGGGTAGTGGTGCAGATTGCGGACAAAGATGCCAAGCACGTGGCAGCTGTGTTGGAGCAGGCTGGAGTGGTATACGGATTTATCGGAAAGCCGGGAAAAGCTGGTTGTCTGAATATCAGGAAGGATGCTGCTTCCTGGTCGCTGGATGTTGCTTCTTTGCGTGATTTGTGGTTCAAGACTTCTTATTTGCTTGACCGCCGGCAGAGTGGCGAGGAGAAAGCATTGGAGAGATACAAGAGTTATAAGAGTAGCGAACTGAAGTATAAGTTTCCTGAGAATTTTACGGGAAAGCTGGCTGATTTGGGACTGGAGCTTCGTCGGGAAGGCAAGTCGGGTGTCCGTGCTGCGGTAATCCGTGAGAAAGGATGCCAGTGTGAGCGTGAAACGGCATGGGCGTTGCATTTGGCGGGCTTCGATGTGAAGGATGTGCACATGACGGATTTGGTTTCCGGACGTGAGACACTTGAAGATGTGAACATGATTGTTTTTGTCGGCGGATTCTCCAATTCGGACGTATTGGGTTCAGCCAAAGGTTGGGCAGGAGCGTTCAAGTACAATGAGAAAGCCCGTCAGGCATTAGAAAACTTCTACAAACGCAAGGATACGCTGAGTTTGGGCATTTGCAACGGTTGTCAGCTGATGGTGGAGCTCGGACTGATTTATCCGGAACACCGTGAGATGCCGAAGATGTTGCATAATGACTCTCATAAGTTTGAGTCCGGTTTTGTAAATGTGACTGTCCAGCCGAATAATTCGGTACTTTTCGGTTCGTTGAGCGGATCCCGTTTGGGGGTATGGGTGGCTCACGGGGAAGGGAAGTTCGGTTTGCCGTATGAGGAAAGCGAATACAATATTCCGTTGAAATATAGCTATGATGTGTATCCGGCAAATCCTAACGGTTCTTCTTTTGCAACCGCTGCCATTGTGAGCAAGGATGGCCGCCATCTGGCGATGATGCCCCATTTGGAACGTTCTGTTTTCCCCTGGAATTGGGCTTATTATGCCGAAGAGCGCCAGGGTGACGAAGTTACCCCGTGGATTGAGGCTTTTGTCAATGCCCGCAAATGGATCGAAGCGCATAAATAATTTCTGCTGAATAAAAAAAACGGGAGCGGCGTTTACCTGCTCCCGTTTTTTATAATCCCTCCCGTTTTATAGCAGTTTAGTTGTTCTATTTTAATGTCGTATGGCAGTTTGGTTGTTTGATTTTAACGTCGTATGGCAGTTTGGTTGTTTGATTTTAACGTCGTATGGCAGTTTGGTTGTTTGATTTTAATGTCGTATGGCAGTTTGGTTGTTTGATTTTAATGTCGTATGGCAGTTTGGTTGTTTGATTTTAACGTCGTATGGCAGTTTGTATATTTTTTATTCTTATATTTGCAGGTGAAATAAAGGATAAACCATGTTGGATAAGCGGATAATAGAACAAGTGCTTTCTGAGCAGTATCAGGAGCTTTCGTCACAGGGTAAAATGGAATTCTGTTCCCGGTATGAAGAAGAGCTTGTGGATTTGGACAGCAATATGGCGCAGGTGGTAATCGGGGTCCGGAGAAGCGGGAAATCCGTACTTTGCTATAATGTATTGAGAAAGCATGAAAAAGAATTTGCGTATGTGAATTTTGACGATGAGCGTTTTGAACATCTGCAATCGGGAGACCTCAATACGCTTCTTGAAGTGCTCTATAAGATATACGGAGATTTCAAATACCTGTTTTTGGATGAAATCCAGAATGTTGACGGCTGGCATCTTTTCGTCAATCGTTTGCTTCGTCAAAGAATGCACGTCCTTGTCACCGGCTCGAATGCGAAACTTCTTAGCGGGGAACTCGCAACCCATCTGACCGGCAGATACGAACAGATAGAGTTATATCCGTTCTCTTTTTCCGAATATTGTTTGTGTAAAGGGATGGATGTCCGCTCCAATACGACAAAAGCGGAAGCATTCCGGAGGACTGCATTTGACGAATACCTGAAACAGGGAGGCTTCCCGGAATTGCTTTACAAGAAGAATAAGGTACGTTATGTGGCGGCATTGGTAGATAGCATTCTGAAACGGGATATTGAGCAAAGGTATAAAATCAGATATACGAGGGCTTTTGAACAGCTTTCCAATCATCTCCTTAATATCGTTCCTGCACCGGTTGTGGCAAGTGATTTGGCTGGTTTATTCGGATTTAAGTCCCATCACACGGTAAACAATTATATCAATTTTCTGAAACAGGCTTATATCCTGTCCGGTGTTCGGAGATATTCGGCAAAAAGCAAACGGCGCATACGCGATGAGAAAATCTATCCGATAGATGTGGCTTTTATGGATGCGCGGGCAGATGCTTTTGCGGGGGATAATTTGGGCTGGAGATTGGAAACCTTGGTTTATATCGAACTGCAAAGACGGAACAGACCGCAGGGCAGGGATATATACTATTATAAAAACACCAACAATTACGAGGCTGATTTTGTCGTATGCAAGGGCAATGTCGTTGAGGAGATATATCAGGTATGCTATGACCTTTCCCATGAGAAAACGCGCCGGAGGGAATTCCGGGGAATGCTTGTCGCTTCTAAAGAAACCCGATGTGACAACTTGTTTCTTATCACGGACTTCCAAAGGGAAGAGGTGGAAATAGAGGGTAAGAAGATAAACATTATACCGGCTTATGAATGGCTGCTCAGGTAAAATTTTATGCTTTGGCGTAACGGAAGTTTTTGACTTTTGACTACTTCACGTATACAATTTTGTATACTTGCCCGGATAAAATACGTATCTTTGTAAGATTAATACGACAAGAATCAAGACAATGAAATTAAGTGAGAAGAGAAGCAATATGCTTCATGGTGTTTTATTGATAGCCCTTTTTTCGTGTGCGGCTTTTTATATCGGAGATACTGCTCTGATGCGGCAACTCTCTTTTAGTCCTCTGATTATCGGGATTATGTTGGGTATGTTGTATGCCAACAGCCTGCGTAACCGTTTGCCGGAGACCTGGGTGCCCGGTATTTTGTTCAGTTCGAAGCAATTGTTGCGTTTAGGCATCATCTTGTATGGCTTTCGGCTTACTTTCCAGAATATTGTGGATGTCGGTTTGTCTGCAATCATTATTGACGCAATAGTGGTAATTGTTACTATTGCAGGAGGTGTCTTTGTCGGGCGTTTATTAAAAATGGACAAAGATGTTGCCCTGCTCACTTCTGTCGGGAGCGGAATTTGTGGAGCGGCTGCTATATTGGGGGCGGAGGCTACGATTAAGAGTAAACCTTATAAAACGGCGGTAGCGGTTTCTACGGTAGTTATTTTCGGAACGATCTCCATGTTTATATATCCGGTGCTTTACCGGAATGGTGTGCTCGAAGTCTCGGCAAACCAAATGGGAGTTTATACGGGTGCGACATTGCACGAAGTGGCCCATGTTGTGGGAGCCGGAAACGCTATGGGAAAAGAAATTTCCGATGTTGCCATTATTGTGAAAATGCTTCGGGTGATTATGTTGGTTCCTGTATTGTTGATACTCGGTTATTGGGCTTCCGGGGCAAAGAAAAAGTTGCAGACCGCTGCCCCTATCCCCTGGTTTGCTTTGGGATTTCTTGTCGTAATCGGTTTTAATTCTTTCAATTTGTTGCCTGCCGGAGTAATAGATTTTATAAATGGGTTGGACACCTTCCTGCTGACTATGGCTATGACGGCATTGGGAGCGGAGACGAATATTGAAAAATTTAAAAAAGCGGGGGCTAAACCTTTTGTTTTGGCATTGATATTGTATGGTTGGTTGATGATTGGAGGTTATGCTTTGGTGAAATTTGTAGCTCCTTATCTCCTGTAAATAATGGATTATTAATTTAAAACAGAATAAATTATGAAACTGACGACACTTGTTTTATGCCTCTTTTTAAGTTGGGGAATCAGCCGGGCACAAACCGGTGAAAAGAATTTCATAGATCAGAATTACATAGAAGTGACCGGAACGGCGGAGATGGAAATCGTACCCGATGAGATCTATCTTAAAATTGTGCTTAGCGAAAAGGATAAAGGAAAAAAATCATTGGAAACCCTGGAAAAGGAAATGGTTGCTATCTTGAAAAAGTTGGGGATAGATGTGAGGAAAGATCTGCTCATTAAAGATTTGTCCAGTGATTTTAAATCATATTTCCTGAAACGGACAGCCATACAAACGGAGAAAGAATACCAGCTTTGTTTGCATGGGACGGAAAAGATAGGGACTTTGATTGTGGAACTTGAGAAGGCGGGGATTTCCAATATTTCTGTTGACCGAGTGGATCATTCCCAGTTGGAAAAATTCCGCCGGGAAGTTAAAATCAATGCAGTAAAAGAGGCCAAGGAAAAAGCGGATGCTTTTGCCGAAGCTGTGGGACAGCAGGCCGGTCGGGCTTTGTATATCAGTGAAAGCGGTGGCGGTTATTATCCCCGTCTGAATGCGGTTGCCAATGTTTCTTTCAAATCCGCCGGTGCGATGGACGAAGCAGCTCCCGTACTGGATTTTGAAAAAATACCTTTAAAACACTCCGTATTGGTACGTTTCGAGTTGAAATAACGGGAAAATAGCACTGTCTTCTGACAAATTGACCTTATCAGAGGAGTTGCATGCCATTTTGTTGCTTTAATAGAAATAAATCAAAAGCCCTTGAATTCAAGGGCTTTTGATTTTTGTGCGCTTTTTAAAAATCTTTTTAAGGTTTTGGTCGTAGAATTGATGTATGAAAAAGGAAGGTTTTTAGAGATAGAATTATGGCATACATTGATTATTATAAAGTTCTCGGAGTGGATAAAGGTGCTTCCCAGGAAGATATACGGAAAGCTTTTAAAAAACTGGCTCGGAAACACCATCCCGATTTGAATCCGAATGATCCGGATGCCAAACGGCGGTTTCAGGAAATAAATGAAGCCAACGAGGTATTGGGCGACCCGGAAAAGCGGAAAAAATACGACCAGTATGGTGAACACTGGCAGCATGCGGACCAGTTTGAAGCCCAGCAGCAGTACCGCCAGCAATATGGCGGGGCAGGTGGTGGCGCTTATTGGTCGTCGTCGGGTGGTAGCTTTTCGGGTGATGAAGGAGAATTTTCCGATTTTTTTGAATCCTTGTTCGGTTCGCGTGGCGGACATCGTAGCGGACGTTCGGCCGGGTTTCGCGGACAGGATTTTAATGCGGAATTACAGCTTTCTTTGCGGGATGCGGCACAGACCCATAAACAGGTCTTGACGGTGAATGGGAAGAAAATCCGTATCACCATTCCTGCCGGAGTCGAAAACGGACAGACCATTAAACTGGGAGGCCAAGGTGCTCCCAGTATTAATGGAGGGCCTGCCGGAGATTTATACCTCACTTTTGTCATTCCTGATGACCCTGTATTCAAGCGTTTGGGAAACGATTTGTATGTAGACGCCCCGCTTCCTCTTTATACGGCAGTTCTTGGAGGAGAACAGGTAATTGACACGTTAAGCGGCAAAGTGAAATTAAAGGTTAAGCCCGAAACTCAGAACGGCACCAAAGTGCGTTTGAAAGGGAAAGGTTTTCCGGTGTATAAACAGGAAGGGCAATCCGGCGATTTAATCGTGACATGGCGTGTGGAGATCCCCACCCATTTGACGGAGAAGCAGCAAGAATTGTTCAGGGAATTGCAACGAATCGGTTAAAAAGGAGGAATGTATGGAAACAGATTTAATTATTGTCAGTGAATATTGTCAGCAAAGTCGTATTGAGCCATCGTTTATTGCTCTCCTGGAAACCGAGGGATTGATAGACATTCGGATAATAGAGGGTACGCGCTATTTGCATTATTCCCAGTTATGCGACGTGGAGCGTTATTTCCGCATGTATTACGACCTTTCCATTAACATTGAGGGTATCGATGCCATCCGCCATTTATTGAAGCGTATGGAAAGCCTCCAACGTGAACTAAGTTCCTTGCGCAACCGCTTGCGTTTCCATGAAAACTCTGCCTCTTATCTGGAGTATCCCGAGGAAGACTGTTTTTAAAAAGAGGAATTTTATATGTAGTAGACAGGATGTATTAAATATACATCCTGTTTTTTGTTAAATTTAGAAATTTATTTTACCTTTCCATTGCTAAATAATTTATATATGCGTTTTCAGTTGACATTACATTTAACCGATAGAGATCGTATCGTTTTGCCTTGTAACTATGTATATGAGTTGTCCTCCACCTTATATAAGATATTGAATAAAGGAGATGCCAATTTCACGTCCTGGTTGCATGATCAGGGGTATTGTAAGCAGAAAAAATCGTTTAAGTTATTTACCTTTTCTAATTTATATGCTCCGTCTTACCGGATTCAGGGCGATCGTTTTCACATATTATCAGATGTGGTAAAACTGAAAGTGTCTTTTTTCCCCATAGAGGCAATGGAAGCATTTGTAATAGGTTTGTTTAAAAACCGGGAGTTTGTTTTGGGCGATCGCTATTCCCAGGTGCCTTTTGAAGTTGTAAACATCAAGCGGATGTCCGAACCGGAATTTACTTCCCGTATGGTGTTTAAAACATTGTCTCCCATTTTTATAGAGGAGCAGTTTCCTGATACAGGCCGTACAGTGCATCTTCAACCGGACAGTCCGAAATTTGCCGAGTTGCTGCATTTGAATTTGTTGGAAAAATACCGGGCTTTTTACAGACAGGAACCGGATGCGTCTTGGCCGGTAACCCGTTTGCGTCTATTGTCGATACCGAAAGCCAAGACCATTACTTTGAAAGTCGGTACACCTCAGGAGACGCGGATGAAAGGTTATATGTTTCAATTTGAGTTGGAAGGTCAGCCGGAACTTTTGCGTTTGGGGTATGACGGCGGCTTCGGACGACTCAATAGTCAGGGGTTCGGGTGTGTGGAGGTGATAGTTTTGAAAAGAAGGAATAAATGAGAAATTATAATATCAAAGCGTATGAAGTTCTTGCAAATTTTTGTACGGGATAAAAAAATGAATGGGGAAAATGAAAAAACTCCGGAAAAGTTCCGGAGTTAAAGGAATTCTGCTTAGTTCAATTGAGACTCATAGAATAATACATTTCAATTCTATATAGGGCAATTATTGTTCATGAGTATAATTGGACAGGACAAAAATAGTATATATTGTGATACAAATCAAATATTGAAAATGAATTAAAAAAATCACTCATAGCACAATACTGGATAATTATTTTTTCCTATGTTTGTGGCATAAATTATAAAATACACAAATTGATGGAAGATTTTACTTATATTTCGACCGAAGGTGTCGAATTTGACGAGGTGGATGTCATGAATTATATCAGATGGAAAGTTGCTGATTTAAAACGAGAAAAGTATTCTGATGGGGATATAAAAGAATTTATTTTGTCAGATGACAGCTTGGAGGGGAATATGAGTAAATTGATAAAATTTCTTGAAAAAACGCTGGAAGAACATAAATAGTAAAAGTATGAATCAGCAGATTGAAAATATCGATTACAAATGGTTAACGGAGTCAACGGGTGATTCTTTTGCGGATGCCGGAGGATATGCTTTGAAGGAATTTGCCAAAAGGTATCCGGAGAAGAATATTCTGGAACTGATTGAAGAGGTGACGAAAATCTATGTTTATCGGTGGGAAGCAAAGATTAATCCGTTTTTCCTGAATTCGAAGGTGACTCAACCGGCTTTTAAGGCGGAGCGGAAGATAGACGAAACGATGAAATATTTCAGGGAGTTGATAGAGGGAAAAACTTCCATAGGGACAGGATATTGTCGTATTTCCGGACGGAAAGCCCAGTTATTTGTTGCCGGGCGGGATAATTCGATTTTGTCCGGTTCCGGTACGTTTGTGAATTTTCACCACACCTTTGAAGCGGGAATTATGGTGTCGAAGGAAATGTTGGTGCGTTTTCATTTTGTGCCGTTGGCTTGTATCTTGTTGCAAGGACGGATTGCTTTGATTCATAGTAATGATAATCATCTGACAGAATTTTTTGCTGCGGAAAATTGCAGTAAGAATTTGCAGGATGTCGCTATGAATGTGTCTGATGGAATTTTGAAATCGACTTGTAAAGTGCCCGCAACAGCTCTTTTCCGTTTTATCGATGAGGCTGTTGAGGCAAGCAGGGATGAAAATGAAATCAAAAATTTCTCACTGACTCTTTATCATTTCACGAATTTCGGGGCTAGTCCGGAGGTGCAGATTTATACTCTTCCGTCGGAGGTGTTTGCTTTTTATTTCTTTACGAGGAATGAAAAAGTGAAGGAAGTTTGGGAACGTTTTGTGGGAAGTTATTACCGGAGTTCTGAGTTTAAAGGGATAAAATACAATGAGATGACCCGACAGTTCGATTTCAGCAGAAAGAATGAGGTTGAAAATATCGGGCAGGAGGTTTACCAGAATTGGTCGAATGTGGTTTATAATCGGTTGTTAGAAGGACGTTCTATTTTGCCTCTGATGCGTGCATGGTGTGAGGAGCATGTTTTTAATTTAAAAATTGTGGATTTATATTTAACTAAAGTCAGACATATGAAACAGGAAGCACAGAAAAAAATACTCGAACTGGCAGAGCTTATGGTGGAATTTGAAGGGGAGCATAAGATTGGAAAGTGTATTCAGGAAATTAAGAATGCCAAATCTTCGTCGGGCTTAACACGGTTGTTGATTAGTAAGGTATTAGCTAAGAATTTGGAAATGAGAAATTCAACGGTTTTGACGGTTCAGGAATGTTGTGAATATCTTTTTCCGGAAGGGGTGTTCTGGCGGGATGTGAGGGACCTTTTTTTAATCGGTATTTACCAGACACTCCATGAAAAAGGAATTTATCTGAATGCGGAGGAGACAGTTGTGGAAGATGAATCATTAAATTAAACAGGATTGGGGGAAGTCGGCTTTTTTCTAAATATGGAAAGGGGCTGTTGTAAATGGATAAGAACGTGAATATATTAACGAATAAACTGATAGTTATGAAAAATTTGAAGACACAGGGATTTGTCCTTTTGGACGTGGATGTGGTGGCGTTGAATAATGCCGGGAAAAGTGAAACTACATTGAATGATAATGGGGTGGCTACAAAAACCATCACCAAGAACGGGCAGAGGTATGCCTATGTTTCCGGTCAGGCATGGCGATATTGGTGGCGGGAATCTTTGCAGAAGAATTGCGGTTGGAAATTGTCGCCTGTTATCCGCGATTCGAAGATTGCCTATACAAATGCCAATCCGGTGGAATATGCCGATGACGATGTGTTTGGGTATATGCGTGCTGCTACGGAGATTATAAAAAACAACAAAGGAAAGGAAAAGAAAGAAAATATCACGGTGACCCGGGTATCGCCTTTAAAAAATTCGGCCATTGTTTCGGTTGCTTCGGTTACAGTTACGGAAAACTGGTCGAGTATGGCACGTCAGGAAGGGGATTCGGTTCCCTACAGCAAGCAGGAGTACAGTGCGGTGATGAAAGGAATGTTTAGTCTGGATCTGATGATGGTGGGGACGTTTTCGAATTATAATAAAACCGGTTATATGAATCTTTCTGAAGCTTTGAAAAAGGAGGCGGTGGAAAGAGGAGCAAGGGAGACAGACGATCCTTTTGTTTGTGGGCAGAAGTTGATTCGCTTGGATAAGGCTACTCGTGTGCAGCGGGCTGTGGATACGGTGAAGGCTTTGAAATATATTTCCGGTGGGGCGATGCAGACCAATAATATGGGGGATGTGACGCCTAAGTTTATCGTTCTGGCAACGACAAATACCGGGAATCATCCTTTTTCGCATGTGGCTTCCGCTAAAGGTGCTTTTGAGAAAACGGCGCAGTTGAATACGGATGCTTTGAAAGAAGTGATTGAAGATTACCGGGATACTTTTGTCGGAAAGATTTTTATCGGTAAACGGACGGGTTTCTGGGACGAAGAGAATGAGAACCTGAAAGCTTTGGCGGAGCAATATAAGGATTTGGTGGTGTTGGGTACGGTGAATGAAGCAATCGATGCCTATTGTGAACAAATTAAAAATCAGATGGACGAATGAAATTTTACCGGATAAAAATCAGTTCCTGGACAGCCGGCTTTCGTTATCCCAATATCCTTTCAGGTTTCCAGCCGACGCTTGAAGTTCCTCCTTTGAGTACGGTTTTGGGACTTATCAATGCCTGTGCCGGAAAGTATCTGGAGTATCGGGACTTTAAAATAGGGTATTATTTTGAGTTCGGAGCAAAAGAGGTAGACCTGGAGACGATTTATCAGATTGAGCGGACGGAAAAAAATACTCCGAAAAATGATGTAAAGTCGAATGTTCTCCGGCGTGAATTTTTGTATGATTGCCGTTTATATCTCTATTTGCAGGATGAGAAAATGGCAGATTACTTCAGGCGTCCTTATTTTCCGTTGTTATTGGGGAGAAGTAGTGATTTAGCTTCTGTCGACAGTATAGAGGAGGTGGAGTTGGAGGAGATTTTGGATGCCGACCGAATTTGCGGGCAAATTGTTCCCTTTCGGGGAAATTTCCTGCCGGGAGGGATTCAGGCGTTGCCGCAGTATTTTACAGATGAAATTCCTCGACGGAATTTAGGGACTATGCCTTATACCGTTATTTCCTGTAAGTCGGTTAGCGGTGAGACGACGCTTCCTGCTTACAGGGATGTAATCGAAGGGAAAGACGTGGATATTTACTTGCATCAGTTGGCATTGGAAAATGAGTGTTGATTGTTCCCGGATTCTGGCTAAGTCTCATCCAGTAGTGAGTGCAGAGCAGCATATTGAGGATTGTTTGTGTATCGGCAGGCAATTGCAGAAGTGTATACCGAGTATTCCTTTACCGGATACTGAAAGTTTCTGGAGGGTATTGTATGTGGTTGTGGTGATGCATGATGTAGGAAAGGCGCATGCTGATTTTCAGGCTTTGTTGCGTGGTTTGAAAAATAATTGGCATCGGCAAAGGCATGAATTGTTTTCGTTGAAGTTTGTAGACGGATTACAACTACCGGAAGCGCAAAAGGAGTTGGTGGCTTTTGCCGTTGCCGGACATCATAAGCAACTGGGTGAGTTGGACAGCTTTATCCGGAAGAATTATAAATTGGAAGAGACTGATGGCTGTTGGGGTGATTGGGAAGAGGAGAAAACGGATTTTGAGCAGGAATGCCGGAAAATAGATATCGGATATATAACAGCTCTGTTGAGTCGTTATGCGATTGAATGGAACGATGTGCGAAAGGGGTTTGATATCGGAATCGCGATTCGGAGACTAAAGCGTACTTGTCCGGTAGCTGAGAATGATGGATTCTGGGAAAAATTATTGTTGGTCGGGGCTTTAAAGCAATGCGACCATTTGGCTTCGGCAGGGATAAGAAAGATTGGAGGATTGCAGGTGAAGGACTTTGATTTTCTGCTTGGTTATTCTTTATACGAACATCAGCGAAAGGCTGCCGGAGCAGTGGGAAATGTTATTTTGACAGCACCAACCGGAGCAGGAAAGACCGAGACGGCTTTGTTGTGGTTGAGGAAACAGTTTGGGGTGAAAGGACAAGGACGCGTTTTTTATGTTTTGCCTTATACTGCTTCGATTAATGCCATGTACGAAAGATTGAACCGGGATTTCGGAGGAGAAGAAAGGAAGGTGGGGATGTTGCATGGTAAATTGTCGCAATATTTGGAATACCGTATGGCAGAAGAGGACAGTTTTCCGGAGGAGGCTGAAAAGAAGCAGTTGTTAGAGGATTTTAAGTCTTTGGTTACTCCGTTGAAAGTGGTTACTCCTTTTCAGTTACTAAAGTCGTTGTTCGGGTTGAAAGGTTTTGAAAAAGGGATGTTTGAATGGTGCGGGTGTTATCTGATTTTTGATGAGATTCATGCTTATGACCCGAAGGTGTTTGCGCAGATTATTGTTTTATTGAAATTTATGCTGCAATGTATGAAGGCCAGTGTGCATATTATGACGGCAACTTTGCCCCGGTTTATGCGATGTGAATTGGAGAAAGTAGTCGGGTCTCATACGGAAATCTGTGCTTCTGCTGATTTGTACGAACAATTCGGGCGGCATCGGGTGAAGGTGAAGCCGGGTAAATTGGTCGATTCTTTGGAGGAGATTCAGCAGCGACTGGAACAAGGGCAAAAAGTGCTGGTGGTATGTAATACGGTGATTATGGCTCAGCAAGTTTATCAGACTTTAAAGGCGGAACGTAGGGTTTTGTTACATGGGGCTTTTACCGGGCGGGACCGATACCGGCATGAAAGGGAGTTGCAACAGGAACGGATTGACTTGTTAGTGGGAACTCAGGCGATAGAAGTTAGTCTGGATATTGACTACGATTGTATTTATACGGAGCCGGCTCCTTTGGATGCTTTGATACAACGTTTTGGACGGGTTAATCGAAAAAGGGAGAAGGGAATATGCGATTGTATGGTTTTTGAGGAAAGAAATGAGGTTGACCGGTTTATATATCGAAACGAACAGGTGATTGCACGGACGTTAGAGATACTCAAGCAAATGACAGGGAAGCAAGAGGGAATCGTTCGTGAGGTTTTTTGGCAGGAAGCGATGGATTATGTATATCCGGATTGGGAAGAGAAAGACAAGGAGGATTATGAGCAGACGGTACGTTTATTGGAATATACGGTGTTTCATGAATTGGCTCCATTAGATTATTCGGAAAGAAGGGAGGAAGAATTTAAGGAACAGTTCACTGGAGTTCAGGTACTTCCTGTGGTTCTTCGCTCTGAATATCAAAAGTTGCTGGAGGAACATCAGTTTGTGAAAGCCGAGAGTCTACTGGTTAACTTAAATGAAAGGCGTTTTATGAGTCTGAGAAAAAATCAGCAGATTGTGAAAGAGAGGTTTCCGTTTGAAACGGATGATGCGGGTAAATTGCATGACAAAAGTGTGTATTCGATTAATCGCAGGTATACGGAGGAGTTGGGTTTGCTGATAGACGAGCAAGAAATGAAAGAAGATTGTTTTTTGTAATTAAAGATAGTAGTATGGTAACGGCAACTCACATTAACTATTATTATATTTGCCGGAGGAAGTTGTGGTTGTTCGGGAATGGGGTGAATATGGAACATACGTCGGATTTGGTGACGGAAGGGAAGTTGGTGCACGAGATTTCGTATCCGAACCGGGCGGCGCGTTATGAGGAGGTGAGGATAGGCGGTTCGGTGATTGATTTTTATGATCCGCGGGAAAAGGTGGTGCATGAAATTAAGAAATCGGCGGCTAAAGAGGAGGCGCATGTCTGGCAGGTGAAATATTACCTGTATCTTTTCGAGCAGGAAGGAATAGGAGGAGTGATCGGGCGGTTGGAATACCCGTTGTTGCGGGAAACGATGCGGGTGGAATTGGAAGAAGGTGACCGGGAGAGATTACAGCAAATGGAAGCGGAAATCCGGGAGATTGTTAAAGCAGAGGATTGTCCTCCGCCTCTATCGAAAATAAAGTGCGGGCAATGTTCGTATTATGAGTTTTGTTATGCGGGAGAAATGGAATAAACGGTTGTACGATGAGTGATATTAAATTTTTTAGTCAAAAACAAATCCGTTCCGTATGGAATGAAGAGGAGCAGCAGTGGTATTTTTCAATTGTAGATGTAGTTGAAGTGCTTACAGATTCACCAACGCCTCGGCAATATTGGGGTAAGCTGAAAAAAAAGGGAATTTGACAGTCAGCAGTTGTATCCATTTTGGGTACAACTGAAATTGGAGAGCAAAGATGGAAAGAAATATGCAACTGATTGTGCCAATGTCAAAGGATTGTTGCGAATAATCCAAGTTATTCCTTCCCCAAAAGCAGAGCCGTTCAAGCAATGGCTGGCCCAAGTGGGGTATGAACGGATGTCGGAGATTGAAAATCTGGAATTATGAAACGGACCTATTATTTGTTTAATCCGGGGCGTTTGAGTCGTAAGGATAATACGTTGAAGTTTACGCCGGTGGATGAAGAAGGCCAGGAAGGTATGCCACGTTATATTCCGATAGAAACGGTGGATAATTTGTTTATATTCGGTAGTTTGGATGCCAATAGTGCGTTGTATAATTTCTTGGGAAAGAATCAGGTGGCAGTACATTTCTTTGATTACTACGAGCATTATACAGGTTCATTTATGCCGAAGGATTATTTGTTGTCCGGAAAGATGCAGATTGCTCAGATGAAACATCACATCCGCAATGACAAGCGAATGATGATTGCCCGACAGTTTATCGAAGGGGCAGCTTTTAATATGCTGAAAAATTTGCGGTATTATAGTAATCGGGGGAAGGATACGTCGCAACAAATTGAACGGATTGAATCGTATGTGCCTTTGATAGCAACGGCTACGGACGTACCTATGTTGATGGGAATCGAGGGTAATATCCGGCAGACGTATTACGAAGCCTTCGACCGGATTATTGATGGGTTTACAATGGGGAACCGGGCAAAGATGCCACCATCCAATGAGGTGAATGCCATGATTTCTTTTGCCAATAGTATGTGTTATTCGCTTTGTTTGGATGCTATTTATCATACGCAATTGAATCCGACAATCAGTTTTTTACATGAGCCGGGTGAAAGACGTTATTCTTTGGCATTGGACATAGCAGAGATATTTAAACCGATTTTGGCAGACCGTCTGATTTTTTCGATGTTTAACCGGAAGCAGTTGCGGGAATCGGATTTTGACCAGCACTTGAACCGCTGTCTGTTGAAGCCGTCTTCAATGAAAAAGGTGTCACAGGAATGGGAGGAACGTATCAAGGAAACAATTAAGCACCGGAAATTAGGACGGAGCGTAAGTTATAAGCATTTGGTTAAGTTGGAATGTTATAAGTTGACGAAGCATCTGTTGGGAATGGAAGAGTATAAACCTTTGAAAATCTGGTGGTAGATGTATGTAATTTTAGTATATGATGTGGACCAGAAGCGTACGGCGAAAATGTTGAAACTTTGTCGTCGTTATCTTTCCTGGATACAGAATAGTGTTTTTGAAGGGGAGATTTCGGAAGTGCAATTGAAGCAACTGGCTGCAGAGGCTAAAAATATTATGGACGAGAAAGACAGTCTCATTTTCTTTAAAAACCGGGATGAAAAATGGTTGGAGAAGGAGATTATCGGAGATGAAAGGGCCAGCGTTTCCAATTTTTTGTAGCGTCGACCTGCTTTGAAAATGGGAAAGAGGGAAAAGTTGTTCTAAAAGATTATTATATCAAGTTCTTTGACATATTGGGAATCAGAATTTTATCTTTTGCCGTCGAACTCCGGGGGAAATCTAAGCATTAAAGGTCGACTGCAATTTACCGATAAAAAGAGAGATTGTGGAAGACGTAAATATTTTATTATAAATACTTTTGTCGTAATTTTATGACGGCTATTAATTGAACCATAGTAGAATTGAAATTCGAAAGTAAAACCATTGCCCGGGATATCGGCAGCACTATTAATTGAACCATAGTAGAATTGAAATCACGCAAACAAATAAAAAATAGGATACTTAATACCACTATTAATTGAACCATAGTAGAATTGAAATTACCTCGCAAAATCACTTTTAGTCACACAACGATAACTATTAATTGAACCATAGTAGAATTGAAATTGGAATAATCACCAAACTCACCAGAACCATCAAAACTATTAATTGAACCATAGTAGAATTGAAATTTCACTTCAGTTGAACAAACTAAGAACGATCTTAAACTATTAATTGAACCATAGTAGAATTGAAATTGGTATGATATGCTCGAGCGTGTTTCTACTGCGCATCTATTAATTGAACCATAGTAGAATTGAAATTAGAAATACTCGAGCGAAGACTCCTCACCATCAATAGCTATTAATTGAACCATAGTAGAATTGAAATAGCTCAGTAAACGACCGACGCTCTTGCCAACGCAAACTATTAATTGAACCATAGTAGAATTGAAATTGGTCTTTATCGTACTCAGTTACGTAACTTTTTAATCTATTAATTGAACCATAGTAGAATTGAAATAAGGGAAAACAATTTGAGCAGAAGTAGACCGAAGACTATTAATTGAACCATAGTAGAATTGAAATGACTCATAAACAGAATCCATGGAATAATCACCAAACCTATTAATTGAACCATAGTAGAATTGAAATGTGTAGGTCTGATACTCAACAAAAGAGTGTAATTGACTATTAATTGAACCATAGTAGAATTGAAATTAATTTGTTTTAGTTATTTGAAGAGGAAAATATAACTATTAATTGAACCATAGTAGAATTGAAATGAGACAAACCAAAACCATCCTATTATTTTTAGCATACTATTAATTGAACCATAGTAGAATTGAAATGTTCAAGCATAAGGGCACCCAGAACACCTTTCTCCACTATTAATTGAACCATAGTAGAATTGAAATTATTTTATTTAAATTTTGACTGATGGTCATGTTTATCTATTAATTGAACCATAGTAGAATTGAAATAATTGTATCGCTGTTGATGTAATCATGAAAGTTGTCCTATTAATTGAACCATAGTAGAATTGAAATTGCTTAAAAATATTTCTGAAAATTCAGAAAATTTATCTATTAATTGAACCATAGTAGAATTGAAATTCAGCAACGGCAAACATTGTTCCCATTTTACCCTCTATTAATTGAACCATAGTAGAATTGAAATTGGGGGGATGTAATGTTACATTTCTTGCACTTAATGTCTATTAATTGAACCATAGTAGAATTGAAATTTATTGCAAGTATATCAACCGGGGCAATCGGTAATAACTATTAATTGAACCATAGTAGAATTGAAATACGATATAAAGGTGTATAGTTTATATTATTTTCCATCTATTAATTGAACCATAGTAGAATTGAAATATGATTACCCGGTTAAAGTTGAAAGGTAACGAATTGCTATTAATTGAACCATAGTAGAATTGAAATTTGTTTCCAATTCATGGGTCAAAAGGTCGCCGGGGCTATTAATTGAACCATAGTAGAATTGAAATACGCTCCAACGTCGCCAACTTTTCCGGGGTTGGGTTCCTATTAATTGAACCATAGTAGAATTGAAATATAGTTCGTTAATCATATAACACAGCAAACACATGAACTATTAATGAACCATAGTAGAATTGAAATACGATATAAAGGTGTATAGTTTATATTATTTTCCATTCTATTAATTGAACCATAGTAGAATTGAAATAACAAAAGGTCGTCGCCCTCATCGGCAACGTCAATGCTATTAATTGAACCATAGTAGAATTGAAATAAAGATAGAGGACGAAATATTAGCCCAACGAACAAACTATTAATTGAACCATAGTAGAATTGAAATACCTTTGCGGCGTTCAAACTATCCTTTGTTTGATAGGCTATTAATTGAACCATAGTAGAATTGAAATGTTTCAAATGCAATTTCTTTTTCTCAACATCGCCACTATTAATTGAACCATAGTAGAATTGAAATCATATTATTGCTGTCCGGGCTACTTTAGATAAATCCCTATTAATTGAACCATAGTAGAATTGAAATATAGTTGTTTCTCCTGAAATAGATTCTTCTATTTCTCTATTAATTGAACCATAGTAGAATTGAAATAGGGTAAGGGATGCCATCAGCGCTTTTGCTGCAACTATTAATTGAACCATAGTAGAATTGAAATGAGAAGAATTTATCTACAATTATTAACTCACAGGAACTATTAATTGAACCATAGTAGAATTGAAATCCGTCACGCAACTGTCCTGCGTTTGAGAATGCGACTATTAATTGAACCATAGTAGAATTGAAATGAATATAAAAATGATGGTATACGGACAGGCTGGTGCCTATTAATTGAACCATAGTAGAATTGAAATATAAGTCGTTACTTCCGTATCCATCTCCTTTATCACCGCTATTAATTGAACCATAGTAGAATTGAAATTGTCATACTGGCCCCTGTGTGATGCATAATGGCCGGCTATTAATTGAACTATGGTAGAATTGAAATAAACTGGAGACTGAAGTACTAAAGATTATAGCAAAATTTATTAATTGCATTAAGTAAATATAATAAAATGGGGCTTTTGTGTCATGATGATCTAATTGCTTAACAACTGAGTAATTTGGGGTGTATTATTGCTTAATGGTTGAGTAATTTCCCTATATTTGCATAAAAGGCATGATAATAAATATTGATTCCCAATATTAAATTTAAGAAGAATTAGTGGGAGAAGTATTTGAAATGGATATGCGTTTTGTTATGTTGACGATTATTTTAAAAGGCGTTGGGGCTGTGGAATAGTAGTCGAACGGGGAGTAACCCAAAGAGAAATGGTCAAAAATATGGTGGTACAACGTTGGAAGGAGTGAAATTTCATCGGTTTAGAAACTTGTCATCGGGAGTGAAGTTACCGGAGAGGTTTACGTATCCGTTTTGTTACACGCCGCATGAGGTGTGTGTGGAGGCGGCAGAGGAGGTGAAAGTATATCTGATGGGGCGAAGGGAGTGGCAGGAGGAGTTGGAGAAGGGAAAGATGTTTGGTGTGTTGGTTGTGGAGGATGAACAGGGAGAAGTGGGTTTTTTAGCGGCTTTTTCGGGTATTTTGGCGGGTCGGAATGTACATGACTATTTTGTGCCGCCCATTTATGATTTGCAGGAACCGGATGGTTTTTTTCTGGCGGAAGAAGAGGAAATTTCTGCTATAACCAGGCGCATCCGTTTGGCAGAAGATGATGGAGGCTTCCGACGATGTTGCGAAGAAGCGGAGCGAATAGAGCAAGAGGCCCGTCAGGCATTGGCGAAAGCTAAGAGAAGTAATGAGCGGGCGCGGGAAGTGAGGCGACAGCGGCGGTCTGGGGTACCTACGGAGGAGGAAATGGCACAAATGGAGAGGGAGAGCCAGCATGGGAAAGCGGAGTTAAAAAGACTGAAACGGCATTGGGAGGGGGAGATTGTCCGACGGTGGGCAGAGGTGGAAAAATTTGCGACGAAGATTCAAGCGTTGAAGGCGGAACGTAAGCGGCGTTCGGCGGCTTTGCAGAGGCGGTTGTTCGAGCAGTTTAATTTGCTTAATGCCCGAGGGGAGTGTAAAAATCTGTATGAGCTTTTTCAGGAGACGGCGGGAAGAGTACCTCCTGCAGGTACGGGCGAATGTGCTGCACCGAGGTTGTTGCAATATGCTTATTTATACCATTTGCGTCCTGTGGCAATGGCGGAGTTTTGGTGGGGAGAGTCGCCGCGGGGGGAAATTCGCCGGCATGGGAATTATTATCCGGCATGTCAGGGAAAATGCGGTCCTGTTTTACGGTATATGTTGCGAGGGTTGGATGTGGATGTGAATCCGCTGGAGACGGAGAGCGGAATAACGGAAGAAGTGGAAATCTTATATGAGGATGAGTGGTTGTGGGCGGTAAATAAACCTTCGGGTATGCTGTCGGTGCCCGGAAAGTCGGCTCAAACCTCTTTATTGGAGGTGATGCGGAAGCGTTTTCCCGAAGTGGAGGATCTCTTTGTCGTACATCGGCTGGATATGGCGACGTCGGGAGTGTTGTTGGTGGCAAAGACGAAGGAGGTGTACCGGGATTTGCAGGCTCAATTCAAGAATCATGAAATCGGGAAACGGTATGTTGCATTGTTGGATGGTCTGCTTCCCTCCGATGAAGGTGTCATTGATTTGCCTTTGTGCCTTGATCCGGACAACCGTCCGTACCAGATCGTAAATGAGAAATATGGGAAACAGGCTGTTACCCGTTACAGGGTGGTAGAACGTTCAGATTGTCATACCCGGGTGGCTTTTTATCCGTTGACGGGACGCACGCACCAGTTACGGGTTCATGCGGCCCATCCCCTTGGTTTGAATATGCCGATTGTCGGGGATACCTTATATGGTCGTCCTGCCGGGCGGTTGTATCTGCATGCTGAACAGATAGAGTTTCGGCACCCGGTGAAAAAAGAAAAAATTCTTATAAAGAAACAAGCTGGTTTTTAATGTGTTGAGGAATATTTCGAATAATTGCCATAAATTTGAATTTCCGATATGTCGGATTATATATTTATAGTACGTAGGGGTGATATGGAGGCAACTGTTTTTTATGCTTTTGCTGTCAGCTGTGACGGTAAGTTGAATTAAAAAAACGGAGGTGAGCAATCACCTCCGTTTTTTTATAAGAATAGACTGGTTTTATGTCAAGGTTTTGCAATACCCTCGGCGGTGGCACGTTCTTCCATGCGTTTGATACGGGTGTCGAGGTCGGGGTGGGTGGAAAACAATTGGTTCAGTTTACTGCTTTTCTTTGCTCCTGCTTCTTCCTGCAGTTGTTTGAGTTTGCGGAAAGAGAGCGCCATTGCCCAAGGATTCTTTCCTGTTTTCTTTAAAAATTCATAGCCGTAATCGTCTGCTTCGCGTTCCTGTTTTTGGGAGTAATTGGCAGTTATCAGGGCTTCGCCCAAGCTGCCCAATTGTGATTCTGTCAGTGCTGCTGCTTTTCCGCCTTTGGAGGAGATGCCGTCTTTCAATGCAGAGGTCAGCAATGCGGTGCGGAATCCTTTTTTGGAGTCTTTGTGGGCTACGTGGCCTACTTCGTGTCCGATAACTCCCAACAGTTCTTCGTCACTCATGATGTCCATCAGGGCGGAGAATATCCGGACACTACCGTCTGCGCAGGCGAAAGCGTTTATGTCGGTTACGTGGTAGACTTTGAAATTCAGAGGGATACCTTCCACTTCTGTCAGTCCTTCCGTTAGTTTCTTTAATCGTACGGTGTAGGAATCATCGTCGGCACATACCTGGTTGTGTTTGTCTGTCCAGTCGATATATTCTTTGACATAGTTGACCATCTGTTCGTCCGTCAGGGTAACTGCCTGGACTGTTTTGGATGCTCCGCTTACTGCTTTTTTCAGATTAAATTGAGCTGTGCCCTGTTTTGCCGATAGGATACATAATAACAAGACAGCACATGCTGTGAAGATTCTGTTCATATTCTTGGTTTGCTATAATGGTGAATGCGAAATCAGACCGGGTCACCTCATGTCCACGATTTCCACTTCCGGATGTTGGGCCCGGTCAAATTTAAAAAAGGAATCGGTTGGAAGTTGGGTCGGTTGTTTCAGACTTTTGATTTTAATAATCAGGTTGTTGCCGTCTTTTCCAAAGGATTCCACCTTTTGGATGGAAGAGTCGCTGGTTTTCACCCAGATGCCTATTTTTATGAAGTTTTTGTTCAAATCGTTGGGGTAGAGTTCGATGTAGGCTGTTCCTCCGGTATTGGAAATCAGTTTTTGTTTGAAACCGGTGTTGTGAATGTTGAAAATCTTGGTCGGGTTGAGCATTTCTTCCTCTTCGTCTGAAGGGTTTTTCAGGTTTACTTCCTGGGCTTCGGGCATGTAGGTGTAGATGTTTTTTCCATCGTAATAGTTCACTACGTCCATGACTTCCAGTTTGTACAGACTGCCTTTCATGTAGGCTTTGCCCTGATGCTCTTCGCGGATGTCTTCTTCCTTGTTTTCCATGATGAGACTGAATTCTATCTCCACTGCCGGATAGGCTTTGATTTTGGCAGCCGATTTGTCCAGAATATCTTTGGCTCCGTTTTGTGCAAAAACGGAAGTGCATGTAAGTAATAAGAAAAGAATAACAGAATAGCGCATAATCTTTTTTTTAGAGAAGCAAAGATAGTTATTTTCCCATTTTTTTCTTTAGTTTTGTGTGATAAAAACAAGATAATTGATGCCGTTATTATTTATTAAGTTCGGTTTTTTCGACGTATTGGATATTCTGATTGTCGCTTTTATTTTTTATCAGGTGTATCGTTTGGTAAAAGGTACGGCGGCCATTAATATTTTTGCGGGAATATTTATTTTTTATCTGGCGTGGTTGTTGGTCCGGGCGTTCCACATGGAGCTGATTTCCTCTATTTTGGGGCAGTTCATGGGAATGGGGGTGATTGCTTTGCTGATTGTGTTCCAGCAGGAAGTGAGGTGTTTTTTGCTGCTGCTTGGGAGTAAGTATAATTTGCAGAATATCTTTAATCTGGAAAGTTTTCTTGCCAAGCCTGAAATCAAGGAGGATGTGTCAGAAGCTATAGCCGAAGCTTGCGGTCGTTTTACAGCGTCCTATACGGGGGCACTGATTGTTTTTGCCCAGAATACGGAATTGTTTACGTATGCCCAGACGGGGGTGATACTGAGAGCGCAGGTGACGGATGAACTGATTGAGAATATTTTCTTTAAAAATACACCTTTGCATGACGGGGCTGTCATTATTGCCGACAATAAAATTTTGGCCGCCCGTTGTATCCTTCCGGTTTCCGATCGTCTGGACATTCCCGGAAGTATGGGTTTGCGCCACAGGGCTGCCTTGGGATTGAGTGCAGTGAGTGATGCCATGATTGTCGTGGTGAGTGAAGAAACCGGTAGTATTACTTTTTTTAAGGACGGGAAGTATAAAGTGCGTGTTACTCCGGAGGAGTTGAAGCGTTTTCTTAGTAGGGACTTTACCGGATTTGTGGTGGATTAACCCCGTAGGATTGACTACTTTTCTGTAAATTATAGAGGTAATTATTCGGACGTTGTTTATAACTTTTTGCTTTTTGGGGCGTTAAAGAAAGGCAAAAACGGAGGCGGATGAATGTATTTGTTACCGGGTTGCATGGATTTATCGGTCAGGGAGTAAAGGCGGAGTTTGAACGCTGTGGACACAAGGTGTTTCCCGTGCCGAGGGAGGATTTATTGTTGGGAGGCAAAGGGTTGGACCGGATTACGGAGCAAGCCGAGATGATTGTGAATCTGGCCGGGACGACGGTGACAGGAAGATGGACCGAGGACCGGATGATTGATATTCTGGAGTCGCGCAGGGTGTCTACCCGCAATTTAGTGGATTCGGTAAACCGTTGTTCAAAAAAGTTGCAGTTGTTCATCAATGCTTCGGCTGTCGGTATTTATCAGCCCGATAGGTTTTGTGATGAAGAGTCTTCCGATATCGGTAATCATTTTTTGGCAAAGGTGGCTCATGCTTGGGAGGAAGAGGTAGGGAAATTGCGGGATGTGAGGAAGGTCGTTCTGCGTTTCGGTATTGTTATTGCTTCCGGAGGCGGTGCATTGAAAAAAATGATGCCTTGGCTGAAAAGCAGGATTGCCTTGGTGTTGGGAAATGGTGGGCAGGAGTTTCCGCTTATTCATATGGAAGATATTACTGGTTTTATGGTTTATTTATTGAGGCATCCGGAACTGGATGGAGTGTATAATATGGTGATTCCCAATAGTGTGAATTATCGTGAATTTGTTGCTGCTTTGTCCGGTTATAAGAAACCTTTGCTGCGTTTAAGGGTTCCTGCGTGGGTGCTGGGGGTAATTATGGGGCCGGCTTCTGCCGTTGTGACGCGTTCGGCTCATGTGATTCCCTGGCGGTTGATGAAGTCGGGCTATGAGTATAAATGCCGGACGGTGAAGGACGTGGTTGAAGAGTTGAAAAGTTAAAGAGTTGAAAAGAAACTTCCTTTCAACTCTTTAACTTTTTTTACCGTTTCAATTTTTCAACTTTTCCAACTCCTCCGTCACATTCTTTTCAATGCGTTGCAGGATGTTGGTTCCTTCGCCTTTTAGGAATTTCTGTCCGGTGATATTTTCGTACAGTTCGATGTAACGGTCGGTGATGCCGGCAATGATTGCAGGGGTCATTTCCGGTACTTTCTGTCCGTTCAGTCCCTGAAATCCGTTGTCCATCAGCCATTCCCGTACAAATTCTTTGGAAAGCTGTTTTTGTTTTTCACCTTTGTCGAAGCGTTCCTGGTAGCCTTCGGCATAGAAATAGCGGGAAGAATCGGGGGTATGGATTTCGTCAATCAGGTAGATTTTTCCGTCTTTTTTTCCGAATTCATATTTGGTGTCTACTAAGATTAAGCCTTTTTCTGCAGCCATCTGTGAACCCCTTTCAAACAAGGCGAGCGTATATTTTTCCAGTTGTTCGTAATCTTCTTTGCTTACCAGTCCCTGTGCAATGATTTCTTCTTTGGAGATGTTTTCATCGTGTCCTTCGTCGGCTTTGGTTGTCGGGGTAATCAGCGGAGCAGGGAATTTCTGATTTTCTTTCATTCCTTCCGGAAGCGGGTGACCGCATAGTGTCCGGCCTCCTTCTTTATATAACCGCCATGAACTTCCAGTCAGATAGCCCCGGATGACCATTTCGACTTTGAACGGTTCGCATTTGTGACCGATTGTTACCATCGGGTCGGGGGTGGCGATTTTCCAGTTCGGAACGATGTCAGCGGTGGCGTCGAGAAATTTAGAAGCAATTTGATTCAGTACTTGTCCTTTGTAGGGGATGCCTTCCGGAAGGACGACATCGAATGCGGAAATCCGGTCGGATACCAGCATCACCAGATATTCATCGTTGATGTTGTATACATCGCGTACTTTTCCTTTATATACACTTTTCTGACCGGGAAAGTGGAAATCGGTTTTTACAATAGCTTCCATGCTCGTTTGGGTTATAATTTGGTTTTATGAATGGCCAAAATTAATAAATTTCTGCCTAAATGATGTGGTGTGTTGTCCGGAGTTTTTATTTTTCTGTACCGGGTTTGGTATCGGGTGAGTTTTTCTGTTCTTTTTCATAGGCGTTGACGATGTCTTTTACAAGGCGGTGGCGGATGATGTCTGATCCGTCAAATTCGACAAAGGCAATGCCTTTGATTTTGCGCAGGATTTTGAATGCCTGTTTGAGTCCCGAATCGGAGTGTCGCGGCAGGTCTATCTGGCTCATGTCGCCGGTTACGACGAATTTGGCGCTGGTGCCCATCCGGGTGAGGAACATTTTCAGCTGGTTGCGGGTCGTGTTCTGGGCTTCGTCCAGGATGACAAAGGCGTCGTTCAGGGTACGTCCGCGCATGTAAGCTAAAGGTGCAATTTGTATGACTTCGCTTTCGAGGTAATCTTCCAGTTTCTTGGGCGGAATCATGTCCGACAGGGCATCATACAGGGGCTGTAGATAGGGATCCACTTTTTCTTTCAGGTCGCCGGGCAGGAAGCCTAAACTTTCGCCTGCTTCTACTGCCGGACGGCTGAGAATAATCCGCCTTATTTCCCGATTGCGCAAAGCCCTGACGGCCAGTGCAATTGCTGTATATGTTTTGCCAGATCCCGCCGGACCGGTAGCAAATAACAGGTCGTTGGTTTTGGACAGTTCGACCAGTTTCCGTTGGTTGGCTGTTCTGGCTCGGATGGCTTTTCCTCCGTTGCCGAACAGGATGATGGATTCGTTGTCTTCTGGGGTTTCGATGGTGTTGTCTTCCAGGATAATCCGTTTCAAATTGGCCACCGTCAGCATGTTGTAGCGGTGATAATGTTCCAGCAATGCTGTAATTTTGCCGTAGAGCAGTTCCTGGTCTTTTTCTTCACCCTGGATAATGATTTCGTCGCCTCTTGCCGTGATTTTCAGTTTGGGGAAGTAATCTCTGAGAATATTGAATTTTGTGTTGTTAACTCCATAGAAGTCAATGGGGTCAATGTTACCGATACTTATTCTTTTTTCTGTCATGAAACTTCAAATAAAACCTTTATTTTTGCAGGTGCAAATTAGCAAAAAAACGATTAATAACAAGTCTTGGCTGAAAGATAGGGTGATGAATGATTTGAATCAGAAAAAAGAGGCTTTTGCAGAGTTGCTTGAGATTATAGCGACGTTACGCGAGAAGTGTCCTTGGGATAAGAAACAGACGATGGAGTCTTTGCGGAGTCTGAGTATTGAGGAGGTGTATGAACTGGGGGATGCCGTTTTGGACAAGGATATGGCGGAGGTGAAGAAGGAATTGGGTGACCTGATTATGCATATTGTGTTTTATGCGCAGTTGGGACAGGAAGCCGGAGTGTTTGATATGGCGGATGTACTGACAGGAATTTGTGAGAAACTGAAGTACCGGCATCCTCATATTTACGGTGATGTACAGGTGGAGAATGCGGAGGAGGTATTGCAGAACTGGGAGCAGTTGAAGTTGAAGGAGAAAGGTCGGAAACACCGGGTGTTGGAAGGGGTGCCCCGTTCCCTGCCTGCTTTGGTGAAGGCTTACCGCATGCAGGATAAAGTGAGAGGTGTGGGGTTTGACTGGAAGAAAAAGGAGGATGTGTGGGAAAAGGTGAAAGAGGAGATTGGAGAGCTGGAGGAGGAGATGAGGCAGGGAAATACGGAAGAAATGGAAGAGGAGTTCGGGGATTTTATGTTTGCAGTAATCAATGCCGCCCGGTTGTATGGCATCAATCCTGAAAATGCGCTGGAGAAAACGAACCGGAAGTTTTTGCGGCGTTTTAGTTATGTGGAGGATCAGGCAAACCGGATGGGAAGGAAACTATCGGATATGACGCTTGAAGAAATGGATGGTTATTGGGAAGAGGCGAAAAAGGAAGAAAATAAAGGGTAATGCTATGGAACTGACTGGAAAATGGAGGTATCAGGAAGAGTACGGATACGGTATGACGGAGGGAGAGCTGGTTCTGACCCAGGAGGGGGAACAGTTGTCTGGCAGGATTATTTTTACCGACAGGGTGGATGATGAGGAAGGCTATATGATTCAGGAGTTTGTGAGGGGATGGGTGCGTGACCGGAAGGTCAGGCTGGAGGCGTATGAGTATGATATTATCCATGCGGAACATGAGGTGTATTATGAGTTGGATTGTTGGTTCGGCATCCTGTTGGATGACAGGACGATAAAAGGAATCAGTGAGGATGACCAAGGTGTGGAAGGGTATTTTGTTTTTGAAAAGGTTGAAGAGTAAAAAAATATAACTCTTTGTTTGAAAAGCTGATGAAAGTCAGCTTTTTTTGTTTCTAAATAGGATGTGTTGTATTTTTATTTGCGGATTGTCTTTAAAAAAACGCTTTAAAATTTCTGAGGGAGAAAAAAATACATTAATTTAGGCGTTTGTTTTTCGTGAAAGAGTAATTAATATAAAATATAACGTATGAAGTTTGTTGTATCAAGTAATGCAATGCTTACGCGTTTACAGGCGGTAAGTAAAGTGATCGGTGGAAAATCGGTACAGCCTATTCTGGATAATATCCTTTTGGTTGCTGCCAACGGTACGCTGTATGCTACGGCGTCGGATAAGGAAACCACAATGGAGGCCAAAATAGAGTTGGACAATCTGGAAGAGGAAGGGAGAATAACCATTCCGGCCAAGATTTTGCTGGATATGCTGAAGGAGTTTCCGGAGCAGCCCCTGACGTTTGATATCAATGAATCGACCCATGAAGTGAAAATCATTTCCGAAAAGGGTGAGTTTTCGGTTCGGGGTGAAAGTGCGGAGGATTATCCGGTGCAAGGAACTCCGGAAGGCGAAAATACCTCTTTCTCCACGAAGTGCGGTTTGATGCTGGACGGTATTGTGAAGTCAATCTTCGCTACGGCTAACGATGATTTGCGTCCGGTGATGAACTGTATCCTGATAGAAATGAACGAGGATAATTTTACTTTCGTAGCTTCGGATGCCCATAAACTTGTCAGATACAAACGTTTTGATGCCAAAAGTGATGGCGGACAGCATGCTTTGATTTTGCCGAAAAAGCCGGCATTGATGCTTAAGAATATTCTTCCGAAGGATGATGCCGATCTGGAAATTTCTTTTAATGAAAAGATGGCTTGTTTTGTTTTCGGTGATTATAAAATGACTTCTACTTTGGTGGAAGGTCGTTTCCCGAATTACAATTCGGTGATTCCGCAGAATAATCCGAAAAAAATCATTATTGAAAAGAAAGAGTTGTATAACTCTTTGCGCCGGGTATCCGTGATGGCAAATCAGGCGAGCAATTTGGTGAAGTTTGATTTGGTGGGGGGGCAACTGACTATTTCGGCTCAGGATGTGGATTATTCCATGTCGGGACATGAAACACTGACCTGTCAGTATGAAGGGGAGGATATTGCTATTGGATTCAAATCGCCTTTTGTGCTGGAAATATTGTCCAACATCGAGTCGGAGAATGTGGTGTTGGAATTGTCGGACCCGACTCGTCCGGGATTGTTCCTGCCTTTTGAAAATGAGGATAAGGACGAGGATTTGCTGATGTTGTTGATGCCGATGATGGTATAATATTATCCAACGGATCCGAAAGCCGGAAAGGTCAGTAATCTGAATGCTCTTTCCGGCTTTCCGGTTTTTAGGATTTTTTTATTTGCAGAAGATGAATTTGAATTTAGCCAATTGTATTGTTTTTTTTGACCTGGAAACCACAGGTGTGAATATATCGAAGGACCGGATTGTGGAAATTTCGGTGCTGAAAGTGCATCCGAACGGAAAGGAAGAACAAAGGACGATCCGTGTCAATCCGGAAATGCCGATTCCGAAGGAGGCTTCCGAGGTACACGGGATTTATGATGAGGATGTGAAGGAGTGTCCGACGTTTAAAGAGATTGCCAAGGAGCTGGCGCGTTTTATGGAAGGATGCGATTTGGGAGGATATAATTCCAATCGTTTCGATGTTCCTTTGCTGGCGGAGGAGTTTCTGAGGGTAGGGGTGGATTTTGATATGCGCAAACGCAAGTTTGTGGATGTGCAGACGATTTTCCATAAAATGGAACAGCGGACACTTTCTGCCGCTTACCGTTTTTATTGTGATAAATGTCTGGAAGATGCGCATTCGGCTGCTGCCGATACGACGGCAACGTATGAGGTGTTGAAAGCACAATTGGAGCGCTATGGGGATAAGCTTGAAAATAATATTGAGTTTTTGAGTAAGTTTTCCACGCAGAATAATACGGTGGATTTTGCCGGTTTCATCGTATATAATGAAAAAGGGGAGGAAGTGTTTAATTTCGGAAAGAATAAGGGCGTTCCAGTGGAAAAGGTGTTGAAGGAACAGCCGGGATATTTTTCCTGGATTATCAACAGTGAATTTCCTTTGTATACGAAGAAGGTATTGACCGAAATCAAACTGAGAGGAACGGGGATGCTGAAATAGGGGAGAAGACTATGGGTGAATTGATAAAGAAGGAATTAAAAGGCTTTTTTACGTCGTTGTCGGGGTATGTGGTGTTGGTGTTTTTTCTGTTGGCAAACGGTTTGTTTCTGTGGGTGATACCGGGAGTATATAATATCCCGGAAAGCGGTATGGCCGATTTGCAGCCGTTTTTTTCTTTGGCTCCCATGCTTTATTTGTTTTTGGTGCCGGTGATTTGTATGCGGCTTTTTGCTGAGGAAAAGCGGGCAGGTACGCTGGAGTTGCTGTTTACCCGTCCGGTGTCTGTCTGGAGAATTGTGTGGGCAAAGTATATTGCCGGTTTTCTGTTGGTTTTATTGTCTATTCTTCCGACTCTGGTCTATCCTGTCAGTTTATATTTTTTGTCGCAGCCTGTCGGGAATATTGATACCGGAGGGATTATCGGTTCTTATATCGGACTGATTTTTTTGTCGGGTATTTATGTTGCTGCGGGGGTGTGGTCTTCGGCTGTGACGGACAATCAGATTGTGGCTTTCCTTTACGGTATGGTGCTTTCTTTCCTGTTGTTTGCCGGATTTGATTTTATCGGGGAGGTGGGAGGTTTGGCGGAGTATCAGAGTTTTCTGCTGAATCTGGGAATCAATTATCACTATGAACCCATGTCAAGAGGGGTAATAGCCCTGAGTGACGTTGTTTATTTTCTTTCCGTTATTCTTTTCTTTGTCTGGCTGACGGTCAGGCGTTTTTCTTCGATGCGCTTGAGGTTAGTGTATGTTTTGCCTTTGCTGGTGGTGTTGAATGTGGTGGCAGGGCGGATTTATCTGCGGGTAGATATTACTAATGATAAACGTTATACTTTGTCTGAGCATACGCGGCAGTTGTTGAAACATCTGGACCGTGGAATCGGGGTGGATATTTTTCTGGGGGGAAGCCTTCCTGCCGAGATGCAGAAGTTGCAGTATGCCACTACCCGGATGCTGGAAGAGTTCCGGAGAATTACGGGAAATAAGCTCCGCTATATGCTGATAGACCCTGCGGATATAAGTGACGGAGAGGAGAAGAAACAATTTGTGCAGTATTTGGCAAGCCGGGGGATTTTGCCTGTGAATCTGAACCGGACAACGGAGGATGAGCGGTTGCAGCAGCAGATTATTTTTCCGGGGTTGGTGGTGTATGACGATAGTACGGAAGTGAGTGTCTCTCTGCTCCAGAATGTGCCGGGATACAGTCCCCACGATAATATCAATCATTCGATAGAAGCCTTGGAGTATGAGTTGACCAAGGCTTTGCGTTTAGTGACTCGAAAGGAGAAAAAAGCTGTGGCTTTTCTTGCGGGGCACGGTGAGTTGCCTTATGAGGAAATCATGGATATGGCGAAGACGCTGCTTTATTATTACGATGTGGACATTGTGAGTGCCGATTCGCTTGCTGCAGATCCGGAACGATATAAGGCGCTGATTGTTGCCAAACCGACCCGCGATTTTCCGGAAAAGGATAAGTATATTCTGGACCAGTATGTAATGCGGGGGGGACGGGTGTTGTGGTGTGTGGATGAGGTGGAAGTGAATGATGAGGTGCTGAAGAAGCAGGAGACTTCTTTTGCGCTCTATCGTCCTCTGAATATTGAAGATATGTTGTTTAAATACGGGGTGAGGATTAATCCGGATGTTCTGTTGGATGGTAATTGTGTGTTGATTCCGGTGATTACCGGGATGAACGGTTCGGAGCCTCAGTATGCACCCGGGCCGTGGTATTATTCTCCCTTGTTGCTGCCTTCGATGCAGAATCCGGTAACAGCGGGTGTGCAGCCGGTGAGGGTGGACTATGCTAATACTATTGATACAGTGGGAGGGAAGGATGGATTGAAAAAGACGGTTTTACTGGTCTCTTCCCGTTATGCGGCTTCGATGAAAACGCCCTGTCCGGTGACGCTTTCCATTACGGAGGAGAAAATGACGGAAGATCGTTTTAACAGGAGTTATTTGCCTGTGGCTGTGATGATAGAGGGCGAGTTTACTTCTTTGTACCGTTATACCCGGCGATCGGGGCAGGCATTGGAAGGGGCTTTCCGGGAACGGAGTGATTATAACCGGATGATTGTTATTTCGGACGGGGATGTGATTCGTAATAAGTGGTATGGGGTGGGCGAAAATGCCCGGGCTGTTCCGTTGGGATATGATGAATATAGCGGAAGGATGTACGGAAATAAGGATTTCCTATTGAATTGTGTCAATATGTTGTGTGATGATGAGGGATGGATGCAGTTACGCGGACGGAATTTGAATATGTATTTAATTAATAAGACCCGTTTGAAGGCGGAACGGTATGAATGGCAGCTGTTTAATCTGTTTCTTCCTGTTGCTTTGGTTGTTGTCGGCGGCATTCTTTTCTTTTATCTCCGTCGTCGGAAATATTATGTATAGGTGGAGTGTAAATCTGTCGTGATGTCGTTATTTTGCAGGTGTAGGTGTTTGTTCGGAGGGGATGGATGTTGCAACTTTTTTAGGAAACTGTCGTATATTTTTGATAATATTTGGTATTGGTGGCAATACTGTATAAGTAAAAATATATGGATGGTTTGGTCAAACTACGTTATTTGTTTTGTTTTTCTTTTCTTTTATTGAGTTTGTCGTGCAGTTGGCTGCGGGGCAAGAATTATGCCGTTATTCCTCATCCTGTACGGATTGTTCGGGTGGAGAACCTGAATTTGCTGAGCCGGGTGTATACCGGCGTGGTGGAGGCGGATGAGTATGCCGACCTGGCGTTTAAGATTGCCGGTCCTCTGGTTGAGATGAATGTGGATGCCGGTCAAACGGTCGGGAAAGGTGCAGTCATAGCGGTGATGGATCCGTTGGATTATCAGTCCCGTTACGATGCAAACCGGGCGGCTTATGTCACCGCACGTTCCCAGTTGGACCGGGATAAGAGATTGTTGTCAATGGAGGCTATTTCCAGACAGGAGTATGAGGTGGCTCAGGCGGCTTATGCAAGGGCACGTTCCGCTTATCTGATGGCAGAGAATACTTTGAATGATACCCGTCTGGTAGCTCCTTTTCGTGGGTTTATCGAGAGGAAATATGTTGAAAACTACCAGAAAGTTCAAGCCGGGGAGCGTGTGGTCAGGTTGGTCAATCCCGATAAGTTGTCAGTCCGGTTTGTTTTGCCGGAGACCAGTGCCCGTTTGAGTCGTGGACAGATGGGAGTACGGGTTCAGTTTGACACGTATCCTGGAGAATGGTTTGAAGCCCGTATCAGTGAAGTGGTGGATGCTTCTCCCGATGGAGGTGGTATCCCGGTAAAGGTTGTTGTGGAAGATACTCTTTTTACGCCCAATCGTTATAAGGTCTATCCAGGGTTTTCCGCCCGAGTGAAGATCCTGACAGACAATGATATGTCGGATTCGTATTTGGTACCTTTGAGTGCTTTGTTTGAAGAGTTGTCGTCCAATCAGATTTCGGTTTGGAAGTTCAGACCCGGAGATAGTGTCGTAATACGTCAGAGTGTTGTGCCGGAACAGATGTTTGGGGAAGACCGGATATTAATCCGGAATGGTCTGAAACCGGAGGATTGGATAGTAGTGGAAGGGAGCAATTTTGTGACGGAAGGGGAGAGGGTTCGGGTGTTGCCGAATGTGTATCCATAAAAATGTGTAGTAATTTGAAGATTTACCGGATATGAATATAGCTAAGTATTCGCTTGATAATCCCAAAGTGATTTATTTTTTCCTGACAATCCTGATGATTGGCGGAGTGATGGCTTTCGATTCTTTGGGAAAGAAAGAGGATTCTCCTTTTGTCATTAAATCGGCGGTGCTGATGACCCGTTATCCCGGTGCGTCACCCCAGGAGGTGGAACAACTGATAACGGAGCCTGTTGAGCGTGAGATCCAATCGATGAGAAGGGTGCATAAAATCAAATCGGATTCGTATTACGGGATGTCTAAAATCAGTATAGAGTTAAGTCCCGGTACGCCCCCGGATGAGATGCCCCAGATGTGGGATGAATTGCGGCGGAAGGTGTTGAATATTCAGCCTCAGTTGCCCCAGGGGGCTTCCAATATCAGTGTTTCGGATGATTTCGGGGATGTATTCGGGATTTATTTCGGACTGACGGCTGCCGAAGGTTTTACCTATCGGGATTTGAGGGATTGGGGACAGCGGATAAAAACGGAGCTGGTGACAGTTGATGGGGTACAGAAGGTGGCTTTGTACGGGGAGCAGACGGAGGTTGTGAATGTACGTATATCCATGTCAAGACTGGCTAATTCGGCGTTGAATCTTAATGCAGTAATGCAGACGATAAAATCCCAGAATTCATTGATTAATACGGGGGAAAAGAGAGCCGGGAATATCGAACTGAAAGTGTTGGCGGAGGGGACTTACAAGACGCTGGACGATATCCGTAACCAGTTGGTTGTGACGGAGACGGGGCAGCAGATTCGATTGGGGGATATTGCTGTGGTTGAAAAAGGGTATATGGATCCTCCTTCCTCGTTGATGCGGGTAAACGGTAAACGGGCGATAGGAATCGGGGTGTCTACGGACCCGGAGAAGGATGTAGTCAGAACAGGAGAGCTGGTGAGAGCCCGTTTGGCGCAGTTGCTTCCTTTGATGCCGGTGGGGATTGAGATGGTTACGCTTTATCCAGAGGACCGGATTGCCAGGGAGGCAAACAATGGGTTCCTGTTGAATTTAGTGGAGTCGTTGGCTATTGTGATTTTTATTATATTGATTGTGATGGGAGCCCGTGCTGGGGTGCTGATAGGTTCTTCGCTTTTGTTTTCCATCGGAGGAACATTGCTGGTGATGCAATTTATGGGGGTGGGGTTGAATCGCACGTCGCTGGCGGCTTTCATTATTGCAATGGGGATGCTGGTGGACAATGCTATTGTTGTGACCGACAATGCACAGGTTGCCATCCGGCGGGGGATAAGCCGCAGGGAGGCATTAATCCGTGGGGCGACGATTCCGCAGTGGGGATTGCTGGGGGCAACGCTGATTGCGATTTTTTCTTTCCTGCCCTTGTATCTGGCGCCTTCGGCAGTGGCGGAGATTGTGAAACCTTTGTTTGTTGTGCTGGCGGTTTCTTTAGGATTAAGTTGGGTTCTCGCTCTGACGCAGACAACTACTTTCGGGAATTTCATTTTAAAGGATAAAACAGATCAGGCGGGGAGAGACCCTTATGATACGAAGTTTTATAACGGTTTTTCCTGGGTGTTGATAAAGCTGATTCGTTTTAAGGTGCTGACGGTGGTGATTGTGGTCTTGCTTTTTATTGCTTCTCTCGTTGTGATGGGGCTGATGCCTCAGAATTTTTTCCCGAATATGGATAAGCCTTATTTCCGTGCCGATTGTTTTCTGCCGGAGGGGTATAGTATCCGGGAGTCGGAAAGGATGTTGTCCGATATTGAACGTTATTTGCTGGAGCGGGAAGAGGTGGTAACGGTATCTACGACGTTGGGGGGAACGCCGTTGCGTTATTATTTGGCGAGTACGTCTTTCGGTCCGAAGCCTAATTTCGGGAATATACTGATAGAGTTGAAGGATAAGAAGTTTACGATGGCGATGGAGGAACAACTGAATACGTATGTCCGCCGTAATTACCCCGATATGCTGATCCGTTCTTCTTTGTTCAAGTTGTCTCCGGCTGTGGAGGCTGCTATCGAAATCGGGTTTATCGGAGAAAATATAGATACGTTGAAAATGCTGACCGGACAGGTGATGGAAATTATGCGGAAGTGTGATATGGTGACGGATGTCCGGAATAGTTGGGGGAATAAGGTGCCGGTGTGGGAGCCTCTGTACTCTCAGGAGAGGGGACAGAGGCTGGGGGTTACCCGGCAGGCGTTGGCTTATACGCTGAAGGTAGCAACCAATGGTTTGGCTTTGGGTGATTATCGGGAGAAAGATTTGTTTATGCCGATTTTGCTGAAGGAGAATGATTTTGATGCCCACAATATCGATAATATGAGGACTTTGCCTGTTTTTTCACCGTCCGGTACGACGGTTCCGTTGGCGCAGGTTGTGGAGCGTTTTGAATTCGGGTATAATTTCAATGTCATAAAACGGTATAACCGCGACCGGGTGATGATGGCGCAGTGTGACCCCAGGCGGGGTGCGAATACGAAACAGGCTTTTACCCGGATATGGGAGCAAGTGCAGCAGATTGAAGTTCCGCACGGATACCGGATGAAGTTTTTCGGGGAGGATGAGAGTCAGGTGGAATCGAATGAGGCGCTGGCTGCCAATATGCCGTTAACGTTTATATTGATTTTTATGGTGCTTTTGTTGTTGTTCCGTACTTATCGTAAACCGGTTATCATTTTGCTGATGGTGCCGTTGATTTTTATCGGGGTGGTGCTGGGGTTGCTGGTGTTGGGACGCATGTTTGATTTTTTTGCTTTGTTGGGGTTGTTGGGACTGGTTGGGATGAATATCAAGAATGCCATTGTTCTGGTGGACCAGGTAGGAATAGAAACGAATGACGGGTTGCCGCCTTTAGAGGCTTTGTTGCAGGCGACCAAGTCACGTATCGTCCCGGTGGTAATGGCTTCAGGCACCACGATTCTGGGGATGTTGCCTTTGCTGTTTGATGCTATGTTTGGCGGGATGGCGGCTTGTATTATGGGGGGATTGCTGGTGGCGAGCCTGTTGACGATTATAGTGTTGCCTGTGACCTATTCTTTGATCTTCAGGATAAAAGCAGTTTAATTTTTGTTGATTGTTTTAGATCGTTGTCCCGGTTAATTTGAGAAGTTATGAAGAAAATATGGATTCTTTTTTCATTGGTTTTTGGGGTGTCTCTGGCGGGATACCCGCAGGTGTTGGGTTTACGGGATTACCGTCAGCGGGTGATGAACTATAATCAGGATATAAAACAGTCCCGTGCGGCAGCGGAGGCCGCTTTGTATGCCTTGAAGAGTGTGAAAACCGGATTCTTTCCGCGATTGGATTTGTCAGGTTCTTATTCTTATCAGTTTGAGAATGTGGAATTTATGGAGGGTGTCCGACTGAAACATGATAATTATAATGCAGAAGCGGATCTGGTGCAGAGTGTGTATGCGGGAGGTGCTGTACGGAAGCAATACGAAATGGCGCGGGTACAGCAGGCAATAGCGGTGTTGGGGGAGAAACATACTCTGGTGAATATGTTGTATGCGGCAGATGTTAATTATTGGACGGCTGTGGCTAATCGGGATTTGTATACTATTGCGTCACGTTTTGTCGAAATTGTAGGGGAGTTGTATGATGTTGTAGACAAGCGTTTCCGGGAGGGAGCTATCAGTCGGACGGATGTGTTGATGGTAGAAGCTCGTCTGAAGGAGGCGGAGTTACAGTTGAATGCCAGCCGGACGAATTATAAGACGGCTTTGCAGGCGTTGAATATTATGATGGGGGAAGCGGTTGAGGCAGAACCGGTATTGAGAGATTCCATTCGGTCGGGTGTTTTGTTGCCTTCTGTTTCGGAGTTGGCTGTCGCATTGGATAATCGGGCGGACTACCAGACCAGTATCCGGGATGTGGAGTTGGCACGGCTGGAAACCCGTTTGGTTAAATCAAATTATCTCCCTCAAGTGGTTTTGGGAATAAAGGAAAACTGGGGAACGCTTCTGCTCAATGTAGACGGAGAACGCCGTTTCACGACTCTTGCTTTTGCCAATCTCAGTATTCCTGTTTTTCACTGGGGAGAGCGTCGCCAGAGTGTCAGGGCAAGTATTTTACAGGAGGATATACGGGAACTGGATCGGAGCAAGTTGGCGGATCAGGTCAGTCTGGAGCTTAGTACTGCCTGGACAACTGTGAGTGATTTGCTGAAAAAAACGGAGATTGTAAATTCTTCTTTAGAGATTGCGCAGGATAATTTGTTTTTGAATACATTCAGTTATAATGAAGGGAAATTGCCTATTATTGATGTTCTTTCTGCCCAGGTGACTTGGTTGCAGGCATATACCAGTGTTGTTTCCGTTCATTATCAGTTTAAGGTGGCTGTTGCAGAATATTATAGGGCGGTGGGAGGCGAGTAATGGATTCCTTCCTGTGAAAAACAGTGTTTGCCGGAAAGTATAGGAAACAGGTTGCTTCGGCTGAAAATGAAAATTATTTGACGTGTAAAAAATTGGACAGGATAATTGTATAAGTTTTATTTCATGGTTACTTTTGTGTAGGTGATGTGCTATAATGAACCGGAATTTTATATGAAGGGGAATGTGCGGTGAACACCTTGAAATTAAATGTAATACTATGAAACAAACTTTAACTTTTACCCGTCCTATAATTGCTTCCACGGAAAGTAAGTTTAATGGAGAAGCTTTTGATGCCAGTGTTGAAGCCTTTGAAAACCATGAATATCTGAAAGCGTTTTATGCTTTGCTGGATTCTATAAATGGTGATTTTCGGAAAAAATATGGGAATGTTCAGGGCAATGAATTTAAAATTCCTCATGGTTCGATTGTGGTGACGATCCGTTTGGATGATGAGAAATTAATGATTACGGCACCTTTTGTCGGTTTGTCGGAGAAGGGGCGGATTCCGCTTTTGCGTCAGGTGGCAGGGTTGAATTTCAATGCGATGGATTTAGCGATGATTTATTTGCGTGGTGACGAGCTTTTTTTTGAGTACAGTTGCCCGATACAATTGATTCAACCTTATAAGATTTATTATGTCCTGGAGGAGATTTGCCGGACAGGAGATAAGTATGATGATGAGTTTGAGACGAAGTTCGGAGCCAAGCGCATTTATGAACCGAAGGTAATGCCGTATAGTGCGAAAGACGTGGACAATATTTACGAGGCTTTACAATTGAGTTGTAAGGAGTGTATGGAGGCGGTGAAATATTTTGAGCCTGCCCGGAAATATGGTTTTATCTGGAATATCATCGGTACGACTTTGATGAAGTTCATGTATTTTGCCCATCCGCAGGGGCAGTTGCTTAATGATATGCAGAAAGCTATTCGTGAATTGGATCGGGATGATATTCCTTTGCCTGATATTACTGCTCAAGGGAAAGCTGTGGTTGAGAAGTTGCAAAAAATGACAAAGGAAGAGCTGGCAGAGGATCTTTATTATGTCGAGACATTAATTCCGTCCAAGCGTCGCTCTAATTTGCAGAATATTCAGGATAATTTTGAAGACAGTTATAAGCGTATATCGGCTTATATGGAGGAGGAGGATTATATGACAGCGTGTGTTATGATGTTGTATAAGTTCTATGAGATGTATTATTACAATAATTTGCAGGAGGATGTCAATAGGGTTGTTGTCAAAGTTCTGGAAAAGACGTCTGCACAAGCCTGGGAAGAAGCGGCTCCTGTGCTTTATGAAGCGATGGAGGCTATTATGGAAGATGAATTGGACGAGTGGGATGATGATGAAGAGGAGGATTATGATGATGAAGAGGAAGAGGAAGGTGATGGTTTCGATATGAATAGTTATATGAAAAATGTCCAGGCTGTACAACAACAGATGATGCAAAACATGCAGCAAATGATGCAGGGAGACGGGATGCAGGAGTATTTGCAGCAGGTACAGGTATTACAGCAGAAGATGCTGAGCGGAAAGATGAGTGTGGAGGAGTATACTGCTAAGGTGCAGGAGCTGGCGGCAAAGAATTTCGGTAATTAAAAACGTGATTGGCGGTTTTGCCGTTCAATCCTGAATATTAAATGAAAATAAAATTATTTTACAATGGATCAGAATTTATTTCAAACCGTATATAAAATCACTCATGCCGGAGGGTCGGGCAGTTGTTTTTATCTGAAAAAACACGATTTGTTTGTTACGAATTACCATGTAGTGGAGGGATTCCGTCAGGTCGCTTTAGAGGATGATAACAAAAACCGTTATCTTGCTCGTGTCATTTTGATAAATCCGTTGCTCGATGTGGCATTGTTGGCTGCTGAGGGTGATTTTTCTGCTTTGCCTGAGATTTTATTGGCTGAAAAGGAGGTAACGCTGGGACAAAAGATTAATGTCGCAGGTTATCCTTTCGGTATGCCTTTTACTGCTACTGAAGGAACTGTTTCTTCTCCGCGGCAGTTAATGGATGATACTTATTATATCCAGACGGATGCGGCTGTAAATCCCGGGAACAGCGGAGGACCGATGTTTAATCTGGATGGCGAAGTGGTGGCAATTACTACGAGTAAGATGAGTAATGCCGATAATATGGGGTTTGGTATTCCCGTATCGGCTTTGAGAGGATTGCTGGAACAGATAGAGGGAATTGACCGGAGTAGTTTTAATGTGCAATGCAATAGCTGTGAGGAGTTTATTTCGGAAGAAGAGGAGTATTGCCCGTCTTGCGGTGAGAAGTTGCCGGAGAATATTTTCCAGCAAAGAAGCCTGACTGATTTGGCTGTTTTTTGTGAGAAGGCGATTGAGAATATGGGTATTAATCCGGTCTTGGCGCGTGTGGGCTTTGAAAGTTGGGCTTTTCATAAAGGAAGTTCTGAAATCCGGATTTTTGTGTATCAGCGTTCTTATTTGATTTGTACATCACCTTTGAATACTCTGCCTAAGAAAAATTTGGAACCGGTACTGACTTATTTGCTGAGTGCAGAGAATATAAAACCCTATCAATTGGGGCTTGACGGAAATCAGATTTTCTTGTCTTATCGTATTCATATCTCTGATATCTTTTCGGAATTTGCCGATGAGGTCCGGAAGAATATTACGGATATGGCTTTCAAAGCGGATGAATTGGACAATTATCTGGCGGATGAATTTGGTTGTGAGTTTTCAGAGTATGCCAAAAAAGATGCTATCTAAGTCATGAGGTAGAGATGCTAAAGATAATTCTTTCTTGAAAATAAGGATTGGATTCCCGGATGTTCCTGTCCGGGAATTTTTTTATTCTGAAAAATCCGGTCGGAGAAACTGTGTATATATAAAAACAAAAGCAACCTCTTGTGAAGGTTGCTTTTGTGATCCAGGCGGGATTCGAACCCACGACCTACGGCTTAGAAGGCCGTTGCTCTATTAAAGCCTCAAAAGCTATCGCTTTCGACGCCCCAGCTGAGCTACTGGACTTTTTGCAGTTATCTCTTTTTATCTTGGTTGACGTCCTGGTTGATGTCTGTGTCAATTTCGACTAAGTTAATACTATTGTTATTTCACTCTGTTGTTTTGTTGTTTGTGACGTAAATATATGCTTAATCTCTTGTCCTTTTGCAAGTGAGATATTTTCATCTGGGGGTATATAAACGACCAATTTTTTGTTTTGTCTCACCAAAAGATATATTCCATATTCTCCATAGGCATTCACATTTTAGGTTCATATTCTTTCTATCGTAATAAAATTCATCCTTTATTCCCTCCTGTACTCGTATATTTCCAGTTGGTGGAGAATTTTTCAAAAGGTATATATGACTGGAATTAAGTATTTTTCCACCACCAATAAAAAAGCCAGCAACGGGTGGGATGCTGACTTTTGTATATATAATGAAATATGCTTTTTAATTATCCCATGATACAATTTTATTGGAATATTCTTGAGGCTTACTTTTAATCACATTTTTTAACCATTCATCGAATTTACTCTTTTTATCATGTTTATAAACATCAAATGCTTCCGGTTCTTTGTTTTCAAATTGTTCACAAAAAGCAGTATAAGAAGAATTTTCAGGCATCCCTTTTAAAAGCTTTTCAATTTTCTTATTTATACCTTTTATGAGACATCCTTTTTTCTTTTTTGGTAGTTTTACATCTTCTCCAAAGGCTTGCAATTTCAAAAAAGCTGCATGCTGAACTTCATAAACGAGGTCATTTATCATTAAATGCCATAAAACATCTATAGCTTGACGGCATTTCCATTTCCCTAATTCTTCAACAGCTTTAATCCGTATATCTGCATTATTTTTATTACGTGCCATTTTTTTCAATTCCTCAATATTAGAAGGAATGCTTTCTGTAAATGTACTTGTTTCCATAATCTCCAAGACTTTATTTCCACCCCCCCCAACTCCCTAAGGAATCAGGAGTGGTGAAGAGGTTAATAATCTATTTGTTTGTTTTTAGTATTTTGTTACCACACATTCCACCCCTTATTTTTTGCAATACTCTTATCACAGGTTTCAGTTCCGGGGTTGCTATTCATGTAAATAGTCCCACTTGTTACTTGTGGTAAATCCCTGAAAATCTGGTTTAATGCAGCTGAGGTTAGGTTATTGCGGCCACAACTCAAGTCAGTCAATGCAGTACATCCACTTACATTCAACGAGGTTAGGTTATTGCGGCCACAACTCAAGTCAGTCAATGCAGTACATCCACTTACATTCAACGAGGTTAGGTTATTGTCGTAACAATCCAACTCAGTCAATGCAGTACATCCACTTACATTCAACGAGGTTAAGTTATTTTCACGACAAAACAAGTCAGTCAATGCAGTATTCTTACTCACATCTAATGAAGTTAGGTTATTGTCGTAACAATCCAACTCAGTCAATGCAGTATTCTTACTCACATCTAATGAAGTTAGGTTATTGCCGCCACAATCCAACCATGTCAATGCAGTATTCTTACTCACATCTAATGAAGTTAGGTTATTGCCGCTACAATTCAACTCAGTCAAAGCAGTATTCTTACTTACATCTAATGAAGTTAGGTTATTGTAGCCACAATCCAATCTTTTAATATTGCCTTTAATTGTAACAATATGGGGATTTTTATTGGAATACTTATGTTCAATATCATCTGTACTTAGTACATAATGGATTTCATCTTCACCATCTTCATCCCAATCTTTGTATACTTTAAAACTTTTAAACTCTTCCGGATCTCCATCCCCCCAATCAATGGTAATAATATCTCCTTCATTAAAAGTTGCAACATATAAGTGAATATAGGTTTTCTCTGTGGTCATTGTAATCACCCCCTCTTTCCCTTCTCCATCATCATCTAACGGGTCTTTGTCATCATCATCAGAACATGCTAAAAACATAGTAGCACACATAGCTACCATGAATAAATAAAATAGTTTTTTCATAGTAATTTTCATTTAAAATTGTGAGTATTCTTTATAGAGATAAGCACCTTCTATAAGTATCTTAATTTTTTTTATTTCTTCTTGGTCTGTTAATTGCTTGGCAATGTTATCTTCAAACCATTGAATACATTCTGTTTGCAAAACATTTTCTTTAATACAAGCACAGATATACCAAGCTAATTTTCTCAATGACCCTGCGTGCCCTAATAGTCCATCTTTAACATAAGGACAATCTTGTAATTCACGTACAAGCATTCCTTTGTAGGTTTCTAAATCACTCATAATAAATAATTGTTTATCGCCTTGAAAATTCCCAGAAAGGCAAGTTGTATAAAATAAAGAAAAGCGTGGGAACTATTAACTTATTTAAAGAAACAGGCTCTGACAAAGCCCCTAAGTATAAATAAGCAACAGCCCACGCCTATATATACATCTCATCAAGGTACAATATACCCGTTCAATGTAATATACAAAGCATGATAGAAGTCCGCTTATTCCCTACTTAGTTTGAACTGTCAGATTCGTTTCTTGGGAATAAAGCTAAACACTTTCCAATGTTCAATATGTCTGCAATCCTTTCAGACTGCAAGGCAAAGATATAAAATATCCTAAAACATCGGTAGTGCAACTTCTTTTTAAGCTGTTGCTTATGGCAAAATTAGCGGTATCTTTCCAAAAAACCGCTATTGGATTAAAACTATGTTGGTAATACCTTGGGTAAGTCTTGCCAGAAATTATTCAATAAACCACCTGTACATGGAATCTCCCCTTACCGCCCTCGTCAATCCTTCCGCCAATTGCTTGGCATTCAGTGACCTGTCCAAGAAATTATCTATATAGCTGCTCTTATTCGCCCCCGTCAGCAGGTTATACACTTTCCACATACTGATGCTGCTTTCTCCTTCCCCCTTCGCAAAATTCTCATCCATATAGTAATTCCTTGCTATCATGTTCATCTGGCTGTCCGTCATCTCCATGTTAGGAAGCATCCGCTTCTCCCTGTTCGGTAAGCATTGGTACATCCTGCACTTCCCCAAAAACTGGGCAAACTGGTGCTCCGTCAGGCTGTACCTCTCAAACTCCCTCATGAAGTGCAAATGCTTGTTCGTGTCATATCTGCCAAACAAGTCCATCACTCCCCTGAACAGTTCCGCAGGATTCATCGCCCTAAGGTCAGACTTGTACCCGTCCGTAAAAGTACATAAGTTACAACATACCTGATTCCTGAATCCAATCGCCACGCTAAAGTGTTCTGCACCTTTCTTGCTCATGAGGTTTTCACGGTTGTATGCCCTCACTCCCGTAATACACAGATTGAGCCTGTTTCCCGCTATGTCGCTGTGTATCGTAGGTATCTCAAAGGCAAATGCCATACGTTCATAGTATATCGTCCTGTCACTGTCCAATAACTGGCTGGCAGGTTTGTGTATTGCCTCCGGAATCCTACCCTTAATCATGTGGCTGACCCTGATTTCAGGCAGTTCTATTTGTTCATTCCTAAAGAACTCCTGCGCCGCCTTGTATACCGTCTCAATAAACATAGGATGTGACACGGTAAGTTCATTGTCCTTGCTGAATACGGGCACAATGCAATCATTCCTTAGGTGCTGCATGTCTACCTCCGTGGTATTGGCATGGATGAAATGCAACCCCTTGTGTTTGGGGAATGGTTCTACATGCTCCTTGAATGGCGTATGAATTGAAGCCGCAATTTCCATTTCCATTCCTGTTTTCGCTCCCGTTTCTGTTCCTACTTCCGTTACGTCTATGTAATCGGTAGCATCCCTGAACAAGGCAGGGTTAATCCGCTGTGAAGCGGGCAATATTCTCAGTGTTTCCATAGTTGAATCGTTATTGATGTGTTTGTCATTTCTCAGTCTGTTTATAATCTTCCTTCGTCCTTATAGCTGTAATATCCCTCCCTTGTGACAATAATGTGGTCATGGAGGACAATATCCACCAATTCGGCAGCTTTCCTCACCTGCTGTGTTATGGCATCGTCATGCCCGCTTGGCGCCAGTTTACCGGAAGGGTGGTTGTGTGCCAGTATAATACTTGAACTGTGTGCCAATAAAGCCGTCTGCAATATTAGCCTAACATCCACTACCGTACTGTTCATGCCTCCCTCTGAAATGGTGGCAATCCCCAATACCCTGTTTGCATTGTTAAGGAGGACTAATTTAACATACTCCTTGTATTCCAGCGTGTCCGTATGGAATGCCGACTGCATCAACAGCTTGCAGGCATCTTCGGACGAGCGGATAAGATACCTGTCAGCCGCCTTCACCTTCGGCTTGTAAGTGACGGTCAGTTCACAGACCTGTTGCCAGTTCTTCTTGTTTGTCATGTTTCCCTGTATTTAAGATTGTGTTTCCTGTTTAAAATCCTTCTCATCTGTTCCCCCTGTTTCCTTTCACCAATAGGGCAGGATAAGCGTAACGGCAGGAATGCAGTTTCTAAAGGAAGTATTTGCATAGACCTCCCTTTTGTACCTGTGCTTACTACTTCCCTGTTAGGAGCAGTTTTCAAGCGGACAAGTTAAGTGACTAACCCCTGTGTTCGTGCCTGTACCTGTTTCTGTCTGACTGCTGCTACATCCCTAACCGTATGGCTACATCCGTCTGTAATGAAAAGAGGGAGAGTCTTTGTTACTCTCCCCTTAGTGTGGGTTTACTCTTCCACTTCCTCCGCTTCAAAATAGGCGACTTCTTTCTCCTGCAACCGTTCCCCGTTTATTCCATAGAGGGAAGGAGTGCCCATACTGTAATCAGGTTTAATGGCTTTGAATGTTTCCCCTGTCAAACGCAAGAGTTTGCCAATAAGGTGTTTTCTGGCATAATCCACCTGTCCTTCCGGGGAATCTGC
>Ga0183011_10063_pt1 | contig 89418 bp, 78 predicted proteins | sample NAcewD2O_March_FD_122322 | JGI IMG/M metagenome (GOLD analysis project Ga0183011, IMG submission 122322) | Mouse cecal microbial communities from Vienna, Austria - N-Acetylneuraminic amended D2O_March | ecosystem: Host-associated > Mammals > Digestive system > Large intestine > Cecum | place... | reverse complement strand
GAACGCTGTTCTTAATATTGCTATAAAGAACGATTCTCTTTTTGTTCTGTTCCGTCCGTTTTTTTCGGAGCGGAAAGTGGTGCAAAGGTAAATCATCTTTTTCAAACCACCAAAACTTTCGAAAGTTTTTTTCAGAAATTTTTCAGAACCTTTTCGCTTATCCCTCCGAACTCCTGCTCTTGAGGAAAGCGGGTGCAAAGGTAAATCAATTCTTCGAACCACCAAAACTTTTTGAAAAGTTTTTTCAGAAATTTTTCAGAACCTTTTCGCTTATCCCTCCGAACTCCTGCTCTTGAGGAAAGCAGGTGCAAAGGTAAACCGTTTTTCGATGAAAGCAAAACTTTTCGGGATTTTTTTCAAAAAAAATCGGAATACCCCATTCACAGATGCAGAGAGGGCATTTCTTCCGAGACAAAAATTCCTCCGGTCGGAAAATCGAGCTATCGATCCCGCATCAGTTCTTCCAGATCACGGAAAAATTCCGGCACATGACCTCTGCAAACCTTGCGGATACGGCCTTCGGGGTCGATGATGACTTTCGTAGGAAAACTCTGCACGGCATAAAGTTGCTCGACGCCGTCGGATCTCGAGTTATAGAGTTGCACCCATGGCAATTCGTAGCGCTCCACCGCCTTTCTCCATGCTTCGGGCGAATCGTTGCAGTCGATTCCCACGATCTCCAACCGACCGTCGTAAGCGGCATAAGCCTCTTTCAACTCGGGAAATCCCTTGATGCACCATCCGCACCACGAACCCCAAAAATCCAAAACGACCCATTTCCCGCGAAAATGGCGCAATGCGACCCGATTGCCCTCCATGTCGGACAATGTAAAATCAGGAGCGATGGCAGCGGTCGTTTCCAGTTCACTTTGTTTCTTCCGTTTGGCCAGACGCTCCTCGGCATCCGCTATCTTCGACTGCGCGAGCGGATAAATCATCGAAACGAGGGCTTCGCCAGTCAATTTCGCTCCATGCTCCACCGCATCTTCCGCGCTGGTCAGCTCCATCACGGCATACGACGCACCCGGCTGATCGGGATGCGCGACGACGTAATCTTTCAGATAGGCGAACTGCTGCACGGCTATTTCGCGGGCCGCCTCGGTATCTTCCGCCTCGAACGCCCGGATATAACGACGCTCCGCATCCTTGACCCTGCCTTGAATTTCGGAAACCTGCTCCATCAACGGAGTTCCGGCAGCCGTGCACAGCGTATCCGACAGCGCGATTGTCAGTTCGTCTTCGGGAACAGCGTAAAACGTGAAGATGATTTCATTGTAGCCGCGCGGCGTCTCGTAAGTCAAAAAACGATAACACGTAGCATTCGGGAACACGGATTCGAGCGAGAAAGTTTCGGACCGAATCGTCAAGGTATCCGTTCGGGTCTTCAAATCGCTCAGAGACTCTGCCTCGACCATACTTCGAATCTCGGTCGCCTTGAAGAGAATTTTACGGCCTTTCCACTCCGCAGGAACCGTAACCGTGAATCGGGCGCTCGCAACATTCGCACTGAAAAGAACGAGCAGCAGAAGAAGAATTTTACGCATCGGCTTATTTCTGTTTTATACAAGAACGAAGGTGCAATTTATTTTCGTATCTTCGACCGATCATAAATTTTCGACCGATGATGTTTCGCCTTATATCATATATAGGTATACTTTCCGTGGCGGCCTGTACTTGCCCACGAGAAAACCAGAGGTTGCAGACAGGCGATCTGCTTTTTCAATGCGGAACCGGAGCAATGACCGAGGCCATTGCTGAAGCGACGGGCCGTGGCGAAACGCTGAAGTTCACCCATGTCGGCATCGCCATCATCGGCAACCGGGCCGACTCCATCCTGGAAGCCACTTCCGACGGAGGAGTACGCATGACGGCGCTCACCGATTTTTTAGCCAAATCGGCCCGAATCGACGGCCGACCAGCCGTCGTAGCGAAACGGCTGAAAGATACAACGGGAATCGCAGCAGTTGTCCGCAAAGCACGTACCCGCATCGGAGCGCCCTATGACTATTCGTTCCTCCCCGACAACGGACGCTACTATTGCAGCGAACTGGTCTACGAAAGCTACCTACGCCCCGACGGAACACACTGTTTCACGGCACGACCGATGAATTTCCGTGCTCCGGACGGCACCATGCCCCACTACTGGACAGAACTGTTCGAGCGGCTGGACGAACCGATACCCGAAGGTGTCGCAGGCACGAATCCGAACGACATGTCGCGCGAAGCGAATCTGGAAGAAATCCACCGGTGGTTCTGACGGAACCGCCGGCCAAGCGCGACGACAATATGCAACAACGGACAAATCCCGGAAGCGGCCTGTCCGATAAAAATTCACCATCACGAATTGCAATCTCCGAGAAAATGATTACCTTTGCGGGCTATGTTTAACTAATTAACCATTTACGACAATGCCGAAAATGAAAACCAATGCCGCGGCGAAGAAGCGTTTTACCTTCACCGGCACAGGAAAGATCAAGCGCAAACACGCTTATCACAGTCACATCCTGACCAAAAAGACGACGAAACAGAAACGCAACCTCTGCTATTCGGGTACCGTTTCTGCGGCCGACGAAGCCAAAATCAAAAACCTGCTGGTCAAATAAACGACCGAAGGACGAACTTTTTTCATTAACCGGAGCAGAACAGCCCCAAAGAATGCGGGAGAACCGCATCGCTGCGCGCTCTTCAAAAACTTTACATTATGCCACGTTCAGTCAATGCTGTTGCGTCTCGCGCAAGAAGAAAGAAAGTTTTGAAACTTGCCAAGGGTAACTTTGGTTCAAGGGGAAACGTATGGACCGTTGCGAAAAATACGGTCGAAAAGGGTTTGCAGTACGCTTATGCGCACCGTCAGCTCAAAAAGCGGACTTTCCGTTCGCTGTGGATCACCCGTATCAACGCCGGTGTGCGCGCCTACGGAATGACCTACTCGCAATTTATCGGCAAACTCAACGCCAAGGGTATCGTGCTGAACCGCAAGGTGCTGGCCGATTTGGCAATGAACGAACCGAAGGCATTCGAAGCAATCGTTAAGCAAGTTAAATAATCCCCGCAAGAGGATTCAATAGCAAAAAGCCGCCTGCGCAAGCAAGCGGCTTTTCTATTAACCGGTACGGATCCGAATATTTGCAGCCTCGGCTTATCCGCCTCAAAACGGCAGGTCATCGGCCTCGGAGGTCGTTGCGGACGCCGAAGTAAACGACGGTTCCTCGCCGCCGATAGGCGGAAGATCGGGCATCGGTGCGGCAGCGGGCGCATCAACCGGCTGAGGCTGCTGGGGCTGCAAGCGCCAAGCACGGATGTCGGTATACCACCGACCGTTATACTCGCGCGACTCAATGTTGACCGAAACATGATAAACGGCACCCTCTTTCAATTTGGCGACGTCATCGGGACGGTTGAAGAACGTGACGCAGATTTTCCGCGCAAAACTGCCGTCCTGCATCTCGAACACCACATCCTGACGCTGCCATTCGCCACGAGCCGATGTACCTTTCGTCAACGGCAACATTTTATAAACAGTTCCTTCGAATTCCATGATTTCATATTTTGTTCGGCAAATATAACTATTTTTGCGAAAAATTTGCACCATGTCCCAGCAACAAACCGACGAAAAATTCATGCGGCTCGCCCTGAACGAAGCCCGCAAAGCATTCGAAGAACAGGAAGTACCGATCGGCGCAGTCATCGTAGCGAACGGTGCGGTAGTCGGACGAGGCCACAACTTAGTGGAGACACTCGACGACCCGACGGCCCACGCCGAAATGCAAGCACTGACGGCAGCAGCAGCAACGCTCGGCGGCAAGTACTTACCCAACTGCACGTTGTACGTCACGGTCGAACCCTGCATCATGTGCGCCGGAGCCATCGGTTGGTCGCAGATCAGCCGGGTAGTCTGGGGCGCGGACGACCCGAAACGCGGATACCGCCGCTTTTCGGAAGCGGCGCTCCATCCGAAGACAAGCATCACGCACGGCATTCTGCAAATCGAATGCGAAGAACTGATGAAAACGTTTTTCGCCACGTTGCGGGCTTAGATTTTGTATTTGAAGAATAAAATCGCTATTTTTGTTCCCATCGTTTTCCGTGCATCGGCACGCGGCTGAATCGATGCCCTGCACAAGCCCGGAAGCGAAACACGATAAAAAAGACAAACCAAAACAATCGACAACACAAACATGAAAAAGTTATTCGTAACGCTCGCAGCCTTGATGGCGACCGTTTCGCTGTCGGCGCAAGACCTTTCGGCTCTTTTCAACGAAGGAGCATCGGCTTATCAGAACAAGGATTTCGCAGGCGCGGCAGCCAAATTCGAGGAGATCATCGCTCAAGACAGTGAAGGAACCGAAGAGGTGACGGCCAAGGCAAAACAATATCTGCCGATCTGCTACCAGAACATGGGACAGAAAGCAGCGTCGCAACAGAAATTCGACGAAGCGGCAGCCCAGCTGACCAAAGCAGCCGAACTGGCGGAACAATTCGGCGATGCAGCCCGCGTGATGAAGGTCAATGGCGTATTGGCCAAGGTTTATCAAGTTCACGGCGGTATTGCCTATAACAACAAGGATTATGCGACGGCAGCCGAGATTTTCGCCAAAGGTTATGCGGCCAATCCGCGCAATACGGACATGGCGCTCAACTTGGCGATGAGCTACTGCGAATCGGGCGACTACGTGAAAGGCATCGAGGTGTACGAAAACATCGCTGCCATGAACCCCGAGAAATACGGTGAAGCGATCGCCAAAGCGCAGGAGATGATGACGCTCTACACGAACAACCAAGTGGCCAAGATGCAGGCAGCGAACGACTTCGACGGCATCATCAAAATGGCCGACGAGATGCTGGAGAAGAATCCGGCCAGCGCATTGGCTCTGAGCGTTCGTTTGCAGGCCTACAACGGCAAGAAAGACTACGCCAAAGTGATCGAACTGGGCGAAGCGGCTGCCGAAGCGCAAACCACTCCGGAAGACAAGAGCCAGATGTATTATCTGTTGGGCGCAGCCTACAACGCCAAAGAGATGAAACCGCAGGCTATCGCAGCATTCAAGCAAGTGACCGCAGGTCCGAACGCCGAAAATGCGAAAATCGCCATAGCCGAACTTTCGAAATAATTTCCGAACGCTCCCGCCTACTGCGGAAACAGAGCGGCTTTAATAAAAAGTCCTGCACCGTTTCGTGCAGGACTTTTTTACTATCGGGCACGAAGCCCCACAAAACAGACATTATTCATCGGACGAAAAACGGAAGATCGGCAGAAAAAAGAGACCGAGATCCTCAACAAGGACGCGGATTCTTCGATTCGAAAAAATATTTTTCTCTGAAAATTTTGGTTTATAGAATAAACTAATTTATATTTGCATACAGAAAACAATAAATCGGGGCACTTCCCCACTAAAAAACCGCATCATGAACACGACCGTTTCCACTACCGAAAGCAAGACCCGTCTCAAACGGCGTCTGACCCGCGAGGCAATCCGCTATGTCGTCATCTGCCTCTTTCTGTTTCTGCTCAACTATTGTACGTCGTCCCACCATTGGTGGGCGGCATGGGTCGCCGCAGGATGGGGCCTGCACCTGCTGTTGGAAGGACTGTTCTATCTGTTCGACTGCGATGAAGAAAAGTAAAAACAACTGAAAAACGCATATTTATTATGGAGACGCAAAAAAACAACACACGCGAAGAACGCGAACTGAACGTAACCGAAAGTCTGGCACTTATCAGCCGTATGATCGAAACGACCCGCCAACGGTTGAATCATGATATCGGACGTCCGCTCCTCATCTGGGGATATACGACAGTTATCGTTTCGCTAGCGAACTATCTGTTCAATATCACAGGCTGTCATCCGGAGTGGTCACTGACATGGTTTCTGATTCCGGTCATCGGCTATCTGTTGAATCACCTGTTTCCCGCCAAGAAATCTACGGAACCACGCACGGAAATCGACCGCATCCTCGGTGTCGTATGGTCGACCGCATCGCTCTCTTTAATCCCGACATTCGCAATCGTCTGTCTTCACGGACTTTCGTACCGACACAATCTACTCGGGCTGATCGTATTGGTGATGGCCATCGCCACGACAATAACAGGCCGAATCGTGCGATCGAAAATCTATACGTTCGGCGGATATGTCGGTATGCTTCTCTCCGTATCATTCGCCCTCTACGACCATTGGCTGCAACAACTCCCGAAAGGAGCCGTCGACTACAAATTATTATGCAACGAAATTCTTATCTTTGCAGCGATTTTCACTCTCATGATGATCGTCCCGGGCCATATTCTCGTATACAGGTCGAACCGACAAGCGAAACAGCACCATGTTTAAGGAACTCGATCCATTGTTGCATTCCGAACTGCGACTGGCAGTGATGTCGATTTTGCTGGGGGTCGAAAGCGCTGATTTCGTCTACCTGCGCGAACAGACCGAAGCCACGGCTGGCAATCTGTCGGTGCAGTTGGACAAACTCGCCAAAGCGGGATACATTGTTATCGAAAAGAGTTTCCGAGGCAAGATGCCCCGCACGGTCTGCCGAATCACCGATGCGGGACGCGATGCGTTCACCGCATATGTCGAAGCGTTGAGAAGCTACATCGGTTGATTCCGGCCGGGCGGAAAGTCCGGCGCCGAACAAAACGGGAGACCATCCGAATCATCGGACGGTCTCCCGTTTATCGCTGCGCGACCGATCACTCACTCACAACCTTCTCGTTTTTCCGATTGTTATAGAGGAATCGCCGGATTTTCAAAGTAGGAGTTTTCACAAAATCCTCTTTCTCCTCGACCACCTCCGAAATGCGCGAGAACTTGTTGACCTTGGCATTCACGAACTCCATGATCTCTTTTTTCAGCTGCTCGGTCTTGGCTTCCCACGCCTCGCGTTTGTTGGCCCATTGCTCGCGCCAGTCGTCGAGCGTCGCCTCGATTTCGTCACGGTTGAAGTGCACGAGCGCCACAAGATGGCCCTCCTGCTCCGTAACGATGGAATCGGTGATGTAGACATGGGAATTGAGCACGCTCTCGATATCCTCGGGATAGATGTTCTCACCGCCCGGGCCGACGATCATGTTCTTCAAACGCCCCTTGATATAGAGCCGTCCATCGGCATCGAACTCACCCAAATCGCCCGTACGGAACCAACCGTCGGCCGTAAAGACATCTTTCGTCGCCTCGGGATTCTTGAAATACCCCTGCATGACGCTCGGCGACAATGCCACGATTTCGCCTTGATGCGTTTCAGGATTGACATTCTCCAGCCGCAGCTGCACCCCGGGCACCGCAGGCCCCGTAGAGCCCAAACAAACGATATCGGGCGTAGCGCCGGCCAGCAACGGCGCCGTCTCGGTCAGACCGTATCCGATGCCATAGGGAACCTTCGCTTCCAACAGGAATTGCTCGGCTCCGCGGTCGAGCTTCGCACCGCCGATGCCCAAGAAACGCATCCGCCGACCGAACAATTTCATCAGTTTCGTACCGGCTACACGATGCAGATAACGCCGAATGAAACCGATGCGATACATCGTGCGCCAGAACCCGTTGGAATTGAATCGAGCCAGCACTTGCCCACGATAGATCTTTTCGATGAGCAACGGCACGATCAACATCACCGTAGGCCGCACCGCTCGCAAAGCGGGCATCAGTACGGCAGCCGTAGGCGGACGGTCGAGATATACGACCCGCGCCCCCATCGCAAAAGGATAAATCATACCGATGGAACATTCGTAGGTGTGCGACAAAGGCAGCACCGACAGAAATACATCCTCAGCCCCGACCGGCAGCATCTGTTCGAAGATACCGGCCTGCGCACAGAGCGCCGCATGCGAAAGCATCACCCCTTTCGGGCGCGACGTCGTACCCGACGTATAGATGATAGCGGCCGTATCCTCGGGTTTCGGCTCGGCCGTATGTCCCTGCCGACGCACCCGCTGCGAGATGACCCCCAAATTCTTGGTACGAATCACAATATCAAGGCGTGCAACGGTCTGTTTCGAAAGTTTCGTGAACAGTTTGTCCGAAACAAGCAACGCTTTCGCCTCGGAATGCTCGATAATCATGTCGAGTTCCTCGGACGAGAAGTCGGGCAGAATGGGCACGACCACCATACCGGCCGATGTCACGGCAAAATAACCGATGCCCCAGTTGGGCATGCTGCTGCTCAACAACGCCACCTTATCGCCGGGTTCGAGCCCCGCGCCGGTCAGCAGTTCCTGCACCTTGCGCATCCGCAGTCCGGCCTCGGCATAGGTCACCTCCTCGCCGTTGAACATCGAAAAAGCGATTTGCGACGCATATTTTTCAACGCTGTTGCGAGCCAGCTCGCAAAGTGTTCCGATTGTCATAAATTCGTCTTTTTGGTTCCTGAATAGAACGGAAATTCGGAGACAAAATTACGATAATTCGGCTAAAAAACACTATTTTTGAGGCAAAATCGTCCAAAATCAGTGCAATTCGATTCCCGTGTTGTCCATTCGGAACATAAAAAATCGTGCAGCCGATGCCGGATTCGATCTTTGTGGCGTCGCCCGTTGCCGACATTTAGTCGACAACGAAGCATGGTTCCGCGACTGGCTCCGTAACGGCTATCAATCGTCGTTGGGATACATGGAGCGCAACGTCGAAAAGCGTTTCGACCCGCAACAGCTGGTTGCAGAGGCCCGCACGGCGGTAGTTTGCGCCGTAAGCTACAAGAATCGCTTCAGCGAGGGCTATCCGCCCGACTGCCATACCAAAGTGGCCTCCTACGCCTGCAATCGGGACTACCACACGACCATTCGGGAGATGCTCCGACAGTTGTTCGGGGCATTGCAAAAAGACCAGCCCGACCTGCGCGGACGGACATTCGTCGACACCGCACCACTGGCCGAGAAGCAATTAGCAGTCGAAGCAGGCTTGGGATGGATCGGACGACAATCGCTGCTCGTCACACCGCAATACGGCTCGTTCGTGTTATTGGGCGAGTTGCTTCTCTGCGATGATGCGGACGCCTACGATACCCCGTTTGAAGGGTCGCACTGCGGAACGTGCCGCGCCTGCATGGAACATTGTCCCACGGGGGCCATCGTCGCACCGCGAATCATCGACACGAACCGCTGCATCTCGTGCCACACCATCGAACAAGAACCCCCGCAGCAGGTCGACCTGCATGGCTGGCTGTTCGGGTGCGACACATGTCAAAGCTGCTGTCCATACAACCGGCAAGCACCGCAACACGCACATCCGGCATTCGACCCTGTGTTCGACCCGCTGGAATTGACACCGGAAACATGGCTTGCGATGACGGACAAAGAGTTCGCCGAACGCATGGGCGAAACCCCGCTCCCCCGCAGCGGACTGGAACGCATCCGCCGGAACTGCTCGGGATTTGGCAGTTCGCCCGATTTTGACTAAATTCGGAGCGTCATTACAATCGGGATTCATCATGAACATCGCTATCGTTGGAACCGGCTATGTCGGCCTCGTCTCGGGAGCCTGCTTCGCCGAAATGGGCATCGACGTGACATGCATCGACATCAACCGCGCGAAAATCGAACGGCTGCTCGCAGGCGAGATACCGATTTACGAACCCGGGCTGAGCGAGTTGGTCAAGCGCAACGTCGACGCAGGCCGATTGCACTTCACGACCGATCTCTGCGATTGTCTCGATCGGGTCGAAGTGGTCTTTTCGGCCGTCGGTACCCCGCCCGACGAGGACGGCTCGGCCGATCTGCGCCACGTGCTGGAAGTCGCCCGCACGTTCGGCCGCAACATCCGGAAATACACGATTTTAGTCACCAAGTCGACCGTTCCGGTCGGCACGGCCGAACGCATCAAAACCGCCATCCGCGAAGAACTCGCCAAACGCGGCGAAGATATCCCGTTCGAAGTGGCGAGCAATCCCGAATTTCTGAAAGAGGGTGCAGCCATCAAGGATTTCATGTCGCCCGACCGCGTGGTGGTGGGCATCGAAAGCGAACGCGCCCGCAAAATCATGACGCGGCTCTATCGCCCGTTCCTGACCAACCATTTCCGTGTCTACTTCATGGACATTCCGTCGGCTGAGATGACCAAATACGCCGCCAACGCGATGCTGGCGACCCGCGTATCGTTCATGAACGACATCGCCAACCTCTGCGAGCGGGTCGGCGCCGACGTCAACATGGTCCGTCGGGGCATCGGTTCGGACAGCCGCATCGGCAAGAAATTCCTCTACCCAGGCTGCGGCTACGGCGGCTCCTGCTTTCCGAAGGACGTCAAGGCGCTGATAAAAACCGCCGAACAGAACGGCTATCCGATGCGGGTGCTGCAGGCGGTCGACGAAGTGAACGAAGTCCAGAAATCCATTCTGTTCCGAAAACTCGAGCAGCACTACGGCGGAGCACTCGCCGGCAAGACAGTGGCGCTGTGGGGCCTTTCGTTCAAGCCCGAAACAGATGACATGCGCGAAGCACCGGCACTGGTCGTCATCGACCGACTGCTCGCTGCCGGTGTGCAGGTCAAGGTCTACGACCCCGTGGCGATGGCCGAATGCAAACGACGTCTGGGCGACAAAGTGATTTACTGCAAGGACATGTACGAAGCAGCGACGGATGCCGATGCGCTGCTGCTGCTGACCGAATGGAAAGAGTTCCGCGTACCCTCGTTCGCCGTGCTGGAACGACTGATGAAAGCGAAAGTACTCATCGACGGCCGAAACATCTACGATGCCGAGGAGGTTGCCGAGGCGGGATTCTCCTATTATAAAATAGGATAACGCAACCCCTCCCTACGCAAAAAGCGGATACCGAGCGATTCGGTATCCGCTTTTCTCTTTTCCATCCACGCACCTAAAAATGAACACCCAGCGAGAGCGAAATGAAGTGGCGCGTAAGCGACGTACGGTATAAATCCGAAGTATCGGCAAAACTGCCGGTCGAATTGTCGTAGCTGTAAAACAACCGGTAATCGGATTGCTCGTCGGAAAGGCGCTGATAAGCTACGTCCAACGAGACGCGACGCGAAATATTCACACCGGCACCCAACGTGAAATAATCGCATTCGGTCAACTGCGGCACCTCATAGGCCAACGAGGCGTCTTTGAGCATCGACGACGAATAACCGTAACCGGCCCGCAGGGCGAAAATCGGCAAAGGCCGCACTTCGACCCCGACCCGCACATTGTTCGTCGCGCAAAAATTGGACTTGAAATCGTTCTTATAGACCGCCGTGCCGAAATCCGCGCCGTCCGGCACGTTCTTCACCCGAATACCGTTGTACCAGTCGCGTTCGTAGTCGACCGACACGACAGCGAACTTGCCGAACGTATACGAAGCGCCGAACATCAGGCGCGTCGGCGAAACGAAATCCCAACTGTTACCGGCCTCGTCGTACTGCACGGGCGACTCCAAACGCTCTTCGGCACCCGAAACGCCCTCGACATTCGAAAGCAAACGATAATCCATACCGGCCTGATAAGAACGTTCGAGCGAATAATAGGTCGGCGTATGCAGGGCCACGCCCAACCGCAAACCGGCCACGGGCCGCACGATGACGCCCAACTTGAAATTCACGCCTGCACCGTCGAGCACCGTGCGCTGCCAAAGATCGGCATATTCCAACTGGGCCGGCAACATACCGTCGGGCCCGTAAGCATAACCGTCATCCCCATCAGCGAAATAGCCGTAATCCTCGCCGTAGACGAATGTCGACGACTTGTGCACGGTCTGAATTCCGAGCGACGCACCTACATAAATGATATTATCGAAATTGGCCCCGACCGAAAAATTAAACTCATTGACAGAACCCGAATCGACGGCATCGACCGACCGCAGAATCGAAGCCCGCGGGCCGATGGCATCGCGCGACCAGTTCCGATTCTCGGCATTGTCGCCCACAACATGGGTCATCGCACTCTTGTAGGCCAGCACAGCAGGCCAAAAATAGGGATTGCGGAAATCCAACCGTCCGTTCCACCCGCCCTGCGGATTGGTATCGGGAAAAACACCGTTTTGGTTCATCTGTTGCGCGAAAACATCGGCGATGCTCGGCACTTCCGAACCGGCGAAACGCCGCTCGGACGAATAGGAATAACGGGCATTGAAATCGGCGACACGGTTCATGCCGAATCCGAGCGTGACACTCCGCACACCATTTTCGGCACGCTCGAAAAGATTGAATGCCGCACCCACATCGGCTATAGCGAACCGGCTTTTACTGTTGTCAGCCCACGGCTGGGTTCCGGACGTCGAAGCCCGAGTGATCGACACGATGGGTGTAATCGAAAATTCGTTGTGGCGATACATGCCCAGACCGGCCGGATTGAGCGACATGGCCGTCAGGTCGGCGCCCAATGAAGCGAACGCACCGCCCATACCCATCGCCCGAGCCGAGCCGAAATTCTGTTGACGGGAGAGCGCCGAAAAATCCCACGCCATCATCAAGTCGCGATTGAACGCCGCACCGCCGAAGCGATAATCAGTCGGAGCCGCAACCTGAGCCTGCATCTGCCAAGATGACACAATGAAGCAGACGATGCAACATCCCGTCATCCAACTGTTCCGTTTCATGATCTTTCCATTTTTTTCTGTTTGTCTTTCGTATCCGGCATCCGTCCGTCGCAGCGTCGGTTCCGGTCTCTCGCGAAACCACGCCTCACGACGACATCCGCTGCCAGTCAACGCCCGCTGTTGTAGCTGCCTCCGCCACGACTTCCACCGCCTCCGCCGCTGCCGCCCGAGTATCCGCCCGAACTGCCGCCGAAGCCGCCGGAACCACTACGCCCGCTGTTGTAACTTCCGCCCCGACCGTTGTTATATCCATTGTTATTATTGAACCCGTTGTTTCGGTCGGAATTGTTCGACGGACGCGAGAAATTATTATTGTAGTCGTTGCGGGAACCGCTATTATAGCCATTGTTGCGATTGCCGGTACCACGGTTGTTGTAACTACCACCGCGACCGCCATTATTATAGCTTCCTCGACGTCCACTGTTGTAACCGCGTCCGTATCCATCGTTCCGATTGCCGCCTGCATTTCCCGCCGGACGCCAACCGCTGTGATTCGGACGCGAATAGCTGTCGAGCCGGTAGTTGTGCGGACGCCGATAGCCCCAATGACCGTGCCATCCGGGGCCCCATCCTCCATGCCATCCGGGACGATACCACGGGTCGTGCCACGGATGATAGGCGAAACCCCAATTCCAACCGAACGAAGGATAACCCCACCACGAAGGCCCGAATCCCCAACCGGCATGCCAACCGCCATACCAGCCGCCGGTGTAGACCGTCGCGCCCCACGTGCCGAACATCGAAGAGATGTATTTAGGTTCGACCCACACTTGGTCGCCCGAGACGACGATGTTGTAGAACGCCGGATCATAGGCCGAAACATAAGTGAACGCATTGCCGTAACGGAAGTCGTAATAGCTCGACGGCATCCGGTAGGACAACGATTCGAACCCTCGCAGACGACGGGCATAAGCGCTTTCGTACGAATCGGCCAATACGCCCGAATACGAATAGGCATTCGATGAGGCCGTTGCATCGTATGCGTTTTCGGCCGCTGCGGCTTGGGCTTGGGCTTCGGCAATGCGTGCTTCCCACTCGGCACGTCGGGCCTCCGCTTCGGCTTTGCGAGCCTCGGCCTCCTGCTGTTGACGTCGGGCGATTTCAGTTCTGTCGTGCGTGACATAAAGATCATCGCCCCCATAGCCGGCCGACGAACGATAAGCCGACGAACAACCGGTCACAACGACAGCCGACAAAACGACACCTGAAAGAATACTCCACTTTTTCATAGCAATTTACGTTTGCTCGGTACTCGATTCTATTCGAAGAACGAAAACCGTACCGGAATTATTGCATCCGGCCGATAAAACCGGACGATCGGACCATCGAAACCAATAGTTCGGAAATTCCACATGTTCGTTCTCGGGGCAAGATAAGGATTTTTTCTCGGCCTGCAAAACGAGTTCGACGCAGCGTTCAGACAACTGACTCGCGACAATTCTGGTATAATTCCGATAATTTTGCACTTTTTTTCCGGAATGCGGTAGGAATTCAAAAATAATGGCTATATTTGCACGCTCGAAAACAAAGGAGAGATGCCGGAGTGGTCGATCGGGCCGCACTCGAAATGCGGTGTACGGGCAACTGTACCGGGGGTTCGAATCCCTCTCTCTCCGCAAAATGGCAACAGGAAGCGACGGATTTTTTCCGTCGCTTTTTTTCTATCCTCTCCTCTTCCCATCTCGACAAGTACCCCGCATCGACAACGGCACCCACCGCAACCGAATAAGCACTCAGTCGAAAAAACGACGAAACTTTCAACGAACCGTCATTTTTATCATAAATCCATAGGAATATAGTAGATTTTCATATTTCAAAAAGGCGTCAAAAACTAATTTTGCATTACACAAAGGCGAAAATTTCATTTTCTCACAACGCTTTTCTAAATATTTAAAAAATTTCACTCCTTAGATCAGCCGAAAACAGACCACGATTATGAAAAAAAAGACGCTCTTCACGATTTTTTCAATATTTTTCGCTTGTGCAGTTACCGCACAGCAACTCGCTTTCCCGGGGGCGGAGGGCTTCGGCAAATACACCACCGGCGGTCGCGGCGGTCGTGTCATGATCGTCACGAATCTCCATGATTCCGGTCCGGGCAGTCTGCGCGAGGCGGTCGAGAGCGAAGGTCCGCGTATCGTTGTTTTCGCCGTAGACGGGAACATCCACCTCGAAACACCCCTGCGAATCAAAAACGACGATATTACTATTGCCGGTCAAAGCGCCCCGGGCGATGGAATCTGTCTTACGGACTGTGCTTTGGTCGTCGATGCCAGCAATGTCATCGTACGCTATCTCCGTGTGCGCGTGGGCGACAAATTCTCCACCGACACCGACGGCATCGGCGGAGGACGTTACGGCCAGAAAAACGTCATTCTGGATCATCTGAGCGTTACGTGGTCGATCGATGAATGTCTCTCGATCTACAAGACCGAAAATGTCACCGTCCAATGGTGCCTCGTGGCGCACAGCCTCACGCGCTCCAAGCACACGAAAGGTTCGCACGGATTCGGCGGCATCTGGGGCGGTCTGAAAGCGACATTTCACCACAATCTGCTGGCCAACCATTCGAGCCGCAATCCGCGTTTCTCCTCGGTCGAAGGCACCAAATCGGTGGACCATCGCAACAACGTAATCTACAACTGGGGCTTCAAGTCGTCCTACGGCGGCGGACGCTATGGCGAAATCAACATGGTGGGCAATTACTACAAAGCCGGCCCCGGTACGAAAAATTCGCGCAGCATCTTCGATGTTTCGGACGACGGAACCGGACGTTATTATATAAACGGGAACCATGTGGTGGGTCACAAGGATGTGACACGCGATAACCGGCTCGGCGTCGGAGGCAAGAAACCCGCCCAAGCACTCGTATCGGCACCTTATCCCTACGAACCGATTCGCGAAGATTCGCCCCGCAAGGCCTACAAACGAGTCTTGGCTAACGTCGGTTGCAGCCACGCCCGCGACAGCTATGACAGCAGCATTCTGAAGCAGGTAATCGACGGAACGGCTCTCTACGGCAACAAAGGATTCATCGACACACCGTCGGACGTCGGCGGTCTACCGGTATTGAAAAGCGGCACGGTTCAGCCCGATACCGACGGTGACGGCATGCCCGACCGCTGGGAGTTGAAGCACGGTCTCAATCCGAACGATCCGTCGGACAGCCGAAGCTACGACTTGAACAAACACTACACGAACATCGAGGTCTACCTCAACGAACTCGTTCGCTAACCACACACCTAATTTAGACAACCTACTTAAAACCTTTTCTATGAGAACAACTCTACTTCATTGGTTCGGCAAGGGGGGGGGCCGGAAGCTCCTGATCCTCACCGCGATGCTATGCTGTTCGCTGCATTCCTCCGCACAAAGCGGCAGGTTTACGGCCCAAGGGCAGGTAATCGACTCCGACAAATCGCCGCTGGCCGGCGTAACGGTGCTCGTTGACGGCACGAACACCGGCGCGATAACCGACGCGGAAGGACGTTTCAAAATCAACGTTCCGAATGAAAAAGCACAACTGTTCTTCAGCTACATCGGCTACGAAGATCAGCTGGTCCATCCGCGCCGCACGGGCGATATGCGGATCGAAATGCAGAAATCCTCTATCGATATCGAAAACGTCGTCGTCTCGGTGGGCTACGGACAGGTCCGCAAACGCGACCTTACGGGTGCCGTAGCTTCGGTCAGCGGTACCGAACTCTCGAAAGTTCCGGTAGCCACGGCAGCCGAAGCGTTGACGGGACGTGTAGCCGGTGTGCGCGTCGTATCGACCGACGGCGAACCGGGTGCCGACCTCGACATCACCGTCCGCGGCGGTATGTCCGTCACGCAATCGAAGTCGCCGCTCTACGTCATCGACGGATTCGTTTCAGACCTCGGCCTGATGGGCGTCGACCCGAACGAAATCGAATCGATCGACGTGCTGAAAGACGCCTCGACCACGGCAATTTACGGTGCGCAAGGTGCCAACGGTGTTGTACTTATCACGACCAAAAATGCAAAAAAAGGCCGCACATCGGTCACCTATAACGGTTATGCGGGTGTGCACCAACTGGCCCGCGAATACGAATTGCTCGACGCAGCCGATTTCGTCAAACTCCAATACGAGCTGGCGATGCGAACCGACGGCGGCGTTCCGGGCAGCACCATCGAAAAGTTCATTGAGAACTGGGGCGAGTACGCCGACTACGAAAGGCGTTTCCGCGGCCGCGGCATCAACTGGCAGGACGAAGTATTCGGCGGCAATGCCGTTTACCACAGCCACAACGTATCGATTTCGGGCGGCACGGAACGCAGTTCGATCCTGGCCAGCTACTCGAACAACATCGAGGAGGGGCTTCTTATCAACACGAAGAACTCGCGCCACAATTTCCTCGTGAAATTCAACCACAAAATCAGCGACAAATTCGACTTCCGCACGAAAGTCTCTTATTACATCAACAACAAGACGGGCGACATCACCTCGGGCAAAACACTCAACAACACGTTGCAGTTCCGGCCGGTACTCAACGCGAATGCTTCGGACGATGAACTGCTCGATGCTATCGAAGGCAACACCGATCTGACCAGCCCCATCGAGTCGCAATACACACAATATCGTTTCAAGACGCGCAACAGTCTAACGCTGAATGCCGCACTCGATTTCAAGATTCTGCCGAAACTGGTGCTCAGCGTTTCGGGCAGCGGCACGTGGAACAACAACCGCGAAGACAGTTTCAACAACAGCAAGAGTACGTCGGCCCAAACCTCGGGCGGTGCATCCGGCTCGCAGAAATGGGGTTCGGGCAGCAAGTGGCAGAACACCAACACGCTCAGCTACAACGAAAAATTCGGCCGTCACCGGCTTTCGGTCATGGCCGGTACCGAATTGATCTTCTCGAAAGCCCGTTCGCTCTATGCCAAAAACTCGCAATTCCCCAACGAGAACTTCGGCATCTACGACCTGAGCCTCGGCGCCAACCCGAGCAAACCGACCAACACGTGGGAAGAGGTCGGTCTGGCCTCCTACTTCGGCCGCATCTCGTACAACTTCGACGAGCGCTATCTCTTTACGTTCAACCTGCGTGCCGACGGGTCGTCGAAATTCGCCCGTCAGAACCGTTGGGGCATATTCCCCTCGGCATCGGCCGCATGGCGCATCAGCGAAGAAAAATTCATGCAAGGCTCGAAAAGCTGGCTCGACAACCTCAAACTGCGCATCAGCTACGGTCAGACGGGTAACAACAGCATCGGCAACAACCGCTACCTCTCGATTTTCGAGTCGACGACCTATGCAAACGGTGCCGTCGAGATTCCTGCTTTGTCGGTCAGCAACTTGGCCAATCCTACGCTGAAATGGGAAACCACGATCGCCGCCAACATCGGTTTGGACTTCGGTTTGTTCAAAGGCCGTCTGAGCGGTTCGGTCGAATTCTACCAGAACAAGACCAAAGACCTGTTGCTGAACGCCAATATTCCGGAGACCTCGGGTTACACGAAGCAGACGATGAACATCGGATCGATCCGCGGACGCGGCGTCGAGCTGACCCTCAATTCGCTCAACATCAAGACCAAGAACTTCCAGTGGACGACCGACTTCAACATCTCGTTCAACCGCAACAAAGTCCTCTCGCTGACGGGCGAAAGCGCCGACGAATACATGCTCTACAAATCGGGCGTAGGGTCCTACATGGAGGACTACATCGTGCAGGTCGGTCAGCCGACCGGTAAAATCTACGGTTATGTGAGCGACGGCTGGTATGGCGTAGACGATTTCGACGCCACGTTCGACGACAAAAAAGGCATTTGGATCTATACGCTCAAAGAAGACGTACCCTATTGTACTATCACGGGCGATCGCAAGAATGTGCAACCGGGCAGTATCCGCCTGAAAAACATCGACGGTGAAGGCAATGTCACCGATGCCGACCGCTGCATCATCGGCGACACCAACCCCGATTTTATCGGCGGTCTGAACAATACGTTCACTTTCAAGGGCTTCGACCTGTCGATTTTCATGAACTTCCAAATCGGCAACGACGTGCTGAACTACCAGCGCGCCCGTCTGATGGCCACCAACGGCACCAACTATAACCAGCATCGCGATCTGGCCAATCGCTTCACCTACATCGACGCGTCGGGCAACTACATTTCGGAGCCCTCGGCACTGAAAGCCCTGAATGCCAATGCCCGCACCCATGCCGTAAAGACCGACGGTTCCGAATCGAACATCACGGTCACCACGTCGGATATGGTCGAAGACGGCTCATTCCTGCGCATCAACAACCTCACATTGGGATACACGCTCAAATCGGGCCTCTTGCGCAAAGCCGGCATCAACTCGCTGCGCATCTACGGCACGGTCTACAACCTTTACACCATCACCGGATACTCGGGCTTCGACCCCGACGTCAACCGTTACCCCAACGGCGGTCTGACGCCCGGCGTCGACTGGTCGGCCTATCCGCGCACCCGCAGTTTTATATTCGGTGTAAACCTCACTTTCTAAACGCAGACAACCATGAAAACGAACAAGATATTTCATAAAATCACGGTTGCGGCGGCCGGTGCATCACTCTGCCTCGCGGCAGCATGCAACGACATGCTCGACATGCCGTCGAAAACCGCACACGAATCGGAGAGCGTCTTCCAATCGCTGACGCTGACCGAGCAGGCCGTGCTGGGCATCTACCCCACGTTCAAAATCAAGGCCTTCGTCAACTACATGACGCCTGACAACGACGAAACCATGTCGACGCTCACGGGCAACGAGCGTGCTGGTTTGGCCCGCTACACCTTCTCGGCAGGTTCGGGACAGATGAAACCCGTACTGGTGAGCCGCTACAACGCCATCAACCGTGCGAATGAAGTCATCGCCGGTATCGAGACGAGCGGCAAGATGAGCGATCCGGACGAAGGTTCCGACTTCAAGACGCTCTACGGCGAGGCGCTGGCCTGCCGCGCATGGGCATATTTCGACATCCTGCGCTACTACGGCGACTGCCCGATGCCGCTGACCCCCTCGAAGACGGGCGACAATTTCAACGTGGGCCGCGTCGACCGCGACATCGTATACGATCAGATTCTCGGCGACTTGCAACAAGCCGCACAGCTCGTGCCGTGGCAGAGCGAAGTAGCCTACCGCGACCGCGTAACCAAAGCCGGCGTCTACGGATTCATCGCGCGCATCGCACTCCACGCAGCAGGCTATTCGCTGCGCTGGGATCTCGAAACATACGATCCCGCATCGCTCCGGCTGGCCCGTCGCAACGACGAAACCCGCATCAAAGAGTTGTATGAAATGGCCCGCGATGCCTGCAACGCCATCATGGTCCAAGGCGAAAACGACCTGTTGAGCGACTACGGCGAAGTATTCAAACACGTACACAACAAGGAATACGACGTCGAAACGATTCTCCAGCTGGGCAACTACGGCAGCACCGCCAACGACGAAATCGGCTACTCGATGGGACTTGCCATCGGTTCGGGGAATCCCTACTACCGGCAGAGCGGTACGCTGGTGCGCATCACGCCATCGTTCTACTGCTCGTTCGACGAGGAGGACGTCCGCCGCGACGTGACCTGTGTCAATTACAGCCTCGAAAAAGCCACGGGCGAGACCGTGCTGACCACCATCGACAACATCGGTTGCGGCAAATGGCGCAAAAGCTGGCAAAAGACGCAGGGCCCCGAGAATGCCAAGACCGACATCAACTGGATCATGATTCGCTATGCCGACATTCTGCTGATGTTCGCCGAAGCGGAGAACGAACTCAACAACGGCCCGACGGAGGCAGCCAAAGATGCGTTCAAGAAAGTGCGCGACCGTGCATTTCCGGATGCCGTCGCAACGAAAAGCACCGCTTACGTCGATGCGCTGACCTCGAAAGAAGCGTTCTTCGAAGCACTCGTCAAGGAACGTGCATGGGAACTCGGTTCGGAATCGAACATCCGTCGCACCGACCTGATCCGCTGGAATCTGTTGGCCAAAACGATCGAAGCGACCCGTAAGGACATGCAGAAGATTTTCGACGACCACGTCAATCCGTATACGGGAGAAGAAATCAAAGTCTACCAAATTTACACCAAAACGCTCTACGGACAGAATCAGGAGCCCTACTGCATCGAATCGATCGGTTCGGACACTTCGGTCAAGAACAACGGCGACAACTGCTGCATCACCTACATCGGCAGTTCGCTTTCCAAGGCGATCAACAATTTCGCCGGTTCGTTCGTCGAGGCCCGCAGCGAACTGATGCCGTTCAACCAGTCGATGATCGACAAGAACTCTGCTCTCAAGGAGCAACAACACCCCGGTTATAAGTAAGTAATAGGTGGGAGTAAGGTATGCGGAATGTATTTCGCATGCCTTACTTTTTTTTGTATATTTGTCCTTGTTATGAAAAAACTCAAACTTATCCCAATCTTACTGCTCGCAGCAATCGGTTTGCGGGCCACCGCGCAAGATGCCGCGACCGCATGGAAACGGGTCTATCCCGAAATTCTGAAATCGATCCAAGCACCTCGATTCCGCGAGGCGACCTACGACATCCGCCAGTACGGCGCTGTTGCCGATGACGAAAAACACCTCAACCACAAGGCGATCAACGCCGCAATCGGAGCTTGCAGCCGCGACGGCGGAGGCATGGTGATCATTCCGGCAGGTGTATGGCACACCGGCCCCATCACGCTCCAGAGCAATGTCAATCTTCATCTGGAAGAGGGCGCACGTCTGCTCTTTACGTTCGACTTGGGACAATATCCCGTCGTGCTGACCCGTTGGGAGGGAATGGACTGCTACAACTATCAACCGATGATCTACGCCTACAAAGCCGAGAACATCGCACTCACGGGCAAAGGCACTATCGACGGCGGAGGCTCGCTCGAAACATGGTGGCCCATGTGCGGCGCGAAACACTACGGCTGGGTCGAGGGTATGAACTCGCAGCGTCAGGGCCGTCGCAAACTGATGGAATGGAACGAAGCGCAGACGCCCGTCGAAGACCGCATCATGGGCGAAACGGACGGTATGCGCGTACAGCTGGTGAACTTCCACAGCTGCAAGAACATCCTCATCGAAGAGGTGACGCTCATCCGTTCGGCTTTCTGGGTGATTCATCCGCTGTTGTGCGAAAACGTCACCGTCCGCGACGTGAAGGTGGTCAACGACGGCCCCAACGGCGACGGATGCGACCCCGAATCGTGCAAGAACGTTCTGATCGAACGCTGCTATTTCGATACGGGCGACGACTGTATCGCCATCAAGTCGGGGCGCAATTTCGACGGTCGCCGCTGGAACATTCCGAGCGAGAACATCGTCGTGCGCAACTGCCGCATGAAGAACGGCCACGGCGGCGTGGTGATCGGCAGCGAAATCTCAGGCGGCTACCGCAACCTGTTCGTCGAGAACTGCGAGATGGACAGCCCGCTGCTCGACCGTGTTATCCGTATCAAGACCAACAATGGCCGTGGCGGTGTCATCGAGAACGTTTACGTGCGCAATGTCAAGGTGGGGCAATGCCGTGAAGCCGTGCTGAAAATCAACCTGCTCTACGAACAACGCGAAATCTGCACCCGCAACTACCCGCCCATCGTACGTAACGTATGGCTCGATCACGTCGACTGCTCGAAAAGCCGCTACGGCATCGCACTGGCCGGTTACGACGATTCGGTCAACATCTCCGACATCCACATTTCGAACTGTTCGTGGACGGGCGTCGAACGCGGCAACAGCCTCGTCGGCAAGACCGAGAACGTCACGTCGAAAAACCTGAAAATCAACGGTAAAAAAGTCAAATTGTAAGATGAATTTCCGCAAAATACTTTGTGCGGCGGTTCTTTTGTTACCCTTTGCGGGCAACACCGCCGAAAAAATCGACCGCAAGGCCGTCGTACTGCGCAACAATCCCTCGGTGCAGACCATCGACACGCTTGCATCGTTCACGGTCGGCAACGGCGATTTCGCTTTCACGGCCGACGTAACGGGACTTCAAACCTTCGCCGACCTCTACAAACGGGGCATGGCCCTCGGTACACAAAGTCATTGGGGCTGGCACAGCTTCGGCAATCCCGATTCGCTGCGGTTCGACGAAACCGTCGGCGAATTCGACTTCGGCCGCGGCCACAAAGAGATCTATGCCATCCAGCACAAGACCGACGGCCGCGGCAAACAGGCCACGAACTGGTACCGCGAAAATCCGCACCGGCTTCATTTGGGCTATGTGGGCTTCGACGGTCTTTCGCCCGAGCGCATCGCAGACATCGACCAGACACTCGACATGTGGACGGGGACGCTCCGTTCGCATTTCACCGTCGACGGCGTTCCGACCGAGGTGGAGACCCTTTGCAGTCCCGATGCCGACCGCATCGCGGTCAAGGTTGCGACGAAAACCCATACGCCCGTCGTACTCCGCTTCCCCTATCCCACGGGGCAACCTGCCGACGATGCCTCGCGCTGGGATGCCGATGTGAAACATGCGACGGTCATCCTCGAAAACCGCGATAATCATGCCCTGCTCAAACGTGTGCTCGACACGACAGTCTATTTCGTCTCGGTACGCTGGGACGGCAATGCCCGCTTCGAACAACGCGGCCGCAACGAAACGGTACTCATCCCCGAGGACGACGCATGGTCGTTCAGCATAGAGTTCGCCCAACGCCACACTTCGCCGGTCGCCATACCGTTTGCCGACGACGCTGTCGCCTCGGCACATCATTGGGAGAACTACTGGCAGGAGGGCGGATTCGTAGACTTCGGCCACTGCACCGACCCGCGGGCAGCCGAACTGGAACGCCGTGTCATCCTGTCGCAATATGTACTGGCACTAAACTCGGCGGGTGTCTATCCGCCGCAGGAAACGGGCCTCACCTACAATTCGTGGTACGGTCGTCCGCACCTCGAAATGGTCTGGTGGCATCAGGCGCACTTCGCCCTTTGGAACCGCGAACAGATTGCAGCCCGCACGCTCGGCTGGTACCACACCGTGCAACCCATCGCCCGCGAAATTGCCGAACGTCAAGGCTTCAAGGGTGTCCGCTGGATGAAGATGACCGATCCGTGGGGCGGCGAGGCGCCTTCGAACACGGGTTCGTTCCTCATCTGGCAGCAACCCCACCCCATCTACATGGCCGAACTGATCTATCGGGCCCATCCGTCGGAGGCATTCCTACGTGAATTCGCCGATATGGTCGAACAGACGGCCGCTTTCATGGCCGACTTCCTCACCTACGACGACAAGAAAGACCGCTATATCATCAAAGGCGCCATTCCTGCACAGGAGACCCTGCGCGCTGCCGTCACGGTCAATCCGCCGTTCGAACTGGCCTATTGGTACTATGCGCTCAACGTCGCACAACAATGGCGCGAGCGGCTCGGACAACCCCGCAATGCGGAGTGGGACACGATGTTGCACAAACTCTCACCGCTGGCCGCGAACAAGCAAGGGCTCTATCTCGCAGCGGAAAACGCCGTGGACACCTACCGTGACATCCGCTACACCTCCGACCACATGGCCTGCCTGATGGCCTGCGGCATGCTGCCGATGTCGCCACTGGTCAAACCCAGCTATATGCGCAAGACTTTCGACTGGGTTTACGACAACTGGAACTGGGAAAAGACTTGGGGCTGGGATTTCCCCACCACGGCGATGAATGCCGTGCGCATGGGCGAACCAGAAAAGGCGATCCGTGCGATTCTCATGAACAAGCGCACGAACACCTATTTGGTAAACGGCCACAACTACCAAACCGAACGCCTCCGCTGTTATCTGCCAGGCAACGGCGGATTGTTGGCGACCGTGGCGCTGATGTGCGCCGGTTGGGACGGCTGCGACGTCGAAAACCCCGGGTTTCCGAAAGACGGCACGTGGGACGTACGCTGGGAAGCAATCAACCCTATGCCCTAAACCGCACGAATGAAGCATCGGATACGGATATTATCTATTCTGCTGCTCCTCCTCGGAATCGGAATAAACGGACACTGCGGCACTCCGCCGCGGTGTCTGTTCTCCCATTACACCACCGAGCAGGGCCTGTCGAACAACGCCGTATTCCGCATTCTGTGCGACAGCAAAGGTTTCGTCTGGTTCTTCACTTGGAACGGAATCAGTCGCTATGACGGCTATCGGTTCGTCAATTACGGCACCGCACAACAGACACCGTTGGTGCACAACCGTATCGACCGCGGATTCGAAGACCGGTATTCCAATTTCTGGCTGGTAACCTACACCCGCAATCTCTATCGATTCAACCGCCGCACCGAAGAATTCGAAAGCATCGACCGGTTTCTTCCCGAAGGGATCGAGCCCAACATTTTTCGGGTCGAGGAGGCTCCCGACAGCACAGTGTGGGCGACACTGCCCGACTTTGGTATCGTCGGATTCAGCACCGATCCCGAAACTCTCGAACTTACACCGTCGCTCTTTCCCATCGAACGGAGCAGAGCCATCACACAAATCTATCCGGACGCTTCGGGGCTCGTCTGGTTCACTTGCGACAATCAACTGTTCTCGGTCTCGGCCGGAGAACACAGCGTCTATTGCGATATGACGCTCGATTCGGCTTCGGTGATCTCCATCGAAGGCGATTCGGAAAAAGTTTGTTTCGGCACCACGGACGGACGACTGATCGTGCGCGATGCCCGTTCGCAATCCTTTTCGGAATACCGCCTGCCCGAAAACACGCCCATCACAACACTCAAACTACCGAACGACGGGACGAACGACATCCTAATCGGCACCGGATCGGGCGAATTGCATCGTTTCGACGGCACAGGTTTCCAGCGACTGGCCCAATGCGGCACCGGATCCATCCAAAAAATCAAGACCGACAGTCACGGTTTGATTTGGGTCGGTCCGGCAGGACAGGGGCTCTACAAATACGACCCTGCCACGGGTCTTACGCGCTTTTTCTCGCAGGGAACCCGCGAAAATCTCACGGGCAAAAACAACAGCCGCGTCAGCGAACATAACGGTCAAACGTGGATTACACTCAACGGAGGCGGAATAATGTGGTACGACCGCGAAACGGACCGTGCCTACCCGCTCCTCGACGAACAGAACACACAAGGTATTCCGACCGGAAGCGCCTGCACTTCCTATTGTTTCGACCGAGGCGACAATCTGTGGTTCACGACCACCAACCGAGGTATCACCCGCGTTCGATTCATCGACGCCAAAGTACACCTGCTGCCATTGCACGGCGCACGGCCGGGCCGAATGCTTTTCGTCGACAAAAACGACCGACTTTGGGTAGCCCTGAAAACAGGAGGGCTCCTGCGCTACGAAACCGACCGGCAGAATTACAAGAACTTTACGCACGACGACGAAGGTCGCCCGCTCGATGCCGTTTACGCCATGTCGCAGGAAACAGACAGCCTCTTCTGGCTCGGCACAAAAACACAAGGACTTTGCAAAGCCGTGATGACTCCCGACGGAAAACTGCACATCACACGCTACGCCTATGACCCGAACGACCCTTATTCACTCAGCAACAACAAGGTGCACACCGTACTGCTCGACAGTCGCGATCGGCTTTGGATCGGAACGTTCGGCGGCGGCATCTGCTTGGCCATCCGCGACGGCGACAGACTGCGTTTCCTCTCGCAGCGAAACCTTTTCAGCGACCGGCTACCCGAATCATGCCGCAAGGTTCGATCGCTCTGCGAAGCTGCGGACGGCCGCATCTGGGCAGCCACCTCGGATGGCGTACTGATTGCAGACTACGATCCGACGACGCAACAACTCCTTACCGAGCATCTGCGGCGCGCCCCCGCCGAAGAATCGACGCTCCGGAGCAACGACATCACCTGCCTATTCCGCGACAGTGCCAATCGGATGTGGGCGGGGACGTTCGGCGGCGGCATCGGATGCTACACAGGGAAGAATCCCGCAACGGGCGCCGCACAATGGCACTCCTACGTCGAAAGCGGCGATCGATTCTACAACGACATACTGAGCATCGTCGAAGATGCCGCCGGCACGCTGTGGATCAGTACCGATACGCAAATCTGCGCGCTCTATCCCGATGCCGATCTCATCACGCCGCTCACGCTGCAAGATGGCATACAGGCCGACGAACAATTTGCCGAACACACCGCCGCATGCGACCATGAAGGACGCATTTACATCGGAGAACTGGAAAAAATTTACGGATTCCATCCCGACAGTTTCGCCGACAGCGACAAAGGGATGAATCTACAAATCGTAAGCTTCGAAATTGATGAACGCCCCATCGTTCCGTCGACCGAGCCCAACGCACCGCTGCAAGTCGCCATCTCCGAAGCGCAGGAAGTCCGCATCGGCGCAGGATACCATCTTTTCGGGTTCGAATTCGCCGCCGTGAACTGCCGGATGCAACGCCATGTGCGATATCAACACATACTCGAAGGCTACGATAAGGACTGGACCGACGACCGCGGCACGCGCAAAACGCTCTATGCCAACATTCCGGGCGGCACCTATCTCTTTCGGGTACGGGCGTTCGGGCCGCAATCGACCGGAACGTACGACGAGCGAACGATTCGGGTCATCGTCGAATCATCGTTCTGGTCATCATGGCGCAGTATGACGCCCGCGGCCACCGTAATCGCTTTGGTCATCGGCTTCGGTCTCGCATATCGCAACATCTACCGCCGGACGCTCCAGAAACGGCGCGTCATCAAGATCTCGCCTGACGAAATCGCCCTACGCGACACACCCGACGAACAGTTCATGACGGTCGTCACGAACTACATGGAAAAGCATTATGCCGATCCGAATCTCAAAATCGACGATCTGACCCGGCTGACCCACATGAGTCGCTCATCATTCTACAACCGCATCAAAGAATTGACGCAGATGTCGCCCAACGAGTATCTCAAGCACTTCCGCCTACGCAAGGCCGAAATGTATCTGACGGAGACCCGACTAGCCATCTCCGAAATCGCTTACAAAACAGGATTCACCGATCCGGCCTACTTCTCCTCCTGTTTCCGCAGTCGCTACGGCATCACGCCTTCGGCTTACCGCCGACAGAACGAACGGGAGTAATCTCCCGTTCGTTATCGTTTGGCCTCACTCGTTTTTCAGCCAGGCCCAACGCTCGGCCCAATCGGTCATGGCATCGATACGCCATTTGGAAACGGTCTTGAAACCGTGCAGATTCCGCTCGAACAGCGCTTCGTCGCTACTGTCCGTGAACCAGTTGTCGCCGAGCAGGTAATCCGTATCGCGCTCCCTGCCCGGCCAGACATTCTCGACCGTGATTTCACCATGCTGTTCGGGAAATCCCGGGATCTCCGAGACGATAGCATAGGGCATCGTCCCGAGCGCGTAGGTGGCGTGCCGCACGGCATAGATACCGTCGCCTAAATAGAAACCGCCCCACGTCTGCTTGTTGATGGTCATGGTCATGCAGACCGAATCCGCCGGAATGTCCATCCGAGGGCCTTTCACGCGAAACTCCATAATCGAATAGATTTGGGCCGTATCCCGGGCCGTCGCAGGCCGGTCGAAGATGATTTGCGGGCTGCGGGCGAAGCGCACGAAACTGCCGCCCCATGATTCCGCAATCGGGTCGTTCAGGTCGCCGTGCATCATGTAGAGCAACGAAGGCGTATCGCCCATCTTGATGTTGCCGTTCAGGTAGTTGCCGAAGTCCTCGCCCAGATGGCCGGCGCCGCGGACAAATGTATCGCAATACTTCCCGTTGAATTCGTCCATCCGCTTGTAATCGGAGATGAACCCGCGGTACGAAGCGTTGTTCTCGATAAACCAAAGGTCAGGAAAATTTTCGGCGATGTAGGCATAACTGTTGGTGCTCCATTTCTTGTTCGGGCCGCCGATCCAATAGACTCGGATTTTGTCTTGGATGTCGGGGGCATCGTGCAGCGCCTGTGCCAAATCGTCCAGACCTCCCCACACGAGCACCCACAACGGGCGGTCGCTCTCCTTACGGGCGCACCGAACAATCCAGTCCGACCCCTCGGTCGCCGTCTTGTATTCGCAGTAGGGCGCTGCACCGCTCCGGCCCTGCTTGCTGATGGAACGCAGGTAGTCGGGCGAGGGGAAACCGTCGGCATGTTTCTGCAATTCGGGCAAGTCTTGCTCGTAGAGGTCGATCATGCGCAGAATCTCCGACACACTGCCGCTGCCGTAGGAGGGCGACGAGACGAGACCCTCGGTCTCGAACAGATTGCTGTACATCAGGAAATGGGCCATCGACTGATTATCGTCCGGGTCGGTTCCGCCGATGTCGGTGCTGATCAGGATGCGCGGTTTAGCGGATTCCCCACTGCCGCATACATAAAAAAGCAGCAAGGCGAACAAACCGGCAAAAAGAAAGATTGTAATTTTCTTCAAGATATAAGGTTATTTGGTTTGGTTTAAGTTCCGAAGCTGTTATTTCATTCGTCCGCGGCAATGGCGTTTGAAATGCCAAAAGCGCAAGCTATTTTATTTCTGTCGGCTGTAATCGATTTTCGAATCCCCTCGTCTCAGACTTAAGCTATCGGGCGTAATTTTTTCTATAATAAGTGTATCCGAAAAATCGATAGTTTGCCCGTTTCCCACGCTTTTACCAGAAAAAATCAATTTATCCCCGATTCTTTCCCACGATTCGTATCGCAAAGTCGCCATGTTAACGGACGAAGCACGTCCGCCCGATTCCAGACAAACGCCCTGCATCATCTCCTCCATTCCGGGGACAGATTCGACCCATACGCCCTCGATTCGAGGCCCATTGCAAGCAATCAAGATCATTACAGCCATTGAGCCGCATCCCCATTTCATGATTTTCTTCATCTCTATTCCGTTTTTATTGAACGATATAATACCAACATCAATGCGCCGAGCACAAGCAACAGAATCGCCACGGAAGCGATGCCGGTGACGGTCTCGACCGCTGCCCAAGCGGGCGCCCGGAACCGCCACTCAACTGTATGCGCACCGGCGGGCAACCGCATCGCCCGCAGAACGTAATCGGCGCGGAAGTAAGGAGCCTCTACCCCGTCGATGAAGGCCTTCCATCCTTTGTTATAGAAAATTTCGGAGAAGACAACCACACCGGCCTCGGACGCAGCGTATTCGTATTTCAGATAGTTAGGACGGTATTCCGTGAGTTCGATCAAACGTTTCGGCTCCGGCAAATCCCGAATCGCCGAACCAGTCGTCACCGCATCAACATCCGAAGCCGCCGCAACAAGCCCTTCCGCAACTTCGGAATCGGCTGTAGCGACCACCACCGTAGTACGCAAATCGACCTCGCCCAACAAATCGATCTCTTGCTGCGGCGTATCGGCCACAACAACTCGGTCGACGAACCACACTGCTCCGAATTCCGTACCGCGCCGCACCTCCTGAGCCGCACCGTCCGCACCGGCGACAATCAAGTAGCGCGTGTTGAGCATATCGAGCACCTGCTCGTCCATCGTCCCGAGATAACGGTCGATCAAATCCTGATAACGGGCCAGCTTCGCGCCGTGATAGCCGCCCACGGACCGATGGAAATAGCTCGTCGTGGCATCGTTGAACGGGCTGACCGTCAGATTGAGCACACGGAATCCGGGCGTCTTATCAGTCAGAATCCTGCGGTCGGCCTCGGTCATCGCAATCCGTCGACGGCGGGGTGACACGAAATCGTCCGACGCAAGGAACCGTCGGTCGACCGGCACGAGGTCAAGCAACATCACTGTAGCGAGCGCACCCACGAAGACGCCCCGCCCGATGCGCCGCACAGCAAACAAAGCAACGATGCCCGCAGCCAACGCAATCATCAACAACGAACGCCACGCGTCGGACTGCATCATCGCAGCACGGTCAGCAGCCATTGCCGCAGCCGTCGCCTCGCCCCACTCGATGTCCATACCGCGGTCTATATAATCCTGCATTCCGTTGGCTTCGAATATCTTGGCGAATTGGTCGGTCATCATCGTAGCATCGGCCTTCTCACCGAAGTCGAACAGCGAACCGCCCGCCACGGCAAAGAGCAGACAGATACCGCCCGTCACCCCGCCGGCCCAAGCCAACGCCCGCCACAACCGTTCGCGCGGCACCTCGTCGCGCCAAAGACGCATCAATGCCAAAGCCCCTAACAACGGCACAGCCCACTGCACGACGACAAGCGTCATCGAAACCGTGCGGAATTTATCATACCCAGGCAGCCAATCAAAGAACAATTCGGTGAACCACATCAGGTTGCGCCCCCACGAGAGGAGCAACATCACAACGCAGACGGCCAACATCCACCACTTGTTGCGGCCTCGCAGCAGCGCTATGCCCAACGCCGCGAGAAAGACAGCTGCAGCCCCCAAATAGGTCGGACCGCCGGTGTAGGGTTGTTCGCCCCAATAGGTGGGCAACTGCTGCGCCGCACCGCGCAAGCCGTAACCGTTCAGCACGGCAGCCGTATGGCCATCGGGCGCAAAGGTCGACCCCGATTCGCGCCCCATGAAATCGGGAATCAACAGATTGAAACTCTCGGCACGGCCATAGCTCCACGCCGTAGCATAATCGAGCGCCAACCCCTCACGCAAGGTTTCGGCCGTCGTTGCCAGTTCCGACCCACCGCGCATCGTATCCTTCGAATGCTGGGCGGTGTACCACAACGGAGCGAAATTCGATCCGACGGCCAACACTCCCGCAGCGGCCAATACAGCCGTCCGCCGTGCGAACGACCGCAACCGCTTCTCACGACCGGCAATGATGCCCTCGCTGAGCCAGAAAGCGGCCATCGCCATCAGAAAATAATAGGTGATTTGCGGATGATTGGCGCCGATTTCAAGCGAGGCAGCAAGTGCCGTCAACACACCACCGAACCAGATGTTACCGCGTAAAGTCACCCATGCGCCGCCCATCATCAAGGGTGCATAAACCAGTGCCCACATCTTGGTGACGTGGCCCGCAGCGATAATCAACAGAAAATAGGTCGACAGCCCGTAGGCCAATGCCCCGACAATAGCCACCCACGGGTCGACGCCGCAAAGCAACAGCATCACCCACATGGCCGTCATGGCGAAAAAGAGGAATCCGGTGGGCGTGTCCACGATTCGGATAATCCGCCCGACCGTGTTTTTGACCAGTTGCGCCGGATAGGACACGTCAATCAGATAGGCGGGCATGCCGCCGAACATACCACCCGTCCATTGGGGGTCTTCGCCCGTATCGGCCCGCATCTGCCGGATATCTTTAGCCATGCCGTCGAACTGCATGCTGTCGTGCTGCGGAAGCACCTCACCCCGGAACTGGGGCGCGAAATAGACCGCACTGACTATAAAAAAGAGCGCCAAAGCCGCTACCGCAGGCACCGAACGCCGCAAAAATCGGGAAATCTCCATCGTCAAGAAACTGATTGTATACAGCAAAGATAATTAAAAAACCGCGGCACCGCAATTCCCTGCCGAAAAGCATCGTCTTTTCAAAAAAAAGCGTATCTTTGTTCGTCATTGTCCGTTATGACCGCACTCGACACCATACGCGCATCCGTCGAACCGGAACTGGAGGCTTACGAAAACTTCATCGAGCGGCAATTCACCGCCGACGGAGAACTCCTTTCCGAAATGCTGCACTACGCGCTTACTTCGCGCGGCAAAGGCATCCGCCCGCTGCTGGTCATTCTCTCGGCAGCCCTCAACGCCTCGGTCAAGGGTGCCGCATCGGGTCGACGCACCTGTCTGGCGGCGATGCTGGTCGAAATGATTCATGTCGCATCGCTCATCCACGACGACGTAATCGACGAATCGGACACGCGCCGCGGCCGAGCATCGGTCAATGCCCGCTGGCAATCGCACAAGGCGGTCATTCTGGGCGACTACATCTTGGCACGGAATATGGCCATCGGATTGCAGAGCGGCCAATTCGACCTGGTGAATCACATCTGCGGCGCGATGGCGACCCTCTGTGAGGGCGAGGTGGAACAGGCCGACTGTGTAGACAAACAACAAATGACCCGTCGTACCTATTTGGACATCATTCACAAAAAAACGGCCTGTCTGTTGGGCGTGAGTGCATCGGCAGGGGCATTGGCCGTCAGCGCCACACGCGATCGGGTCGCTCTGATGGGCCAATTCGGCGAAGCCTTGGGCATGGCATTCCAGATTCAAGACGACATGCTCGACTTCCGCACGGACACCCATACCGGCAAGCCAGCCTGCAACGACCTGCGCGAGGGTAAAATCACGCTACCCCTCCTTATTGTGCTGGAACGGGTCGATGAGACCCGCCGCGCGGAACTGCTCGAACGGCTCGGCCGCTGTCACGACGACGAGACGTCGGTCGAATATCTGCGTGCGATCGTCGCCAACGAGGGCGGCTTGGACGAAGCGGGGCGGGTGATGCAAGAGTACATCGCCCGAGCCGTCGGCCTGCTCTCCGAATACGAAGATTCGGACTACCGCAAGGCGCTGATCGACTTGTGCCGTTTCGTAACGGAACGCGACCGATGACTTCCGACCGGCACGACATCCCGACTCCTCAACTCGCATATCATACGACCAGCAGCAGAAATCCAACCGAATACCAATAAAAATGACACAGCAACAGCAAAAGAATCGTACCTTGCCGATCATCGTGATGTTCTTCCTCTTCGCGATGATCTCGTTCGTCACGAACTTGGCCGCCCCGATGGGCACCATCTGGAAAGGCGAGTACCCCGCTCTCGGCATGATGGGCAACATGATGAACTTCTTGGCCTATCTTTTCATGGGCATTCCGGCGGGCAACATGCTCGTACGCATCGGTTACAAAAAGACTGCCCTCATCGCCATGAGCGTGGGTATCGTCGGTCTGTTCACACAGTACCTCTCCAGCAGCGTCGGTGCCGGTACCGAACTGTTCGCCTACCATGAAACCGTAGTCAAACTCAACTACATCATCTATCTGTTGGGTGCGTTCATCTGCGGATTCTGCGTCTGCATGTTGAACACGGTCGTCAATCCGATGCTCAACGTCCTCGGCGGCGGCGGCAACAAAGGCAACCAACTGCTCCAAACCGGCGGCGCGCTGAATTCGTTTTCGGCGACGCTGACCCCGCTTTTCGTCGGCGCACTCATAGGCACGGTCACCGACCGCACGGCCATGTCCGACGTAACGCCCCTGCTTTTCATCGCAATGGGCATCTTCATGCTGGCGTTCGTCATCATCTCGTTCGTATCGATTCCGGAACCGCACCTGCAAAAGGAAAAGGCAGTCAAGACCAAAGAACAATACAGCCCGTGGAGTTTCCGCCATACGGTGTTGGGCGTAATCGGCATTTTCATCTACGTGGGCGTCGAAATCGGCATCCCGGGCACATTGATTTTCTATCTGTCGGACAGCTCCGCCAACGGAGCAGGCATTTTGGTCAACGGCGCTGCCATCGGCGGAGCGATAGCGGCCATCTACTGGCTGCTGATGCTCGTCGGACGTCTGACCAGCAGCATCATCAGCGGCAAAATATCCAGCCGGACCCAACTGATCGTAGTATCGGCCACGGCGATTCTCTTCGTATTAGTGGCCATCTTCATGCCGAAAACGGTCACGGTCACGATGCCGAGCTACAGCGTCGACAGCGGATTTCTGATGGTTCAGGTACCATTGAGCGCCTTATTCCTCGTGCTGTGCGGCCTCTGCACCTCGGTGATGTGGGGCGGCATCTTCAACCTCGCAGTCGAAGGACTCGGCAAATACACTGCACAGGCATCGGGTATCTTCATGATGATGGTCGTAGGCGGCGGAGTGTTGCCGGTGATTCAGGAATACATCGCCAACCACGTAGGCTACATGGCCTCCTACTGGCTGATTGTCGCCGCACTGGCTTATCTGCTCTATTACGGACTGATCGGCTGCAAAAACGTGAACAAGAATATTCCTGTCTGATCGCTTTCAATAAAAAAGAAGAGCGGAACAAATGTTCCGCTCTTCTTTTTTGCCGGTTCGCGACGGAGATTATTTCTCTTCCGTACGGACCACGCGCTTCTCCTTGATACGGGCTTTCTTACCCGTCAGGCCACGCAGATAGTAGATGCGTGCACGGCGTACGACACCGAACTTGTTCACCTCGATCTTCTCGATGTGAGGCGAATAGAGCGGGAAGATACGTTCCACACCAACGCCGTTCGAAATCTTGCGGATGGTGAACATCTTCGTTTTGCCCGATCCCTTGATCTGGATCACGACGCCGCGGAAACTTTGCAGGCGCTCCTTGTTACCCTCGACGATCTTGTACGTCACGGTGATGGTATCACCGGCATTGAACGACGGTACGTCGGCATCCGTCTTGGGCCACAACTGCTCGTTTACGAGCTTGATGATTGCGTCTTTGTTCATTGTTGCAACAATTTTTTGGTTTCGTACTCAACATTCCCGCTGCACCTTATTAACTTAGCCTGAAGATCGTCGCGGTTCTTTTCTGACGATTCCGCCATTCCGAAACCCCGTCGACAAACGGGCTCGGCCTCGACAGCCACTCGGATGCCCAATGAAAGAGGTTGATATACGCCCTTGCGGGGTGGCAAAGATAAGGAATAAAACGGAAAATGAAAAACGGACGACCAAAAATTCGATGGAATCGACTGTCGGAGGTTCGTGCATCTCCTTTTTATCCGTATATTTGTCTCCGAAAGTGGCCCGCCCGAGGCGGAGAAGTTTAGAGCGGGCCGAATTTTCAAATACGGTAGCCGCCGTAAGAGCAGCATTCGGAAACGGGACTGAAGGGAGCGGTACAGGTAAGGCACATACTAACATGAAAAAAATGAACGAACGATTGATACTCGTAACCAACGACGACGGAGTAGGCTCCCGAGGCATGGCGGCAGCCATCGAGGTGGCCCGCACATTCGGACGCACGGTGGTCGTGGCCCCCGAAACCATGCAGAGCGGCATGAGTCAAGCCATCACGATGTACAGCCCCCTGTTCCTGCGCCACGTCCGCGAAGAGGAGGGGCTGGACATCTACGCTTTTTCGGGCACGCCCGTCGATTGCGTGAAGATGGCGTTTGACTACCTGCTGCGCGACGAAAAGATCGACTTGGTGATTTCGGGCATCAACCACGGTTCCAATTCAGCAGTCAACGTACTCTATTCCGGCACGATGGGCGCCGCGATCGAAGGCAGTTTCTACGGATGTCCCTCCATCGGGTTGTCGCTCGACGATCATAGCGCCGAAGCCGATTTCGAAGCCTCGGTCGTGTGGGGCAAACGCATCATCGGCGACGTGCTGGCTCGCAACGAACGCCTACCGCTTTGTCTGAACGTCAACGTGCCCATTGGCCGGCCCGACGAAATCCGCGGCATGCGGCTCTGCCGGCAAAACCGCGGATTCTGGCGCGAAGAGTTCTTCCGCCACGAAGACCCCCGCGGCCGCGAATACTTCTGGCTCACGGGCGCTTTCGTTAACAACGAACCCGAAGCTGAAGATACCGACGAATGGGCCTTGTCGCACGGCTATGTCTCGGTCGTACCGATACAGGTCGACATGACCGACTACGGCCAGATGGAAAACCTGCGGAACATCCTCGCACCCGATACCGATAACTGAAACCGATACGCCTCATGTTGAAATTCCTGCTCATCATTGCCATTCTGATTCAAGCCGTCGCTGCGGTCTTCGCCCTGCGCCTGGTTCGGACGACCAAATACAATTCGGTGTGGATTCTTTTCATCATCGGATTTTTCCTGCTGACGGTCGAACACATCGTGCAGCTGTGCCACGAGGCCAACGGCTACATACCCGGGACGTGGATCGTCTACCTGAGCATCGTCATCTCAATTTGCCTTTCGATCGGCGTCATGTATGCGCACAAACTCTTCAAATACATCGATCGCCTCAACCGGCAGCGACAGATGGGAAACCGCCGCATCCTCACGGCCGTGCTGCGCACCGAGGAGAAAGCGCGGTCGCGTTTCTCGAAAGAACTGCACGACGGACTGGGGCCGCTGCTGTCATCGGCCAAGATGTCACTGTCAGCGCTATCCCGCGACGAACGCAACGACGAACAACGCGAAATCATCGACAACACGACCACGGTCATCGACGAAGCCATCCGCTCGCTGCGCGAAATATCGAACAATCTGTCGCCCCACGTGCTGAACGATTTCGGACTGGTGCGCGGCGTGCAGAACTTCATCGACAAAAGCGCCGCTATCCACGATGTGAAAATCCGCTTTTCGACCAACCTGCACGCGGAACGCTACGACACGGATATCGAGGTGATTCTCTATCGCGTCATCTGCGAGCTGATAAACAACTCGCTGAAACACGCAGCCTGCCGCACCATCAACCTTTCGCTGGCCCAGAACAGTGCCGAACTGGCCCTCGACTACACGGACGACGGCCGCGGATTCAACCCGCAGGCGATAATGGATTGCGGCATGGGGCTGTCGAACATCGCTTCGCGCATCAATTCGCTGGGCGGTACGTTCCAGATCGTCTCGTCGAAAGGCAAGGGAATGCGTGCGACGATCCGCATCCGTACGCAGGAAGAACGCCTCCGCAAACGGCCCCGAGAAAACCGGAACACCCCGAAAAGAAACCTCGCAAAATAACCCGAACATGCGAACCAAAAAGATCATCGTATTGGGCGGCGGCATCAGCGGTTACGGCTCTGCCATCCTCGCCAAGAAACAGGGATTCGACGTATTCCTTTCCGATGCCGGCCGTATCGCCGACCGGTTCAAGGCACGGCTCGACGAATGGCAGGTGCCCTATGAGGAGGGCGGCCACACCGAAACGCGCATCCTCGCAGCCGATGAAGTCATCAAGTCGCCCGGAATACCCGAGACGGCGCCCGTCGTGTGCAAGATTCTGGAGCGGGACATTCCGGTCATCTCGGAAATGGAGTTCGCAGGCCGCTATCTGAACGGCGCCCGCTGCATCTGCATCACGGGATCGAACGGCAAGACGACCACCACCTCGCTGATATACAAAATCATGCGCGATGCGGGCGCGAACGTCGCATTGGGCGGCAACATCGGCGAGAGCTTCGCCTATTCGGTCGCGACGGGCAACTACGACTGGTATGTACTGGAGTTGAGTTCGTTCCAACTGGACGGCATGTACCGCTTCCGCAGCCATATCGGCGTGCTGATGAACATCACCCCCGACCACCTCGACCGCTACGACCACTGTTTCCAGAACTACGTCGATTCGAAGATGCGCATCACGCAGAACATGAATTCGCGCGACTATTTCATCTACTCGGGCGACGACGAGGTGATTTGGGAACAACTGCCGAAATACGACTTCCGGATGAAACAACTTCCTTTCGCGGCGAAAAACGCCGTGGCAAGCGGTGCAGGCGATGCGTTTTTGTGCGACGGCCGGTTCACGGCGACGGTCGGCGACCGTTCGGTCGAAATCGATACGGCCAGAATGAAAATCGGCGGTCTGCACAATGCCTACAATGCAATGGCAGCGGCATTGGCAACATTGGCCGCAGGAGTCGCTCCGGCGAAAATCCGGCAGGCTCTCTATGATTTCAACCCCGTGGAGCACCGGCTCGAACCGGTCAGAGAGGCCGGCGGCGTACTATGGATCAACGACTCGAAAGCGACCAACGTCGATTCGGTATGGTATGCGTTGGAGAGTATGAAACGCCCTGTCGTGTGGATTGCCGGAGGCACGGACAAGGGCAACGACTACGGCCCGTTGAAAGCGTTCGCCCGCGAAAAAGTGCACACATTAGTCTGCATGGGGCTGGATAACGCGAAATTGGTGCGCGAGTTCACGGGAGTGGTACCCTCCATCGTCTCGACCGACACGCTCGACACGGCGATGCAGGCGGCCCGCGCGGCAACTCGTCCGGGCGATGTCGTGCTGCTGTCGCCCGCCTGCGCCAGCTTCGACCTCTTCAAGAACTACGAACAGCGCGGCGAACTGTTCAAACAATGGGTAAACGAACACACGCACTGACCCGCCCCCGTTCCCGAAAATAACGATGAAAAAGAACTCCCCGACGAACACCCCGACAACTCCGACAACGGAACCGCGCGCGGAACGCTACCGATTCTTTTCGGGCGACCGCGTATTGTGGGTCATCGTCGCGGTACTGGCCGTGATTTCGGTCCTGGTGGTCTACTCCTCGACGGCGAAAATGGCCTATGACCCCGATTCCGACCTCTCGACCGTCCATTTCCTGCGCCAACAACTGATTATCCTGGTGCTAAGCCTCGGCACGATGTGCGCCGTGCAGAAAATCGACTGCCGCATCTACAACAAACTGGCGAAACCGGTCTATATCCTCTCGCTGCTCGCCACGGTCGCCGCCTATTTCATCGGCCACGCAACCAACGGGGCCAGCCGCTGGATTCCGCTGGGTTCGTTCCAGTTCCAACCCTCCGAAGCGCTGAAAATCGCCACGGTGCTCTATCTTGCGCGGCAACTCGCCTGCCGTCAAAAGAACATTGCCAACCTGCGGATCGTTCCGTCGGGACGGTTTTGGACATGGCGCACGTCGCGTCAGCAACGCCGCATCTGGCGCGAAGGGACACGACCGATTCTGCTGCCGGTGTTCTTCTCTTGTCTCGTGATTTTTCCGGCCCACACGTCGGCTGCCGTATTGGTCTTTCTGACCTCGTGGGTAATGATGCTCATCGGGCGAGTACGAATTCGCGAACTGCTCAAACTTTTGGGGTGGGCCTTTGCCGGAATACTGCTCATCTTCGCCCTTAACCTCGGCCGTAGCGAAACCGCCGAAGGACGTCTGACAACGTGGTGGCATTCGTGGACGCATGAATACAACGCCGATGCCCCGAAACCGGCCGACAAACTGACCGACACCGAACGCTCGATGATCGCCATCCACAACGGCGGCATCTTCGGTGAAGGTGCGGGCCAAAGCGTTATGCGCGTGGAGATGATCCACCCCGAAAGCGACTATGCCTATGCCTTTTTCGTCGAAGAATACGGGCTACTGCTGGCTGTGGCGCTGCTGATGCTCTACTTGTGGATATTCTTTCGGGCTATCGAAATTTTCGGACAATGCGGCACGGCCTTTCCGGGATTGCTGGCCCTGGGGTTGGCTCTGCTTATCACGAGTCAGGCACTGTTGCACATCATGGTGACGGTCAACCTGATACCCGAAACAGGACAGACGCTTCCGCTGATTTCTCGCGGCGGTTCGTCGACGCTTTTCACGACCATCGCGCTGGGAATGATTCTGAGCGTCAGCCGCCAAAACGACGAACAATCGCACGAACGGCCTCGCGGCGAAAGCATCTTACAAGAACGGAGTGAGGCCTGACCGCCCGACACGGAACCTCTCGCCGACCTCTCCGAAGCAAAGCGGGTGTCCGAAATCATTCGGACACCCGCTTTGCTTCATTCACTCGTAACTCCGATCAAGCCTTGCCGGACGAACCGAGCACCTCGTTGCACTTGTGCATGTAGAGCTTCTTCAGCTCATCGCGAGCCGGACCCAGATATTTGCGCGGATCGAACTCGGCAGGCTGCTCGGCAAAGACCGTACGAACGGCAGCCGTCATGGCCAGACGGCCGTCCGAGTCGATGTTGATTTTGCAAACCGCACTCTTGGCAGCCTTGCGCAACTGATCTTCGGGAATACCGACCGCCTCTTTCAAGGCTCCGCCGTGGCTGTTGATGATCTTCACATACTCCTGCGGCACCGACGACGATCCGTGCAGAACGATCGGGAAGCCCGGCAATTTGGTCTCGATTTCGGCCAAAATGTCGAAACGCAGCTCGGGCGGCACGAGAATACCCTCGGCATTGCGCGTGCACTGCTCCGGACGGAACTTGAACGCACCGTGCGACGTACCGATAGAAATAGCCAATGAATCGACGCCCGTCTTCGAAACGAAATCGATGACATCTTTCGGGTCAGTGTAATGCGACTGCTCAGCGGCAACCTCGTCCTCGACGCCGGCCAACACGCCCAACTCACCCTCGACCGTTACATCGAACTGGTGCGCATAATCGACCACCTGTTTAGTCAGCGCTACATTCTCCTCGTAAGGAAGTGCAGAACCGTCGATCATCACCGACGAGAAACCCATATCGATGCAACTCTTGCACAACTCGAACGAATTGCCGTGGTCGAGGTGCAGGACGATCGGAATGTTCTTGCCCAACTCCTTGGCATACTCGACGGCCCCCTGCGCCATGTAACGCAACAACGTCTGATTGGCGTACTTGCGGGCACCGGCCGACACTTGCAGAATCACAGGCGACGAACACTCGACACAAGCCTGAATGATGGCCTGCATCTGCTCCATATTGTTGAAATTGAAAGCCGGAATAGCATAACCGCCTTTGATGGCCTTGGCGAAAAGCTCGCGCGTATTCACCAGCCCCAGTTCTTTGTACGATACCATAATAATTGAATTTATACTGATTGACTGTTTACACAAAAATCGTTCATTTCCACTTCCGTCCGCTCCGATGAGCAGCACAAATGTACGAATTTTTCTCTATCGGAGGCTCTTTTTGTGAAAAAAATAACAGTCGGCCGAAAATCGTTGTTTTTTCCGGATTGTTTTTTGTACTTTTGCCGCAAACCGAAAAAAGATATGCCGGAATTTATCTATCAGGAACCGTTCCCCGTCGGGGAGGACAAGACGAAGTATCGTCTGTTGACGAAAGATTATGTGAAAGTCGTCGAATGCAACGGACGCAAACTGCTCAAGATCGCCCCCGAGGGGCTCGAGCTGCTCTCGAAAGCGGCTTACAGCGACGTATCGTTCTATCTGCGGGCCAGCCACTTGCAGAAGTTGCGAGAAATTCTCGACGATGCCGAGACGAGCGACAATGACAAGTTCGTGGCCTACACCATGCTGTTGAACCAATGTGTCGCCGCCGAGGGCAAGCTGCCGACCTGTCAGGACACGGGCACGGCCATCTGCATCGGCCACAAAGGCGAGGACGTTTACACCGGCACGGACGATGCCGAGCACATCGCCCGCGGGGTCTACGAGACATACAAGGAACGCAATCTGCGCTATTCGCAGGTCGTGCCGTTCACAATGACCGACGAGAAAAACTCGGCGACCAACCTGCCCGCCCAAATCGACATCTACGGCGGCAAACCCGGCATGGAGTACGAATTTCTCTTCATCACCAAAGGCGGCGGATCGGCCAACAAGACGTTCCTCTACCAGCAGACCAAAGCGCTGCTGAACGAAAAATCGCTCACCGAGTTCATCACCGAGCACATCAAAGACCTCGGTACATCGGCCTGCCCGCCCTACCACTTGGCCATCTGCATCGGCGGCACATCGGCCGAAATGTGCCTTTCGACCGTGAAAAAGGCCTCGGCAGGCTATCTGGACGAACTGCCCACGTCGGGCAACGAGGGCGGGCGCTGCTTCCGCGACCTCGAATGGGAACGGAAAGTGCTCGAAATCTGTCGCAACAGCGGCATCGGCGCCCAGTTCGGCGGCAAGGCGTTCGTACACGACGTGCGCGTCATCCGTGCACCGCGCCACGCAGCTTCGTGCCCCGTAGCGATCGGTGTCAGCTGCTCGGCCGATCGCAACATCCGCGCGAAGATTACACCCGAAGGCATCTTCCTCGAAGAACTGGAGAAGAATCCGGCCCGTTTCTTGCCGAAAGAAGCTCCGGCCATGTCTCCGGCGGTGGACATCGACCTCGACGAGGGCATGGATAAAGTGCGGGCCATTCTGACGAAGTACCCCATCAAAACACGTTTGCGGCTGCGCGGCACGCTGATTGTGGCTCGTGACATCGCCCACGCCCGCATCAAACAGATGCTCGACGAGGGCAAACCGATGCCGGAATACTTCAAGAAACACCCGATCTACTACGCCGGTCCGGCCAAGACGCCCGAAGGCATGGCCTCGGGTTCGTTCGGCCCCACGACGGCGGGACGCATGGATCCCTATGTCGACCTGTTCCAGCAACACGGCGGCTCGCTGGTCATGGTGGCCAAAGGCAACCGCTCGCAGGCTGTGACCGACGCATGCAAGGCCCACGGCGGATTCTATCTCGGCTCCATCGGCGGCCCGGCAGCGATTCTGGCGCAAAATTCGATCAAGTCGGTCGAAGTCGTCGACTTCCCCGAATTGGGCATGGAGGCCGTGCGCAAGATTTACGTCGAGGATTTCCCCGCGTTCATCATCGTCGATGACAAGGGCAACGACTTTTTCGCCGACTTCAAACACTAAAACGCCGGCGGATACGTTGTACGACCGAAACCGGTTTTCCGACGGACGGAGTGCGGTTGTTGCGCACCCGTCCGTCGGTATCGAATGGATGTGTAAAATGGATGGTATGAAATTTTTCGCTGCGAGACTTACGCTCGCATTGTTGCTTCTGGCAGGCATCGTCGACCGTGCGGATGCGGCCGGAAAGGTCACGTTCGAGGCATCGTCGCCGCTGACGGTCGCCGTCGGCGAGACATTCCGTGTGGAATTCACGCTCAATGCCGAACCCGACAAGGAGAGTTTCAAGGCTCCGTCATTCGAGGGATTCGACGTACTGGCCGGCCCGTCGGTCTCCACCGGCGAATCGCTCTCCATCATCAACGGTTCGATGACGAAGAGCTTCAGCTACAACATCACCTATGTCGTATTGGCCCAACAAGCAGGCAATCTCACCGTCGGACCAGCCCAAATCACAGTCGACGGCACGGTCTACCGCACCAATCCGCTACCGATCGAAATCGTTCAGGAAAACAACGATCAAGGCAACCGCAACACGGATCGCCCGCAGGAAAACGAAGCATCGAACAACGCCCAACGCAAAATCGCAAAAGACGACATTCTGCTGCGCACCATCGTTTCACGCACGTCGGTCTTCAAGGGCGAACCGCTGCGCGTGACCTTCAAACTCTATGAACGGGTCAATGTCGTGGGATACGACGGCGTGAAATTCCCGTCGTTCAACGGCTTCTGGGCACAGGAACTCAACACGGGCAACGCACCCCGCCGCCGCGAAACCTACAACGGAAAGGTCTACGAAACGCTCGTCGCCCGCGAATTCCTGCTCTACCCCCAACAATCGGGTACGCTAACCATCGACCCTGCCGAACTGACCGCCGTGGCGCAGGTCGTGGTACAGAGTCGGAACATCGACCCTTTCTTCGGCGGCGGACACGAAGTCTACAACGTTCCACGCAAAGTGCAGAGCCAACGGGTGACCGTCACGGTCAAACCCCTGCCCGCGGGAGCTCCGGAGAGTTTCAACGGAGCAGTGGGTCGCTTCACGCTCGACGCCACGCTGCCGCCCGACCGGATCGCCGCGAACTCGGCTGCGACCTATACGGTGAAAATCGCGGGCTCGGGCAACCTGACGCTGGTGCAGGTGCCGAAACTGACGCTGCCGACCTCGTTCGAACAATACAACGTCAAGACGACCGAATCGATCAACACGTCGGCATCGGGCATCTCGGGTTACCGACAATTCGAATATCCGTTCATCGCACGGGCCGAGGGAACGTACGAAATCGAACCGGTTGAGTTCACCTACTTCGATCCGGAACGGATGCGCTACACCACGCTGCATGCCAAACCGCTGACGCTCGACGTAACGCCCGACGCCTCGGGCAATGACGGCGCACCGGTCGTGCAGGGCCGCGGCATGTCGAAAGAGGAGGTGCGGCTGCTGGGGCAAGATATCCGGTTCATCAAACTCGGCAATGCCCGACTGCGTACCGACCGCCGACCGTTCCTGTTCGGCACGGCCTACTGGCTGCTGCTGACGGCAATTCTGCTGGCGTTCGGCAGTGTCTATGTCGCCCTGCGGCGACGCATCCGCGAGATGCAGAACGTCGCCCTCGTACGCGGCAAACGCGCCAACAAGGTCGCTATCCAACGATTCCGCGCAGCGAAACGCTACATGGAGGAACAGAACCGCCACGCATTCTACGAGGAGATGCTCCGCGCGCTGTGGGGCTACATGAGCGACAAGTTCAATATTCCCGTAGCCAATCTGACCAAAGAAAACGTCCGCGAAGAACTGCACAAGCGCGGCATTTCGGCCGAACAGTCGCAACGCTTCACAGCCATCGTGACCCAATGCGACGAAGCGCAATATTCGCCCGTTGCCACGGCACAGATGAGCGACGTCTATGCCGAAGGGGTGGACTTTATTTCACGGATCGAATCGGCGATAAAACGTTAGGAATCATGAAAAAGACAATGATAATCGGTCTGCTGCTATTCGCGGGATGGATGCTTACGGCACCGGTCTCGGCTCAGGAGGCGCAACCCGCCGAAGCGCAGCCAACAACGACAGAGCAATCGACATCAGAATCTGCGGAAGCTACCGACGCACAAACGAACCTCGCGGAAGAGGCACCCGACCGATTGTGGGACGCAGCAAGCACGGCCTACATCAACGGCGATTATGCAAAAGCCGTAAAAGCCTACGAACAATTGGTTGCCCGCGAATTGAGTTCGGCCAAACTCTACTACAATCTGGCCAATGCCTATTTCAAGGAGGAGCAGTTGAGCCGTTCGATTCTTTTCTATCGGCGGGCCCTGCGGCTCGACCCAGGCAATGCCGATGCGCGCTACAATCTGAGCGTCGCCGAAGCCCGCACGAAAGACAACATCGAACGGATTCCCGAATTTTTCCTCACGGAATGGTTCCGGAGCATCCGACGGACGATGGGCTGCACCGGATGGAGCATCCTGTCGCTTATAGCACTGGCCTGCGGATTGGGGCTCGGATTGCTCTATCTGCTGTCTCAACGGCTCACGCTACGCAAAACAGGATTCTACGGATCCCTTGCAGCAGCCGTGGTATTCGTACTGACGACCGGATTCGCAATGGGCGAACGACACACCATGCTCGACCGCTCGGAAGCAGTGGTGATGTCTTCGTCGGCAGCCATCAAAAGCGCCCCCGACCGCTCGGCAACCGACCTGTTCATCCTGCATGAGGGAACGACGGTACGCATCACCGATGAACTCGACCGCTGGTGCGAGGTGACGATCGCCGACGGCAAGAAAGGCTGGGTGGAACGTTCGAAGATAGAGACGATCTGATGTCGAGGCTGTTACAGGATGTGGTCGGCGAGCTGTCGAAACTCCCGGGAATCGGCCGCCGCACGGCGCTGCGACTGGCCATCCATCTGCTGCGCATGGAACCCGAATCGGTCGCCGACATGACCAGCAGCATTGACCGTTTCCGCAAGGAGGTGAAATACTGCTCGGTGTGCAACAACCTGTCGGACGAGGAGGTTTGCCCTATCTGCGCCGACCGCGAACGCGACCGCACGACGATCTGTGTGGTGGAACAGGTCGCCGATGTGTTGTCGATCGAGAACACGCATCAATACAAGGGACTCTACCACGTGCTGGGCGGGGTTATTTCGCCGATGCAAGGCATCTCGCCCTCAGATCTGAAAATCGACCTGCTGACCGACCGCATCGCCCGCGGAGACGTAAACGAAGTGATATTGGCCATCTCGACCTCGGTCGAGGGCGAAACAACGCTGTTCTATCTGATGAACCGACTGCGCACATTCGAGGGACTGAAAATCACCTCTATCGCGCGCGGCATCGGATTCGGCGATGAACTGGAATACGTGGATGAACTGACCATCACCCACGCGCTGCGCAACCGACGCGAAATCGAATGACACGAAACGAACATAAAGAACATCGATTATGGAATTTCTGACCAACGAAAAACTGACCATCGTCGGCGCCGCCGGCATGATCGGTTCGAACATGGCGCAGACCGCACTGATGATGCGTCTGACGCCGAACATCTGTCTTTACGACCCCTTTGGGCCGGCGCTGGAAGGCGTGGCCGAGGAGCTGTATCACTGCGCATTCGAACACGCGAACATCACGTGGACGACCGACATCGCCGAAGCGCTGACAGGTGCTTCCTACGTCGTATCGTCGGGCGGTGCGGCCCGCAAGGCCGGCATGACCCGCGAAGACCTGCTGAAAGGCAATACGCAGATAGCCAAAGAACTGGGTGAGAACATCCGGAATTACTGCCCCGATGTGAAGCACGTCGTCATCGTTTTCAACCCAGCCGACATCACGGGCCTCGTGACGCTGATTCACGCCGGCATCGAGCCCTCGCGCCTCTCGACCCTTGCGGCACTCGACTCGACCCGCCTGCGCTCCGAACTGGCCCGCTATTTCGGGATTCCGGCAGACAAGATCACCAACTGCCGCACCTACGGCGGTCACGGCGAACAGATGGCCGTATTCGCATCGACGACCCTCGTCGACGGCAAACCGCTGTCGGAACTGATCGACACGAAGATGCCGGTGGAGGACTGGCACGCGCTGCAACAACGGGTCATTCAAGGCGGCAAACACATCATCGACCTTCGCGGACGCTCGTCGTTCCAGAGTCCGGCCTATCTGTCGATTTGCATGATCGCGGCCGCGATGGGCGGCAAGCCGTTCACCTATCCGGCGGGCGTATTCCTCCACAACGAAGAATATCAACACATTCTGATGGCGATGGAGAGCGAAATCACGGCCGACGGCGTTCATTACAAGGATGTGCACGGCACCTCCGAAGAACACGCGAAACTGATGGAAAGCTACAAACACCTATGCACGCTGCGCGATGAAGTGATCGCAATGGACATCATCCCGCCCATCGACGAGTGGAAGAAACTGAATCCGCATTTGGATTAGACACATCAAGAGGCAACGACTCTGCAAACATTTTCCCGAAAAAAATCGCGAGCCGCCCAACAGCCTCCCCATAAAAATCCCGCGACCGAATCGCGGGATTTTTTCATCCGAAGCCGGTCGCAACACGTTCGGCTACGGCATAAATTTTTGAGGACGACAATTATTCCGTCATCGGATACTGCGCCTACTCCGGCCGGGCCTGAAGCACGGCACGCAATTCACCGTCAGCAAGCAACAACAGCATCGGCCCGTCCATATCGTAATGGTCGGCGGCCTCCAATGCCGCGGCGAATACCCGCTCGGTATCTTCTCCCGAAGGACATGCCATCAAAGTCGCAGCCAACGGCCCGATTTTCAATGCCCTTTCCGCATCTGTCGTATAAGGCCCCGTCAATCGGTTGCAACTCCCGAGGCCCGAAAACGTCCCGTCCGCGGCGAACCGCACGGTAAACTGCTCTCCTTCGGTCCGGACATTCCGTCCGCCCAACTGAATCAACTGCCACTCGGTACCGACCAACGGTCGTCGGGTCTGCTTCTGGTAGGAACGACACGCACAACACCCGCAAAACATTGCAGCAACAGCAGCAATAGCCGCCAATCCGAAAAGATTTTTTCTAATTCTGCTCATTTTTCGTTATCTTTAACTTCGCCGAAAATACTCCGCCTACTGCATACGTCGGGAGCGAGAATAAGACTCCGAATAGCGACATATGCTATCGCGCTGATAAAAAATTGCTTCTGCACCCGACTTTTCGTATCTTTGGTGGTCTTAAAATTCATTCCGCTATGAAACACATCATCGCATCGCCCGCCGCACCGGCTGCCGTCGGGCCCTATTCGCAAGCCATCGAGGCGAACGGAACGCTCTACTTGTCGGGCCAACTGCCCATCGACGGCGCAACCGGCGCAATGCCCGAAAGCATCGAAGCACAAACCCGTCAATCGCTCACGAACATCGGCCACATCCTACATGAAGCAGGCTATGATTTCACGCATGTCGTAAAAACTACCGTACTGCTGCAACACATCACCGATTTCGCAGCCATGAACAAGGTCTATGCCGAATTTTTCACGGCTGAAATGCCGGCACGCATCTGCTTCGAGGTAGCAGCCCTTCCCAAAGGGGCATTAGTCGAAATCGACGCGATAGCCGTGAAATAACCGCCATACGGAATCTCGCCGCAATGCCGTCGTACGATTGTACGGCGGCATTTTTTCGAATCCGCCGGAACTGCGCACAATCGAAAATCCGTCGGGCCGGACGAAAAGTCCGCCCAACCTAAAGATTCTTCCGACGGATATGCTCCAACATATCGTCGGTCATGCGCGACAAATCCCACTCGGGCTTCCAACCCCACTCCTCGCGCGCACAAGTGTCGTCCAACGAATCGGGCCAACTCTCGGCAATCTCTTTCTTAACAGGATCGATATCGTAATCCATCATGAACCAAGGAATGCGCTTTTTGATTTCGGCATAGATGATTTCGGGCGTGAAACTCATCGATGCCAGATTGAAGCTGTTGCGGTGACGAAGTTTCGCAGGGTCGGCCTCCATCAACTCGACGCACGCACGCAACGCATCGGGCATGTAAATCATATCCATGTAGACGTCCGCCGGCACCGGACAGGTGAACCGGCCCGACTTGACCGCCTCATAATAGATTTCGACGGCATAGTCGGTCGTACCGCCACCGGGCAGGGTGACATTGGAAATGATGCCCGGGAAACGCACAGAACGGGTGTCGACACCATATTTATGGTGGTAATAATTACTGAGCAATTCGCCCGTGACTTTGCAGACACCATAGATGGTCGTCGGCTGCATGATGGTATCCTGCGGGGTTTTCTCTTTGGGCGACGTCGGACCGAACGCACCGATGGAACTCGGCGTGAACAATGCGCAATGATGCTGACGGGCCACCTCGAGCGAATTGTTGAGCGCACCCATATTGACGTTCCAAGCCATCTGGGGATTGCGCTCGCCGACCGCCGAAAGCAACGCCACCAGGTTGAATATCGTATCGATCCGATGACGGGCGACGACCGAAGCCATCGCCGTAGCATCCAACGCATTGAGGACTTCGAACGGGCCCGATTCGCCGAGCGACTTGCATTCGCGCATATCGGTCGCAACGACATGCGCATCGCCGTAAATTTTACGGAGGTAAACTGTCAGTTCGGAACCGATCTGGCCGCCGGCACCTACAATGAGGATTCGTTTCATAGGGTTGAAGTTGTGAATTCGAAAGTAAAGATAGAAAATAATCGGGAAAAATGCGCAAAATTTTGGTCAATTCATTTTTCTTGCGTACTTTTGCACCGCAAAACAAGGGAATTGCTGTTGTAGCTCAGTGGTAGAGCACTTCCTTGGTAAGGAAGAGGTCACGAGTTCAAGCCTCGTCAACAGCTCTCGAATTTTCCAAGAGGTTATCTTTCGAGGATAACCTCTTTTTTCGTTTTCGCACCGCATTTCTTCAGTAAAAATTTCGGTTTTCGGAAAATACGGACTATATTTACAAGTAGTTATCCGTTTTGTTCGATTCACCCGATTCGATCTGACCGAAATATCAACTTATGGCGGGATTCTGGAGCAGAGAAAAAAACGACTCGCAAACATTGGCGGACTTGATTCGCGGATTGCAACACTCGGTAAATGCCGCGATGGAGATGGTCGAGACCCGCAATGTCGAACTGCTGGGCCGCTAATTCGCAGAAGACGGCAGGCCGCTGACCAAACGACTCGACATCGACGACCGAACATCCGTAGAAAGGCCGATCATCTCGATCGTAAATCCCTCGACAATCAATATCAAAGAGGTCGACATGGATTTTCCGTCCAGATCAAATCCTCGGATCTGCGATGCAAGAAGCCGCAAGGAGGTTTTCAGGCCGGAGACACGGAAGCGGAATTCGACAACCGGCTGAAACGTTCGAGTCTCGAAGTAAGTTTCGGCGGCCCGAATGAAGATTCGCGCATGCACATGCACCTCAAATTCGAATCGAAACCCATACCCGAAGGACTTTCGCGCATCATCGACGAATACAATAAAACCATCATGCCTTTCACGGTTGTGGATGAAACCCAAGAATAAAGAGACCACTACTTAACCTCCGAATACTATGGCAAACGAAAAGAACAACGGCGTGGAGAACAAATTCTCCGGCCTGCCCATTGCCGAACTGATTGCCGCTCCGCTGACTGCGGCATACGATTCGCAAAAGAAACTGGCCCAATCGGCATTCGAGTTCATGACCGAAATCGGATTCAATCCGACGAAAGGAAACGCCCACGCCCCGGTTACTGACATTCAACCTGCAACGTCCGGTAGAGGGGGCCGATCGACCGATGAATATTCAGGTACAAGCCCCGTTCCTCGGATTGGTACCGCTACCGGCCCTGCAGATCGACGACGTGCAGATCGACTTCCAGATGGAGGTCACGACGACCGAAACGAGCAAGGCTACCACGAACAAAGAGCTGAATACGAATGTGAACAGCAATTTCCGTTTCAGATGTTTCTCCAAAGGCTCGGTCAGCGTGAACAGCAAGGTCTCCTCCTCGCGCGAAAACACCCGTTCAACCAACCAGACGGCCAAATACCAAGTTCACGTCTCGGCGCGCCAGCAACCGCCGACCGAGGGAATGAGCAAACTGATGGACATCATGGCTTCGTGCATCGAACCGCTCAAGATATCGGGCAGCACTCCGACCCCCGATCCCCAAAGTTAACGAAAGGAGGGGATTTCATCACCTCCTTAAAACACCCTCCCGTCAGCCATGTATCTATCGCAATACCTTTGGGGATTGAAAAGCGGAGATGTCATCGATCCGGATATCATCGAAACGTTGACAGGCACACTGTTCACTCAACCCGACCCACGATTTCCTGCACTCACTTACAGTTCCGTATCTTTCCCCAAATACCAATATTCCTATGTAAGATGGGCTTACAAAGGGATGTGTTTCGGCATCATGAAACCGACTTACGAACTGTTGAGCACCCAATTTTCGGGATGCCACTTGGCGCGATTCACGGATAGCGGCACGTTGTACGGTTGCCACATACATTGCGAAAAAGGAGTACCCGGAGACCAACGGGCGACATGGAACAACTATGTACGAGCATTGGAAAAACAAAGTATCACGATTTTTCAGCCGAATTACCGATTGCGAGAAGCCCACGAACGCGACGGAAGCAAGGCGGTCGACCTGTGGGGCATCATCACGCCCGACCGCCGGTGTTATTCCGTTCTGGTAGAGCTACTCGGAAACGATCCCACCTACCCGGCTCCGTATTTTTACAACAGCCGAGAAATGAAAAGGCCCACAGCACGACTCGTTGAGATCAAATCGGAACACCCCAAACCGGCCCACGATCTTTTCATCCATTAACACCTTTTTTACGAAATCTCCAACGGCACCGGATGATCCCATCCGACAGCCAAACAGCAAACCAAAGCAATAACCTTGAAATCGGCGGAATGTTTTGTAATTTCCGCGAATATGTCTATTTTTGTACCGACATACTGATTACACGGAAAGTGTAGCTTGTTCTCGTAGAGAAATCTGGTAAATTTCATGCGATGGGAATCAGCGAACATCTTACCGCGTCGTATACTCTGCGTTCTGTAGGGTATGGGCGTGGAGTTGTAGCTTGTTTTATCGCAAGGCATACCAGAGCCTCTCTACAAAAATAAGTTTTCGGCACCACGCTTTCTGTTTTTTATTCTAAAAACGTATTTCGATCTGTCGTACAGGTGCCGGAACGACGACCCAAAACTTATTCATTTATGAAAAAGCTGTTTTTCTGTGCAGCCGCCCTGCTTGCGGCCATTTCGTTCTCGGCATGCTCCGACAACGACGAAACCAATCTGCCCGCCACACCGGCCAGCCTTGCCGGAACATGGCAAATCACCCACAACGAAGGCTGGGAAACGTACGACGGCGAAAAAGAGACCTATTCGGAAAAATATCCCGACGAAGACGGATTCTATTGGACCCTTGCATTTAACAAAAATGGGAAATGCGTATCCACCGAATACGAAAATGGAAAAGTCGTCTATACATCCGACTACACTTATACAATTTCGGGCAGCACGCTGACGCTAAAATACAGCGGATACAGCGACGAGGATAGTTATCAAATAAGAAACTGACCGAATCGCAACTCGTGCTGTTCAACAGCGGAAAAGACGAAGAGTCCGCGTGGGAAACCACCGAGACCTACAAACGCATCAAATAAGCGCGCGAAGCGCTACGATTCGTTCGTGAAAGAAGTCGAGCAAAGGGCCCGCAATGCGACAAGGCTCTTTGCCCGATTTTTTGATGCGGCTACCCGCTCATGAAAGAGCGAGAAATGTCCGCCGAACTATTTCTCCGTAGAAAACAACAACTTCATTTCGCTCTCGAAGTTGGGCGTCAGAATGCCTTTGCCCGTTGCAGCGACAAGTTCTTCGCGGCTCCAAAACCGTCCGCCGGCCAACTCGGCACTGGGCGTAACAGATCCGTCCCAAACCGTCCGGTGCACGTAGACCAACTCCCGCTCACGCTCCGACTGGAACGGATAAACGGCAATACGCACGGACCGGAAATCCACGATACCCAACTCCTCGCGCGCTTCGCGCCACAAAGCCTCCTCGACCGATTCGCCGAAATCGACGTGCCCGCCGACCGCCGTATCCCACCGCCCGGGCTGGATGTCCTTCCAATCGGGCCGCTGTTGCAAATAGAGTTCGCCCCGCGCATTGAACACGTGGAGATGCACCACAGGATGCAATAACATCGACCCGCCGTGGCATTCGCCGCGCGTAGCGGAACCGATGACACGGCCATCGGGTGCCACGACCGGAAAAAGTTCTTCGAAATTATCGTACGGCATGGATTATTCCGTTTCGGGAAACGACCGGGACTGCGTATCAGGCTGGAATTCTTCGACGCGCAATGAATCCACCTCTAGCGACGACTCAACCGATGAAACGGAATCCGCAACGGACTGCGGCGCAACCACGTCCCCGCCCGAAGCCATCCCGATGCGCTGCGATTCGGTCCGCGGCATCGGAACTTCATAGCCCAAATCGTGCATCCACTCGACTGTCTGCCTGTCGACGGGATCGTTGCGATCCACCCACCGGCGCGACTCGACCAGTTGTTTCTTGTAAGCCTCGATGCGCTGCATGATAGGGAAATCGGGCTGTGCAAGCTGCGAACGCGCCGCGCGTTCCGACGGCCGAATCCGGCGGTCGAACACCTCGCTCTTAGTCGGACGCCGCGCTCCCTCCCAATGGAACCCTTTCAGATAGAACGACTGGTCATCGGGCACCTGAAACTCGGGAAAAATGGGATAGAATTTGTAATCGGGATTAGCCCGCCACGTCATCTGCGTCAACTCCTTGTTTTCGAAATAGAACGACAGGTCGCCGCTCTCGATGACCACCATCGTCGTAACCACGGGCGGTTCGCCGTCGGTCATATAATAGATCGTCTGCGCATTGCCGTTCACGTCGTTACGGAAAATCTGGTTGTCGCGGAAATAGGCTGTCATCGACTTGCCCGTAATCTGGTTGTAGTAGACCGTATCCAATTCGCTCGACATGACGGGATTGCCGAAGAATTTCGCCCGTTCGATCTGCTGCCGCGCGGTGTAGACCGTCACGCTGTCGGATGTAATCTGATTGTTCCCATGCCACAAAACGGGGTCGATATAAAAATGCAGGGTCGAATCGGTGCTGACACCGGTAATCGAATCGCAAACCACCTGAAAATCGGCGCGATAAATCTTTACGTTACGAAAACCCTTCATCAACCGGTAGATGCTGTCGGGCTGCATTTGCGACAACGTATCGGGCTGCGACAATGCCGCACGCTGGGCCTGCAACAACGAATCGAGCACCCGTCCGGACAACGAGTCCAACTCCACGCCGACCTGCTCCGACAACGAATCGAGCCGCGCCAAGACAATGGAATCGACTTTGCCGAACGCAATTCCCTTGCGGGCTGCACGGGCACGACGGGCATCGAGTTTCAACAAGGCTTTCTGCCGACGTACTTCGGCACGGCGTTCTTCACGCGCTTTCTGCGCATCCAACTTGATGGTATTCTTCGCTTTGCGTCGGGCGGCAATGGTATCCAACTTCACCTTTTTGGCAACTGCCGCAGCGGCTTTGCGGGCCGCCGTGGCCTTACGTTTCTGTTCTTTGAGATAGACCTTGCGGGCCTCACCGGTCAATGTATCGAGCGGGTCGACCGGCCGTAACGTATCGGGACGTTCCGCCTGCGGAACCGAATCGACAACTGGACGAGGCTCAAAATCAGCCGGGCTGTCGGGGACATCGGTCGATACCTCGGAGTCCACCTCGTTCATCGAGGGACTGCCCGTCCCGTCAATATCGCCGGACGCAACCTCCGCAGCCTGCACCCGAGCTAACGAATCGGCGACAGTAGCAGCCCGCGCACGACGCGCTTCTTCAAGCCGGTTGACGGTGAAGAGGAACATCGAATCGGAACGCATGAAAACCGTATCGCCCTGCGATGTATCGTAACTGACAACCACAGGCCGACGGGTCAGAAAAGCGTTACCCGGGTCTTTCCGATACTCGCCGTAATCGCCGAACGCCAACACCTTGTGCTCCGTGTCGTCGAGCTGCAAATCGTGACGCAACACGACATGGTTCCGCGGCCGGAAATAATCGATACTGTCGCTCCACATCTCCTGCTTCTCGGTCAACAGATACCCGTTGCGTGTGACGAAATAGACCGTATCGGCATTCCGATAGACCCCGCGATCGGCATAAAGGTAGTCACCCGCATGGCTCCAGATGTTCGTGCGGTCGAAAAAATAGGCGTTGTCGGTCGCAAGGTCGTAGACCACCGAATCGCCTTTGAGCGCATACTCCTCGTTACGCATCTGCACCTCGTCGACGCCGGCCACCAGCTTGTCGTCGCCCAGATAGTAGCCGCGCTGCGATTCGAGACGGTTCTCGCCGTTGAGCAGAATGCCACCGCCGCTGAACTCACCGACGTTGGTGCGCGTATTGTAGACGAACGTATAGGTATAGAGCGTGGCATCGCCGTCGGCCACCTTGATGAGGTCGGAATAGACACGCGCCTCGTTCCGGTCACCGTCATAATCGGCCCGATCGCCGTAGACAAACGTCGTGTTTTTGTTGATAAGCACGTTGCCGAAGAACTCCCAGTGCCGCTCGGAATACTGCACGGCGCTGTCGCAGGCAATCAGAGCCCCGTTGTGCTGTGCCGCGAAGTTGCCGACGAGAAAGATCACCGAATCGCCCGGAGCGATGGGGCCGGCATTATCGGCTTTCCAATTGATGCGGCGGCGTTCCTCTTTCGGAGTATTCGGAGATTGGGCGACGGCTTCGGACACCGAGGCATCGGAGACATTCGGCAGAGCCTGACGGAAACCGCTGCCGACGACGACTCCGGCGATGAAAAGCACGACGGCTATGGAGATGAATTTACGCACTGCGGCCGCTTATTTTACCCAATGTTTGTTTTCGAACTCGCCGTTGCGGAATTCGGGGTCGATGAAGACATACATACCGTCGATTTTCTTCGTCAGCCACTCGGTGAAAGCCCGTTCCTGTTTTTGCTGCAAAGCCATCTCCTCGATGCGCAGGTAGTCGGATTCGAGCGAAGCGGCATGCGTCGGAATGATCTCCACCAACTTGACGATTTTACCCAACTGGTTGCCGATCATGTCCTGCGTGAGGAACGAAGCGGAAATCTCGCCGGGCTTCAAGCGCAACAACGCATTGTAATCGTCCAATGCGTGGAAATTGGCGAAATCCTCGCGCAGGAACTTCGTGACCGTCATCTTGGCATCGGCGTAGGTACGCTCCAAAAAGTCGTGATTCGAAACGATACCGCCGTTCATCTTCGAGGCAGCATCGTCGGAGAACTGCAACGCCGCCTTTTCGAACGAAATCGAATCGACCCGAATCAATCGGGCAATGCTGTCCAGTTCACGGGCAACGGAAGCCAACTCGCTGGTCGTATAAATCGGCAACAGCAAGATGTGGCGGAAATGGTAAAGCTCGCCTTTTTTGTCGATAAGCTGGATGATGTGGAAGCCGAACTGCGATTCGACCACCTCCGAAATCTGTCCGGGACGCAACTGTTCGAGCGCATCGGCAAATGCAGGGTCGAGCGAATTGAGCGTCGCAGGCTCCATCTCGCCACCCCGCATCATCGTACCCGGATCTTGAGAGTACATGCGGGCCAACGTCTCGAACCGCGCTTTACCGGTAATGACGCGCTCGCGCATGTCGACCAACTGTTCGCGCGTACGCTGCTTGGCTTCGGTCATCGACTTCGGAAAGCGCGTGATTTGCGCATAGACATACTGGTCGGCGACGATGGGCAGACTGTCTTTGGAAAGCGACTTGTAGTAACGCTCCACCTCACCCGGCGTGACCGTGACCTTGCTCATCACATCGTTGCGCATCATTCCCGCATAAGCCTGCTCCTCGTAACGCTGACGCAGATTTTCGCGGATATTGAAGACCGGCATGTGATGTTTGGCTTCGAGCCGGAGGATAGATCCCTCCTCGGTAATCATTTGCTGAATCTGCGACTCGACCCGCGACGAGATTTCGCCCGCATTGATCTGAATCGAGTCGATTTGCGCCTGGTTGTAGAGCAACTCCTGCGTCATCAGCGCTTCGAGCGCCTCGTTCATCGGGTCGCGGTCGGAGGTGTAACCCTCCTGCCGCCGTTGGGCCACCAAAGCACGCGCATAATCGCTCACCTCCGAGTGGAGAATGGACGAACCGCCCACCACGGCGACTACGCGGTCGAGTGTCACCTGCTGCTTTTGGGCGAATGTCCCTGCCGTGCAGAAAAGCAGGAACGCCAATATCCCTTTTTTCATATAAAGCTATCTATCGTTCTGATCATGCACATTTTCTCGCTTCGGTTCATCGAAAACGTGCTGGTTTCTCGATCTTCGCACTGTCACGCCGCATGTCTTCGGCAACGAACAACCGCACTTTGTTCTCTTTGAGTCCCTGCGAGAGAAGCTCTTCCTCGTGACGGCGAATCACCTCGCCCTGCCGCTGATTGAAGAGAATCCGCCGGATGGTCGTCCGCAATCGCTCCAACGGAATCGGATCGCCCTCACGACGCACGGCGTCGAGCCGGAAGAAATAATGCGACCGATTGTCGCGCATCTCCTGCACGGTCGAAGCGGACGACAACAACGAATTATGGTTCTGCGACTGCAAAGCAGGCAAATAATTCAGAAACTCCGAAAAATCGATCCAATGCTCGCGGAAATCGTTCACTGTAAGATCGTTTTTCACACAGAGGTCACGGAACGCCTGTTGCTGCTCCGCGCTCGTCTCTTTCATCAACGTTTTCAGCTTGCCGGCTTGCCGATACCCGTCCCTAAACTGAACGATCACCCCTTTGACCACCGGACGATCGAGTTTGAAATCGGACTTGTGGGTTTGGTAGTAGGCCGCAATCTCCTCGTCCGTGAAAACCGTATCAATGCTACGGTCGACATACTGCTGCTCCAACTTGCGAATCAACAATGCCTGACGATACTCCTCGACCTGTCGGTCGATATCCTTTTCCGAAGCCGAAAACAACACCTCGGCTTCCTGCAACTTGAGTTGCTTGCGCACCCACCGGTCGACGAACGCCTGCACGAACGCCACGCTGTCGTCTCCCGTCATACCCTGCGGCACGGCGGAACGCACGTCGCGCACCCGCAATTTTCGATTACCGACCTCGGCAAGCGTCGTATCGCTGACAAAATGACGAGGCAACTCCCGACAACCGGCCAACAGCAACACCCCTGCAATAACTGCTATTTTTCGTTTCCAATCCATCGTTCCAACGAACAAAGATACAACTTTTATTCAAACCTGCGCATAGTGCTTACGAACGTGAGGAACATACGTCTCCTCCTTATTCATAAGTCGAAAACATCAACGCCTCCTTAATGAACAACAACGTCGTTTCGTACCATTTATTATTATAACTGCATGTCGACTTACCCTATTCTTCTGCGACAACCGGCTTCTCCGCCTCTTTCATGTGCCGGAGCGCCATCCACATCTTATAAGCCGAAACAACCGCCACGACCGCTGCCACGCAATAAATCACGATGTAAAACGTCCTGTTACCGATCCAATCGATCAACAACCGTTCCCCGTCACCGAAGATCAATATCACGTAAGCAATCGCATTGTTGAACGCATGCAGCAGGACAGAGGCCCAAATCGAATCGGTCGCCAGACAAATGTAACCGAGAATTAATCCCAGCACGAACGCATTGACCACCAGCATCGGCGAGAGGTGCAACACCCCGAAAAAGAGCGAAGAACCGAGCCACGCGGTCATCACGCCGTATTTTGCCCGCATCGAACCGAGCACTACGCCACGACAGATGAATTCCTCGAACAACGGCGCGAATACAACGAGCATCACGAGCGTCCAGACACCGCGGCCCATATCCTGTTGGATGTTCGGAAGCAACGACAGCAACGGCTCGATAACAACGCTGACTGCGACCAGAAAGACGCAGACCCACAACAACAAAACCGGATTCAGCCGCGCCACCGAAAGCGGGAACAATTTCCCCTTCCCGCCTCGCTTGCGCCGATAGAGTATCGCACCGAGCAGGCCGAGGCTCATGGTCGTAAGATAAAGCAGGCACATGTAACGACCCACCGCCTCGGGTGCAGCGTTTTGCATGTCGAAACCGCCAAAACCGGCAACGACCGACAACAACAAACCCACGACGACCTGCACGCCGAGCACGATGCCCAGCATCGCAAACAAGTCACCAACGGTCGGAAACAGCCGACGAACCGTGGCGGAAATCTCTTTACTTTCCATAGGTACCGAATCTTTTCGCCGGTAAAGATACGCAAAATTTTCTCCGCAGCCGCAACGACGCCCGACCGAATCGGGATTCCGGCAATTCGGCACATTCGAGACGCACGACCGAGAAACCGAAAAAACCTCACAATCAATTCCGTTTCAAGATACGGCCATGCAAATTTCCGCAACGTTTGGGGATTTCCAGAGATTTTTCGTAATTTTGTCCGATTATAAACCCGTTTTCCGAAAACCACCATGGCAAAGGTCATCGCATTAGCCAATCAGAAAGGCGGCGTGGGCAAAACCACCACAGCCATCAACCTCGCGGCATCGCTCGCACTCTTGGGCAAAAAAGTGTTGCTACTCGACGCCGACCCACAGGCCAACGCGACGTCGGGTCTCGGTTTCGATATCGATCTGCCGGGCATCTACGAATGTCTCGCCGGCGAAAAGGAACCCCGCGAAGTCATCCTCCAAAGCCCCGACATCAAAGGATTGTGGCTCCTGCCGTCGTCCATCGATTTAGTGGCCGCCGATACCGAACTGCCCAAAATGGAAGACGGACACCGCGTCATGAAACGTGTGGTCGACACCGTACGCGACGAATACGACTATATTTTCATCGACTGCTCGCCCTCGCTGGGCTACACGACGGTCAACATCCTGACGGCAGCCGACACGGTGCTGATTCCCGTACAGTGCGAATATTTGGCATTGGAAGGCCTTTCGAAGCTGCTGAGCACCATCCGCAAAGTGAAAAGCGCCCTCAATCCTGCGCTGGAAATCGAGGGATTCCTGCTGACGATGTACATGCGCAACCGCCTGAACAACCAAGTGGTCAACGAGGTCCGTCAGCACTTCGGCGCAATGGCCTACGAGACGGTCATCCAACGAAACATCCGCCTCGGCGAAGCCCCCTCGCACGGAAAACCCGTGATGCTTTACGACGCAACTGCCATCGGTTCGGAAAACTATCTGAATCTGGCGCGCGAGTTCCTGAAACGCAACAAATAAACCGACGATATGAAACAACCGAAAGGGCTCGGCCGTGGTCTGGATGCCATCTTCGGCGGCGACGCCATCGACCTCGACGCCAAACTCAAACCCATGAGCCGGATGGCCGAAATCGACATCGCCGACATCATCCCCAACCCCTCGCAGCCGCGTACGCAGTTCGACGAGGAGGCATTGGACGAACTGGCCGATTCGATCCGTCAGTTGGGCGTCATCCAGCCCGTAACCGTCCGCAAGAGCGATAACGGCAAATATATCATCATCAGCGGCGAACGCCGCTGGCGGGCCGCACAGCGCGCCGATCTCAAAACGCTGCCGGCCTACATCCGCGAAGTCGACGACGAAACCCTCTATGCGATGGCATTGGTCGAGAACATTCAACGCCAAGACCTCAACGCCATCGAAATCGCGCTGGGAATGCAACGGTTGATCGACGAATGCCACCTGACGCAGGACGCACTGTCGGAACGAGTCGGCAAGAAGCGTTCGTCCATCTCGAACTACCTGCGACTGTTGAAGCTGCCCGACGAGGTGCAACTCGCGCTGAAAGAAGGGCTCATCTCGATGGGTCATGCCAAAGCCATCGCCGGAGCGCCCGCCGACCAACAGGTGCGTCTGCTGAAAAAGAGCATCAAAAAGGCGCTGTCGGTGCGTCAGGTCGAGGAAGCGGCCCGTGCGCTCACCGAGCAACCGACCCGCACGCAAGCAACCGACGAAGAGGAATATCCCGAAAGCTATTCGCGACTGGTCGAGCAGTTGGAACCCTATTTCTCGCAGAACATCTCCATCAAACGCGCGAAAAACGGCGGCGGCCGCATCGTCATCGAATTCAGCGACGACACGGACATCGACAAGTTCATCGATCGTTTCGCTGCCCGTTCGTAATCTCCCGCACAGCCAGATGAAACGTTTCCGGTCGTTGTCTTTCGCATTCGCTCTGCTCCTCTGCACGTCGGTTGCCGAGGCGCAACCGCCCGTGCAAGTACAACTGCGCCGAGGCGGCCGCACCGTCGTACGCGGCGGCCAGCCGGAACGACCGGATTCGCTGCGCAACAAGCGCGATTCGATGCAAATGGCCGCCATTCTGCTGGAACTGGATTCGCTGCAACAAACCGACTTCCGAACCGATTCCATCGCGCTGGCTGCCCTGCGCACGGACGACATCCGCACACTTGATTCGACGACGCAAGCCCGCCTCATGGCCGAAACGCCCACCGCATCCGTCACCCGAAAACCGCTGCTGAAAAAAGGCTGGTTCATGAGCGATTCGATGTCGCTTTCGAAGGTCTGCTGGCTCTCGACCGTACTGCCGGGCTACGGCCAGATCTACAACAAACAATATTGGAAACTACCCATCCTCTACGGGGCACTGGGTACGGGGCTGGCCCTCTACATCCACGAGAACAACACCTACAAACCGCTCAAACGACAATACGAAGCCTATACCGACATAAGCACCGTGCGCACGCCCGAACTCAATGCGCTACAGACCCGCATGATTCGAAGCAACACGCGCCGCCAACTTTATTTGGGGCTGACGGTCGCTTCGTACATCTATTTCATCGGCGATGCGGCAGTAAGCTACCACACGAACGACGTGTCGAGCGTCAAAAAGGCTACGACGCTGGCCTGCATCTTCCCGGGGGCAGGCCAAATCTACAACCGCAGCTATTGGAAAGTACCGTTCGTCGTCGGCGGATTCGCATCGATGATCTACTGCATCGACTGGAACAATCGCGGCTATCAACGTTTCAAGAAGGCCTATTCGCTGTTGGCAGACTACGAACAAAACCCCGACAAATATCCCGACGGCCCGACCGATGAATTCCACGGCCGCTATTCGACGGACTTCATCCGCAACCTGCGGAACAACTACCGCCGCAACCGCGACCTCTGCATCATCATCACGGGAGCACTCTACATCCTTCAAATCGTCGATGCCCACGTCGACGCCCATCTGAAAGATTACGACATATCCGACGACCTTTCGATGAATCTCGAACCGTTGGTCGACTATACCTACGTACCGACCCTGCAAAGCAACCGCCCCGTATTCGGTTTCAACCTGAGTCTTAAATTCTAATCGATGAAATACCCCGTTCTTTTGTTGTCGTTGCTGCTTCTCGCCGGTTCATCCGCATCCGCGGCCGAACGCAGCCCCCGCAAAAAAAACAGAGAAACTGCTGTCGACATCGCACAATCCATTCCTGTGACACCGACCCCCGCAGTCGTCGCTCCGGAACCCGAACCGATCCCCGAGCCCGAACCGCAGGTCGAACCTGCTCCGGTCAATGACATCACGCTGGGATTCACGGCCCAACAGACCGATTCGCTGCTTGCCGTCTGGCACGAACGGTTGCGTTCGGACTCGTTCGCGGACTTTTTCGACCGTTACATCGGAATCGACAGCTTGATCGAACACGCTGGCAACACGGTGCCGGATTCGCTCTATGCCGGACGCCTGCGAGCACTCGTTTCGCCGATTCCGCTCGCCTACAACACCGTGGTCAAAGACCGCATCAACCTCTACGTGAACAAACAACGCGAGATGACAGCCCGTATTTTGGGCACATCGCAATACTACTTCCCGTTCATCGAGGAGGAACTGCTCAAAGCCGATCTGCCGGTCGAACTGCGCGCCATGCCGATCATCGAATCGGCCCTCATCCCCACCGCCACCTCGCGTATGGGAGCCGTCGGGCTGTGGCAGTTCATGCCCACGACGGCCAAAAGCTACGGACTGGAAATCAATTCGATGGTCGACGAACGCCGCGACCCCGTCCGCTCGACGCAGGCCGCCGTGCGCTATCTGCGCGACCTCTACAACCTCTACGGCGATTGGACGCTGGCCATCGCCGCCTACAACTGCGGGCCGGGCAATGTGAACAAGGCCATCGCTCGTTCGGGCACGGTCAACAAAAGCCACAGCTTCTGGGACATCTACGACCACCTGCCCCCCGAAACGCGCGGCTACGTGCCGGCATTCATCGGTGCGACCTATGCCTACGCCTATCACCGGCAACACAACATCGACCTCCACGAGACGCCGATTCCCATCGCCGTGGACACGATCCGTGTCAACCGGCTGCTCCACTTCGGACAAATCGCATCGACCATCGATCTGCCGATCGAGGTGCTGCGACAACTCAACCCGCAATACAAACTGGATATTATTCCGGCCACGACAAAACCCTACACACTGATTCTTCCGCAGCGCAACATCGCCCAATACATAGCCCACGAGCAGGAGATCCACGCCAAGGATTCGACCTACCTCAAAGAGTACATGAATCCGGTGAATCTGAACAAAAAGCTGCGCGAAGGCATTCTCGGGACCACCTACATCGTGAAACGGGGCGACACACTGGGCGCTATCGCACGCCGCTATCACGTGACCGTGTCGCAACTGATACGCTGGAATAACATCCGCAACGCCAAAGCCTTGCGCATCGGACAACGGCTGCGGGTCGGATAGCGCCATGCAGCCCGACCACGATACCATTTTCGCGCCGGCCACTGCAACCGGCGGAGCGATTGCCGTCATCCGCATCAGCGGTGACGAGGCTTTCACTGTCTGCGATCGGATCTTTTGCGGACGTACGCCGCTCGCCGAAACAGAAAGCCATACCGTTCATTACGGACTCATCGTCGATGGTGAACGCACGGTCGACGATGTATTGACCACGGTGTTCCGTGCACCGCATTCCTACACGGGTGAAAATTCGGTCGAAATCTCCTGCCACGGATCCGCCTACATCGTTTCGGAAATTCTTCGGCTGCTGCTCGCTGCAGGCGGACGCATGGCCGCGCCCGGCGAGTTTACGCTCCGCGCTTATTTCGCCGGAAAACTCGACCTGTCGCAAGCCGAAGCGGTCGCCGATCTGATTGCCTCGTCCTCGCGTGCTGCCCATGCGTTAGCATCCAATCAAATGCGCGGAGGATACTCTGCAGCATTGGACACCCTACGCGACCGGTTGTTGCATCTAGCATCGCTGCTCGAACTCGAGCTCGATTTTTCGGAAGAGGACGTGGAGTTCGCCGACCGCGGAGAATTGCAGCAAACAATGGAACATATCGATTTGGAAATCGAGCGGTTGCGCAATTCTTTCGCACTCGGAAACGCTCTCAAGGAGGGCATTCCGGTCACCATCGTCGGTGCCCCGAATGCCGGCAAATCGACCCTGCTCAACCGGCTACTGGATGAAGAACGGGCTATCGTTTCGGAGATCGCCGGAACGACCCGCGACGTCATCGAAGAAACAGTCAATATCGAAGGAATCCGTTTCCGGTTCGTCGACACGGCCGGCATCCGTTCGACCGACGACCGGTTGGAGCGCTTGGGCATCGAACGTACGTTGCAGCGCATTGCCCAAGCCCGTATCATTATCCGCGTACTCGACATCGAGGCATTCGCCGCCAAGACATCTTTGCGTTCCGAGCATCCGGTCCCGGCTCCCGATTTCGAGATACCGCAAAGCGCCACATTGCTCACGGTCGCAAACAAAATCGACCTTTATCCAGAGCTTGTTCTACCGCAAGGGGTTATCGGTTTGTCCGCTCAAAACGGACAAGGGCTTGATACACTCCGTCGCGCCTTGTTACAAGCAGTCGGAAGCAATGCGCTCGAACAGGGTGACATCGTGGTGTCGAACGGTCGGCATTTCGAGGTTCTAACCATTGCACATGAAGCTCTCGGGCAGGCCCTGCATGGGCTTTGCTCCGGACTGCCCGCCGACCTTTTGAGCGAGGAAATCCGGCAGGTTATCCGACATATCGGAGAGATTACCGGTCGCGGTGTAATCCTGTCAGACGAGATTCTTCAGAATATCTTTTCCAAATTCTGCATCGGTAAATAATGGCTTGGAAACAGCCATAACCAACTATAATCATTTAGAATAAAGTCGCTGATATACAGCGACTTTATTGTTTTAACACTTTCCAGTACGTATTTGGAAGTAACGGTTTTTATCCATATTTTTCTATCATATTTCTACCGCGACAGAAATTCACGGTTAGCCCGAATGTCACAGTGACGCATTAGTTGACGTGTGTTGACAATGGTTTACATGTGTAGACAGAAAGGGAAATTAAAATTCATGGAAAATGGCAGAAAATAGACCGAAAATATGGAAGTAAAAAGAATTTGTCAATGGTGCGGAAAACCGTTCATCGCACAGAAAACAACGACCTGCTATTGTAGCCCTCAATGCTCGAAGCGAGGTTACAAACATCGTATCAAAGAGCGCAAAATGGAATTGCGCCATATGCAGGAAATGCAGGAGTTGCGCTCCAGTCTGGAAAAGCAGGAATATTTCACTTTTTCGCAGGCTGCCCGATTGATGGGTGTGAGCCGTCAGTACATTTATAAGTTGGTCAAGGAGGATAAACTGAGGGCATCCCGACTCAGCGGAAGAATGGCTCTTGTAAGACGTACCGACATAGAACTGATGCTCAAAAGCAAGCCTTACGAGCGATTGGTTGCAAAAAACGATTTCGACATCACCAAGTATTACACTGCCGAAGAGATTGCCGAAAAATATAAGGTCAACGCCAAATGGGTGTGGACTTATACACGGCAGCACAAAGTCCCGAAAGTGCGCATCCGCCAGTTCAACTATTACAGCAAGAAACATATCGATGCTGCTTTTGCCAAATACGAGGTGGATTCCGACCTGACCGAATGGTACACGCCCGAAGAAATTCAGGAAAAGTACGGCATGACACGTGTCGCCATCCGTTCGCAGGTGTATCGGAACAACATTCCATCCAAGAAGGAGCATGGGCAGATATTCTACTCAAAGCTCCACTTCGACCTCTCGAAGAGTTCTGAGCAGGAGAGCAAGGCAGAATACTACACTGTCAAGGAGGCAATGGAGAAATTCAAGCTATCCCGTGATTCGGTCTATGGTATTCTGCAATTCCATCAGATTAATCGTGAAAAGAACGGACGGTTCGTCAGGTTCCTGAAAGTGGAGTTTGACAAGGTAATGGGTGTCCGTAAGTAACCAATTATAGGCTTCCGTAAATTATTCCAAAATTAATCTCTACTGAAGGCTTTCTGCATGGTTACATTACAGAGTTTTGCCAGCGAATTAATAATAACATAAAAATATATCAGTATGCATGAATGTAAAACCGTAACATTAAGGACTCGTCCTTTAAAGAACAGGATGCTGTCTTTCTACTTGGATTATTATCCGGGTTATCGAGACAAAGAGACAATGAAAGTTATCCGCCATGAGTCGCTTGGTATTTACGTATATGACAATCCGAGAAACAAGCGTGAACAGAACTTCAACGAAGTAATGACCGAGAAAGCCGAAGCCATACGTTGCCGTAGGTTTGAATCTGTGGTGAATGAACGGTATGATTTCTTCGACAAGTACAAACTCAAAGCCGATTTCTTGGAGTATTATCGCAAACAGCTCCGTAAGCATGACCAGAAATGGGAGTTCGTCTATCTCCATTTCAGAAACTTCGTACATGGCAAATGTACCTTTGAGGAAATTGACATCGACCTATGCAACAAATTTCGGGAATACTTGCTGAGTGCCAAGAAGCTGAGACGCAATGGACCCATCACACGGAACTCCGCATCAGGATATTGGTCTACTTTCAGGGGATTCCTGAAAAATCTCTACCGTAATGGAATGATAAAGACCAATGTCAATGATTTCTTGGATAAGATTGAAACGGAAGATGTGGTCAAAGAGTATCTGTCTGTAGAAGAACTGTATAAACTGGCTGAAACACCGTGCAAGAAGCCCATTCTGAAAATAGCATCGCTGTTTTCATGTATGACCAGTTTACGTATCAGTGATATTCTTGCCTTATGTTGGGAAGATATTGTAGACTATTCAGCCGGAGGGAAATGCGTACACATCATTACACAAAAGAACAAAGCGGAAGACATCATTCCCATCAGCGAAGAAGCATTAGGATTGATAGATTACAGTTCCGAGAAGAAAGGTTTGGTATTCAAAGGGCTTATGCGCAGTTGGACACAAGCCCCCATGAAAGAGTGGATTCGTTCTGCCGGAATTACCAAGAACATAACTTTCCACTCGTATCGGAGAACATTCGCCACGTTGCAAGCTGCGGCAGGAACAGACATCCGAACCATACAGAGCATAATGGCTCACAAGAGTATAACCACCACGCAAAGGTATATCAAGGTGGTCGATGCCAACAAACGGGAAGCCAGCAAGAAAATTACCCTGACAAGGAAAGATTGATAACGATTTTAGCCTCCATTTGTACGGGTATAGTATGATTTTTAGCCCGAAATCATACTATACCCGTTATATTTTACCAATATTGGGCAATTTGTCATCACCAATTATAAGTATCTGGAATACGGCACATAACTTTGTGGCATAATCATTCCAAACATTTACAGTATATGACAAATAGGACTCAAATTCGTACTCAAAGGATAAGTTTTGTTCTTGCGCTGGCGGTAATCATCTATACAGCGACAGACACTTATCTTTTTACCTGTCACGGGATCAATATCATGAAGGTAACAACTCCGCTAATACTCGGACTTGTAGTAACAATTCTATTATGCGGCCTGTTACAACGATCTTTCTATAAATGGCTGACGAAGAATCCTATCGATTTTTCTTTTGGTTGGCAATCTCCGCTTGTTTTTGACTCTGATTTCAAGATAAAAGACAATTGTGCAAATGAAGCTCAAACCATTGAACAGACAAATGATTCAGTTATAGATAATTATGACACACTACTGGAGAACATCAAAAAGAAAGAAGCAGAAAGACAAGTAGAAGTCATGAATGCTATTCGTGAATATGTAACTATTAAAACCGCTCCCTATCTGTCTAAAGAAGCTATTTCAATCCTCATTTCCAATATAGAATATATGGCTTGTGGTAGATATGACTTATACAAGCCCATTCGCTCAAATATAGACAATCCGCTGAGGTCGCCGGGACTTCGCCATCTAGCATGGAACGTCGGTGAACGCTTGAATGTGCCTTTGGTAAAAAGAGCGGAATTTATAAAAGCTTCGTTTCCTCATGAACTTATAAATGCCACTCCTGAATATCTCAGACTTAATTTACGGGATACTGTTACAAGCCAAATTCCTATTGATGTTCCCGACAAGGGAGATTTTCGTTTCCATTTGGATACAGACAATGATGACTCACAATAAAAAACGTATGCAGACGAAATAATTAATCTGGCCTGTATTGTTCTGCAAGAATTCATTGAGTTGGTTCGCAGCATGTTAAACAATTAAAAGAGTTTTAATATGGAAAAAGACCAACTGACATTCAATGACCTGCCGACTGTGGTGGGAGAACTGTGCGACCGAATTGCAAGTATGGAAAATCTTCTGACGGAGAAACTTTCCCGGCAGAACGAAGTCAAAGAAAATACGCACGTGCCCATGACGGTGCAAGAGGCTTGCACCTATCTCAAAATGCCGTTATCTACTTTCTATTACAAGGTCAAAAAGGACGATATTCCGGTTATCAAACAAGGGAAGCATCTCTATATCTATCGTGATGAGCTGGACAGATGGCTGGAATCCTCCCGAAGAAATCCAGCACCGCAAAGTTTTGAGGAAGAGAACGAATCCATGCTCGCCTCTCATCGCCGTAAACCGAACCCTAAAAACTGGTAACGATGGAGAAGGCAGATAATACGACTCCTTCACGTGAGGAGTTGGCAGTTTACATGGAGGAATCAATAGTGAGCGTGACAAGTGCATACGAACAGTCGCCTGTGGTGCTGATGGTGGATGATGCAGTTATAGGCACATTAGGCAATTTCAGTGCTTCCATAGGTAAGGCCAAAAGCAAGAAAACGTTCAATGTATCAGCCATTGTCGCATCGGCATTAACCAACAGTACCATTCTTCATTATCGGTCTATATTCCCAAAGGATAAACGAAAGATGTTATACATTGACACGGAACAAGGACGGTATCATTGTCAGAACGTGTTAAAGCGCATTTTACGTTTGGCGGACTTACCGGAAGACAAAGAGCCGGACAATTTGGTTATGCTGGCTCTGCGTAAGTATTCCCCTAAAATGCGTTTGGCAATAGTCGAACATGCCATTGGCACAATTCCCGATTTGGGATTGGTGGTCATAGATGGCATTCGGGATTTCCTTTATGATATCAATTCGCCCGGTGAATCCACCGATATTATTTCAAAACTCATGCAGTGGACGGATGAGAGGCAAATCCATATCCATACCATCCTTCACCAGAACAAGAATGATGAAAACGCACGTGGACACATCGGCACGGAACTCAACAACAAAGCGGAAACCATCATGCAAGTCGAAGTGGATAAAGAGGACAAGACCATAAGTGTTGTTGATGCCATCCATATCCGCGACCGTGAGTTTGAACCGTTCGCTTTCCGCATAAACGAAGAGGGTTTGCCTGAACTGGTAGAACCTTATCTGCCCAGAGAAAAGAAGATAGGGCGTCCGACCAAAGAACCGTTTGATCCGTACAAAGAAATTCCGGAGAATGTACATCGCGCAGCATTGGATGCCACTTTTGCGAATGGCACTATCAATAATTATGGTGATTATTTGGAACGGTTGAAAGAGGAGTACGGATTGCAAGGTGTAAAACTTGGTCATAACAAGGCGGTCAAGGTAGCCACCTTCCTCGGCAACAAGCGGATGGTGATAAAAGAGGGGAAAGAATATAAAATCAATCCCGAATGCCATTACTGAGTTCAACTTTACTTTATTGTCGGGGCGTATATATAGGAATAAAGCAAAGTAGGCAAGATAACATAATGTGAGATAGTCATACTCTCCCCTCTTTTAGAGATATATCTTACTATCCAAATGCCGATTCCATATCCACATTCGACATGGCTTGCAGGGAAGTATCAACAGGTAACTGTTGCAAGATATGCCAAGGTATAACCTCACTGCGTTCCGGTTGTACATTGGCGCTCTTGCCTGCTCAGTTCTTTCGCCGATGCGGTACTCGCAAGCTCGCACCTATTTGCCATTATAGAACAATTTATATGAAAGAAAATACTGAAAATTCATTGGGTTCCTCTAACGAAACAAGATGCGTCTTCATCGGAGCGAAAGTTACTCCCCGTCAGAAAGAGCATATAAAATCACGGGCAGCACAATGCGGTATGACCGTAAGCGATTACATATTGTCGTGTGCCTATAACTTCAAGCCCAAAGCGAGGCTTACAAAAGAAGAAGTTGCACTGTTGCAGAATCTGGACGATTGTCGGTCAGACCTCGTAAAATACACCTCCGCACTTCACGGAATGTCCACAAAGCAACGCATGATAATCTTTAATCAGATTCCGTTTATGGTCGGCTGGCTCAAGGAACTTGGCAATGTAGCCGAAAGCGTTTGCCAGTTTCTGAATGCCGTAAAAGAGCATAACAAAATTCCGTCTAACGCTAAATCCGAAGAAAAATGATTGCAAAAGCAAAAGCCATATCGCACGGAATAAAGGACCTCCGTTACATTACCGGCGAATCACAACACAAGAAACATCCGGAAAAAATTTATCGGGTATTGGACAATCTGTTGCACTCAGAACTGGACGCTATGGGGATATGGAACTCCATGCAGTTGACCTTATCTCAACATCGGTCGATCAAGAACTCTGTTATCAGAATCGAACTGAGTCCTTCGCCTGAACAGACCCAATTCTTTGACATCGAGGACTGGCAAAAGCTCTGGCACGACTTCGCTGAGGAGTTCGACAAACAAGTGATTACCGGCAAGGATGGAAAAGTCCGTTCTTGCCAGACGAATTTGGCTAACAGCAAATACTCGGTTTGGCTGCATACGGAATCCAAAGGTGGAGTTCCACACCTTCATGCTGCTGTCTGTCGCATAGATGAAGACGGTAACATTAACAACGACCATAACATTCATCTTCGTGCGCAACGTGCAGCCGAACGAGTGGCAAAGAAACGAGGCTGGATAACGGCAGCGCAAGTCAGAAATTCCAATATTCACCAAGTGAATCGTGACTGCATGGATACACTGAAATCCATGCAATCATGGTCATGGGAAGAGTACAAAAATGCTCTTATGCGGAAAGGCTATGTCATACATGAACGAGAAGACAAGCAAGGTATTCTCCGTGGTTATGCACTCGTGCATGGGAACACCAAATACAAGGCTTCTGAATTGGGAATCGGCAGGAATCTGATGATTTCGAAACTTCCTTCGACATGGAAGAAACTGCACCATCAGCCTGCTACTGTCATTAAGAGCAATACTCCCAAAATCATCCTACAGCCAGCAGAGCATAAGGCGGCTCCTATTAACTATACCCAATATCGCACAGACCGTTTGGATATGATTCCCTATGCCCTGACTCATGAAGGCAAGGAGCACAAGTTCTATATTCCGGAAAAAGTGCTTAACTACTTCAATGACGAGTTTGATTACAGGTTCGTTTCCAACTGTAAGGAACTTACCGATATGGCTATGGCTATTTTTGTCGGACTACTTGAAACGCCCAACGTTGCAACCGGAGGCGGTGGCGGAGGTTCGCAAAACGACCTTCCGTGGAGAGACAAGGACGAAGATGACTTGCTTTGGGCACGCAGATGCGCTCGTGCTGCCGGTCGTTCGTTAGGAAAGAAGCCGAAAACAGGATTAAAACGATAAGCCCATGAAGTCAAGCATGAAAAAGAAATTCGATTTTTCCGCAGAAATGAATGAAGCGGAATCCATAAAAAACACTCCCAAGAATGAATATTGGGAGGAAGAGAAACGGCTACTTGATGTGAACGCCAAGGAACTTGCCAGCCTAAATGACAACGTGCATGAGATGAGTATAAATCTGATAAATTTACTCAAATTTCTACAAAAGAATAAATTGGTTATCACCCAAGATACGCAGGAGCAAGCCAAAAAATTCGGGCAATCTGTCCTTGATAAATTCCTTCACCAAATTCAAATCAAATGTAATGAAGTTGAACGTAAAATTAGCAAGGCAGACAACTATATTCTCATACCGCATTCGGTATTCTATATTCTGATGATCATTCTGGTTGCCCTCTCTTCTTTTTTCGCCGGCATTATAATAGCTAATGCAGAGATTTTGCACTCGGTATTGATTTGGAAAGTTGCTATTGGTTGTATTCTCATGGCTATTTTAGGAGTTGGCATCACGATAACTATACAGAAAATTTTGGATAGGCGTAAATAAACGAAAAGTCTCAACTGGATAGTATTGCTATCGGTTGAGACTTTATTCTAATATGCCTATGTTATTTAAACTTTATCACAGGAACTACTTTTTCACCAAGTTTGGTCTCATAACGAAATGTTCCTATTTGCATAGCCTTTTTACCTTTAGGTACTTCAATTACCTGATCATCATAAAACAGATTTTGACCATCTGTCACAATATAGACGACCGGGCCAGTAAATAATGAAGTTGAATACCCTTTCTCCTCGCAATTGGCCAAAGCACCATCCCCAAGAACCTGAAAAACTTCAAATTTTGTTGCGGTAGTAAATACCGTCTGTTGCTCGGCAATTGTAATATCTGATTCGTTAGTATTCGAATTGGTAATACCTATAACAAAAAGTACTGCAATTGTTAATACACACCCAGTAACAACTCCCAAGAAGAATATCAAACCCTTTCTCATAAGTAATATTTTTAATAACATTCAAATATACAACATAATTCTGAATTACAGAACAATTGAGAGCGAAGAAATTACAGCATTAATTCCCTAGCTCTATACATGACTTTATTTCCCTAGCGACTTGAAAACCTTGGTAATGCAACGCTTTTTCTGCTCCATATTGGGATGAACATATAAATCCAACGTAGTTGAAATGTTGGAATGCCCTAATAATACGCTGACTGTTTTATAGTCACAACCAACTTCTATACAGCGAGTCGCGAAACTGTGCCTGAGTCCATGATACTTCAGCTTGGGAATATCAAGTTTCTCCATAAGCCTTTTATAGTAGTTGCGATATGTGCGTGGCTCTGTCGGACGCTCATCATTAGTAAGAATGTAATAATCGTCATTAATTACTTTTTTCAAAGGCTTTAACATAGTAAGCAATTCTTTGTTTATCGGGATTTCACGGCAAGAGTTTTTTGTCTTTGGCGTGTTGATGACCAGCTCTGTATGTTTTCTCTCTCCTTCTATGATATAGATGCGTTCTATCGTCCGGTTAACGGTTAGAATCCCGTCATATACATTGATGTCGCTCCATTTCAAAGCACAGATCTCCCCTATACGCAGACCGGTACTAAGGCTGATATAGATACCAAGTCCCGGAAAGGAAAAGTGGCTCTGAATATAGTTCAGAATCTTTTTATGATTTGCCACGGACAAAACCTCCAACTTTTTAGCAGCAACATCTGTGGGGTACTTAATATCCCATTCGTAATAGCTCATCCATTCGTTTTTCACTCCGAATTTCATAACCATCTTCAGAACAATCAAAATGTCTTTAACAGATTTTACGCTCAATCCGCCTTCCAACTTTTCAAGTACAAATCCTTGTACATCATGTTCATGAAGTTCGTTACTCTCACCAAACTTTGGCAAAATATGATTTTCGAGAATCAACATATAAGCTGCCATTGTTGACTGTTTTACATACGGTCGCTTGTCTTCTCGCCATGCGTCCGAAATTTCTCTAATTGTCTTCTGAATCATAATCTCGAATTTAATTGGTTCTAATAATTAGAGAAATATAATAGGTAATGTTCCCCCTCTGAGATTCCCGGAGTTTAGTGGGGAGTGGGAAAGGAAAAGGTTTAGGGATGTATGCAATATAACAACAGGCAATAAGAATACTCAAGACAAGTCTGATGACGGAATTTATCCTTTTTATGTTCGCTCGCAAATTGTTGAACGAATTAACTCATGGACTTTTGACGGAGAGGCTATTCTAACTGCTGGTGACGGTGTAGGTGTTGGCAAGGTTTTCCATTATTCCACAGGGAAAATCGGTGTGCATCAGCGCGTTTATATTCTGAGCGATTTCAAATGCGATGGTAAGTATCTATATTCATACTTCGCAGGGCATTTTTATAATCGAGTCAAGCGAATGAGTGCTAAAAACTCGGTAGATTCTGTAAGAATGGAGATGATTGCAGATATGCCTATTTCTTTGCCATCGACTGAGGAACAAAAGAAAATAGGACATTTGCTGGCATTACTTGACGAGCGCATCGCCACCCAAAACAAAATCATTGAGGATTTGAAGAAATTAAAGTCTGCCATTGTTGAAATGTTATTGTGTAATCGAAATAGTGAATTGCTCAAATTAGGCGATATAGGTTATTTTGTAAGAGGATTAACCTATGCGAATGAAGATGTTACAGAAAATAAAGCTGCCACGGCTGTAATCCGAGCAAATAATTTGAATTATGGTAACCATGTAGACAAAGGAGAAGTCGTTTATGTGAGTAGGACACCTGCTACAAGCCAAATTCTACGAAAAGGGGATATTGTTATTTGTATGGCTAATGGCTCTTCTGCACTTGTAGGAAAAAACTCATATTACCCATTTAACGATGGACAATCTACAGTAGGTGCATTTTGCGGTATCTATCGGACATCACATCCCCTTGCAAAATGGTTAATGCAATCACGAAGATACAAGAGGTTGGTGTATCAATCACTGCAAGGGGGTAATGGAGCTATTGCAAATCTCAATGGCGATGACATATTGAATATGAGTTTTCCTGTGATGGAGAAAGAAAAATCCAAATCAATCATTTTTATCCTTGAAACGATAGAGAAATCATTAGCAGTAAATAAATGTTTACAAAGGTCGTACTCCACACAAAAATCACATTTACTGAAACAGATGTTCATATAAACATGGTATTCAGCAAATAAGACTTTTGTCTAAACAAACAGGATTGTTTCTTAATTTCAATGTGAAGTTTTACATCAATGGCGTTTATTATTGTAAGGATGCGTACCTGTTCCTGTATGTTTGGAAGGGTAACTGTCATATTCAGCCATTCGTCCACATTGATAGAGCGTCCATCACGTATGCCGTATGTTACAAGTTTAAGAGACTTAATAAACAGTTTTGATGTGAAAAAATGAGACAGATAACCATATCCTACTAAATCGTTTGGACGTAGGATTGTATACGCCGGACTACATATTCCTGTTCTATCAGAGAAAGCAAAACCTCCTTGAAAAGAACGAAGATGTACAACATAATCACCTTTACGGACAATCTTATATCCACTGATACTTTCTTGTTCAAATTTGATGTCTATGTTTATATCGCTACGCTCAATCATACCAAGTTCTTGGCTAGCAGAAAGAACACTCTTATAGACAAGTTTTTTATTCTTCTCATTGGCTACTTCAAAAAGTTGATGAAAAGAATAAGTTTCGCCATTTATAGATGAATAGAGTCTATCAACAATGGCAGACATAACCGAAAAATCATCCTTAATTCAGGCAATTATTTATCAGAAAAAGACAGCTGGAATAAGCAAAGGTGATTGGCAGAAAACGGAATTAAGCAACGTTCTGCAAGAACGAATCGAAAAGAATATAAATGGTCACATCATTTGTTCTGTTTCCGTCAGTAAAGGTGTCGTTAATCAGATTGAATATCTTGGACGTTCTTTTGCGGCAAAAGAAACACTTCATTACAATGTCGTTAAATATGGTGACATTGTTTACACGAAAAGCCCTACCGGAGATTTTCCGTATGGTATCGTGAAACGCAGCTATATTAAAAATGACGTTGCGGTTTCACCACTATACGGTGTCTATATGCCGGTAAATGACTACATCGGGGTTATTCTGCACTTCTATTTCATGCAACCAAGCAACGCTTTCAATTATTTGCATCCACTTATACAGAAAGGGGCAAAGAATACCATCAACATTACTAACGAACGTTTTTTGAAAAACTCTATCCCTCTCCCCAAAGCAGAGAATGAAGCAATCTATATTGCGAATACCTTGATAAGCATTCAGAAAAAGATTGATATAGAGAAAAAAATGTTGCGGTCATATGAAAAGGAGAAACAATATTTGCTGAGTAAGATGTTTATATAAACAACTGGCTTAAGAGGTGATTTTTCTGTTCACAAAGCAGCTTGGCTATGCTCTTTTCAACGGAAAGTTTATCTGAATAGGTTTTGAGGGCTGAATATATCTTCCTCTGCCTTTCTACTGTTGGAAAAGAAAAAACTTTCTTCATAAAGTCATTCTTTTGTAGATTAAAGCGTGTACTGCCTTGCGCCAGCGGAAAAACCACCTTTCTAAACGATTTTGTTGAAACATAAAATGCTAAGAAAGGAGGGAAAATCTTATTTTCATCTATAATATGGATGCCAAAGCAGAAACTATTTAGGTATAATGGATAAGTGTCTCCCAAATACACAGCTCCCATTCCAACTTCCTCTGCCGTTTCAGATGACAAGGTGAAAAGAATATCGCCATAATGGACAACTGATTGTTGTTCTGTTTCATTGATTTTGACTAAACCAACATTAGCCGTATCAATGATTTGATTCTGATAGACATTCATATATGTTATGTACGGACAGCCTTCACCAAAATCTTCTGCACTTTTACCTAATAAGCCGGAATACGGTTCTCCAAAATCGTTAAAGGACAATTTAACTTTATGTTGTTCTGATTCTATTAAAGCATCACACATTGCCTGAATTAAGGATTCATATTTCTCAATGATTTTGTTTTGGGTTGTGATGCGTTCTTCAATTAAGTTGAGAAATTTTGCAATTTTCTCTTGCTCCAAGAGATTTTGAGGCAGGCAATGCATTGTCTCAAAGAAATCTTGAATACCAACATTTAACAATCCATGATTCCTTGCTCCTTCAACTGCTATTTCAGAAATACCTTGATGCCATTTTGAAGTTTCAAAATAGTGAGTTAAAAAATCTGATGAGACATGACTATACGGTTTAAAGCAAATGTATAGAGAGGATAATGTGCCTTGTTCATAACGGTCAAGTCGCTTTATTGCACCCCACGGATATTCTGAAGAATAGCTTTTATTATAGGCAAAATCTCCTTTATGTAATAAATAGTAATTCGACATATTCTCACTTGCAATGACTTTATTGAAGAATGAAATTTGATCAACCAAGCCATATTGTGCGGAAATTGTTAGTGGCAGTTTGCAAAGATTGTTTTTATTTTTCCTTTTAACTCGCTCTACAAAATCTGATAACATATATTCCTCCCATTCATCCACAAACTCCGGAAATCTCAAAGGGGGAACATTGAGGACTTTATTTTCGTTATTATCTGCCATAATCGTTATTCTTTATCAGGATTGATATCAAACGGCAACAATTTGTCACCATCATTAAACCGGTCGAAATCAGAGACAAACGAACGGTCTTGAATCACTTTATATTTTTCATACTCACCATACGCCTTCTCTCGTGCAGCTTCTTGTGAGACTTTACCGGCTGAATCTTGTGCTTGATAGTCCATTGTAGCAAGAAACTGTTCAAGACGCTGCTTCCAGTCTGCCATCGTTGTAATGATATGGCGTTGAGCACGCTGTTCTGCAAATTCAAGAAATGCGTTAGTTACGCCGTTGAGTTCTGAAACCTCTTTGTCAGACAAGTAGTTCTTTGCCACAATAGTATCAGACTTCTGTACTCTGCCATCGGGAGCTTTCTTCCAAGTTGTCAATCCCATGTGTGGCATTTCAGAATCAGCACGTTCATATACTATTTCGGCAGCGGTACGATGAGTTACAGCCAAGTGCATCATGTTTTGCACCATCTTGAAAAACAATTTGGTACAATCCGACTTCGGGTCGTAATCGGCACTGCATTCTGCATAGATGTCTGTTATCTTTTGGTAGTATCTGCGCTCTGATGTGCGTATCTCACGAATACGCTCCAGCAAATCGTCAAAATAATCTTTGCCAAAGTGTTTACCCTGTTTCAAGCGTTCATCATCAAGCGCATATCCTTTAATGATAAACTCCTTCAATACAGACGTAGCCCAAATACGAAATTGGGTGGCTTGATAGCTATTGACACGATAACCTACCGCAATAATGGCATCCAAATTATAGAACAGCGGTGTACGTTCCACATCCCTTTCTCCCTCTGATTGAACTATCCCAATTTTTCGGATAGTTGCCTCTTTGGTAAGCTCGCCTGTTTCGTAAATCTGACCAAGATGATAGTTGACAGTCCGTACATCCACCCCGAACAAATCGGCCATACGCTTTTGTGACATCCAAAATGTTTCACTGTTGAATATCACTTCTATTCGTGCCTCGCCTTGCGCCGTTTTATACAGCAAAATGTTAGAACTCAACGAATTTTGCATCAATTCGTTTGTCGAAATTGTTCGAGTAAAATAATCGCGAGCTTGTTGTACCAACACTTTTTTGACATCGGCATTTTCGGCAACAATCATACATGCCATACGAGACAGACGGAAGATATTGACCTTACGGAATGAACCGCTTCCAATCCTTACCATATCAACCGCTTGGTTGAAATGGTCGTCTACATTCATTCCTTTTTCACCTGCCACCTTGATAGCCTTGTCTATGACTCTTTGGAATTTCCAATAAGCCGAATAGCCCATAGCAGCGCACAGGTCGCGAGAACTCCAGTATTCGTTTCCGCCCTCATCCTGACGGCGTATATTGCCGAATGATGGACGCATTTCGGGGATGTTGTCTATCTCTGCCATAGTGTAATTATTCAACCAGCCCCAATTCTTTCAAATAGATCTCTATCTCCTGATCCAGTTCGGCTCGCTTGGCTTCCAATTCCTTTATTTCAGCCATGACTGCTTTGATGTCAATAGGCTCTTCTTCCTCAAAAGTATCGACATAGCGAGGAATATTCAGATTATAGTCATTTTCGGCAACCTCCTGCAACGTAGCAAGATGACTGTACTTTTCAATTTCCTTGCGGTCACGGTAGGTTTCTACAATCTTCTGTATATGCTGAGGCCGGAGTTTGTTCTGGGTCTTGACCTTTTCAAACTCTTTGCTGGCATCAATGAACAAGATATTATCGTCTTCCTTACGGCATTTCTTCAATACGAGAATACAGGTCGGAATGCTTGTACCATAGAAAATATTGGCAGGCAGCCCGATAATGGCATCAATATAGTTTTTCTTCTCTATCAGGAAACGGCGTATAACGCCCTCTGCATTCCCTCGGAACAATACTCCATGCGGAGCAATGCAAGCCATCGTACCACCTTCATTGAGATGATAGACCATATGCAGGATAAAAGCATAATCAGCCGTTTTCTTAGGCGCAAGTCGACCTGCTTTACTAAAACGGTCGTCGTTGTTGAATTTATCGGCAGCACTCCATTCGGCAGAGAACGGAGGATTTGCAACCACTGCATCGAACTGCATAGCATCGAATGCATCCCATTCAAGCGTATCACCATTCTCTATTTTGAAGCTGCTGAACCGGATGCCATGCAGCAACATATTCATTCGGGCAAGGTTGTAAGTAGTCGGATTTTTCTCCTGTCCATAGATATATGCCGCCTTACCGATACTTGCTGCACGGAGCAATAGTGAACCACTACCGCAAGTAGGGTCGTAAACATTACGCAAACGGTTATGCCCAAGAGTAACAATCTCCGCCAATATGCGGCTGACCTCTTGCGGAGTATAGAACTCACCGGCTTTCTTGCCTGCACCGGCAGCAAACTGACTGATCATATACTCATAAGCATCGCCCAAAATATCAATCTCCTGAGAGGCCTCCACTCCGAATTTTATATCATCAAGTGCAAGCAGAACATTGCTTACAAGCGTATTCTTGTCATCGGCTGTCTTTCCGAGCTTAGGGGAAGCAAGGTCAATATCCGAAAACAGACCACCAAAATCCTCTTCGCTGTCACGTCCGAGCGTACTATCCTCAATGCGTTTCAATGAGCGTTCCAGCATCGGAAGGATATTTTCTTTCCGCTTGATAGCTTCGATTACAGACGAAAACAAGAATTTCGGTTCAATGAAATAGCCTATATTTTCCAAGCACTGGTTCTTGACCTCTTCCTGCAATTCCGCAGCATCCGAATCGGTCATTTCCCATAATTCCTTGAATGTAACTTCATCATCCTCCAATGCACTGTTAGCGTATGTTTCTATCTTCTCCGACAGGTATTTGTAGAAAATGAAGCCCAAGGTAAAATACATGAAATCGCTTGCCGACATATTGCCGCGCAAACGGTTTGCGACCTCCCAAAGCTGGTCACGGAGTTTCTGTTGCAGTTCTTCGCTCATATCTTTATTGCTCTATATTATCTTGTATTACATCACTTTCCGGCAATGGTATATTGCTCTCTATTATACTTCTCAGGTCATCCAGCACTTTCCCTTTATATGAGAAATATTTTGCGCCTTGATATGCACCAGACGTATTCCGTTTATCTTCCGGCATAAACGTACCGACAAAAGGGGACAATTTATAAATACGACCTTCGTATTCAACGGAATCATCACTTGCTACCTTGACTTCCGTATCCGTAGGAATAAAGGTAACGCATTCTCCTATTTTAATACCGACCATACTGAATTTGAAACGGCCTCGCTTTACGGTTCGTTTCTGCACGACAGGCAATGAATCTTTTTCGTTATGGCAAACCGGTTTATTATCTACATAGACCGTAACAACCGCATCATCAATCATCTTGGCTATGTCATTGAATATATCCAAAGCTATTTGCGGCGGTACATTGAAAAACTCCCGATTCTGACGAATACGCAAATCCGTCAACCGATCAATAGTCTTATGTACATGCTTTTCAACATCGTTATATTTGATCGTCTGAATAGTTGCATAAATCTCAAAAGGCAACGGAACAGCCGTATTATCAAGTTCCTTGGAACGTATATCTACAGGCCGCGCACTTTTACCGATTTTGACCCAATCCTCACGAAAACTTGGATTAGTCAAGATATACACATATCCGGGTTCATTTGTCTTTACCATATCAGTATTTCTTTTAATCCCAACTGAAAGTGCGTATGATATTACGCAATCTGTCTAAAATCCTCGTCAACGCCGTTCTCGTCTTTATCAATCCGAGATGCTTCTCTTTCAATGCTTTTTGTATGATTTCCGGCTGCTCTTTTTGCAGGTAGTCATATTCTTTGAGGAAGTGATTCAATACCGATGACGATATTTCCTCTTCCTCAGCCAATGAGTTGACGGCATTTTCTCGCTCAACGGCAATATAGTGGTTCAACCGTTCTTCCAAATCGCTTGTACCGTCAGCTTTGCCTCGCTGAATCATGAAGTTTTCCTTATCGTCATCCACATTCTTTTGAATGAAACCATCGATAAGTTTGGCCTTGCTGCGCATTTCAGCATCTTTAATCATCGTGTCAATGATATTTTGGCGGCGTTCCGCGTAATCGGCACTATATGGGTCAAGTTCTGCAATGAGTTCAAGGATATATGCCACATTGATAACGTCGCTATGCAAAAGTTCAAGGCAGAAATCAATATCGCCGAGGTCTCCATCATCCGGAGTATCTGTATTATCATCCGGTTTGGGTGACGGTGCTGGATCGACAAGTGCAAAAGTATCATGGATATCAAGATACTTACTTCTGAAATCCATAAACTGCTGTTCCGTCATGCCGAAATCATCAGACTCTTCATTATAATCCTCGTATATCTGTATTTCAGCATGTTTACGGATAATATCACGGAATGCCAAGACAAACTCCTTCTTAGCTTTTTCACTCTGCAAAAGGTCTATGCAATTTGTGTCCGGATATTTCTTCAGGAAATCGGTAGCAAGCTCCTTGTATTCCTGTTTAACTTCTTCAAACGGAGGTCGCACTATTTCTTCCGGATTGTTGCTGTTGCTGAATAATTTGATAGCTGCATCTACATTGCTTTTCAAATCACGGAAACATACAATCTTTCCGAAGCGTTTCTTTTCATTCAGCACACGGTTCGTCCGGCTAAATGCCTGCAACAAACCGTGGTATTCCATATTCTTATCAACATAAAGCGTATTGAGTTTCTTACTGTCGAAACCGGTAAGGAACATTCCGACAACAAGGCAAAGATCAAGCGGCTTCATATCAGCCCGCTTCTTTTTCATACGCAGGTTGATGTCATCGTAATATGCACGGAAGTTTTCTGTCGTAAACGATGTACCGAACATTTCATTATAGTCATCCATGATGGCTTGAAGCTCATCGACTTCGCCTGCACTGTCATTCAGATAAGAACCTGTACCCATTCCTGTCAGTTCATCATCCTGACTTCCATTGGCTGCATAGGTAAATACTGCACCTATACGAATCTTGGGATTCAGTTCCTTGAATATCTTATAATAACGGATAAGCATCGGTACGGACTGCACTGCAAACAGGGCATCGAACTCTCCGTCAAATGTTGACTTATTGAAATTATTAAGGATGAATTTGGCGATTTCCGTCATGCGGTTGGCACTGCCGTTCTGCACCTCCTCACTGCCATGATAATATTCCACAAGGAAGCCAAGTACATTTTCATCGGCAATGGCATCCTTAATCAGATAGCGATGTAGGCAGTTGCCGAATACTTCTTTGGTCGTATGCCCATCAACTGCATTCTCTGTAAAAATAGGAGTTCCGGTAAAACCGAATACTTGGGCATTATCGAAGAATTGCATAATCTTCTTATGACTCTCACCGAAGTGACTGCGGTGGCACTCATCGAATATCATCACGATACGGGAGTGGCGTATCGAATCTATCTTACTGCTATACCATGTCTTGCTTACAGCAGCATTGAGTTTCTGAATAGTGGTAATGATAATCTTGGAGTTGCTATGCAGCCGTTTTACCAGCTCATCCGTATTGTCCGTACCATCAACGGCTCCCGGTTCAAAAGCTTCATATTCCGACTGCGTTTGTGTATCAAGGTCATGACGGTCGACAACGAACATTACCTTATCAACATCATCTAACTCCGAAACAAGCTGTGCTGTCTTGAAAGAAGTCAAGGTTTTTCCTGCTCCTGTTGTATGCCAGATATAACCGTTATCGTTGGAGTTCTCTACCCGATCCAATATCTTTTCTACAGCATAGAACTGGTATGGACGCAACACCATCAAGCACTTATCACCCTCATGCAATACGATGTATTTCCCGATAATCTTGCCGAGCGTACACTTTTCCAAGAAAAATACAGCAAACTTATCCAATTCATTGAACGGCAGATTCGCCGCATCCGTCCAGTTAAATGTAAACTTATATCCGCCATTGGGATTATTGGCGAAATAACGAGTGTTTACGCCATTGGAGATAACAAATAGCTGAATATAGTCGAACAGCCCATGAAAGGATGTCTTGTGATAGCGTTGTATCTGATTGTATGCCTGCTTGAGTTCTACACCCCTACGTTTCAATTCAATCTGAACCAGAGGGAGGCCATTGATAAGAATCGTTACATCATAGCGACACTTCTTTCGTCCCTCCACAGTAATCTGATTCGATACCTGAAACTCGTTCTGACACCATTGGGTACGATTAAGGAATTCTACCCATATACGCTGTCCGTTAGCAGTATCAAGAGGATATAGGTCACGAAGTTTCTTTGCCTTTTCAAAGCGAGTACCACCTTCCAGATATATCAATATCTTCTCAAACTCTTCATCCGTAAATGAGTTACGGCCAATTTCCGCCAGTTGTTTTTTGTTGTGAATTTCCAACTGCCGCTTGAAGTTGGCATAAAGATTATCTTCTTCGGTAATCTGGACATACTCGTAGTCCATTTGCCGAAGTGTGGCTATAAGTCCGGCTTCCAATGCCGCTTCGCTCTGTATTGACATATTCTTTCCCTACTATGGTGTTATTACTTATTTATTCCAGCTTGTAGTATTTTGATACCTAATGCATTTTCTATTTTGCACAAAGTTCCCAATGACAGATTCTCGCGACCTTTCAACACCTTGGAGACATATTGCTGGGTGCAGTTCATTTTCTCAGCCAACGCTCGTTGTGTCATGCCAAGTTCCTCCATTCGGTTTGACATGGTTGCAGCTATAGCCTGCGAATGGCAAACCCAATCTTCGCTTTTGCATTCCACTGTTTCCTCTTTTACTTCCAATGCGTTGTCTATCTTGTCTTCTGCCATTGTATGCATCAAAAATACCTTTGCCTTATTTGGTAGGCAAAGGTACTATAAATAATTGAGATGGCACAACTTTCAGGTTGTTGATTCATGTTTGCCACATATATAATTTTAATTAATAAAGCCAATATTTTAGAATTAACATAATTTATCTATAATTGTTTTTATATATCTTGGCACTCTTCTCTCATCTTCTGCATCCAAATGAAATCCATGGTATATATTTTCACTTTCACGCTTAAATTCTATATATTGACTACACTGCTTGTCAAAATAATACAACGTTTTTGAATCATCACCTATCGCTTTATCTAACAATCGTTTAGCTTCTTCTTTACAGCACATCAATATTGATACTTTATGACCATTATTACTTGGATGTGCTCCTTTACCATTTTCTCCGTGCTTAGGATTAAGGTTAAATATTCTTTGGGGTTTACGGTTTACCTCATACCATTTTGAAAGTGATTTTATATCGAAGCTTCTTACATCAAGTTCTATTTCATTCTGATTACGTTTTGTACGTATGATTTCTGTAGAACAAGTAAAAGCATTAAAATTAACTAATAGGAATGTACTTGCGTCTACAGAAACATATTTTCGCTCCGTCATTTCACACAAAGTATCATCCTTTATTGGTAAACAATAATACATATAGTCTTCTGTGTCCTTTTGTGCTTTTTGTATTCGCCAATTCTCTCCCCATTTACTCAGCACTATACGCATACGGGTCATAATATTGGGATAGCAATCTTCTGCAATTCTTACAGGATACAGAAATGCATATACATTATCTGCATCATAATAGCCTTTATAATTTTCATTCGCTATAAAGCAGCATATTTCGTCTATATTTTTTATAACTTTTAAAATTTCATCTTCAGTCATGATGTTTTTAGACTTAATATAATCTGGTTGCCCTACAACTTCCTCATATTTTGGCAGCAATAAAAAAAGTTCGCTGTGCTCCATATCAAAATCCAGTTAATGTCTTCAAATCAATATCTATCTGATCAAAAAATCCCTTAGGAGGGCGAGTTATGCGTCCGGTTTCTGAAATTTGTAATTGATGCGAAAAAGCTATATGCTCATGTTCTTCCCTTTCAAAATAGTATATGGATAGTAAATCAGGATTAATCCACTTTTTATTTACTGCCACCAAACTACCATTTATAATATGATCACTATGAGATTCCATCACAATCTGTACTCCACAAGCTACAGCTTTTGAAATCAGTTCCATCAATACAGCTTGTCCTTTCGGATGCAAATGCGCTTCCGGATTCTCAATGAGCACAATGGCATCTTTATTTGCACTTAATACGGCTATCAATATAGGTAATACATAAGTGATTCCAAATCCAGTATTCAAGGCTGTAATGTCTTCCGTAATAGTATTTTCCTCACGACTAAATTTATATTTCAACTTAAAATCCTCTCCCGCAGGTTCTATATTGATTTTGATATTAGGCGAAACAAGACGTAGCCAACGTTCTACTTGCACGGTAAGTCTATAGTCCGGAGTTATATCATCATCTTCGATGATCGCAAGTTCTTTTATAGGAATGTTTGTATTTTTATACTGCTCAAGAAAATGTACTGCATATTCACATTGACCCATGATTTTAGATATTTGTTTTTTGGTCACAACCAAAGATGTATCACGGTTGTAACTTTTTTGCGGACCAAAACGAAATGCACTCAAGTACTGAAAATTCTCATTAAACAATGAATATTTCGACAATACAACTTTTGATGTTTCATTACTTTTAGCTCCAGGCAGCATCGTATCCATGATATTGTCAGGATATTCAAATGAGAAAGTCAAATCATCTTGTTCAACAAACTTCATGTTAATATTCAAGGAATTTTCCGTTGAAGTCTGACAGGCTAACTCTCCGGACATTCCTGCATCACATAAATCGCCTTTTAGATTTAAGCCAGAATCCAGGTCGTTCATCATAAAGGACTGTCGTAATAATATTAATGACTGTATGACAGTCGATTTTCCCATACCGTTCATACCAGTAAGAATTGTCAGTCCATTTAGCTTCAAATTTGTATGATTATGAAGCTTCAAATTATTTATACTTAAATGAGTAATCATAAATTTATTATTTCTTTTATTAAAGAGTTTACCATAGTAAAACGCTGTTCTACATTATATTTCTGCCCTGTACCGGTTGATATGGAGAAATTAAATTTTTCATCATTAAACAAACGAATCATTCCGTCTTTAAATGCTCCTGCATTTTTCAATAACAACCTTTGTTCTTCATCACTCAACCAAGCTATGTTTACACTCAAAGTATCATATACTGATTTTGATATAGGCTTTCTTCTTTCGGAAACATTGTATCTTTTTCGAAATGTATCATCTTGAAATATCTGATAACAACATTTCATTGATTTGTCAAAAGCAATGCGTATGTCATCCCTTTGCGTACGTGTCATTTTATTCAGTTCTCCCATCTTATCATTTAGAAACATATCTAAATCACCAATATAATCCTGATAACCAATAAAGAACGCTACAAATCGGTTTACAAAATCTCTATCTTGCATTCGCTTACTCTTTACAGAATAATTGGTAGCTTTTCTAAAAGACTCCATATTTGCCAACTCTTTCAGAAATATCGCTGCAGGTCCCTGGTTCAAAGCATGGCGCATCTCTTGTGGAGTTAAAGGCTCTCCAGCAGTATTTACACGTTGGAATATTATATATTTTACATCTAATGGAGTCCCTTTACGCAGTGTATTCATGGTAATTTTAAGCGATTTGATACGTTTCACTTCAGGACGTGCCAATTGGGAGAAAGTTACCCCTTCAAAATTTTTTAGGAACTGTAGTCCTTCCAGTTTCAGAGGTTCATCCTCCTTCAATACAAAATCCCTTATTGCACAGATCCGCTGCAACCCATCTATAATAGAAAGTTTTTGACTTACGGGATCTTCGCTAAAATAGAAAGACGGCAAAGGAAGTCCCAGCAGAATAGACTCAATCAGCCTACTCTTTTTTATATTGTTCCATACATCAGCTGCACGCTGGAAATCAGGCTGCAAATCTATCTCATCATTTTCCAACTGCTCTATTAGTGACCCCAAATTAACCGTGGATATATCCACATCAATTTCATTCGGATTAAACGGTTTGGTTATTGCTTCCGAAGAATTATCACCATCAAGATTCTCTTCTTCCACTGCAATTTCCTTATTGTCGATATCTACCATAGTCATAAATTATTTAATTTTTCAGAAAGATCCAATATCAGTTCATTTAACCTTAATTATTTCATTTCTATTTAGTCAGGTTAATAATATTTTCTGGCAACAACATAACACTCCCAATGCCATCTTTCGAAGCATTCTTAAGAAACAGCATCGGAACGATGGTATAGTTCTTGGCAAACGGCAATAGATTAGCTTTGCGGAGAAGTTCTGCTGTTAGCTGTTTACCATTCTCCTGAGTTGTCCATTTACATTCACCGACCAGTAGATACTTTTTATCAAGCGATTCAGCCATTACATCGAACTCGACCTGTTCCGGCTTCTTATCCTCATTGAGCACAGAACCCCACCAGCGTTTTGCCTTGCCATAAACCACTCCATTGACAAGATTTCCTGTTACGGCATCCCGACACAGTTTTTCCCATTGCATACTCACATACTCAGAGAAATGAGCAGTTAAAGCCTGTTCTATGGGTAAGCGACGACCAAGTTCAACGAACGAACGGTTAGGAACGACAAACTGATAGTAAAATGCCATAAACGGATCGGCTATCTTATAGAGGCTCTTTTTCGCATTCTTTTCATCAATACCGAACGGAACATCTTTTTCCAAGAATCCGAGATCGATAAGTTTCTTCAACGGACGCGACAGATTGGTTGCCGGCTCATTGCATCGTGCAGCAATCTCGGAAAGCCGGTTTGCACCAGTCCCAATATAAGACATGATCGTTGAAGTCTTGACAATATCCTTGACATCATCCTGAAACAGTTTTATAGGCTCTTCATAAAGAGTTCCATTTACAGAAAGTATATTGCGCCACAGGGCATCATCAAGCGAACTTCTGTTTTCCCTCAGTTCCCAATAACGCGGCACTCCGCCCCATACGGCATACTCTTCAATGGCATTCATCGCATTAAGATGCAAAGCCTCTTGAATATACGGCAAACGTATCGGTGCAAGCCTCATTATCTCATCAGCACGCCCATATAGAGGTGCAGTAGAATCAAGGAACAACCCATACATCATATTTTGTGATGAACCGCAAAGCACAAGGTTATACTTCAACTGCTTCTCATCAACAAGTTTCTGCAATACAGACGGCAGCTCTGGCGATTGCTCTACAAGATACGGAAATTCATCCAAGCATAGAGTAAAACGTTTGTCTGTCCGATAATTGACCGCGCGAAATATAGATTCCCAATCTGGATATGTCAATTTGTCGAAATCCGGAAACACTTGTGCAAGCACTTTTGCAAGCAATATCCTCTGGTGTTGGCCTTCAGAACGATCGGCAAGGAAATAAACATCCGTGTCCGATAACACCCTTTTGATAAGCGTTGACTTACCCAACCGTCTGCGACCGTACATCACGACTAACGAGGACTTCTCTCTTGCAAGAGCATCCTTTAATCGTGCAGCTTCATCTATTCTATCAACGAATTTCATACATCTTATTTATTATGCAATGCAAACATAATGTTTTTACAACATAACACAAAATTTTGAGCCATATTTTTTATTCCCAAAGAGCAAATTGCAACTTATGTATAGGAGAACATGTGCTCTATTCCTTTTTTGAAGCTCTTTTCCTTGTTTTCAAACTCAAATCTTGCAAAGCTTTTCCTAATTTGTCTTCTTTGGCCAGCCACAGAATATCATCGTCAAGCTGTAAAGCATACAACACACGCAAGTAGATTCCGATGGCTACGGTCGGCGCACCTTTCTCTATTCGGGACACGGTTAATGGAGAGCAAGTGGCACGTTCCGCCACTTGAGCCACACTCAGATTCCTTCGTAGGCGAGCCAATTTAATCTGTTCTCCTACAATCGACATCTTCTGCACCAATTTTCGAGGCAGTTTGGTTCCCATTGTATTCTTTGTCATATTAACTCATCATATAATATGCAAAGATATTGCTTTTTATCCATTTAATAATATGTTGCAGGTGAAAAATGCAAGATTGGGAGACATGGTATTTAAGCGACTCTACACTTTTTCAAGTGAATAAATCAGATTTGTTACACTTTTCCCAACGAATCACCTCCATTGTACAACATTTTTTCAAGCGAATCACAGCGTAAATTACCAAAACCAACTTTACTTTATCTCCGTACTCATATATACGTGCATTAAAGTAAAGCTAACAGAGGGAGAAAAAGAGATGGCTTCGCCA
>Ga0183011_10058_pt1 | contig 95137 bp, 69 predicted proteins | sample NAcewD2O_March_FD_122322 | JGI IMG/M metagenome (GOLD analysis project Ga0183011, IMG submission 122322) | Mouse cecal microbial communities from Vienna, Austria - N-Acetylneuraminic amended D2O_March | ecosystem: Host-associated > Mammals > Digestive system > Large intestine > Cecum | place... | reverse complement strand
AAAAATCTTTTTCGTTCAGAAGACTAAGGAATTTTTGGGAGATAAGTTCATTCATTTCTTTTGGATATCGGATATCTGTGAATATACTTGCAAGAGAAGGTTTAGAGTTTATTTTTACATATTCAATATTTTCAGGAAATTCTTCTTTTGCTTTATATAATCTGCGAATATCTTCATCAGAATCCTTACGGTAAATTTCGTTGTGAAGGATTGCTTCAATTGGAAGTCTCTCTACCTGTGCAGGAATATTTTTAGGATAACCAATGGAGATGCTTGCTACAGGCACCACAAGGCTCGGCAGCTCAAGGAGATTTGATATTGCGTCTGCGTTATACGTGACGGTGCCTAAGTAACAAGTGCCAAGACCTTCCATTTCTGCTATTGTTACAATCTGTTGCGCCAAAATGACTGCATCAGTCAGAGCAGTTATGAATGAATGAAAATTTGAATAACCGGGAGTAGCCCCACTGATTTCACACCAACGAGAGAATCGATTGAAATCCGCACAAATTGTCAAGATTAGATCACTGTTAGTTGCAGCAGGTTGATTGAAATGTTGTTCTGAAAGTTTTGCCTTTTTATTAGGATCTCGTGTAATGATTACAGAATAAAGTTGCATGTTTCCGCAAGTTGGAGCTCTCATTGCTCGTTCAATTATATCGCGGATTAAACTCTCAGGTATAGATTTATTATCATATTCCCTGATAGACGATCTTTGGGAAAAATAGTCTGTTTTCATGTCTTTTAAAATTAAATCTTTTAAATAATCATAAACTGTTGCAAATATAGTAATTTTTTTGTTAAATTTGCAATCTACTTCTCTCTTCACTAATAGTATAGGAAGTATAATTTTAAAACAAATGGCTGAATTACAAATCTTTTCTTATGAAGAGGCTTATGATGCGTCGCTCCAATATTTCAAAGGAGATCAACTTGCTGCCCGAGTATGGGTCACTAAATACGCATTGAAAGACTCATTTGGAAATATCTATGAAAAGACTCCGGATGACATGCATAGGCGTATCGCTGCATCGCTTGCTGGCGTAGAGAGGACATATTCCAATCCTATGTCGGAAGAGGAAATTTTTCAACTTTTGAAAGATTTTCGTTATATCGTGCCGCAAGGTAGTCCTATGGCAGGAATCGGCAATGATTTTCAGGTGGGATCTCTTTCCAACTGTTTTGTAATAGGATTAGAGGGAAAGCCTGATTCCTATGGAGGCATAGTGAAGATAGATGAGGAGCAAGTGCAGTTGATGAAGCGTAGAGGTGGTGTGGGTCATGATTTATCTCATCTTCGACCGAAGGGAACACCAGTGAAAAATTCTGCACTTACATCAACGGGGCTTGTCCCTTTCATGGAGAGATATAGCAATTCTACAAGAGAGGTAGCACAAGATGGTAGACGAGGAGCATTAATGCTGACGGTATCAATAAAACATCCGGATTCTGAAGGGTTCATTGATGCAAAGATGACTCCCGGAAAAGTTACTGGAGCTAATGTTTCCGTGAAAATTGATGATGACTTTATGAACTCTGTGGTTACTGGAGAGCCTTATATTCAGAAATTCCCGATAGATTCGGAATCTCCGGAAGTCTCACAGTCGATAGATGCATCTGTTTTATGGCAAAAAATCATTCATGACGCATGGCAATGTGCAGAACCGGGTGTATTGTTTTGGGATACAATCCGTAGGGAGAGTCTTGCTGATTGTTATGCAGATTATGGTTTTGAAACTGTCTCAACAAATCCCTGTGGAGAGATTCCCTTATGCCCGTATGACAGTTGCCGTCTGTTGGCTATAAATTTATATAGCTATGTAAAGAATCCGTTTACTCCAGAAGCTGAGTTTGACTTTGACTTATTTAGAGAACATGTCGGAAAGGCTCAACGTATAATGGATGATATTATCGATCTTGAAATTGATAAGATTAATCTTATTTTAGATAAGATTTCAGAAGATCCGGAGACGGAAGAGGTCAAAAGGACTGAACTTAATTTGTGGAATAAGATTAAGACTAAAACGGCAGCAGGCCGAAGGACAGGATGTGGTACTACCGCAGAGGGAGATATGCTTGCTGCCTTGGGTCTAATTTACGGCACAAAGGAGGCGACCGAATTTTCTACTAAAGTTCATAAAGAATTGGCTCTTGCCTATTTCCGAGCATCAGTTGATCTTGCGGAACAGCGAGGTGCATTCAAATTGTATGACGCGGACAAAGAGAGAAATAATCCTTTTATACAAAGGCTAAGAGAGGCAGATCCTGGTCTGATAGAGAGAATGGAACGTGTCGGACGTCGAAATATCTCTTGTCTGACAATCGCACCTACAGGCACAACCTCATTGATGACCCAGACTACATCAGGTATCGAGCCCATATTCCTTCCAATATATAAGAGACGTAGGAAAGTAAATCCCAGTGATGAAAATGTCAGAGTGGATTTTGTTGACGAAGTTGGAGATTCTTTTGAAGAATACGTGGTATACCATCAGAAATTCCTGGAATGGATGAAAATTAATGGTATTGAGGAGAAAGAGAATCTTACGAATGAAGAATTGGAAGATTTGGTTGCTAAGTCTCCGTACTATAAGGCTACGGCAAATGATGTTGATTGGATGGAAAAAGTAAGGATGCAAGGAGAAGTCCAAAAATGGGTTGACCATTCAATAAGTGTCACTATAAATCTTCCTAAAGATGTCAGTGAGGAACTTGTGGGAAACCTTTATATGGCAGCATGGAAATCCGGATGTAAGGGTTGCACGGTATATAGGGATGGCTCGCGTAATAATGTACTTGAAGCCATGCCTAAAAAAACAGTGGAGAAAAATAATCATAATGACCATAATTCATTATCCGGATTAATTCATCTTCCTGATCATACAGTTAAGCGTCCGTATGAACTTGAAGCAGACGTTGTGCGTTTTCAAAATAATAAGGAGAAATGGATTGCATTTGTCGGACTTGTAGACGGAAAACCGTATGAGGTGTTTACAGGTCTTGCAGATGATGAAGATGGTATCTTTTGTCCTAAAAGTGTAAACCATGGTAAAATAATCAAGGCTACTGATGAGAACGGGAAAAAAAGATATGATTTCCAATTTATAAATAAACGAGGATATAAGACTACCATTGAAGGACTGAGTGAGAAATTCAATCCTGAATTTTGGAACTATGCGAAATTGATATCCGGAGTATTGAGATATGGTATGCCGATAGATCAAGTCCTTAAACTTGTAGGAGGATTGGATCTGGATTCTAACAGTATCAATACTTGGAAGAATGGAGTTGAGCGTGCTCTTAAGAAATATATGCCTAATGGTACTGTTGCAAAAGGTCATAAATGTCCTAACTGTGGCGCAGAAACGTTGGTGTATCAAGAAGGTTGTTTAATCTGTAAGACTTGTGGCACTTCACGTTGTGGCTGATTTCTTGGCATGCTTTTATAGGGTTATGATAGAATGAATAAAAAATTATAATACAAATAATGATTGGATAAAGTAACGATATGATTCTTTAAACAGTCTAAAATTTGCATACTAAATATTTTCTCACATGAAAATCTCTTTTAATATCAACTACCATACTCAATGGGGTGAGTCGCTTTTTGTATGCGGAGATATCCTTCAGCTTGGTAGTGGCGATGCATCTCAAGCTTTGGAGATGAGCCTGGCAGCACCTGATCATTGGGTGGCAGAAGTGGAATTGGATGGGAATCCCATTGATTTCAATTATTTCTTTGTTGTCAAGGCTCCGGGAAAAGCCTGGCGATTTGAATGGGGACAACCCCATCGCTACATCAGCGGAGGGGATAAGATTTCCCATGTAAAGATCTTTGATGCGTGGAAAGACATGCCGGCTGATAAGCCATATTATTCATCAGCATTCGTCAATGGCATGCTGCTCCGTCGATTCAAAGATCAACCCTTGGCATCGCTTCCCGGGACATTGCAATTTAGGATTGAGGCTCCATTAGTTGAACCGGATGAGGTACTTGCAATTTCCGGAGAAGGTGATTATTTGGGTAATTGGGATCCAAAGAAGGCTATAATATTGAATGATGCCAATTATCCTGAATGGGGAGTTAATCTTAATCTTGATGCTCTCAAGGCGCCTTTTGAGTACAAATTTATAATCGTGAAGAAAGATACACGAGAAGTTGTAGCTTGGGAGGCAATTGATAATAGGAGATGTGGATTTATTGAAGAATCTGACAATGTCCAGATTGTAGTAGATGGTTTGCGTTTTGTGAATCCACGCAATAATTGGAAAGGTGCAGGCACTGCTATTCCTGTATTTTCAATTCGTTCAACAGAAGATTTTGGTGTCGGAGATTTCTACGATATCAAGAAAATGGTTGATTGGTGTGTGAAAACTGGGCAGAAAGTGATCCAACTATTACCTATAAATGATACCACTAAGACAGGAAGTTGGATTGATTCATACCCATATAGTGCCAATTCCACATTTGCATTGCATCCGATGTATGTTAGGTTGGATGCAGTAGGAGTACTCTCAGATGAAAGTAAACGAGAGCATTTCAAGAAGATTGGTGAAGAATTAAATATTCTTAAGGAGGTAGACTACGAGGCTGTCACTAAGGCTAAAGATGAGTATTTAAGAGAGATTTTTGCTCAAAAAGGAATCTCAGACCTGAAATCAAAAGAATTCAAGGCATTCTTCAGTGTCAATGAAGAATGGTTGATTCCTTATGCAGCATGGAGAGTCTTGTGTAAAATATATGGTACTCCCGATAATCAACAGTGGGGTAAGTATAGCCGATACGATGCTGAGATAGTAGATAAATTGTGTGAAGAGCATAAGATGGAAATTGATTACCATCTGTTCGTGCAATATCATTTGGATAGGCAGCTACGTGAAGTAAGAGATTATGCTCATTTGCATGGTGTGGTTCTCAAGGGCGATATTCCGATTGGAATTGGTCGTTTTAGTGTTGATGCATGGCAACATCCTGATTTGTTTAATATGGATTGCCAGGCAGGTGCTCCACCGGATGATTTCTCGGTACTTGGTCAGAATTGGGGGTTCCCCACATATAATTGGGATGAGATGGCTAAAGACGGCTTCCAGTGGTGGAAAGATCGTTTTGGTAAAATGTCTGAGTATTTCGACGCATACCGTATTGACCATATTTTAGGCTTCTTCAGAATTTGGCAGATCCCATTGGATGCTGTTCATGGATTATTGGGCTACTTTAATCCGGCTCTTCCCTTTTCTCCGGAAGAACTACGCCATTCCTATGACTTCTGGATTAATCCGGAAATACAGGCTAATCCGCTGATTTTGGAATGGATGCTTAATGATTTCTTTGGAGATTCTGTACAGGAGGTAAAGGAATGTTATCTTGAAGATTTGGGAGAAGGTAGATACCGATTGCGTAAATTTGTGGATACTCAGAGAAAGGTTGAGGAATATTTCTCAACAGTAGAAATGAATGAGCACAATTCTAAGATTTTCAATGCTCTTTTGGGAATTTTAGATGATGTTCTGTTTATTGAAGATCCATATAATAGAGGGCATTATCATCCAAGAATTGCTGCACAATATACATACCAGTATCGGATGTTGAGCGATTATGAGAAATGGTGTTTCAACCGTTTGTATAATGATTTCTTTTATCATAGACATAATGATTTCTGGTATGGAAAGGCTATGTGGAAACTTCCTCCTTTGATTGATTCGACAGGGATGTTGACTTGTGCTGAAGACTTAGGTATGATTCCAGCATGTGTTCCGGAAGTTATGCATCAATTGGAGATTCTTTCGCTTGAGATACAGAGGATGCCAAAAGATCCGGCTTTGGAATTTGGAGACACATGGAGATATCCTTATTTCTCCGTATGTACGACTTCAACCCATGATATGGGAGGTATTCGTTCTTGGTGGGAATCCGATAGAGAGGTTACTCAGAGATTCTATAATAATGCGTTGCATGAATATGGTACAGCTCCATATTTTGCAGAACCATGGATTTGTAAAAAGATAATTGAGCTTCAACTTAAGAGCCCATCAATGTTCTGCATATTGCCACTTGCAGACTGGCTTTCAGCAGACGGCAAATTGCGCCGTGAGAATCCCCATGAGGAGCAGATAAACGAGCCGGCGGATGTCCATCATTATTGGAGATATCGTATGCATATTACAGTTGAAAAACTTCTTGCTCAAGATAATTTTAATAATTATATGTTTGATGCAATACGTTCTTCAGCAAGATAATGTTTTTTGCAAAGATATGCATTAATGTGGTCAATCAAATATTAATATCATTCAAAAAAAAATATTTAGTATTTAGACCACTTTGATATCATATTGGATGTAAATAAAGAAATATGGTCTTTTTGAGATAGATTTATCTTCAAAAAGACCATATTTTATTTATAGATATATCTAAATGAATGATCATTGTTCGATGAGAATGAAAAATTTGAAATGAGATTACAGATTGTACAGCAATTCCAAATTCTGAGAATGAGAAATTAAGCAATAGATGGACCTGTATAAAAACAATAGGATCCCATCCTCACGGAAAGAACCCTATCTCCTAATAAAAAAGGGGTAAATTAAATTTTAGGTAACTAACGAATAAAAAAATTAATTATATAAATTAAAATAGTAATAAAAATTACCTATATCTTTTAAGTCTTATGACTTTTAAGATTTGATAAGTGATAGAAATTCGGAACGTATGTTATAGTCTTCAACAAATTTTCCTGAGTAATCAAATGTAACCGTTGTTGACTCCTGTTTCTCTACACCTCTCATTTTCATACAAAGATGACCAGCTTCACATGCAACAATCACACCTTCGTTTGGTAGAGAGGTTGTAAGCAATTTGCAGATCTGTGATGTCAGTCGCTCTTGTACTTGGAGTCTTCGTGCATAGCAATCAACGATTCTTGCTAATTTTGAGAGTCCAATCATCTTGCCTTTCGGAATATATCCAACGGCAATTTTCCCAAAGAAAGGAAGAATATGATGTTCGCACATACTGTAGAACTCAATATCCTTTACGATTACGATTCTTGAGCCGTCATGTTCGAAGATTGCTTGAGTTGCAATCTTGTCAGGATTTTGGCGATAACCGGCAGTTATGTCATAAATCGCTTTTGCAGCCCGTAGTGGTGTTTTCTGAAGACCTTCCCTATCTGGATTCTCCCCTATGAGTTTCAATATTTCACGATAATGTCCGGCTATTTCGGATATTATCTTTTCATCTTGATTTGTCATTATGGTTTGATTACTACGATTTGCGATTTAACAACCCTCATTTCTGAGGAATAGTTTGGGAATGCTCTCTTCAATTCTGTAAGAGCTGCATTTGCTTCTGAATTCGTTTTGAAATTGCCAACACGTGTATACCAATTTGGAGAACTGGAGTAAGTGTATACTTGTCCTTTATATTTTGGGAATTTTGCAAGAATGGCACTACCCCTCGCTTTGGCTCTGGCTTCTAAAGTATGTTGGTTTCTTCCATCACTGAATACTTGAATTCGAAATCCCGCAAGCTTATTTACTCCGGGTTTTATTTCTGTTGTCTGTTCTTTTGGGTTAGAATGTAGTATCAGAGTTCGGATATTTTCCGGGATATCAATAATTACATTCCCTTTGGATTCAATTTGAATACGTTCAATAATATTATCCTCAGAGTGATTGTCAGCATAAATCAGACTATTACCTGCGATAATGACAGGTAATGCCAAAATATGCATTAATCTTTTTATTTTGAAAAATGATTTAAATTTCATTATCAATAATATCGTAATTATTGCATTATAAGATGTGAGGTTTTGTCGGATTTATCCGACAAAACCTTACATTCATGTATTTATTTAGTCAAATGCTGCGATTATGCCCATGAACGAGTCTGCCTGAAGAGCTGCTCCACCAATAAGACCTCCGTCAACATCAGGTTTAGCAAAGAGTTCTTTTGCATTTCCAGGCTTGCAAGATCCACCATATAATATTGATGTATTCTCTGCAAGATCTTTTCCATATTTCTCAGCAATGACGCTGCGAATATGTGCGTGCATGTCCTGTGCCTGTTCTGCTGTAGCAGTTTTGCCTGTGCCGATTGCCCATACGGGTTCGTAAGCAATTACTATTTTAGAGAAATCGTCTGCCGATAGGCTGAATAATGCTTCTACTTGACCTTTAACAACATCATTGTAGGATCCATTTTCACGTTCCTCAAGAACTTCACCTACACAGAATATCGGTGTCAGATTATTTGCTAATGCCAATTTTGTCTTGGCAAGCAACTGCTCGTTGTTTTCTCCGAAATATTGACGGCGTTCGCTATGACCTAATATAACATGGCTTGCCCCTGTCGATTTTACCATTGCGGCGCTTACTTCGCCTGTATATGCACCCTTTTCATGTTCAGAGCAGTTTTCAGCACCAAGTTTGATTGGCGCATCAATTACGCCATTCACAGAAACAAGGTGTGTGAACGGAACGCATATAACCACTTCACAGTTTGCTTTTTTCTCTTTGAGGAGATCATTAATCTGGCTGGCCAGTTCAACACCCTCTTCAAGAACGGTGTTCATTTTCCAGTTACCGGCTACTATGTTTTTTCTCATTTTTTGAAAAGTTTACAATCCGATTGCTCGGAATTGATTTGGTTCTGACTGCAAAATTAAGATTTTTTTATTGGATTACCAACTTTGAAAGTCTAAATTTATCTAAATATATCATTTTATTCTTGATTTTTATTAATTTTGCGTATGAAGTTGTCTAAACTTATTTCAAAGATGGGGAAATTTCAGAGCTTTTAGGTAATTTTGAGGTCTTTGAATGTGTGATGAGGTTCCATCATAATTGAAAAGACTGATGAATTTAACAAAAAGTATGGAACTTTAACCTTTCGGAATAAATTTAGACAACATTCTAAGTAATGTCGCATAAGCTAAGTGTGAGGTTACATTTCGCCTGTTTTGATTAGCTATATTTAAATGATTGAAATGGGTCGATTTCTTATAAATTTTCATTATCAAGATCGTTTTAAGGATTACATGTGTCTATGGAATTTAAATTAACCTCTCAATATAAGCCGACAGGAGATCAACCAACGGCTATCAAAGAATTGTCAAAAGGTATAGAGGATGGTCTGACTCATCAGACTCTATTGGGTGTGACAGGCTCGGGAAAGACATTCACAATGGCTAATGTGATTCAGCAAGTGAAGCGCCCTACCCTGATTCTTTCTCATAACAAGACCTTGGCAGCCCAGCTTTATTCTGAATTCAAATCTTTTTTCCCAGAAAATTCTGTCCAATATTTTGTCAGTTATTATGATTATTATCAGCCAGAGGCTTACATACCGTCTTCTGACAAGTATATTGAAAAAGATTTGATGATAAATGATCAGATTGAAAGGTTGCGGTTATCTACTGTCGCATCGTTACTCTCGGGACGTAGAGATATAATTGTTGTTTCAAGTGTCAGTTGCATATATGGCATGGGGAATCCAGATGATTTTTCTCAAAACGTCATTAATATAAAGGTAGGTCAAAGGATTTCCAGAAATGTATTCCTTAGAAAATTAGTTGATTCTCTTTATTACAGAACGGAATTGGAATTAACCCCCGGACAATTTAGGGTTAAGGGCGACACGGTAGACGTAATGCTCTCGTTTGAGGAGATTCAGCTAAGGGTGATTTTTTGGGGTGATGAGATTGAAAAGATTCAGACAATCGACCCTTCCACCGGAATTGCATATTCTAATGTTGATGGATTTAATTTATATCCTGCAAATATATTTGTGACAACAAAAGAGCGTATGGATTCCGCAATTGATAGGATATCTGTAGATCTGGGTGATCAATGCGACTTTTTTTATAAGGAAGGGAAGGAGATTGAAGCAGATCGTTTGAGAGAACGTGTGACTTATGATCTTGAAATGATGAAGGAATTAGGTCATTGTTCCGGAATAGAAAATTATTCACGTTATTTTGATGGAAGAGAACCGGGAATGCGTCCATTCTGTCTACTTGACTATTTCCCTAAGGATTTCCTAACTATTATAGATGAGAGTCATGTGACTATTCCCCAAATAAGAGGAATGTATGGGGGAGATTTGTCAAGAAAAATGAATCTGGTGGAGTATGGATTCAGACTTCCTGCTGCAATTGATAATCGTCCGTTGAAATTTGATGAATTTAATAGTCTTACCCCACAGACTATTTATGTCAGCGCAACTCCCGGAGATTATGAATTAATGATGACAGAGGGTGTGTTTACAGAACAAGTTATACGTCCTACAGGGCTTCTTGACCCTGAAATTGAGATACGTTCAACAATGAATCAAATTGATGATCTTATGGAGGAGATTCAGTTGAGAATAGAGAATGAGGAGCGGACGTTGGTGACAACCTTGACTAAACGAATGGCTGAAGAACTTGATGAGCATCTTCGTAAATGGGGAGTCAGAAGTGCTTATATACATAGCGATGTCGACACTTTGGAAAGGATAAGGATATTGGAAGATTTAAGAGAGGGTGCCTATGATGTATTGGTGGGAGTTAATTTGTTGAGGGAAGGTCTTGATCTTCCACAGGTTAGTCTGGTCGCGATATTAGATGCTGACAAAGAGGGATTCCTTAGAAATCATCGTTCACTTACCCAGACTGCCGGTAGGGCTGCTCGAAATATTCATGGCAAAGTCATTATGTATGCGGACAAGGTGACAGACAGTATGCGGCGTACAATTGATGAGACTGAAAGACGTAGAGCAAAACAGATTGCTTATAACGAAGAACATGGTATAGTGCCGACACAGATAGTTAAGACATCTTCAGCCCGCGATTTGATTGACCTTTATAAAAATGAATCGTCAGAGAATACTCACAAATCAACTCAATCAATCAGACAATCTAAAGCAGGGAATAAGGATATTTTGATGCGACATGAGGCTCGTCCATATATTGAAGAAGAGCATATATTACCCGTTGCATCCGATCCGGTTACAGATTATATGTCGACTGATGAATTGGAGCGTCGGGTGAATCATCTGCGGCAGGAAATGATAGCAGCCGCTAAACGCACGGATTTTATTGAAGCTGCTAAATTCAGAGATGAAATGTTGACAACACAGGCATTGTTAGATTCTAAATTAAATAGTGATGAAAGTAAATAATAATTTCAGGGAAGCGATTGAATCAGATATGACATTTCCATTACTTGATCGGAAACTGTTTCTACCTACATCTAAGGAAGAAATGGAACGGTTAGGTTGGGATTATGCCGATATAATCATTTTTTCTGGAGATGCGTATGTGGATCATCCATCTTTCGGTGCTGCTGTAATAGGGAGAGTACTACAGGCTGCCGGTTATAGGGTTGCGATTGTCCCCCAGCCTAATTGGCGTGATGATTTAAGGGATTTTAGGAAACTTGGGAAACCTCGTTTGTTTTTTGGCGTTTCGGCAGGAGCAATGGATTCTATGGTGAATCATTATACGGCTAATCGACGTTTACGACAGGATGATGCTTATACGGCAGGCGGTCGTCATGGAATGCGTCCTGATTACCCGACAATAGTATATACAAAAATTATTAAGAGTATTTATCCGGATATGCCTGTAATTGTTGGTGGTATAGAGGCCTCCTTACGTCGTGTGGCACATTATGATTATTGGCAGGATAAACTTCTTCCTTCAATTCTTTCGGATTGTGGAGCAGATATGATATCTTATGGTATGGGGGAACGGACAATTGTGGAATTAGCACGTCGTTTGGATAATGGTGATGATATTTCCCAGATTCAGGATTTGCCACAGACGGTTGTTTTCTCAGAAAATAAACCCGATGATGATGACATTATTCTGCATAGTTATGAGGAGTGTCTGAAAAACAAAAAATGGCAGTCAGAAAATTTTAGATATGTAGAGGTGGAATCTAATAAATTTCATGGGCGAACGATATGGCAATCGACTCGTGGAAAGATGATAAAGATAAATCCAATGTATCCTCCAATGCAACAGCATGAAATAGATGCTTCGTTTGATCTTCCTTATACAAGGGTGCCACATCCGAGATATAAAGGTAAACGTATTCCAGCCTATGAGATGATACGTCATTCTATCAATATGCATAGAGGGTGTTTTGGAGGATGTGCATTTTGTACGATATCCGCGCATCAAGGTAAATTTATTGCCTCACGTTCAAAGCAATCTATATTAAATGAGGTAAAAGCTGTTTGTGCCATGTCTGATTTCAAAGGATATATATCAGATTTGGGAGGACCATCTGCCAATATGTATGGAATGAGAGGATATGACACTGATATTTGTGAAAAATGTGCGCGTCCCTCTTGCCTACATCCCAAGCCTTGTCCGAATCTTAATAATGATCACTCTCCTATTCTTGACATATATCGAAGTGTGGATTCCTTGCCTGGTATTAAAAAATCATTTATCGGTAGTGGAGTTCGATATGACCTTGCAATGGCTCATAATAAAAAGAATGGCAAAATAAATCAAATAAATCGCAATTATATTGAAGAACTGATTGCCAATCACGTCTCAGGCCGACTTAAAGTTGCACCAGAGCACACGTCTGACAATGTATTGAACTGCATGAGAAAACCATCATTCTCATTGTTCAGAAATTTTAAAAAAATATTTGAGGAGGTAAATAAAAAATATGGACTGAGACAGCAGTTGATTCCCTATTTTATATCATCTCATCCAAATTGCACTGAAGTGGATATGGCGGAATTGGCGGTTATTACAAAAGATCTTGATTTCCAATTAGAACAAGTGCAGGATTTTACTCCGACTCCCATGACCGTAGCTACAGAGATATATTATTCAGGATATCATCCATATACAGGAGAAAGGATTTTTACTGCAAAGTCTAAGGATGAAAAGAATGCCCAGCGTCAATTCTTTTTTTGGTATAAGCCGGAAAATAGACAACAGTTGGTTTCTGAATTACATCGCATGAATCGTCCGGATTTGGTAAAAAGATTGTTCCCTCAAAATTTTTATGAGAGAAGAAATCAATCTGCATATTCAAATAAATCCGGCAAAAAATCTTTTCGTAAGAATAAATAATGCAGATATTTGAATAATTTTTCATATATTTGCAATTATTAATCAAATTAAAAGCATGTATTTTTTATTTGTTTCAAATGAATTGTTTATAACATTATAATTAAAGTAGTCTAAATTAGTCTTTTGGGATAAGTTTGGACAATTTTATTAATAAGCAGTTTGGCGGAATCAAGATTAATGCATGTGTACAATTTAAAATTTAGTATATGAATAAACTAACCGCAACAATGGGTGGTATGCTATTACCACTGGTATTAGGTGGTTGCCAAGACACTGGTCAATCATCTGATAAAGTTATTGGCAAACCTGAGATTCAAGTCATAGATGGCAAGGTGACTGCAGAAGTGCTTGAGGCTTTTGGTAGGATCTCGTCTCCACTTCCATCTCCTGATGGCTCTAAGATTATTTTCCTGCTTGCTTACGAGAGTATTGAAGAGAATAAGTCTAATTCCGAGATATACTCGATGGATGCAGATGGAAGCAACATGAAACGTTTGACAGAGACTTCTTCCTCTGAATCGAATATACGCTGGATTGATAATGGGAATAAGATCGCATATCTACGGAAAGATGATAAGACAGGCAAGGTCCAATTGCATATTATGAATGCTGACGGATCTGGTGTGAAATGTCTTTCTGATGTTCAGAATGGAATAGAAAGTTTTGAAATTTCGCCTGATGAGACTAAAATTATTTTTAGTTCAACAATTGCAGCCTATAATAAGGATGAAGATTTATTTAAGGGTCTTGATAAGACATCCGGTAGGGTTGTCAATGATTTAATGTATAAACATTGGGATGAATGGGTTGATAATATTCCCCATCCATTTATCGCAGATTTCTCTGAGAAAGGGATTTCTGAATCTGTGGATATCATGGCTGGCGAGCCCTATGAATGTCCGATGCGTCCATTTGGAGGAGCCGATGCCTTTGCATGGTCGCCTGATAGCAAGAGCTTAGTTTATGTGTCAAGAAAATTGAAGGGGCAAGATTATGCGTTTTCTACCAACAGCGATCTTTATCTTTACGATATAGAGGGAAAAACCACTAAGAATCTTACGGAAGGCAATATGGGGTATGATACAAATCCTCAATTTTCACCTGATGGAAAGACTTTAGCTTGGCTTTCAATGCAAACTCCTAAATATGAGAGTGACAAGAAGCGATTAATGTTGATGGATATGTCTTCAGGGACAAAGACAGACCTGACAGAAAATTGGGATTATTGGCCGGAAAACTTCCAGTGGGCAAAGAATGGAAGCAAAATATGGTTTAATGGATATTTCCAAGGAGTTTCACCTGTTTTTTCAATTGATGTAAAGACCTGTAAAATTGACACCGTCGCTATGGATGTCTGTGATTTTGCAGATGTTGTTCCAGTTGCAGATAACGCAGTAATCGCATTACGGCATTCCATGAGATATCCCAATGAGATTTGCCTTGTATCTGATTCAGGCGTTAAACAGCTGACAGAAATAAATAGCGAATTGCTCTCTCAACTTAAATTAGGAGAAGTAAAGAAGGTCATGGTTCCGACCAGCGATGGAAAGGAAATGCTCACATGGGTAGTGCTTCCTCCAGACTTTGATCCGGCAAAGAAATATCCGGCAATACTATATTGTCAGGGAGGTCCGCAATCTGCAGTAAGTCAATTCTGGAGTTATCGTTGGAATATGATGATAATGGCATCTAATGGATATATTGTAATACTTCCGAATCGTAGAGGTCTGCCTGGCTTCGGCACAGAATGGAATCGACAGATTTCAGGAGATTACGGTGGCCAGAATATGAAGGATTATCTTTCCGCAGCAGATTATATGGCTAAGGAGAGCTATGTCGATGAAAAGAAAATGGCTGCTGTAGGTGCAAGCTATGGAGGTTTCTCTGTGTACTGGCTTGCCGGTCATCATGAAGGTAGATTTGCTGCATTTATTGCGCATGCCGGTATCTTTAATCTTGAAGCTCAGTATTTGGAAACAGAGGAGATGTTTTTTGCAGATTTTGATTTGGGTGGTCCTTTCTGGGATAAAGAGAATGCCATCGCCCAGCGCACGTATGCAAATTCTCCTCATAAATATGTCAACAATTGGTCAGCTCCGATACTTGTAACTGTGGGAGAATTGGATTACCGGATTCTTGCATCGCAAGGAATGATGGCATTCAATGCTGCAAAGATGCATGGTTTAGAGGCAGAGATGCTTGTATTCCCCAATGAAAATCATTGGGTGCTGCAACCACAAAATGCAGTATTATGGCAAAGAGTATTTTTCAAATTCCTTGATAAATATCTTAAATGATAATTTATAATTATTAAGTTTAGGGAGACCTTTCAGACTCATTCTGGAAGGTCTTTTTTATACCTAACAATAGGTATTTTTTATTATTGGTATGCCAATTTGCATGATACTATATTAAAAAAAGTTAACTTTGCATATAAATTATCTAAGAATATTTTATATGAGATTATCTGATCTTAACCCCGGAGAGACGGGCGTTATTACAAAGATATTAGGACATGGCGCTTTTAGAAAGCGAGTTATGGAAATGGGCTTTGTAAAGGGTAGAGAAGTCACAATGATACTTAATGCACCTTTACAAGACCCAATTAAGTTCAGACTTATGGATTATGAAGTGTCCTTAAGAAAAAGTGAGGCACATCTTATAGAAATCATATCGTATGATGAATGGGAAAGGCACCTTGAGCATGAACTTCATATTGATGTGGAGAATGGAGAGGAGAATAATCATTCGGTCCCTCATGATAAGATAATCAACATTGCATTGGTAGGCAATCCCAATTGTGGAAAGACATCGTTGTTTAATATTGTCTCAGGAGCTCATGAGCATGTAGGTAATTATGCAGGTGTCACTGTAGGAGCAAAATCCGGAACAATGAAATATAAAGGGTATCAGTTCAATATCGTTGATCTTCCCGGCACATATTCTCTTTCTGCATATTCTCCGGAGGAGTTGTATGTGATGAGGTATCTTCGTGAGGAAACACCCGATGTTATCGTAAATGTGGTTGTGGCATCTAATCTTGAAAGGAACCTTTATTTGACATCCGAACTCATCGACATGAATAGAAGCATGGTGATTGCTCTTAATATGTATGATGAGTTGGAAAAAAATAAATCAACTCTTGAGTATAAACAATTAGGGAAAATGTTGGGAGTACCTATAGTCCCGACAAAAGCATATACCGGTTGGGGTATTGATAATTTGTTGGATACGATTATAGAAGTGTATGAATTACGTAATCCTGATACTCGTCATATTCATATTAAATTGCGAACGGAAATTGAAGATGGAGTCCGCCAGCTTGTTGATAGTTTCAAGATTGACAGTACCCTTTCCCCAAAGTTTTCGCCTCGTTATCTTGCCATTAAAATGTTGGAGAAAGATCCCGAAGTGGAGAGGATTCTAAAAGATTATCCAAATTATCATGAATGGGAAAGAATCAGGAATCGGGCAAATGAAAAAATAGAGCGGGAACTTGGGGATGATGCCAATGCGATAATTGCTGCTGAGAAATATGGATTTATTCAAGGAGCTCTTGCGGAAACACTGCAAAACGGCAAGACTGAAACTGAAAATTCAACGAAGATAATTGACACATTTGTCACAAATAAACTTTTTGGATTCCCCATATTCCTCTTGATAATGTGGCTAATGTTTTGGGCTACATTTCAAATAGGATCTTATCCTATGGAATGGATTGAGATGTTTGTAGGTTGGTTATCTGGAAAACTTGGTGAATCTATGGCAGACGGCCCACTGAAAGATTTGATTTTGGATGGCATTATAGGTGGTGTAGGAGGTGTGATAGTATTCTTACCGAATATATTGATTCTATATGCTTTTATTTCATTTATGGAAGATTCCGGTTATATGGCACGTGTAGCTTTCATAATGGATAAACTGATGCATAAAATGGGGTTACATGGAAAATCCTTCATACCGTTAGTCATGGGATTTGGATGTAATGTGCCGGCCATTATGTCAACCAGAATAATTGAAAGTCAATCAAGCCGATTAATTACAATTTTAATAAATCCTTTTGTAAGTTGTTCGGCAAGAATTCCTATTTATGTTCTTTTATCAGGGGCTTTCTTCCCGAAATATGGTGCATGGATATTTACCGGATTATACATATTAGGAGTTGTGGTTGCGGTTGTGACAGCTAAGATATTAAGAAAGTTCTGGTTCAAGAGAGATGAAACTCCATTTGTAATGGAACTTCCACCATATCGGATACCTACAGCCAAGGCTACTGTCAGAAATATGTGGTCAAAGGCTAAGCAATATTTACAGAAAATGGGAGGAATTATCCTGATTGCGTCTATATTTATTTGGGCTCTCTCCTATTTCCCTCATTTTAATCTTGAAGATATTCCTCAGCAATACATATCGGAAGCAATTTCTGAAATGCCACCAGAAACAGTTGCAAATCATGATTCTGACGAATTGAGAGAGTTAGTTGTGAATGAATATCAACAAAGCAACTCAATACTCGGACATATTGGAAAATTCGTTGAACCTGTGATGCAGCCAATGGATTTTGGATGGAAAACTTGTTGTTCCCTATTGGCAGGATGTGCGGCAAAAGAGGTCGTGGTTTCTACGCTCGGAGTGTTATACGTTGGGGATGATGATACTGAATTATTAGCTGATAGACTGACAAAAACATCAGAGATCACAGGACATGCCCCTTTCAATGCAGCCTCCGCTCTTGCATTTATGGTATTTGTTTTATTGTATTTTCCTTGTATTGCAACAGTGACGGCGATAGTCAAGGAAACGGGTTCTTGGAAATATGGAGTATTCGTAATACTTTATAATACTATGATAGCCTGGATATTGTCGTTTGTTGTATATCGAATAGCTATTTTGTTTGCATAAGACATATAAATGAAGTCAGCCAAATAAATAGGGCATCTGAAATTTCAGATGCCCTATTTATTTGGCTGACTTACCGATATAATTATATATTGTCGGTATCCTGGGTATTTTTTAGCTCATTGGTATCGCATAATGGTTGATATTCCAATAATGGCTTATCATCTCCATTGGAATAAGTCACCTTTATTGTTCCTCCAATATGACCTTCTGCATTTAATTTCAGCATCAATTCAGCAAGCTCATCCTCAAGATATTTCTGGATTGCGCGTTTAAGTGGACGTGCTCCAAAGTTCTTATCATAACCTTTTGATGCAATGAATTCCTTTGCTTCATCTGATAAATCAAGATGGAACCCAAGTTTTTCAATACGATCATAAAATTCTTTCAACTCGATATCGATGATCTTGAAGATAGCATCCTTATCCAATTGGTCAAACATTATGATATCGTCCACTCTGTTGAGGAATTCCGGAGAGAATGCCCTATTCAGAGCTTTTGAAATGACACCTTGTGCCTGATCCTTTGAAATTGTTCCGGCATTAAAGCCAACCCCACCTCCAAAATCTTTAAGCTGCCTGGATCCCACATTACTTGTCATGATTAGAATTGTATTCTTAAAGTCAATTCTTCTTCCAAGGGAATCAGTTAATCTACCCTCGTCCATGACTTGTAATAGCAGGTTGAATACATCAGGATGCGCTTTTTCTATTTCATCCAGAAGCACTACTGAATAAGGATGACGGCGGACTTTCTCTGTCAACTGTCCACCCTCCTCATACCCCACATATCCCGGAGGCGCTCCGACAAGACGAGACACTGTGAATTTCTCCATATATTCACTCATATCCATTCTGATAAGGGCATCTTTTGAATCAAAAAGATACTCGGCTATCTTCTTGGTAAGGAGAGTCTTTCCCACACCGGTAGGACCGAGAAACATGAATGTGCCTATAGGTTTGTTTGGATCTTTCAACCCAATTCTATTACGTTGGATTGCCTTGACCACTTTCTTGATAGCTTCATCTTGACCAATGACAGCCCCCTCAAGAGACATCCCCATATTTAGAAGTCGTATGCCTTCTGTCTGGGCAATACGTTGGGTGGGGACTCCGGTCATCATTGCCACCACTTCGGCAACCTTGTCTTCATCAACTGTTTGCCGATCGGAATCTATGCGGGCTTCCCATTCTTTCTTTGCTTGTTCGAGTTCAGCCTTCTTTTGAGTCTCTTTGTTTCTTAAAGATGCGGCAAGCTCAAAATTCTGGGAATGGGCAGCTGCAAGTTTCTCTTGGGTGACCTGGTCAATTTCTTTCTCAAGCCGTTCTATCTCATCCGGGACAATTATGTTAGTAATATGTACTCGAGAACCCGCTTCGTCAAGAGCATCGAGAGCCTTGTCAGGGAAGTTGCGGTCACTGACATATCTTTGGGTGAGGTCGACACAAGCTTGTAGTGCTTCATCTGTGTAATTTACGTTATGATGCGATTCGTATTTGTCTCTTACCCTCTTTAAAATCTCAAGAGTCTCGTCAGGAGTCGTAGGTTCGACAATTACCTTTTGAAACCGCCTTTCAAGAGCTCCATCTTTTTCGATGTTTTTACGATATTCATCTAATGTGGTTGCTCCAATACATTGTATTTCCCCTCTTGCAAGTGCCGGTTTAAGCATATTGGCAGCATCCATTGATCCAGGCGCACCGCCAGCTCCGACAATCGTGTGAATCTCATCAATAAAAAGAATTATATCTGGATTTTTTGACAATTCATCGAGAATTGCTTTAATTCGCTCTTCAAATTGACCACGATATTTGGTGCCTGCCACGATGCTTGCCATGTCAAGACCGATAACTCTTTTCCCAAATAATATCCGGGAGACCTTACGTTGAACTATTCTTAATGCCAAACCTTCAACAATTGCGGATTTCCCCACACCGGGCTCACCGATTAGTACCGGATTATTTTTCTTTCTTCTTGACAATATCTGAGCCAGACGTTCAATCTCGTTTTCTCTTCCAACTACGGGGTCAAGACGACCCTCTGATGCAGCTTTTGTAAGATCATATCCAAATTTATCGAGAGCCGGGGTGTCATTACCTGGTTTCCCTCCAATATTTTTTCGATTTATCTTAGACGTTGAATCCTCGGATGAACGACGATTATCTTTAAAAGGAGAAAATTCATTCTCGTCGTCGTCATCATTGTCATTCTCATCAAAATTCTTACCTGCATTTGGAGACAGAGCTTCAGATAAATTCTGGATTGTAATGTCAAAATCGAGATATTTATCTTTTAACTGTCGTAAAAATTCACTATCCATAGCTCGCTGGTCATGTATTAGAGCAAGAAGTATATGCTCTCCGGAAATGGCATGGGCATTCATTTTACGTGCTTCTGAAGTAGCAAGTTGAAGGTGCCTGATGGCTGATAATGAAATCTTAAATTGCTGTTCAAACAATGTGGTGGTTTCTGCTGGAGGTTCAATACCGGCAAGGTATTCTTCAAGTTCGCGAGTCATTTCTTCCACAGGGACTTGAAGCTGCTTTAAAATTTTAAAAGCATACCCGTCTTGGTTGCGGAGAGAACCCAGCACAAAGTGTTCACTTTGTATGGCTGCGGAATTAAAGTTTTTTGCTTCCGCATAAGCAAGCTCAAGAATTGGGCGAAATTGTTTCGAAAAATCGTTTTTCATCACAAATATATAATGAATGTATTTTCTGTTTTATTTTTAATAAGACTATATTTATATAACAAAATATAATTGATTTGTTGCAAACATCGTGCCAATTTTTATTAAAAATGGAAAAATAAGCATTTCAAGGTTAATCTTTACAAATATCTCTCAAAAGAATTTCAGTTAACCCGATTTTAAACTTGTTTGATTGAATATATTTTTGTAACTTTGCTACTTGTAATGGATGTCCACATCCATCATTTGGCTTCCTTATTTTAGAGGTCAGATTAATTAGACGAATCACGTAAAAACATGCAAGGAGACGACAAAATTATTCCGATAAATATTGAATCGGAAATGAAAAGCGCCTATATCGACTACTCAATGTCGGTAATAGTGTCGCGAGCCCTGCCCGATGTAAGAGACGGTTTTAAGCCGGTGCACCGCAGGGTGCTTTTCGGCATGAATGAATTAGGCAATTTCTTTTCAGGAGATACTAAAAAATCAGCGCGTATAGTTGGAGAGGTTATGGGTAAATATCATCCCCATGGCGATTCTTCTATTTATTTCACTATGGTGAGAATGGCGCAGGAATGGTCTCTTCGTTATCCTTTGGTCTTTGGTCAGGGTAATTTCGGGTCAATTGATGGAGATTCTCCAGCAGCTATGCGATACACTGAGGTAAAACTTGCCCGTATGGGAGAAGAGATGCTTCAGGATATCGATAAGGAGACTGTTGATTTTGTTCCGAATTTTGACAATACACTTTCTGAACCTTCGGTTCTTCCTACGAAGATACCGAATCTTCTTGTAAATGGAGCATCGGGAATTGCTGTCGGTATGGCAACGAATATGCCGCCTCACAATCTTACAGAGTCTTTAAATGCAGCTGTAGCACTTATTGATAACCCAGAATTGGATATTGATGGGCTCATGGAATATATCAAGGCTCCAGATTTCCCGACTGGAGGTGAGATTTTTGGCATCCAAGGTGTGCGAGATGCATTTGAGACTGGCAGAGGTCGTATATTGATACGCGCGAAAGCTGAAATAGAAAGTGATGGCAATCATGATCAGATAATAATTTCTGAGATACCATACGGAGTTGTAAAAAATGACTTGGTAAAAAGTATCGCAGATCTTGTAGAAGAGAAGAAAATAGATGGCATATCTGATATTACCGATACAAGCGCGAGAGGTCAGATGCATATTGCAATCGACATAAAACGCGACGCAAATGCTAAGGTAATACTGAATAAGCTATATAAGATGACGCAATTACAGACATCGTTTAGTGTAAATAATGTTGCTCTTGTAAATGGCCGTCCGAAGACGTTGAATCTCAAAGAATTGTTGCAGGCTTTTGTTGATCATCGACATGAAGTGGTTATTCGACGAACTCGTTATGAGCTTAGGAAAGCGGAAGAGAGAGCTCATATCTTAAAAGGTCTTATGATCGCTTGTGACAACATTGATGATGTGATTGCGATAATTCGCTCGTCTCGAACTACGGATGAGGCCCGCGTAAGACTTTCAGAACGTTTTGGTATTGATGATATTCAAACACGTGCTATCGTTGAGATGCGTCTTCGTCAACTTACCGGATTGGAAATGGATAAACTCCGTGGAGAATACGATGATTTGATGAAATTAATTGCCCATCTAAATGATATTCTGAATAATGATGAGGTTTGTAGGAATGTCATGAAAGACGAACTCATTGAGATCCGTGATAAATATGGTGATGAGCGAAGAACTAAAATAAATATTTTCTCCGGAGATCTCAATGCAGAAGATTTCTATCCGGATGATGAAATGATAATAACTATTTCTCATCTTGGATATATAAAACGTACTCCCCTATCTGAATTTAGAGCACAGAATCGTGGAGGTGTAGGGGCCAAAGGCAGTGATACCAGGGATTCAGATTTCATTGAGCATATTTATCCTGCATCTAACCATAATTACATGCTTTTCTTTACACAGAAAGGGAAGTGTTATTGGTTGAAGGTATACGAAATTCCTGAATGCGCTAAAAATTCAAAAGGTAGAGCAATTCAGAATTTGCTCAATATTGAGGCAGATGATTGTGTCAATGCGTTTATCAGAGTCAAGCATCTGAAGGATCCCGAATACATAAACACCCATAATTTAATTTTCTGTACGAAGAAAGGAATTATTAAGAAGACATCGCTTGAGGCTTATTCCCGCCCACGCGCAAATGGGGTGAATGCTATTATAATTAGAGAGGACGACCAGCTTATACAGGTCAGACTGACAGATGGTAATTCCGAGATAATCCTTGCGAATAGAGAGGGTCGGGCAATAAGATTCTCCGAGAGTAAGGTTAGGGAAATGGGTAGAATGTCTACCGGAGTCAGAGGTATGACCTTGGGAGACGGAGATGATGAGGTGATCGGTATGATTGCAATGACAGGATCTCCGGATGAAACGGTAATGGTCGTTTCGCAGAATGGCTATGGTAAACGTTCTCCGCTTGAAGATTATAGAGTTACCAATAGAGGTGGCAAGGGAGTGAAGACTCTGAATATTACGGAAAAGACGGGAGAACTTGTTGCTATAAAAAATGTAAATGATTCCAATGATTTGATGATAATAAATCAAAGTGGAATAACATTAAGGTTGCCCGTTGCCGGGATAAGAGTGATGGGGCGTGCAACACAAGGTGTCAAACTTATAGATTTGACCAAACGTGGAGATCAGATTGCATCAGTATGTAAAGTGGATTCAGATCCGATAGAGGAACTTCCTGCAGAATCCGAACAAAATGCTGATAATATTGTTGAAACTAATAGTAATGTCGTCTCGGAGAAGACATCTTCTAATGATGTAGAGAATAAAATATCAGATTCTCTCTTCCAATTCGATGATGATATTTCGGAATAAACAAGTCTCATTTTTAAACCTAAATAAACCGTATGAATAGATTTCTTTCACTTGCACTCTGTCTTGCAGCTATTGGATCTGTGAGTGCACAAAAGGCGAATGTTGATCAAGCAGCCAAATTGAGTGGCAAGACCGATCAACTGAATCAGGCTCGTAATCTGATAAAACAGGCTATGGAGAACCCGGAAACTCAAAATGATGCCCGCACTTACTATATTGCAGGAAAGATTGAGTTCGATGCATTTGACAATGCCACAAAAGCAAAAATGATAAATCCTGATGATGCTTCTGCAAAGGGCACTGTTATGGCTGATGAGTTGATCCAAGGGTACAAATACTTTATGAAGGCTCTCCCTCTTGACAGTGTTCCAAATGAGAAGGGTCAGGTAAAACCTAAGTTCTCCAAAGACATATTGGGTAAAATTGGTGGACATGCCAATGATTTCTTCTCAGCAGGTGCGGATTACTTTAATAATAAGAATTATTATCCGCAGGCATATGAAGCGTTTATGGTGTATGGAGATCTTCCGGAATCAGGGATGCTGGGAAAGATGGCAGCATTGATTGATCCTTCTCAGATTGCGACAGCTTATTTCAATGCCGGTCTTTCTGCATATTCAGGCAATGCTGTTGAAGAAAGTGCAAATGCATTCAAGAAGGCTCGCCTTGCCGGTTATGACCAACCGGAATGCTACATCTACGAAATAGCATGTTGGCAATCCATTGCTCAGAAGGATGAGTCAAAAATGAAAGAAGCTCAGGCTAATATCTTGAATGTTGCTGAAGCTGGTCATAAGAAATATGGTCTTGCTCAGCCAATTTTCATCAATAATATGATTAATTCAATTGTGACGGATGGAAATATAGATAAAGCTCTAGAGCAGTTGAACGCGGTTATAGCAGAAAATCCTGACAATGCAAATCTTTATGGTCTGAGAGGTTATGTCTATGATCGTGCGGAGAAGGATGCAGAGTCAGAAGCCGATTATCGTAAAGCAGCATCCCTTCCGGATGTGGATTTCGAAACTCTTAAAAATGCAAGCAAGAAGATTTTCCGTATAGGCACAATGAAATGGAATGAACTTGAAGGATCTTCTCCTGAAACTACTGCCGCACGTAAAGATATTAAGGAAAACTATTTTGAATCATCAAAAAAGATTGCACAAAGAGCAGAATCAATGCAGCCGGATGATTCAGATATCCAAAATGTGCTTGAGAGTATTAATTATGCCCTTGAGACATATTTCCCAAATTAATATGAAATATTATTACTCCAGTCGGAGTAATATTGAATAAAAAAAGGCATGTTTCAAATAAACATGCCTTTTTTACATATTTTATAACCGAAATGTAGCATAATATTTCAATAGCTTATAAATTTTGATTAACTTTGCATAAGTTTTTAGAACGATTCTTAGCCACGTAGATGTGGCTTCTCCCTAAACAGATAAAATAGAAATTATGGGACTCTTTTCATTCACACAAGAAATCGCAATGGATTTGGGAACAGCCAACTCCATAATAATTCATAATGACAAGATTGTTGTAGATGAACCGTCTGTTGTCGCAATTGAAAATAAAACGGATAAGCTTCTTGCGGTAGGTACTCCAGCTCACCTTATGGAAGGTAAAGAGCCTCCGGGTATACGTACAATACGTCCTCTCCGTGATGGCGTGATAGCAGATTTCAATGCGGCTGAGCAAATGATCAGAGGAATGGTCAAGATGGTAAGCTCAAAACGGCGTTGGTTCTCTCCTTCTCTTAGAATGGTGGTGTGTATTCCATCAGGCTCTACAGAAGTTGAGATTCGTGCGGTTAGAGATTCATCTGAGCATGCTGGTGGTAGAGATGTATATATGATCTATGAACCGATGGCAGCAGCCTTAGGCATTGGTCTTGATGTGGAGGCTCCAGAGGGAAATATGATTGTAGATATAGGTGGCGGAAGTACTGAAATCGCAGTGATTTCGTTGGGGGGTATTGTCAGCAATAAGAGTATCCGCTTGGCTGGCAATGATTTGACAACAGATATTCAGGAGCACATGGGTAGAGTTCACAATCTTAAGGTCGGTGCAACTATGGCTGAACAGATAAAGATAAACGTAGGCTCAGCGTTACCTGTGCTTGATAATCCCCCAGAACCATATATTGTAAGAGGTCCGAATAGAATGTCTGCACTTCCAATGGAGGTGCCTGTTACGTATGAAGAGATCTCTCATTGTATTGATAAATCGATATCAAGAATGGAGACTGCAATATTAGCTGCACTTGAAGAGACTCCCCCCGAATTGTATGCAGATATAGTAAAAAATGGCATTTATCTTGCTGGTGGCGGAGCGCTTCTCAAAGGTCTTGCAAAACGACTTACTGATAAAATTAGGATAGAGTTTAAAATTGCGGAAGATCCTTTACATGCTGTGGCAAAAGGCACTGGCGTAGCTTTGAAAAATATCAATCGCTTCTCGTTCCTTATAAGATGATACATAAGTATCGGCAATTAATCAATACTTTATATTTTAATCTCATTGCTGCCCCCTTATAAAGGGGGTGGCTTTTGCGTTTAGTAAATGTGAGAAATCTATTAAATTTCATTATAAGATATGGCACATGGTTCTTGTTTGCGTTCTATGTGGTATTGAGTCTTGTGCTTCTTTTCAGCCATAATTCATATCATCATTCTGTATACCTAAGTTCAGCTAATGTGGTTTCAAGTTTCGTGAATAGTACAGTCTCTGAGATCACAGGGTACTTTCATCTTAGGAGTATCAATGAAAGTTTGCAGGCAAGCAATGCAATGTTGGAAAATGAAGTTTTAAATTTACGACATCAAATTGCTGAATGTAAAACGAAACTTTCTGATACTGTAAAATATGAGGCATATCCTGATAGGTTTGATTATATTTCTGCTACTGTTGTCAACAATAGTGTTCGACATCCGAGAAATTATTTTTCAATAGATAAAGGTGCAGCTGATGGAATTAAGCGTGGAATGGGTGTGGTAGATCAGAATGGAATCGTAGGTATTGTAAACGTAACGGGAGAGCATACAGCAAGAGTGATATCACTCCTTAATGAAACTCAGCATTTTTCTGTCAGATTAAAAGGGACACAATTTATTGGTTCCCTTTCATGGAAAGGTAGGGATCCACAGATTGCGTATGTAGAAGAAATGCCAAGACATGCTCGTTTTCAAGTTGGAGACACTATTGTTACCAGTGGCTTTTCAACGACATTCCCCGGTGAAATTCCTGTTGGCATAGTAATGAATCGCGTTAAAAGCAGCGATGACAATTTCTTTGTCCTGAAGGTTTGTCTTACAACAGATTTCAGAGCTTTAAGTATAGTCAGGGTAATTAAAGACGAATATAAGTCGAGCTTGGATTCCTTGCAGAATTTTGATTTTAAACCAGACAAATGAGTTATGATGCATCAATATGAATAAGGAGATAATCAAATTTTCTATACTTTTTATAGTATTGTTGCTGGTGCAGGTGATGATATGCAATCACATTGCTATCTTTAATGTCGCCGTTCCTTTGATTTTCATATATTTTATTATTAGATTGCCAATTGATATTGGTAAGGGAGTATTATTTACGCTTGCCTTTATTATGGGTCTTTGTGTAGATGTGTTTTCAGATACACCAGGATTAAATTCCCTTGCATGTACAATGCTTGCAGCTTTCAAAGATCCTATTTATTATGCGTATATACCGAAAGATGACAAAACGAAATATCTTACACCGTCAATTTCTTCTTTGGGGGTCGCAATATATTGCAAGTATTTGGTATCCATGGTTGGAATCTACTGTGTTATGATTTTTTCAATTGAATATTTTAATTTTGCGGACTTTAAGGATATACTGCTTTTATCAGTGTCAAGTTGCTTGCTGACATTTTTAATGTTGCTGGCTATTGATAGTTTAATAATAAGAAAATCGTGAGGAAAGACTATAGATTAGCAAAGCGCAGATATGTAATCGGGGGATTTATCTGTCTCATTGTGGTGATATATATATTCCGCTTATTCAATCTTCAAGTAAGTGAAGATAAGTATAAGGAGAATGCTGATAGTAACGCTTTCTTAAGAAGAGTGATATATCCGGCAAGAGGACTTGTATATGATCGGGAGGATAGGCTTGTGGTATTTAATCAGCCGGCGTATGATGTTATGATAATACCTAAAGATGTAGGTGAATTTGACACATTGACATTATGCAATGTGTTAAATCTTACCAAAGATCAGTTGATGGAGAAATGGATGGATATGAAAAATCCTAAAAAAAATCCGGGTTATTCTTCATATACTCCACAAAAATTGATATCTCATTTGTCTCAGTCAGATTATGGAAGATTACAGGAAAAGTTATATCTATTTCCTGGGTTCTTTATTCAAACCAGGACTGTAAGACAATACAATTATTCTGCAGCAGCAAATGTTTTGGGAAATATCAGAGAGGTATCAGCATCAGATGTAGAATCTGACAGATATTATCGTTCGGGAGACTATACCGGGGATTTGGGTATTGAAAAAAGCTATGAGAAACATTTGCGTGGAGTAAAAGGCGTGGAAATATTGATGAAGGATGCGTATGGAAGAATTAAAGGTAAATATGAGGACGGTAAACATGATGTCTCCCCTATCTCCGGAAGAAACATCACGTTATCGATTGATATGGAATTGCAGGCGTATGGGGAGAAGCTAATGCAAAATAAGATAGGTGCTATAGTAGCTATTGAACCCGCCACAGGAGAAATCTTGGCGTTGGTGACATCACCTAATTATGATCCTTCGCTTCTCGTGGGGAAAGAACGCGGCAAAAACTATTCGCTTCTGGTGAAAGATCCATATAAGCCATTATACGATCGTTCTATTCAGGGTGCATATCCTCCCGGTTCTACTTTTAAACCTACACAAGGGTTGATATTCCTTCAAGAAGGGGTGGTGACGAATGCGACTCAATATCCTTGTTACCATGGATATATAAATAAATTAAGGGTGGGTTGTCATGGTCATGGCTCTCCAATAGCATTGAAACCTGCATTACAGACATCTTGTAATGCCTATTTCTGTTGGGGATTCAAAAATATGATTGATAAACGAGGTACTAAGCCCTTCGATCAATTTGAAATTTGGAAAAATTATTTGGTGGAGATGGGTTATGGATATAGATTAGGAGTTGATCTGCCATCAGAAAGCAGAGGATTTATTCCAAATTCAAAATTTTATTCAAAATCATTCAGGGGTCCTAAATGGAGCGCAAATTCAATTATCTCGGTATCTATTGGGCAGGGAGAGGTATTGGCAACTCCCCTACAGATAGCAAATCTGAGTGCTACAATAGCAAATCGAGGACACTATTTTACTCCTCATGTCGTAAAGGCAATAGCTGATACTGTAATCGATTCAAAATATAAGGAAAAACATGAACCCCATGTAAAGAAAGAATATTATGAGACTATTGCAGAAGGTATGCGTATGGCAGTCTTGGGAGGCACATGTCGTGGGGCAGCTTTACCGGATATTGAAGTATGTGGTAAAACTGGTACTGCGCAAAATCCACATGGAAAAGACCATTCCGCATTCATGGGATTTGCTCCGTATCATAATCCAAAGATTGCAATTGCAGTATATGTCGAGAATGCAGGATTCGGAGCAACCTTTGGTGTGCCAATCGGCAGCCTAATGATAGAGAAGTATCTCAAGGGGACAATTTCTGAAGCCAGAAAGGGTATTGAAGAACGAATGTTGAACTCAAATACGATTATTAGCAGTGGAGTCAAGAAACACTGAAGCAAATGTTTCCGTTTTCCGATCACTTGATTGGATAACAATATTATTATATCTGTTGTTGGTATCGGCAGGCGCAATAAGCATATATGCGGCAAGCTATGATTTTGATAATGCCAGTATGTTTGATTTTGCGGAATTCTCAGGTAAACAATTCTTATGGATTGGGTTGTCTGTGGTTATTGGGGGAGTTATCTTGCTTCTTGATGCCAGGTTATTTGAGGCTTATGCATATCCAATATATGGAATTGTTATAATCATATTGATTGCTACTATATTTTTGGCACCCGATATCAAAGGGTCAAGATCGTGGTTGGTGTTTGGTCCAGTCAGTTTACAACCTGCTGAATTTGGAAAATTTGCTACAGCTCTTGCATTAGCTCGATTGTTTAATTCATATAATTTTTCATTGAATGCCAAGATAAGTAATTATTTTAGAGCATTGATAATTATATTTCTGCCAATATGTCTTATCTTACTTCAGAAGGAGACTGGCAGTGCATTGGTATATTTTTCATTGATATTTGTATTATACCGTGAGGGCATGAGTGGATTGGTGCTTTTCTCGGTGGTATGTGCTATAGTATATTTTGTTGTGGCAGTTAAATTCTCCGCACCATTGATATTAAATATACCGGTTGGTGAATTTTCAGTATTTTTATTGATTATTCTTATTTTTACTTTGATGTTGGTGTTCTATTGTCGAGATTTTGTAATTGCCAGAAATGTAATCATAGGTTTTGTCCTTTCTGGAGTTATTGTGACAATACTCTCTATATGTGGAGTAACAGTAAATGGTACAATTTTCTTTTGTGTGATATTAGGATTGGCATTAGCATATACATCATTAGCAATGCTTCATCATAGGATACAAAAATTTTTGATTACAATATCGTTTGCACTTGTGTCAGTATTGTTTCTATTCTCTGTAAATTTTGTTTTTGGGAATGTACTTGAGGCACACCAACAGACTCGTATTAAAGTCTCGCTTGGAATAGAAGAGGATTTGAGAGGTGCGGGATACAACGTCAATCAGTCTAAGATAGCTATTGGATCAGGAGGCGTAATCGGTAAAGGTTTCTTAAATGGGACACAGACAAAATTGAAATATGTGCCGGAGCAGCACACTGATTTTATCTTCTGTACTATTGGTGAAGAGGAAGGCTTTGTCGGAGCTACTACTGTGCTTATCGTTTTCCTTGCATTTATTCTGCGACTAATAGTAATTGCAGAAAGACAACGCACTGCTTTCGGACGAGTGTATGCATATTGCATGGTATCATTCTTGATATTTCATTTATGTATTAATATCGGTATGGTAATAGGATTGTGTCCGGTTATAGGTATACCGCTACCCTTTTTCAGTTATGGAGGGTCTGCATTATGGGGATTTACAATATTATTGTTTATCTTACTTAGGATTGATGCTTCCAGAAAGGAACGAAGAGATTAAATTTATTGATTTTTTCAATAAAATAGTACGTAAATCTGTTATATATTTAAAGACATATCATAAATATTACCATTATGGCAAATAAGAGAGAATTCAAGAAATATGTTGAGGCGGTAGGAGCTTCTGCATGTGAAGCAATGATGTCTACTTATTATAATGTAGACGGTGTAAATAAAGATTCAATTGCAAAGTCGATTGAATTGACGCTTGGTGCAGTCGGAGCTGCAAAGAGTAATGCTGATGTGACCTTTGACAAGGGTGTGAAGGCATTTGCCGGATTGAAGGAATATTCTGTTGCGAAAAATAAATTCTACAAGAAATTATTTGTGAAAATCAAAGAGGATTTCTTCAATAGCATAGATGAGGCAATAAAATTATTTAATTCTGCAATTCCCGCAGAGGTGAAAGAACAGTATAAGAATGCTGTTGCAGAATAAAAATATGACAACCTATTCAAGAATAGAAATTAATTAGAAGCTTATGAATCTTTGGAAGTATGGTCTCCGTATAGTTGGATGGAAGTTAGATATATCTGCTCCACGTAGGGATAAATGTGTGATCTGCGTTGCGCCTCATACTTCTAATTGGGATTTCATTTTAGGTCTATTCGCTTATAAATCATTGGGAAGAGAGGCGAATTTCCTTATGAAGGATTTTTGGTTTTTCTTCCCTTTGAAATACTTGCTTCGGGCTTTAGGCGGTATTCCTGTTTTCCGTGGGAATAAGAAAGGTTCGCTGACAAATCAGGTCATAGAGCTTTTTCATAATAAGAAATACGTAAATCTCGCCGTTACTCCTGAAGGTACGAGAAGTGCCACTAATAGATGGCATACAGGATTCCTTTATATTGCATGTGGAGCTGATGTCCCAGTTCAATTTGGAGTCATTGACTATGCTAATAAATTAGTCTTTATACGAGATGAGTATTATCCAACAGGAGACATAGAAAAGGATTTGGAGTATGTTAAAAATTACTATGCTCCGTATGATTACTGTGCGAAGTATCCGAATAAATTTAAAATCTGAAAAGTGAATACAACCGATCTTAAAGTGGCATTAGTACCCCTTCAAATTGAATGGGGAGATAAAATTAAAAACTTGGCAGAAGTCAAGCGGTTCATGAATTTAATACATAGAGACGCTGATATTGTAATTTTTCCTGAGACATTCTCTACAGGATTCCCCTCTATGGAAGATAAGGAATTTGTGAGAGTAATGGCTGAACGAAACACCGGAGAAACAATGCAAATGATCCATCAGTTGGCTAATCATTATAATATTGCTATCGCCGGAAGTTTTATTGCAGATACAGGTGGATTATTATTTAATCGCGGGTTTATTGTAGAGCCGTCTGGGGATGAGTACTTTTATGATAAGCGTCATTTGTTTACAATGGCAAATGAGCATGTAGTATTTAATCCAGGAGATTCACATACATGCATTCGCTATAGAGGATGGAATATATCGATAGTGATATGTTACGATATTAGATTTCCAGTATGGTGCCGGAATCAAGACAACAAATATGACTTACTGATATGTGTTGCAAATTGGCCTAAAGTAAGGGTTGACGCTTGGAATAAACTTTTATTTGCGCGTGCTATTGAAAATCAGTCATACGTATGTGGTGTGAATTGTAAGGGTGTTGATAAGAACGGTTATGAATACGATGGCAGTTCAATGATCATTGATTACAAAGGTAATGATATATCTATCCGTATAGATGAAACGGGAATTGTCTACGCCACATTATGCAGGAGCAGATTAGATAGTTTTAGGAAGAAATTCCCGGTATGGGATGATTCTGATGAATTTTTTATAAAGAATATGTCAAACAAAAAATAAAGTGGGCATTCAAATATGCTCACTTTATTAATGAATTTGTTTAATTATAACTCTAAATTTATTAGAGTTATAAAGTTTCATTATTGTTGATGATTCGTCTTGCGCCTAAATAACGTCTTCCATAATAAGCGTCGTTTGTATCTATCCGTATGCCTTGAGATGTACTGGCATGAATAAATTTAAAACTGCCCTTTTCAGAGTCTACGCTGACAACAATTCCAACGTGTCCTACCCTTCCATGTCTGCTGTTGCGTCCGGTAAAGAACACCAGGTCTCCTTTCTTTAAATCTTGCTTTTCTACAACGCTACCCTGATTGTATTGGTCGCGTGAGGATGCTCCAAGATTATAACCAAACTGGCGAAAAACATAACTTGAGAAGCCGGAGCAATCAAATGCATTCGGACCTTTAGCTCCAGATCTGTATCGTTTGCCAATATGAGTATTAGCTTCTTTCAGAAGGTCATTGATTAGAGTGATCGTTTCAGTAGATTCAGATGTATTCTTTATATTGGAATCCTCTCTTTTCTCAATATCATTTTTGATGAAATCCTTGATTACACTTTTGTCTAACTTAGAAGATTTTGCATTTGCCAAAAGTTGTTTATGAATTTCAGCATGGGGTTTAGAATCCAATAATGATTGTGCTGCCGATTCAAATGAACAACAACCGGCAGTGAAGAGTATTATGGTAATAAGATTGGAAAATTTCATGTTTTGGGTTATTTATTACTGATTATTCAGTATTGTTCTACAAAATTAGTTAGTTTAAAGGAATAATGCAAATCATACAGTTAGTAAAGTGTTGAATTTAAGAAATATTATAATTTTGCACATCAATGTTTCATATGTGCATATTGAAGTGTTGTATGAATTTTATATTGGTAATGGGTATTAATCATGTGCAGATTCTTTAATTTTAGGTACTATTTTTTATAAATTGATAAAATACCCATTGTTTTTATGCGTTCTATAAAAGATACCTATTAATTTCTTTAAAGTTACGTATTAACCAATTTTGGTTATGACCGTGAAAAAATCATACAAAGGATGAATAAAATTTTAGCATTATCTCTATGTGTTGGAATATCCGGCACAGTAGTGGCAAAAGATCGGGTTACACATAATCCCGATGTCACAAATACTGAATCAATTCTTCATGCTTGGAGTTGGAATTTCCCCACAATTGCCGACAATATGCGTAAGATTGCAGAATCTGGATTTACGATGGTGCAGACATCTCCGGTTCAAAATTGCTATGAACCGGCAGGCAGTGGGAAAAAGATATTTGATGACAATGTAACAGAGGGCAACTGGTATTATTATTACCAACCGACTGATTGGAAAATTGGAAATAATATTTTAGGTACCCGTGACAAAATGAAGCAGATGATGGATTCTGCTGCAAAATACAATGTCAAAGTTATAGTGGATGTCCTGCCAAATCATACGGCTTTTGATATAGATGCAGTATCTGATGATTTCTATAAGGCAGTGGGTGGTAGAGATAAGATGTATCATTCAAATGGACTGCAACCTGTAGAGGATTACAATGATCGTTTACAGTGCACGTTGTGGGGATCTGGAGCGTTGCCTGATGTCAATACTGAGAATAAGGATTTTCAGAAATATTACATGCAGTTTGTGAATGATCTATTAAGTCTTGGTGTTAAGGGATTCCGCTATGATACAGCCAAGCACATCGGAGTGCATTCTGATCCGGTTGATTCTGCATCTGGTGTAAAGGAGAATGATTTCTGGGATGTTGCAACAGGAAGAAAATCAGTAAAGGGCGTGAGTTTGGCAGTGCCTTATGATTCGCTTTTTGTATATGGAGAGGTTCTTCAAGATCGGAATGTGCCAGAAGCTGAATATGCAGATTATTTCGGACAGACGGCGTCCGGCTATGGACATATATTAAGAGAGGCTCTTGAAAAAGGAAGTGTCAAAGATTTAGATTTGATTAATTGGCATCATACATCAGCTCCGGAATATCTGACTACATGGGTTGAGAGTCATGATACTTATGCGAATGCCCATGAGTCAGCACATCTTACAGATGATCAGATTCGTACAGGCTGGGTATTTTTGACAGCGAGACAGAATGGAGTTCCTCTTTTTTTCAGTCGTCCCGCCGGATCAACACGTCAAAACTATTGGGGAGATAACGTATTAGGTGCACGTGGAAATAATGAATTTTTCCATCCTGAAGTTGTTGCGGTGAATAAGTTCCGCACGAGAATGGCTGGACAAAAAGAAGATTTAAAGTTTTCAGATAATGGTCAGGTTCTTTTGGTAAATAGAGGCAATAAAGGAGCTGCTATCATAAATATCTCAAAATTTGCCAATTCTGTCAATTTGCCAACCGGTCTTCCAGATGGTACATATAGAGATGAGGTATATGGTAAGGAATTTAAGGTGAAGAAAGGCATTTTAAAAGGCATACTTGCTCCTGAAAGAAGCTATATTATTGTAAAATAATGAAAAATAATAAGGTCAAATCAATATAATTGGTAAATAATAATTAAAAGAGAAACATTATTCAGAAATGAAATGTTTCTCTTTTAGTTTGTATTAATGCCATAATTGATAATTGGCACGATTTTTGTTGTTAGCATTAACAGAATAGTTAAACTATAAAAATATCAGATATGAATATCAGACCATTAGCAGATAGGGTTCTAATCGAGCCTACAGCTGCAGAAGAAGTGACACTTGGCGGCATCATTATTCCGGATTCCGCTAAAGAAAAACCTTTGCGAGGAAATGTACTTGCAGTAGGAAATGGAACTAAAGATGAAGAAATGGTGCTAAAAGTAGGTGATCAGGTGCTATATGGGAAATATGCCGGAACTGAAATTGAATATGACGGTTCCAAGTATATAATCATGCGTCAAAGTGACGTTCTTGCAGTGATTGGCTGAATTAGAGATATTTAAAAATTTAAGAAAATGGCAAAAGAAATAAAATTTAATATCAAGGCTCGTGAAGAGCTTAAAAATGGAGTAGACGCTCTTGCGGATGCAGTCAAGGTGACACTTGGACCCAAGGGGCGGAATGTCATTATTGAGAAGAAATTCGGTGCACCTCACATCACTAAGGATGGTGTGTCTGTTGCACGTGAAATTGAATTGGAAGATCCATTCCAGAATATGGGTGCCCAACTTGTTAAGGAAGTCGCATCCAAGACTGGTGATCAGGCTGGTGATGGCACAACAACTGCAACTGTACTTGCTCAGGCAATTGTAAATGTCGGTCTTAAGAATGTGGCTGCCGGTGCAAATCCAATGGATTTGAAAAGAGGTATTGATAAAGCCGTATCTTGCGTTGTTGAAGGTATTAAGTCCCAGAGCCAGGAGGTGGATGATGATATCGACAAGATTGAAAATGTTGCACGCGTATCTGCTAACAATGACGAGGAAATTGGCAGGCTCATAGCAGAGGCTATGAAGAAAGTCAAGAAAGAAGGAGTGATCACTGTAGAAGAGGCAAAAGGTACTGAAACTACAGTAGATATTGTTGAGGGTATGCAGTTTGATCGTGGATATATTTCTCCCTACTTTGTCACTAATAGTGAGAAGATGGAATGTGAGATGGACTCCCCATATATCCTTCTATTTGATAAGAAGATTTCAAATCTGAAGGATCTTCTCCCAATTCTTGAGGCTGTGGCGCAAAGTGGTCGTCCTCTCTTGATTATTGCAGAAGATGTCGATAATGAGGCTCTTGCTACTCTTGTTGTAAATCGACTCCGTGGATCGTTAAAGATTTGTGCGGTAAAGGCTCCAGGATTTGGTGATCGTAGGAAAGAGATGCTTGAAGATATCGCAGTCCTTACAGGTGGTACTGTTATCAGTGAGGTTAAGGGTATGCAGCTTTCTCAGGCAAGTGTACAAGAGCTTGGAACTGCTGAAAAGATAACTATAAATAAAGATAATACCATTATTGTAAATGGTAGCGGATCTAAACAAGCTATTTCAGATCGAGTAAATCAGATTAAGGCTCAAATAGAAACCACTACATCCAACTATGACAAGGAGAAACTTCAGGAACGTCTTGCAAAACTTGCAGGAGGGGTGGCAGTCCTTTATATAGGAGCACCATCTGAAGTTGAGATGAAAGAGAAAAAAGATAGAGTGGATGATGCATTGTCGGCTACTCGGGCTGCAATTGCGGAAGGTATTGTCCCTGGTGGTGGTATTGCATATATCCGTTGCCTCCCTAAGCTTGAAGAACTTAAGGGAGATAATGATGATGAAAACACCGGTATTGCAATCATACGTCGTGCAATAGAAGAACCGTTGCGTCAAATTGTGGCTAATGCCGGAGTAGAGGGTGCAGTTATTGTCCAGAAAGTGAAAGATGGATCTGGAGATTTTGGATATAATGCACGTACAGACACATTTGAAAATTTCTTTAGTACCGGCGTTATTGATCCTGCTAAAGTCACAAGAGTGGCATTGGAAAATGCGGCAAGTATTGCTGGCATGTTCTTGACCACAGAATGTGTTATTGCAGATAAAAAAGAGGATACTCCAGTTGCTCCAATGGGAGCTCCCGGAATGGGAGGAATGGGCGGTATGATGTAATACCGTATCCGGCATCTACAAGAAAGACGTCTATTGCAATTGCAATAGACGTCTTTCTTGTAGATGCCGGATCTATTCAGTATGGATATTTCGAGTTGTTGTTTTATATGCAATGAAGTCAAAATAAGTTTAAACAACTTCAATTGCCACTTCAATATGTTAATGTTAAATTTTTAGGCCGATATTGATATTTAATGATTTTTAGTGAACTTATCTATTTATTATGATGTTTTAAAGTCATAATAAATATAATGCTAAAAATCAATAGTTATGAAAAAGTTATTACTTTCCATTATTGCAGTAGTTGCGGTTGTTTTTTCCGGTTCTGCACAAATTACTTTGAAAGATGCCTACACATCTTTGGTAAATAATCCCGGTATGATTGAGAAAGCTGTGGGCACGATTCAATTGGCTCCTGGGATTTCCATCACGGATCTTCAAAGTGTCACTTGCAATACTTCTCGTTATGCGCAGGAATTCATTTACACTTATGAGAGTTTACCGGTGGTTAATCAGATTATAGGCGCAAATAATCAGAAAGAAATGGTTTGTGCTTTTACAGAGCCCTCTGATAATGGCGTATACAACGTGTTGTTTATTGTTGGGGCAAAGCAAGGTCCTTTTGTAGCGGCATACGGACAGACTTCTGCTGATGGTATAGAGGCAATCCGTAATAGTGATGTCAGTTTGGCTGGAGATAATTTGATTATGGCGGTCTCTCCTACTATTGATATTGTTCAATTCATTTGTATGGATATAAATGATTGATTAAAATTAGGTTGTTCTAAGTTTGATATAAAGTCAGATAAAGACTCCCCCATCTTAAGAAAAGTGTAGAGTTATATTTTATAGACCACTAATTTGGTTTTAGGTAAGCCATATTGCAAATGTGTGTCATTTATTATTAATGTGCTAAATTAAAAAAAGCTATGAAAAAATTATTTATATCAATCTTTGTAATATCGATTACAAATCTTTTAGGATATGCTGATACAACTCTTTCCGAGGCCTATGATGCAATCTCTTCTTTGTCAGGTATGTCTGAGAAGAGTGTTTCAAAGGTTAGCCTTTCCTCAGATGTTGCTATCACGAATCTAAAGTCTGCAACAGTCAACTCAAGTGTGTCTGACGTTGAGAAATATAGAGATAATATAATCTATACGTTAGAGAATCTTCCTGTACGTAATATGGTTATCGGAGCTAATAATATGCGGAATATCGCAACAGTATATTCATCTCCGTCTGGAAATGGGAATTACAATGTTTTGATTGTGACCGGGAATACTCAATCTGGACAATTTTCCGTATCTTATGGTCAGACTTCTAAGAAGGGGGTTGATTCGATACGTAATACTCAATTGACTATGGATGGCTTTGAGATCGTACTTGTTCCTGAAGAGGATTCAAATCTTAATAACTATGTCACGATGAAATAAAACCGTCTCTCTAAAATAAAAAATTTTTATAAAAGTAAGGCATCCCGATTTTTATCGGGGTGTCTTATTTTGTACATAATATTGTAGGTTGACGATATAAAAAGTTTTGTACTCTTATAATTTTTTGTTAACTTTGGAATAATTATGAATGAAGACTACCCTACCCTATCTCTTGCTTGTGTTTGCTATTGGATTAGATATTGGTAAAACATTGACATCTTTAGTGGATATTGATAGGGAATCTTCAAAAAATAAGATGTATGATTATATTCCATAGATTTTGTAGAGATAAGTTCCTATTGAGGATTAAATACTACAGGTTAAATTTAATCGTTGGAATAATAAAAATATTAAACTTCAAAATTAGTACAGAATTGCATCATGATTTCCATTAATAACTTAAATGTGGAATTTTCTGCGAAACCTCTATTTTCAGATGTTTCGTTTGTAATTAATCCTTGTGATAAAATTGCACTTGTTGGCAAAAATGGAGCTGGAAAATCAACAATGCTTAAGATCCTGTATGGTTTGCAATCTCCTACATCAGGAAGTATCTCAAAACCCAATGATGTTACTGTAGGTTATTTGCCGCAGCAAATGAAGTTATCGGATGACACATCAATCATAGAGGAAACTCGCAAGGCTTTCAAGGGAAGATCTGATATGGAGGATGAGTTGAAAGTTTTAAATCAACGCCTTCTTGAATTTGCAGATTTTGAAAGTGATGAATATTACAAATTGCTGGATCGTATCCAGACGGTTTCAGATAGGTTGAATGTCGATGATATAAATAATGTTGATGCAGAAATAGAAAAGACGTTGATCGGATTAGGATTTGTCAGGAGTGACTTTAATCGTCCGACAAGTGAATTTTCCGGAGGGTGGAGGATGCGTGTGGAACTTGCAAAGATTTTGTTGCAACGACCAGATGTCTTGCTTCTGGATGAGCCTACCAATCACCTTGACATAGAATCAATCCAATGGTTGGAGCAATTTTTGCAGACAAAAGCTAAGGCTGTTGTATTGGTTAGTCATGATCGCGCTTTCCTTGACAATGTGACAAAACGGACAATAGAAATATCTTGTGGTAAAATCTATGATTATAAGGTAAGCTATTCTATGTTTGTGAAAATGCGTCAGGAGCGTATTGCCCAGCAGTTAAGAGCTTATGAGAATCAGCAAAAACAAATAGCTGATATAACTGCATTTATCGAACGTTTCCGTTATCAGGCTACTAAGGCAATTCAAGTTCAAAGTCGTATAAAGCAATTGGAAAAGATAGTCCCTATAGAAGTGGATGAGGTGGATAATTCTAGACTCAGATTAAAATTTCCACCGGCAGCGAGGTCTGGAGATTTCCCTTTGATAGTGGAGAATCTTGGTAAGATGTATGGAAATCATGTAGTCTTTCAAAATGCAGAATTCACAATAAAACGGGGGGAAAAGGTTGCATTTGTTGGGAAAAATGGTGAGGGAAAATCCACATTGGTAAAATGTATAATGGGAGAGATTCCTTTTTCTGGTCATCTTAAATTAGGTCACAATGTTAAGATTGGGTATTTTGCTCAAAATCAGGCTCAGATGCTTGATGAATCAATATCAGTATTTGACACGATAGACAATGTCGCTACGGGCGATATTCGTACTAAAATCAGAGACATATTGGGAGCATTCATGTTTGGAGGTGAAAATTCCGAGAAAAAGGTTAAGGTATTATCCGGTGGAGAGAAGACACGTCTTGCCATGATTAAGCTTTTGCTTGAGCCCGTGAATTTCCTAATTCTCGATGAGCCGACGAATCATTTAGACATGCGGACTAAAGATATACTTAAAGATGCCATTAAAGATTTTGATGGTACTGTCATAGTTGTCAGTCATGATAGGGAATTTCTTGATGGACTTGTTGATAAGGTATATGAATTTGGCGGAGGCAAGGTCAAAGAGAATATCGGAGGTATCTATGATTTCTTAAAAAGAAAGAATCTTTCAAGTTTGAATGAACTTGAGAAATCTGTAAAAACGCAGAATAATGATGAATTAAGAAAAATAGATTCATCTGAATCAACAAGTAAGAATCTTTCTTATACTGAGCAGAAAGAGAGAGAGAAGATTCTTAAACGTGCAGAGAAATCTGTTAAATTAGCAGAAGATAATGTTTGCCGTCTTGAAGAAGAACAGGCAAAGTTGGAGAGTAAGTTATCATCCGGTCAAAGTGATAGTGAGTTATTGAAGGCATACTCTGAAATTATAAAAAAACTTGAGGAGGCTATGTCTGAATGGGAAAATGCTCAAGAGAACTTTGAGTCATTATCAAAGAATGCCGGGAAGTGAAAATCTAATAATGGAAATGATATGATTAGTGAAAATAAAATAGAAAGAATCTGTAATAATGATAAGGAACCTGGTGCTCTTTTATCAAATGATCGGCATGGTATTGATAGATCAAATCTCGATACTTCGGTAGATCCAAGAGATAACTTTTTTTTATATGCTTGCGGCGGATGGATGAAAAATCATCCTCTTACATCTGAATATTCTCGTTTTGGAACATTTGATTTATTGAGGGAGAAGGCTCGTGAACAGCTGAAGGAACTTGTCACTATGTTGTCATTGGATCCGGAAAGCAAGATACAAGGAACAGATGCGCAAAAAGTATGTGATTTATATTGTATGGGTATGGATGTATCTCGTCTTAATAAAGAGGGTGCTTCTCCGGTCATGCCATTTATTCAGAAAATACAAGATTTCTCTAAAGATGAATTTATACGAGTTTTGGCATGGCTTCATAATGGCATTACCGGTTCCTTCTTTACAACGGGAGTAGGGGCTGATCCGATAGATTCAGATAAAAATATAATGCATATAGGGGAAGTCGGATTAGGGCTTGGCGATAGGGATTTCTATCTTGAAAGAAGCGAAACTAATGATAAGATTCTCTCTGCGTATGAGAAATACGTGAAACGAATGGTTGAGCTTATTGGTTATGATAAAGATTCTCAACAACGAGTATGGGATAATGTGATTTCTATTGAGACTGAGTTTGCAAGGTATAAAATGACTCGCGAAGAAAGACGTAATCCGCAATTACGTTATAATTTATATTCTATAGATAAGATAGTTGCAGATTTTGACAATATTGATTGGAATACATATTTTTCAGAAATAGGTATAGAAAATATTTGCGAGGCAAATATAATATCAGTCGGATATCTTAAGTTTTTAAATAAATACTTACCTACATTGTCATTGCAGCAGATTAAGGATTACTTGGTATTTGAATGTGTTTCCGACTCATCCGGGGTCTTGAGTGATGAATTTCATGATGCTAATTTTGAAATGTTTGGGAAGATAATGTCTGGGAAAGAGGAACCGGAACCAAGATGGAAAAGGGCAATGACAATACCTAATTCTATGCTTGGAGAAGCTGTTGGGCGTCTTTATGTGAGCAAATTCTTTCCAAAAGATAATAAGGATTATATGCTTAGACTTGTAAAGAACCTACAGGATTCTTTGGGTAAGCATATTCGGAAACTAACATGGCTGTCAGAAGACTCTAAAAATAAAGCTTTGGATAAATTGTCAACGTTCAAAATAAAAATAGGCTATCCGGATAAGTGGAAAGATTATTCCGATATTGATATTGATCCCCAAAGAAGTTATCTTGAGAATGTATATCTTGCCTCCAAATGGTATACTCAAGATAATTATAAGAAGCTATATAAACCAGTAGATAAGGAGGAATGGCACATGACGCCTCAGACTGTAAATGCATACTATAATCCCACGACTAATGAGATATGTTTTCCGGCGGGTATCTTGCAGCCTCCGTATTTCGACGTATCTGCTGATGATGCAATAAATTACGGAGGAATTGGAGTCGTAATCGGACATGAAATGACACATGGCTTTGACGATCAAGGTAGGCAATTTGATAAAAATGGAAATTTAAAGAATTGGTGGAGTGATAAAGATATTGAGCGTTTTAATGAAGTTTCAGATCGCCTTGTAAAGCAATTTGATGCAGTAGAGGTGGCTCCAGGAGTTTTTGCAAATGGTAGATTTACATTAGGGGAAAATATTGCAGATCAAGGTGGACTTTGTGTTGCACTTACTGCGTATTTAGATTATGCAAATGGTAAATTTGCACCCGATATAGATGGGTTTACTCCCCTTCAACGTTTCTATCTTGCGTATGCTAATGTTTGGGCTGGAAATATCAGGCCGGAAGAGATTATTGTTAGAACTAAAACAGATCCTCATTCATTAGGAGAGAATCGAGTAAATGTCACGTTGGGTAATATCTCTCAATTTCTGGACGCATTCAATATTCGGAAGGGTGACAAGATGTTTCGTGCAGAGAAAGATAGAGCAATTATTTGGTAATTTTAATTATTATAATTTATTCATTAATATGTACGGTCTAATCGGTAATCCTTTAGGACATTCCTTTTCTGCAAAATTCTTTAATGAAAAATTTCGCAAAGAGGGTATTGAAGAATCATATAATTTGTTTCCATTACCTGACATTTTATGTGTCAACGAAATGTTGAGGGAAAATAAAGAATTAAAGGGATTTAATGTAACCATTCCATATAAGGAACAGATAATTCCTTTACTTGATTCCATTTCGAAAGAAGCTGCAGAAATTGGTGCTGTTAATGTTGTAAGGGTGGATAATTATGAGGGAAAGCAATGGTTGTCTGGATTTAATACTGATGTTATTGGGTTCAGGGAATCCATAAGACCTTTATTGCGCCCTGAAATGAAGAAAGCTTTAGTGCTTGGTACGGGAGGTGCATCTCGTTCAGTCGTTTATGCTTTGTCAAATATGGGAATTAGGGTTACTTTGGTATCGAGAGCTAAGAATGAGAATACTATTACTTATTCAGAATTGACGAAAGATATCATTGAATCAAACCTTATAATTGTAAATACGACACCCCTTGGGATGTGGCCAGAAATAGACAGATGTCCGGATATTCCTTATCAATTTATTACAGATAGACACGTATGTTATGATTTGGTGTATAATCCGGAAGAAACCCAGTTTTTGATTAAATCAAAAGAGAAAGGAGCTGTCATCAAAAATGGTATTGAGATGCTCCATTTGCAAGCGCTGGCGGCTTGGGATATTTGGCAAGATAAAGGGTAATGTCATTGCTGATACCTCTTATAGCGACTATTGTCGGTATTTTATGTGGCGAGTACTTGAATGGTCCAATCTACGGATTCATTCCAGTAGTCGCTGCATTATGTACGTATATATTATTGTTAAGAAAGATTCATATACCGGTTATTGCTCTAAAACTTAATAGATTTCATTCAATATGGATTTTTCTACTCTTTCTTGGATTGGGATTATTTTCATCATGGTATCATTCTGTTGATAGTTATAACAATAAATTCATTCACGGCATAGAGGGAGGAACCGGAGAGGTGACAGACGTCAATTCTTATGCCTCGCAAGATCGTATAAAAGTAAAGGTATCAAATCTTGTTGATAATACTGGTAAAATCACAACTTGTAGAAACTTCAAAGTTATTTTGAATACCAATGGTTTCTCTACAAAAAAGGGTGACGTATTATTATTTAAGTGTAAGTTCTCCCCTATTGTTGATAATCAAAATTATCGTGATAGAGGATACGCTGCCAGAATGCAACGAATGGGTTATCATTATACATCAATTGTAGATCCGGATAATCTCAAGATCAAGAGATTTAATGGCTCGTTGTTTTCAAAATCTTCTTTGTGGAGAGATCGAATCGAGATAGCTCTTGAGAAAAGCTCTCTTGAACGTTCTACGGTAGATTTCTTGATAGCTTTCTTACTGGGGGATAAATCATTTATTCATTCAGATATAAAGGAGGCATTTTCAAATTCAGGAGTTGCTCACGTGCTTGCACTAAGCGGAATGCATGTAGCTATCATAATGGGTATTTTGTTAGTGTTGCTTTTCCCTCTATCCTTATTAGGTTGGTATGTTCCTCGATATTGGGTTGCTGTTGTTGGAATATGGTTATATGCTTTTTTTACAGGTCTGGCTCCATCTACAGTCAGAGCATGTATAATGGCAACATTTGTAGTGTTATCAATGACAGTACAGCGAAAAAGGAATGCCGGAAATGCACTTCTTGCAGCATGTTTGGTCATCTTACTTATGGATCCATCTGCCGTATATGATGTGGGTCTGCAATTAAGTTTTTTAAGTGTTGCATCAATATTGCTCTTTGTGTCCCAACTAAATCCAATCAATCGACACTTACATCCAAGATTACATCTAATTACTTCGTCTATCCTTGTATCCCTTGTCGCAACATTGAGTACATGGGTTCTGGTTTCATATTATTTCAAAAGAATCCCAATTCTTTTTCTACCGGCAAATCTGTTGATTTTACCATTGCTGCCCGCATATATGTCTGTGGCATTAGCTTATACTGTATTGCTTATTATCGGTTATGATGTCGATGCTTTATCTTGGATACTTAATCATGGCTATGAATTATTTATTATGATAATTGATAATTTATCTTGTCATGGAAATTATACATTAGATTTTAGGGCGACATTGCCCATGGTGTTGTTATGGATAATTGGAGTCCTTGTTTTAGGATATGCGCTTAATCGACAAAAGAAATTTATTGCCATAGTTGTATCTGTGTTGATGTTTGTAGGGTCAATAGTAATTACTCCGTTCCTAACATCTCCACAAAAGGATACAATCTTATTCCAGAAAAAATATAGAGAGATATCTATGATGCTTTATCAAGGGGAAAGTGAGACCAGATCATGTTTCCCACGAAATTCAATCAGTAGGCTCAAGAGAAGGAATTCTGAGATATTATCGATAGATTGCAGCAACATAACAGATAGCTTATCAAATTCGTTGCTTAGAGAAAAGAATATCTATCGGTATGGGAATTATATAGTGAATGGAAATCAAAGAAAGAGATACCTACTTTTAAGCTCAGGATTTGAAAAAATGAATCTTAAAGATATTCCTGGAATAGAAAATTTTGATAAAATAATTCTTCATTCATCTTTTAAAAAGAAAAAAGAACAATTGCTTATTAAAGAAGCAAAGGAACTTGGACTTAAGACACTTCATAGCTTACGTATGGACGGTCCTCTTGAGATAGAAATGTAACAGGTTCTCAGATATGAAGATATGTACAGATAGGATTATTATTACTTTCAAGATTATATGGCTGCTCTTAAATTTTTTTGAAATTTGATTAAAAAAATCACTAAAAATTAAACTATATTAATTGAGAGGTGTTTTATAGATAAACAAACAAAATTTCTCTAAATCTAAATCTTAAATTATCGAGTTATGAAAAAAACAGTTTTATTTTTGGCCGCAGTGATGTCGCTTTCATGCGCATGGAGCCAGAATCTCTCAAAAAGTGAATCAAAAAGCCTTCAGGCTTTTATCAGTCAGCCGTCAGCAAAAGGCGGTAATAACGGAGAAGCCCTTGGTTTCCAGGGAGGTAATGTCGCAAATATTCCTGGAATCACAGTAAGTAACGGTCATGTTACAGACATCAAATGGGATGGTAAGGATCTTGGCGGCAGTCTTGATTTGTCTGCTTTCCCTGCACTCCAGAAAGTAGATATCAGCAATAATAAGATTAAGAATCTTAGCGTTGCCGGTGCCCCTTCCTTGGTAGAACTCAATGCTTCTAAAAACAGGATTTCTGAAATCTCTCTTCAGGGTTGTGATCAGCTTCAGACACTACGTCTTAATCGTAACAGACTTTCGGAGATTGATCTCTCAGGCACTCCATTCCTCAAGAAGCTCAATGTATCATCCAACCAGATTGCCGATTTGAATGTCAGCAATGCAGTGAACCTTACTTATCTTAACTGCATGAGCAATCGTCTTGAAGAGCTCTCAGTAGATGGATGCCCTGCCCTTCGTACCCTCTATGCTGGTTACAATGATTTGTCAGGCATCACCCTCTCGGGATTGGTGAAACTTGAGAATCTTAATTTGCAGGGTAATAAGATTCAGAAGCTGTATGTTCAGGAACTCCCCTCTTTGGTAACACTCGCTTGCAATGATAACCACATGCAGGAACTTGTTATCAATGGATGTAAGGCTTTGAACGACGTGTTCGCACCCTACAATGATTTGACAACGTTCACAGTTACTGGTACTCCTACTCTTGGTTTTGTAAATCTTGAATGGAATGATCTTACTTATGTAGATCTTAGTAACCTTTCATTTCTTCAGAGAGTTAACCTAAGCAATAATCAACTTCAGACTCTTGATGTAAGTTTTGACCAAATGTTGACTCATCTAAATATTAGTTACAATGTAAATCTTACAGATCTTCGTACAATTGGTGATACCCAGCTTCGTCAGATCGTAGGAGAATGGTCAAATTTCAACGAACCGGAAAACTTCTGATAAATTCCGGATTGAAAATAGTATAACCGCCGAGCCGGAAAGGTGGTTTGATTAGAGAAAATGTGAAGGCACCCCCAAAAAGGGTGCCTTTTCAATTTGTATACTTATAAATTTATTATTAATTTTGTGTATTCTTTGGATATACATGAATACGTTTAAAATTTATTGCCTAATACTTAATATATGCAATATTAGATGAGATATTCAGGTGATATCTAAGGAATATTTGAATTATAATCTGAAAAATTGGTTCAAATATAAATTAAGATTGGGTTAAGCTGTAGAACTTGTATAAAATATTTGTTTTGCATCATTCAATCAGACTCTTTCTAATGAAGCTTAGATAACTTCAATATATTAAATTTTCTCAAAGATATCATTTGCAGATGAAATCTATATTAATAGCGGATGCTGGCTCTACTAAAATAGAATGGACTCTGATTAACTTCAGAGGTGAGATTCTGTGTTCATTTATTACAGTAGGGTTAAACGCACTATTAGCTAATCGTCAAGATATGGATAATATTTTCAATGATGTAAAAGAGATGTTTCTTAATACGCAAGTAATTGATAATATATATTATTACGGTGCAGGTTGTGCAACATTAGAGATCTGTAATAAAATTGAGATGTCTCTTAGATATTGTTGGAAAGATGCAGAAATCTTTGTTGGATCTGATTTGTTGGCGGCGGCACGTTCGCTTTTCGGACAAGATGAAGGGGTGGCATGTATATTAGGAACCGGGTCTAATTCTTGTCTTTATAATGGGGAAAAGATTGTAGATCATATTCCTTCCTTGGGCTATATTTTGGGTGATGAGGGAAGTGGCGCAGCTTTAGGCAAACGTTTGCTTGGAGATATCTTAAAAAAGCAGCTTCCCGGAAAAATAATAACAGATTTCATGGTGGAATATAAAGAATCCTTACCTCATGTCTTGGATACTGTTTATCGAAAGGTCTCCCCTAATAGATATTTGGCATCCTTTGTACCATTTCTTCATAAGAATTTATGGTGTCATGAGGTATATTCCCTTGTATTAGTGGAATTTATTGCATTTTTTAAGCGAAACGTTGTTATGTATGAGGTTTCGAATAATGTAGATATTAGATTTACGGGATCTGTGGCTTTTCATTTTGAAAAAATATTAAAAGAAGCAGCACTTGCTGTTGGCTGCAAAGTAACAGAAGTGACAGAAAAACCGATGCAAGGGCTTGTTGGGTATCATTCTCTAAAAATGTCAGGATATGAATAGGTTCAAAATATTTTGGTCAATCTTTGTTCTTGGAATCTGTTTGAGTCCCAATATATCGTATGCTCAGAAACGAAGTGAGTATTGGCATCAGAGAGTATCTCATTTTGAAAAACTTGGTGTTAAATCGTCTGACATAGTATTTATTGGTAATTCAATTACAGATGGATGCGAATTATCGGAGTTGTTTGATAATCCAAACATTAAGAACAGGGGCATCAATTCAGATGATATCTGTGGAATAACGGAACGTATTGGCTCTGTTTTAGAAGGTAGACCCTCTAAAATATTCCTTCTTATAGGTATTAATGATATTTCACATGATTTATCCTTATCTGAAATGACAGAAATGTATGAATCATTAGTAGCGAAGATAAAGGATAGATCTCCGGAAACTCAATTATATATATTATCTGTAATGCCTGTAAATAATGATTTTAATAGGTATAAAAGACTTATAGGGAAAGAAAAAGTCATCAGTCAATTAAATAATAATCTGAAACAAATCTCAGAGAGGTATAAGATCGATTATATTGATTTATGGGATGCTCTGATTATTCCCGGAACTAATAAATTGAATTCCAAATACACCAATGATGGCTTACATCTAATTGGGGAAGGATATGAAATATGGAGAGATTGTATTAAGCCTTTTATTTAACTTAAGTTGTTAATTTATAATTAAAATAAAAAATGAAAATATTCAATAGACTCATATTGTATTCAATGATTTCATTCTCAGCATTGACCATTGATACATTCGCACAGGATATAATAGAGATTCAACCGTTGTTTGAATATCCATCCGCTCCGGAAGAATTAGCTACGCTTGAAGAGAAATCAGATTATCTTGTAGAGCATTTTTGGGATTCAATGGATTTTAAATCAAAAAGCACGGTTGATCAAAATGCTCTGAATGATGCATTTAAGGTATTTTCTGTGCCGTTAAGGTGGGCTAATAGAGATAAGGCAATTGCTGCTACAAATAAGTTATTACAGACAATTTCTAAAAATCCAACATTGTTGCTCCAATTTACTAAGGCTGCTGAAGAAACAATATATGGACCTCGCGCGGAAGTATGGGTTGATGAAGTTTATCTGAAATTTCTTAATACTTTAGTAAGCAATAAAAAGATTCCGGCGCAAAGAAAAAAGAAATACGAGGATCAATTAAAAGTATTAAGTAATGCCCTTGTTGGGAATGTTGCGCCGGAGTTTAAATTCGAAGGATTGGATGGCAGGGAAGCAACATACTTTCCAATGACAACTGTCACCATTATAATATTTGGAGATCCGCGAGACACTGATTGGCGTATTTCTCGATTGAGAATGGAATCGAATGCAGCTTTGACGGATGCACTGGATAAAGGCAAGATAAATATATTGTATATATTACCCAATAAATTGGATAATTGGAAGAATGAGGTGTCTGGCTATTCTTCCAAATGGACAGTTGGATGTGGTGATAAATTGAATGAAATTTATGATATGCGTGCCACTCCCTCTGTATATCTCATAGGAAGTGATGGTAAAATATTACTAAAGAACACTACTTTGAACATGGCTGTAAACAAAGCATTTGAACAACTTAAATAATAGTTTGTCTTTTTTCAAGGTATGATATAAATCAAATAGATATGAGAAAGTTTAATCTATCTAAGCTTATAAAAAGAACCTATTTCAGATTCACGGGCTACTCCTATACTAATTTAGGAAGATTGTTCTTGCGTCTGTTTGTAGGTATTATGCTCATGCAATTCGGTATCCGTCAGATTTTAAATTTTGAGGATATGCGTTATTGTTTCCCTTCCGTCTTTTTCATGGGTTCGGAATTGTCGTTACTGGTTATGATAGCAATTGAACTATTTTGCTCATTGTTTATCATGATTGGGTTTCTTACAAGATTTATGATTATTCCTCCATTTATCGCAATGATTGTTGCAGAACATTATTTATTGTCTGATTATGTAGGAGATGCATCATATTTGCTTGATTGGCAGCAACAGGGATACTTGCCAATTATGTTTCTTGGTATTTATTTCTTTCTGATGCTTGTTGGACCGGGAAAGATTTCCATTGACTATTTTCTTTCTCTGCATATCATTCATAACGAAAATAAAAGCGAAGGAGAACTTGAAGAGGTATGAAAATTGCTGTTCTTATTTCCGGAGGAGTCGATAGTGCTGTTGTCGTGCACAAGCTTTATTCAGAAGGACATGACCTTCATCTATTCTATATCCGTATAGGGATGGATAAGGGAGAGGGAGATTGTTCTGCTGAAGAAGATATTGAGATGTGCTCATTAATTGCAAAAAAGTACTCATTGCCTTTTGAGATTGTGTCATTACATGAGGAATATTGGCAATATGTCATGTCTTATGTCTTACAAACGGTGAAATCTGGATTGACTCCACATCCAGATATGATGTGTAATAAAATCATAAAGTTTGGTTTTTTTGAAGAACGTTGGGGTAAGAATTTCGATAAGACAGCCACTGGACATTATGCTTCAGTGAGAGAAGTTGATGGTAAATTATATTTGGCTACTGCCAAAGATCCGATAAAAGATCAGACAGATTTTCTTGCACAGATTTCGTATGATCAATTGTCGCATATAATGTTCCCTCTTGGGAATATGGATAAATCAGAAGTGAGAGATCTTGCAAGACAGGTATCCCTTCCAAATGCTCTTAGGAAAGATTCTCAAGGAATCTGTTTCCTCGGTAAGATTGATTATTCTGATTTTATTGCACGTCATCTCGGTGAAAAAAAAGGACCTGTAATCGAAATTGAAACGGGGAAAAAAATTGGAAGTCATCGGGGCTATTGGTTCTATACAATCGGACAAAGGAAAGGATTGGGATTAAGTGGAGGTCCATGGTTTGTAGTTGGAAAGAATATTAAGGATAACGTTATATTTGTATCTAATGGATATGACACCAGGCTACAGTATGGAAGAATAATCTCTCTTGCAGAACCAAATTGGATTAGTGGCTCTCCGTTCGTCGTCTCTAATAAATCAGAGGAACAGGAAGTAAGTGTCGTCATATCATTTAAGACTCGTCATTCCCCGGAGTTTTATACCGGAATGTTAGTGATGTCTAATGATGGGAATATTAAAATCGTGTCTGATGTTGATGTTCAGGGGATTGCTCCAGGACAATTCGCAGTAATTTATTCTAAGGATAAAATTTTGTGTTATGGCTCTGCGATGATTATCCCGAATGTAAAGAAAAGACGCCATCATCATTATAAAGGAAAAAATAATTTGGAAACTTCTAATAATGACTAATTCAATTTAAATGGAAAAAAGATATAAACTTGAATTGGTGGGCATAACTTATAATCAAATACAGTCCGGAGTATATGCTTTGATATTACAGCAGGTAGGAGCTACCCGACGGATTCCAATTATAATTGGATTTCCTGAAGCTCAAGCAATTGAGTGTAAACTACAAGAAGTTTCAACTCCTCGTCCTTTGACACATGATACATTCGTGGCGGCAATGTCTGCTTTTGGAATTTCTCTTAAAGAGGTTGAAATCAGAAAACTTCCTAATGGTGTCTTTGCGGCTAATCTTATACTATCGGATGGTATAATTGAGAAAACAGTTGATTCTCGTTCATCAGACGCTATAGCGATTGCAATAAGAGTTGGAGCTCCGATATATACTACAGAGACTGTGCTTCTTGAAGCAGGTTTCGATCCAGAAGAGCAGGCAGAAATGAAGGATGAAAATGATATTCATGGACTCAAATCAATCATGTCATTATCAAGCATGACTATGGCTCAATTGTCAGAAGCTATGCTGAAAGCATCAGAGATAGAGAATTATGAAGAAGCTGCCAGAATAAAAAATGAGATAGAGAAAAGAAACAAACAAAACATGAAGCAATGAAAAACAGACGTAAGAGAATCGATCTGATTATTGATCTTATAAGAAATCAATGTATCGGTAGTCAAGAAGAATTGGCTGATTGTTTGGCAGAAAGAGGACATAATGTGACACAGGCAACTTTGTCACGCGATTTAAAAATGCTTAGAACTACAAAGGTGCCTACAGATAGAGGCACCTATATGTATGTTTTGCCGGAAAGTGATTCATTGAAAGATAAAATACTATCTTTTGGACAGGCTCCCCCACGAGCAAATTATCAAAGTGGATTCTTATCGTTGCATTTTTCTGGTAATTTAATTGTAATAAAGACCAGAATCGGTTATGCTGCCGGATTGGCTTATGACATAGATATGAGAAATATGGATGAGATTCTTGGTACGATTCCTGGAAGTGACACTATCCTTGTAGTTATGCGTGAAGATGTGGTTCGTCAGAGGGCTGCTGAGATATTTGCAGGGATTCTTGGTGTTGGGATTAACGATATTCAGTCTTGATTTAAAATATATGATTAAAGTTGGAATTATTGGAGCTGATAAACCTGATGCTGGCGAATTGCTCCGTCTTTTAATTAATCATCCGGAAGTGGAAATTGAATCATTGTATTCTCCAGCATTTGCCGGACGTCAGATAAGCACATGTCATCATGGGTTTATTGGAGAAAGGATGTTGATATTTACTGATAGAATAGATATATCAAAAGTTGATGCTGTATTTGTGGTTGATGATTCTCAATTGGGACGCACTCTGATTGAAAATGTAGAGTTAAATGATAAATTGTGTATTATAGATTTATCTCCGAATAGAATGGATAAATTCTTTAATAATAGTTTAGAATATGGTCTCTCTGAAATAAATAGGAAACCACTTGTGAGAGGTGCTCGTATGGCATCAATACCATCAACAGTTGCATCTTTAACTTTGATCTCGCTTTATCCGTTAGTGGCAAATTCAATACTATCGGATGAGTTAAATATTGTTGTTAATGCACCTGAGGAATTTATCGGTGGAATTGATGTGGAAAAGACAATAAATGAAATCGAAAAAGTTTTAAGAAATATCAATGGGCAATTTAATAGTAAAATATCAATGAGATTAAATGCGGAAGGTAACGGTCGTACTATGCGGGTTATCGTAGACATGTCTTGTCCTCTTGCTATTTCAGAAATAGATACAATCTATAATTCAATTTACGATGATCATAATTTTACGTTTACTTCTTTATCAAAAGTTGGAAAGGAGGAGGTAGAAGGCACACAGAAATGTATTATTTCAATATGTAAACCTGGAGCCGGTCTTGTAGAAATTGATACTATTGGAGATTGCTATATGAGAGGAGGTGCCGGTGATGCGGTACATGTGCTTAATTTACTGTTTGCTCTACATGAAAAAGTTGGATTATGTCTGAAACCTTCAGCTTTTAGACGATATGATGAGAGCTCTTTGCGACAAACCTCATGGTTCGCATAAGCCAATGATTGGTTTCCCAATTGGGAAAATGATTGAATCTTTAAGAGAGATAAATTTGTTAATAATTCAACGATTATGTCTGTAAATAAAGTTATATTACTTGGATATGTAGGTAGCGATCCAGAGTTGCGTTATCCTGAAAAAGATAGGGCAATTGCGTATTTATCGTTAGCTACAAATGAATTACGAGGAAATACACGTACAGAGGTGACAGAATGGCACTATCTGGTATTTGGTGGGCAGAATGCAACGCTTGTAGAGCGTTATGTAAGGAAAGGTACACAACTATATGTGGAAGGCTATCTTAGAAGTAGAGAATATGAAGATAGAATGAAAATTGTCCGCAGACGTACAGAGATAATTGTGGATAAATTTGAAATACTTGGCAGAAAAATATGAATATTATTTTGCTTTATTGCCTTAGATTTTATATCTTTGGTAGTGAAGTTTAAATAAAAAGTTTAGTAAGGATTAAATTCAATGTTTTAAAGGATATTAATTCTTAACTAAGTAGATATCAAGATAATACATATTATAAGTTTTGAAATGAGAAAGTGGCGTATTGAGGATTCGGCAGAAGCCTATAACATAACCGGTTGGGGTCTCAGATATTTCTCGATTAATGAGAAAGGTCATGTTCAGGTGACTCCTAAGGAAGGTTGCGCATCAGTGGATCTGAAGGATGTGATTGATGAGCTTAGAATAAGAGATGTCTCTCCTCCGGTATTGTTGAGATTTCCAGATATTTTGGACAATAGGATACTGAAAATATCTTCCTGTTTTAAGAAGGCAGCAGAAGAATATCAGTATAAGGGGGTAAATTATATTGTTTATCCTATCAAGGTGAATCAGATGTGTCAGGTAGTTGAAGAAATAGTGAGTCATGGCAATAAGTATAATATTGGACTTGAAGCTGGTTCAAAACCGGAACTCCATGCTGTCTTGGCTGTTAACACTCATTCCAACTCTCTTATAGTTTGTAATGGCTATAAGGATGAGGATTATGTGGAACTCGCTCTCTTGGCACAAAAGATGGGACGTCGGGTGTATCTCGTTGTCGAAAAGCTGAATGAACTCAAATTGATCGCTGATGTTGCAGCCCGATTGAATATAATACCAAATATAGGCATACGTATCAAATTGTCTTCCTCTGGGAGTGGAAAATGGGAAGAGTCAGGCGGAGATGTAAGCAAGTTCGGTCTTAATTCCTCTGAATTATTGGATGCCCTTTCATTTTTGGAAAAGAATAACTTGAAAGAATCTTTAAAGTTAATTCATTTCCATATTGGCAGTCAAATCACAAAAATTAGACGAATAAAAAATGCATTGAGAGAGGCTATGCAGTTTTATGTGCAATTGTCTAAGATGCAATTTAATATACAATTCGTTGATATTGGCGGTGGTCTTGGAGTGGATTATGATGGCACACGATCTTCATTTGGAGAAAATTCAATGAATTATTCGATACAAGAGTATGTAAATGACTCAGTATCAGCATTGGTGGATGTCTGTGTAAAGAATAATTTACCCCAACCGAATATTATTACAGAAAGTGGAAGATCCCTCACTGCACATCATTCTGTTCTTATTATAGAGGTGCTTGAGACAACTCAGTTGCCTTTGTGGAATGATAATGAAGAGATTGATGCAGATGCTCATGAATTGACAAGAGAACTTTACAACATCTGGGATAGAATAAATCCTACCACAATGTTTGAGGATTGGCATGATGCTCTTCAGATTAGAGAAGAGGCTCTTGAACTTTTCAGTTTAGGTATGCTTGATCTTAGGACACGTGCGCAGATTGAAAAATTATTCTGGTCGGTTGCTCGGGATGTGAATGATCTTACACGTTCAATGAAACATCCTCCTGAAGAGTTGAAGAAAGTTGACAAGATGCTTCCTGAAAAGTATTTTTGTAATTTCTCATTGTTCCAAAGCTTACCAGACTCATGGGCTATTGATCAGGTATTTCCGATAATGCCTATTTCTAGATTGGATGAGAAACCCACTCGTCGTTGTACAATTCAGGATATTACTTGTGATTCTGATGGAAAGATAAATCGTTTTGTTTCTCCACAAGGTATGTCATATTCTCTTCCGATTCATCCGTTGAAGTCGAATGAACATTATTATATTGGAGTATTTCTTGTAGGTGCATATCAAGAGATATTGGGAGATCTTCATAATCTTTTTGGAGATACAAGTGCTGTGCATATCACCGTGAATAAGAATGGATATGATATTGAGCAGATAATTGATGGTGAGCCGGTTGCGGATGTGCTTGATTATGTGGAGTATAATCCTAAAAAATTGGTTCGTAATCTTGAGACGTGGGTGACTCGTTCAATGAAACAAGGTATAATCACTCCAGAAGAAGGACGGCAATTTCTAAATAATTATAAGTCCGGATTGTATGGAATAACTTATCTTGAAAGAGATTGACATCATGAGATATTTTATTAAATTATCATATAACGGAGAAAAATTCCATGGATGGCAATTTCAACCGAATGATATAAGTGTTCAGCAGATAATTGAGGAGGCGTTGTCAATAGTGACACGCCTCTCAATTGAAATTGTAGGAGCAGGTAGAACAGATGCTGGAGTCCATGCTCGAGAAATGTATGCACATTTTGACTTGCCTACTCCAATTCAGAATAAGGACAAAGTTCTTCTTTCTTTAAATCGTATAGTTGGTAAGGATATCTCTATTTATGATATTATTCCAATGCATGACAATGCCCATGCTCGTTTTGATGCAATAGAAAGAACTTATAAGTATTTTGTCTCATATTCAAAATCACCATTCATGTATCCATATTGTTGGCAAACAAATTATGATCTTGATATTGATAAAATGAATGAAGCTGCTGCAGTTTTATTAGAAACAAATGATTTTACCTCATTTGCAAAATTGCATTCAGACACCAAGACAAATATTTGTGACGTCAGAGAGGCATATTGGGAGAGAATCCAAAGTAATGATACAAATTTTATATCAAATTTCATCGATGATGGTTTGGTATTCACTATATCCGCTGACAGATTCTTAAGAAATATGGTAAGAGCAATTGTCGGTACTCTTATTGAAGTTGGAAGAAATAAGATATCAATAGAAGATTTCAAGAATATAATTGAGAGTAAGAATAGATCTTCAGCAGGCACTTCTATGCCCGGTGAGGCATTATTCTTATGGAAAATAAAATATCCGTATATATAATGGTTAATTTGTTGGATATTAATTGATTGTATATAACTTATTTTATTTGGTATGATCAATTCTAAAGTCAAAGGATATACTATTGGAGCAATTGCTGCTGCAAGTTATGGGTTGAATCCTATGTTTGCATTACCTTTATATCAAGAGGGGATGACACCTGATTCAGTCTTATTCTTCAGATATATGTTGGCTATTCCTATTATGGGAATATTACTTGCCTATAGGAGAGGTCTAAAAGAATTTGAGATCAGAAAGAAAGAGTGCTTCCAATTTTTTGGAATTGGAGTTCTAATGGCATTGTCATCTCTATTTTTATTCTTGAGTTATACCTATATGGATGTTGGAATAGCATCTACCCTACTCTTCATATATCCGATAATGGTCGCAGTGATGATGGCAATAGGATTTTATGAAAAGTTATCATTGTCTACGGGGATATGTATGGTATTGGCTTTGTGTGGTATATTTCTATTACATAAGAATGAAGATGGAAATACTATAAGTTTATTTGGAACAGTCTTGGTAATGTTATCATCTCTTACGTATGCTATTTATATTGTATATGTAAATCAATCTGGGTTGAAGAATATCTCAACATTAAAAGTGACATTTTACATGTTGTGTTTTGGATTGTCTGTATTTATAGTTAAAATTTTAGTTACCAATACATTCACTATGCCCGTCTCATTTTTTGGATGGGTATGTATTTTAGGATTGTCAGTTTTCCCTACGGCAGTGTCATTTTTATGTACCACTTCTGCTATTCACTATATAGGTGCTACTCCAACAGCTATATTAGGAGCTCTTGAGCCGGTGACTGCAGTTGCTATCGGTGTATCCTTATTTGGAGAAGTGTTGACCACTAGAATCGTAATAGGTATATTATTGATATTATTTGCAGTTTCAGTTGTTGTTTATGATGGGAAATCCTCTGGTATGCTTATTAAAATTAGAAAACTTTTTCCAATTAACATAAAAAAATAATTATATATGGACTTATCTTCCGTCAAGTTATATATTGAGAATCTAAGAAAAGATCTTAATCGACATAATTATAATTATTATGTTCTTAATTCACCACAAATATCGGATATTGAATTTGATAAGTTGATGAAGGAGCTGGAATCTTTGGAACAGGAGTTTCCTGAATTTGTAGATCCATTATCTCCAACGCAACGAGTTGGATCCGATTTGACAAAGGGCTTTGAACATGTTGTGCATGTACGGCCTATGATGTCTCTTTCAAACTCTTATTCTATTGAAGAGGTAGATGATTGGTTTAATCGTGTAAAAAAATCATTGGCGAAGGAACAATTCAATATAGTTGGCGAATTAAAATTTGATGGGACATCAATTTCTATTACGTACAAATCTGGACGAATGATTAGAGCTGTCACTCGTGGAGATGGAACGCAAGGTGATGATGTCACAGCAAATGTTAAGACAATTAAAAGTATTCCATTGGAATTGCAACCTGGCGACTGGCCTGAGGAATTTGAGATAAGAGGTGAAATCCTTATGCCATGGGATATTTTTGAAAAATTAAATGCAGAAAGAGAATACAATGAAGAGCCTCTTTTTGCAAATCCTCGTAATGCAGCTTCTGGAACTCTTAAGATGCAAGATCCAAAAGAAGTTGCAAAACGTCATCTTGATGCTCGGTTCTATTATCTTTTAAGTGATAATCTTCCGTATGACTCCCATTATAAGAATATGGAAGCTGCGAGATCATGGGGGTTTAAAGTTTCATCTTGTATGAAGAAGCTTAATTCTCTTGATGGTGTAAACGAATATATTAAATATTGGGATATACATCGAAAGGAATTACCGGTTGCAACGGACGGACTGGTATTTAAAATAGATTCAATAAATCAGCAACTCAATTTAGGATTTACAGCAAAATCACCTCGTTGGGCAATTGCATATAAATTTAATCCGGAGAATGCATGCACTCCGTTAAAATATGTATCTTTTGAAACGGGTAGAATGGGTATCGTAACTCCGGTGGCAAATCTTGAACCAGTTTTACTTTCTGGTACGATAGTTAAGCGTGCTTCTCTACATAATGATGATATTATTCAAGAGCTTGATATTTATGAGGGAGACTGGTTATATGTAGAAAAAGGGGGTGAAATTATTCCTAAGATTACTGGAGTGGATAAAGAAAGACGTTTGCCTAATGCAAAAAAAATTCAGTTTGTTGATAAGTGTCCAGTATGTGGCACCCCACTCATAAAGATATACGGAGAAGCTGCTTGGTGTTGTCCTAATCATTATGGATGTAGACCTCAATTGACTGGTAAAATTGAACATTTCTGTGCTCGCAGAATGATGAATATCGATGGAATTGGTGAAGAAACAACTGAATTATTGTTTGATTGTGGACTTGTAAAGAATATAGCAGATTTATATGATCTCAAATATGACAATCTTTTGGGTCTTGATAAAATTGGAGAAAAAACTGCGAATAGAATAATTGATGGTATAGAAGCATCAAAATCAGTTCCATTTGAAAGAGTCATTTATGCTCTATCGATTCCAAATGTTGGAGAAACTACTGCTAAGCGGATTGCGAAAGCCGTTAAATCTATAGATAATATGCAGATGATGTCGGAAGAAGAGCTTACTGCAATTCCAGATGTAGGTCAGATAATTGCAAAGAGTATATATGATTTTTTAAGAGATCCAATCAATATAGATATAATAGCACGTCTGAAGCAAGCCGGAATACAAATGGAACTTTCTCAGGAAAAACTTTCATCATTAGGAGATGCTCTTGTTGGAAAAATTATAGTTATTTCTGGTACGTTTTTGCATCATTCCCGTGATGAATATAAGGAAATTATTGAACGTGAAGGCGCAAAAAATTCAAGTAGTATATCTAAAAAGACCTCGTTTGTTCTTGCAGGGGATAATATGGGTCCTTCAAAAAAAGAGAAATGTGAGAAATTAGGTATTCCGTTGATTTCAGAAGAGGAATTTCTTGAAATGATAGGCGGCAAATAGATATTTGGGTGTTATTGTGGAAACGTATTATATAAAAATAATACGTTTCCATAATGGAGCTTATTTTGTATCTATAGAAAAGGATTTGTATTGTTTATATTTGATTATAAATAGTTTATGTAGCTAATAATTTCTTTATTGTATATCTTAATAATATTATTATTCATTAATAAATATTATTATTTGTAATTTATACTACTTAATTATTCTATTCCTAATCATAAAGATGGCATTGTAATTGTTGTGTAAATTACATATAATCAGTATATTACTGGTAAAATTTATTAAATTAAGTATGATTTCCTTGGCATATTTATATAATGTTGATCCATTGTATTAGTATTTTGGATTCTAAGAGATATCAGAGATGTAAAATCTACTTAGATAATCTTAAGGTGTAGTGTATATTTTATCTTAAAACTTCTATAAACTTATGTAAAAAGATATTTCTAATATGGCATAAGTATCACATTAGTAGTGTTTTAGGCTTTATCTTCGTTAGATTAAGCGGCAATTCCTTGGACTTTTTGGACTTTGACTGTATGATTGATTGTATTTACAGATTCTAATAGGCATTTTTTGTATATTGAATCCTATTTTTTGTCAATTAAAGTTATTAAAAATATAAGGGCATTAAAAATGCCCTTATATTTAAAAGTATTTGTTTTATTTTACTGAATGAGCCGCTGATAAAATTACTTCGCTGACAGTTGGATGTCCGAAAATAATATCAGTTAATTCTGAAAGATGAATTTCTTGATTCATCATATCAGCACATTGTTGGGTTAAGTCTGCAGCTTCCACACCCATGATATGGGCACCGATAAGTAGACCATCCTCTTTACGGAATATCAGTTTACATAGACCATCAGTTTCACCAAGAGCAAGAGATTTTCCATTTGCTCTAAAAAAACTTTGACCAATCATAATGTCTATTCCGTCAGCTTTACATTTATCTTCAGTCATTCCTACCATACCGCATTCCGGAACTGTGAATACTGCCGATGGTACTAAGTCAAATAGAATATTATCGGTTTTGTGATCTATTGCATTCAATGCTCTTAACCCCTGGAATGATGCAGCATGTGCCAACATCATTCTTGCGTTCACATCGCCGATAGCATATATACCCTTTATGTTGGTTTCCATATTATCATCTACGGAAATTCCTTTTGATGAATATTCTATACCAGTGGATTCAAGATTAAGAGTATTTATACGCGGAGCCCTACCAACAGCCATCAGCAAATCTGAAGAGATAACTTTTTCAATTTTTCCTTTAACTTCATAAGTTACCTCAATTTCATTAAACTCATTCTGTTTAATTTCTTTTGCTGCTGCACCCGTGATGATTTTAATACCTTTCTTGCTGAGTGTTTGCTTTAATCGTTTAGCGATATCTGAGTCAAAAGGCGGAAGAATTTGTTTCAAAAATTCTATTACCGTTACTTTTGAACCGAGTTGGCTAAAGATTGATGCAAATTCCATTCCAATTACACCACCCCCAATCACAGTTAGTGATTCCGGAATATAATTTATATTCAGTATCTTGGAAGAATCCATTACACAATCAAGATCATGACCTGGTATTGGAAGTGATTTGGATGTGCTGCCTGTGGCGATTATGATATTATCTGCTGTATATTCTTCACCATCGGCCACTATAGTCGCAGCATTTTTGAATGAAGCCATTGAATTTATCACATTCACTTTTGCTTGCTTCAACATGCTGTCAATTCCACTACGTAATGTCTCGATAATATTATTTTTTCGTGACAAAACTTTATTATAGTCTACAGTGAAAGTGAAGTCCTCAATTCCGAAATCTTCTCCTTTTTTAAAATTCGAGATCATTTCAGCATTTCGGCATAGACATTTGGTTGGGATACATCCCTCGTTTAGACATGTACCGCCAAGTAAGGTTCCATTGAATAGGGTTACATTCTTATCGCGTTTTGCTGCGGCAAGAGCTGTCTCATATCCACCGGGTCCTGCTCCTATAATTATAATATCACTTTTCATTTCTTGTTGGCTTTTAAAGCTTTATAATTTAGGATCGGATTTTTTGCTGCGGTTGTCTCATCTAACTTGCGTACGATTGTTGTCAATGGTGCATTAATCACTTCATCGGGAGTCTCACGTGCTTCTTTGGCAACTTTGTGCATCACATCAATAAATTCATCAAGAGTATCTTTACTTTCTGTCTCTGTAGGTTCAATCATCATTGATTCATGAAATAACAGAGGGAAATAAATTGTGGGTGCATGGAATCCGTAATCAAGCAACCTTTTAGCAACATTTAATGTTGTCACTCCTGTTGATTTATCCTTGAGTCCATCAAATACAAATTCATGTTTGCATACTCCTTCAATTGGAAGCAAATAGTCGTCTTTAAGACTTTCCTTGATATAATTTGCATTTAGTGTCGCAAGTGGTCCTACATTTTTTATATTTTCTTTGCCAAGAGTGAGAATATAAGCATACGCCTTCATCATTACTCCGAAATTCCCAAGAAATGTTGATATATTGCCAAGGCTATCTTCTCCAAAATCAACATAAAATTTTCCATCAACATTTTTCTTTACTCTCGGATTTGGAAGGTATTTGACAAGATGAGATGCAACTCCGACAGGACCAGATCCTGGACCACCGCCCCCATGAGGAGTAGAGAAAGTTTTATGGAGATTAATATGCATAATATCAAATCCCATATCTCCTGGACGAACTTTTCCCAATAACGGATTAAGATTTGCTCCATCGTAATACAGCAGACCTCCAGCTTCATGAACAAGTTTCGCAATATCAAGGATTTCAGTTTCAAACATTCCAAGGGTATTGGGGTTTGTCATCATAATGCCGGCAATTGTATCATCAAGCAAGGGTTTAAGATCTTCTACATCAATTGACCCATTAGGCTTTGATTTTACTTCAATCACTTCCAACCCAGCAACCATTGCAGATGCCGGATTTGTACCATGTGCAGAGTTCGGAACAATTACTTTTGTTCGCTTATGATCTCCTCTTGAAATATGGTATTGCCTCATTACCATCAATCCTGTAAGTTCTCCATGGGCTCCAGCATAAGGATTGAGGGTGAATTCTGCAAGACCTGCTATGTTGGATAGCATTTTTTGTAGATTCCAATATAATTCAAGGGATCCTTGTGCAGTCTCTGCATCTTGAAGAGGATGAATATTATTGAATGCCGGTAAGGCTGCTATTTCTTCATTGATTTTTGGATTATATTTCATGGTACAACTACCAAGAGGATAAAATCCAGTATCGACTCCAAAATTTTTAGATGATAGATTTGTGAAATGGCGAACCACTTCAAGCTCGCTTACTTCTGGAAGATCTGCCGGAGTTTCTCTCAATAGTGTATCGGGTATTGCCGACAAACCATTCGTTCCATATCCATTCTTAGGAAGAGAATAACCCTTTCGTCCGGGTTTTGAGAGTTCAAATATAAGTTTATCGTATGTTTTCATTTTCCGTTATCCTTCAACAATTAAGTTTACGAGTCTGTCTATTTCTTCTTTAGTCCTTTTCTCTGTCACTGCGAACTCAACCATGCCATTCCCAAGAAGGATGCCTCCCATGATACCATTTTCAAGTAATTTGGAATTTATCTTTTCCATGTCAAGTTCGGTTTTAACCACAAATTCCTTTAAGAACGGCTTATCAAATGCTGGTGAGAATTTACCGGATTCAATTAATCTGTGGTAAAGATAATGTGCCCCATCACAAGAAAGGACGTTAACTTCCTTCAATCCTTCTTTTCCAAGAAGAGACATGTAAATGGTAGCATACAAAGCCATAAGACTTTGATTTGAACAAATGTTGCTTGTAGCTTTTTCTCTACGTATATGTTGTTCACGGGCCTGTAAGGTGAGTACGTATGCACGTTTTCCATCGGCATCAGTTGTTGCCCCTACCACACGTCCGGGCATTTTACGAAGCATAGATTTGCTACATGATATATAACCAAGATATGGCCCGCCAAAAGCCAATGGCATTCCAAGCGATTGCCCATCGCCACATGCGATATCAGCTCCCCATTCAGAAGGAGTGCGAAGCACTGCTAATGTGGATGGATCTGCGAATATAGCAAGGGCTCCCTTTGAGGAATGAATGGTATCAGCCAAGCCTGTAAAATCTTCTATTATACCGTATTTATTAGGTGTCGGGACGATCACTCCAGCGACATCACCCTTGGAAAGTTCTGTTGAAATCTCTTCAAGATCTGTGATGCCTTCTTTTTCTGGAATAAGAGTTAAATTTACGCCATGAAACTTTGCATAAGTTTCTACAACGCGAATAACTCTATCTGATACTGTTGAAGATATTAGGATCCTATTTTTCTTCTTGGCAGACGCTACCATCATAAACATTGCCTCTGCTGCAGCAGTAGCTCCGTCATACATAGATGCATTTGTAGCTTCCATGCCGGTTAATTCGCTTATCATACTCTGATATTCAAATATATATTGAAGAGTACCTTGTGAAATCTCAGGTTGATAAGGGGTATATGCTGTGTAAAATTCACTGCGAGAAAGAAGATGGGCTACGGTGGATGGTGCATAGTGATCATACGCTCCTCCTCCTGCAAAAATAGTAAGAGTTTTATTTTTTGAACCCAAATCGTTGATATGGCGACGTAATTCTATCTCAGACATTGCAGAAGGTATATCATATTCTTCCCGATATATTACTTCTTCCGGAACGTCTCCATAGAGTTCGTCGATTGATGCAACACCAATTTTATTGAGCATTTCACGAATTTCGCTCTCGGTGTGCGGCATAAATTTATCTGACATGATTAGATTTAATTTGACTAAATGAAGCTTAGACTTCATTAAATTATTCAACTGATAGAGTTCGACATCCGTCGACATATCCATATATGTCAAGAGTTAAGAGTAAGGTGGGGCTAAACTACCTAAACACCCAACTCTTAACCCTTGAAAATTCTATATGCTCAAATTATTCTTCGCATATTTTTGCGTATGCAGCTGCATCAAGGAGAGAATCAATTTCAGAGGCATCCGATACCTTCACTTTCATAATCCAATTGGAGTATGGATCTTGATTTACAAGTTCGGGTTCATCCTCAAGAGCTTCATTGATCTCAATGACTTCTCCTGATACAGGAGAGATAAGATCACTGGCAGCCTTGACACTCTCAACTGCTCCAAAATCTTCACCTTGTGATACTTCGTCCCCAACTTCCGGCATATCAACATACACGATGTTGCCTAAAGCATGTTGTGCATAGTCTGAAATGCCGATAGTGGCGATATCGCCTTCAAGTTTAACCCATTCATGAGAATCTGCATAGCGCAAATCTTCTAAAATCTTACTCATATCTTATATAAATTTATTTCGTTGAAAAATATTATTTTTTATAGTTTTTATCGTAGAACCGTTTTTTTATAACCTTGGCAGGGAATGTTTTCTTTCTGATTCGAACTTCCACGTTTGTCCCAAGTTTATCGTATGGTTTTTCAATCATGGCCATAGCGACACTTTTGCCTGTAGATATGCTGCGATAGCCAGTAGTGATCTCCCCTATTTGCTTACCGTCAATTTCTACGGGATATCCATGGCGAGGTATGGCATTACCTTCAAGTTCAATCCCCACAATACGGCGTTTTACTCCATCAGCCTTTTGTGTTGCAAGTGCTTCCTTACCGATAAATTCAGGCTTATCAAGTTTTACGAACATACTTAGACTTGCTTCAATAGGCGTGATATCTTCAGAGAGTTCATCACCATAAAGAGGTAGTCCTACTTCAAACCGCAATGTATCTCGACAACCTAAGCCGCAAGGCTGAACACTTGCATCCATTAATTTGTCCCATGTCTTACGTGTGAAATCATGACTTCCGTATACTTCAAAGCCATCTTCTCCGGTATAACCGGTACGACTCACAATTATATCTTCTCCGTCAATGTGTATTGTCTTGAAGTTATAGAAAGGAATGTCTTTAACTGGAATATTCAATACTTGCTCAACGGTTTCTTCCGCTTTAGGTCCTTGAATAGCAACTTCTCCGTAATATGGGCTTTGATCAATTATCTCGACATCAAACCCTTCTGAATTCTTTAATATCCAGTCAACATCTTTTGCAATGTTTGATGCGTTGATTACAAGGAAATATTCATCATCAGACACTTTATATACTAAAAGATCATCGACTGTGCCACCTTTTTCATTGCACATCATACCATAAAATATCTGACCATCAGGCGCGCCGGTGACATCATTGACGAAAATATGGTTTACGAATTTACAGGCATCAGCACCTTTGACCCGGACTTCACCCATGTGGCTTACATCAAAAACTCCGACTTCGTGCCTTACTGCGTTGTGTTCTTCTGTTATACCCTTATATTGTATGGGCATATCAAAGCCTCCAAATGGTGACATCAAGGCTCCTAATGCAACATGACGATCATGGAGACATGTTTTAGTTAGATTTTCTTCCATTTTTATGGTTTAAATTATGATGTTGTTTCTTTTTGCAAGGCAAAAACTATTGCTTTGCTGGCATTTAGAAATAAGGATCCGACATGTTGTCGGTTTTCATTTTCAAAGTTAATTAAACAGATTTAATTCACCAAATTTTTTTAAGAAAAAGAATTAGAAAGTTTTTTGATTGTCTTTAATAAAAGAAACAGACTAATGTTGGATTAAATAATAATTGTATCCCTATATTCTCTAATGATGGCATCCTTACATAGTATATGTCGTAAATAATTCCTAAATTTGCAAGATAATGAGGTAACATATACATAAATTCCTCGCTATATTTTATAAATTCACTTGTTTTTATGAATTACGCATTTTTCGTATCCCGTCATTTGTCGTTATCTTATGGCGGCAATAAAAAAGCTCCGGCGATTATTGTCGCTGTTGTCGCTGTTGCTCTTTCTGTGGCAGTCATGATTATTTCAATTTCAATTGTACTTGGATTTAAGAAAGAGATAAGAGATAAGGTGATTGGATTTAATAGTCATATAACGTTGTTTTCATCACCGATTTCAAATAATGAGGATAATATAATTACTCTTACTCCAGTACTACAGAAAGAATTAAATAAAATGTCGTTTGTGACGGATTATTCTTTGCAAGCTGCAATACCAGCAATATTGAAAACTAATTCGGATTTTAAGGGTACTTATTTAAAAGGTATAGCCAGTGAAAGATCTGTTGAATTCCTAAGGAAGAATCTTTTGTCTGGTGAAGTTGTAGATTTCTCTAATCCCGAGAATAAAGCTAAAATTATTATTTCTAATAAGGTGGCATCACAGTTAGGATTGAGCGTTGGAGATAAGATTGACACTTATTTTATTAGCGATGAAATACGGGTTAGACGGTTATCTGTGGTTGGTGTATATGACTCTCATTTTGACCAATATGATGATCTCATGATTTTCGGCTCGCTTTCACTTATTCAGCAGTTAGGTAATATTGAAGATAACCAAGGTACATCATTGCAGATTAATACAGATGATTTCAGCAACGTGCAAGAATATTCCGTCATTTTACAGAATACTCTAAACAAGGCGGTTGCTGAAGGCGAATTATCTTATGTGTTTCATGTAGAGAATGCATATAATCAAGGAGTGGTCTATTTCAGTTGGTTGAATCTTCTGGATACAAATGTTGTTGTTGTGTTAATATTGATGATGATTGTGGGTTGTGTCACGTTGGTGTCAGGAATGCTCATTATTATATTGGAAAAAAAATCATTTATAGGAATTATGAAAGCCTTAGGTGCTTCGACATCGAAGATTCGTGAAATTTTTATTTGGCTTGCTCTAAGAATAGCACTTTGGGGAATGTCAATAGGTAATATCATTGCTGTGACATTTATATATATGCAAAGAAAAACTCATTTTATCCCACTTGATCCTGATTCCTATTACATTGATTTTGTTCCTGTGGTTATGTCATGGGAGTCAATAGTGCTTCTAAATATTGGTGTATTGTTTGTTGTGTATTGTGTACTTATTCTGCCGTCAAGATTTGTCGCATCTGTCTCACCTGCGCAAACAATGCTTTCTGAATAATATAAAAATAGTTAATGTAATGATATATTTTGGCATGGTATTTGTTGTAGTTTAATACTAAAAGAGTATACATAAATAAAACATAAATTATGGCTACAGGCAAAATTGGGGTCACAACTGAAAATATATTCCCCATAATAAAGAAATTTCTATATAGTGATCATGAGATTTTTCTCAGAGAACTTGTTTCAAATGCTATTGATGCTACACAAAAAATCAAGACTCTGTCATCGTTCGGCGATTATAAAGGAGAACTTGGTGATTTGAAAGTGGTTGTATCAGTCGATAAAAATGCAGGGACTCTTACTGTATCTGATCATGGTATTGGTATGGATGCTGATGATATTAATAAATACATTAACCAAATAGCATTCTCCGGAGCAGAGGAATTTCTTGCAAAATACAAAGATACAGCTAATTCCATTATAGGGCATTTTGGTCTTGGTTTCTACTCGGCTTTTATGGTTTCTAAAAAAGTCGTTATTAGATCGCTTTCATACAAAGATGGAGCCAAGGCTGTTGAATGGAGTTGTGATGGCAGTCCTGAATTTGAAATGACGGAAATTGAAAAGGCAGGGAGAGGTACAGATATAGTGCTTTATATAGACGATGATAATAAGGATTTTCTTGAGCAAGATCGTATCGATACTTTATTAAAGAAGTATTGTAGATTTTTGCCTGTACCTGTCGTTTCCGGTAAGGAGAAGGAATGGAAAGATGGCAAATATGTAGATACAGATAAGGATAATGTTGTCAATGCTTCAGAACCTCTCTGGACAAAGAAACCGGTTGATTTGACAGATGAAGATTATTTGAAGTTCTACCATGAATTGATGCCGGGAAATGAAGACCCAATGTTCTGGATTCATCTAAATGTAGATTATCCTTTTACTCTAACAGGAATATTGTATTTCCCTAAAATTCGTAGTAATTTCGATGTACAGAAAAACCGGATTCAATTATATTGTAATCAAGTCTATGTCACTGATCAAGTGGAAGGAGTTGTGCCGGAATTTATGACTCTGATGCAGGGTGTCATAGATTCACCGGATATCCCTCTCAATGTGAGTCGAAGCTATCTTCAGGCGGATCAGCAGGTGAAGAAGATTTCATCTTATATATCTAAGAAAGTTGCGGAGAAACTTGATAAGATGTTTAGAGATGATCGTAAATCTTTCGAAGAAAAATGGGATGATATAAAAATATTCATTGAATATGGCATGTTGACTGATGAGAAATTTTATGAGTCAGCAAAAAAATTCTTTCTCATTAAAGATGTAAACTCTAAATATTACACTCTGGATGAGTACCGGATTCTTATTGAACCTGAACAAACGGATAAGGATGAAACTGTTGTCTATCTTTATTCTACGGATACGGTATCTCAATATACGTATATCAAGGCTTGTGAAGATAAAGGTTATAATGTATTGGTAATGGACGGTCAGCTTGATAGCCATATAATTGGTCTTATTGAGCAAAAAATTGAAAAGACCCGTTTCGTCCGAGTCGATTCAGATATTCCGGAACGACTGATTGTAAAAGATAATCAAGATGATGCCGGTTTGACTCCTTTGCAGACGGATATCATGAGCACGCTGATCCGTTCGCAGATACCTGAAATTGAAAAAACAAATTTCATAGTAAGTTTTGCAGCTCTTAAAGAGAGTGATGCACCTGCTACAGTAACGCGTAATGAATTTATGCGACGTATGAAGGAAATGGCGGCAATGCAGCCGGGTGCAGGATTCTATGGAGAGATGCCAGATAGTTATGAAATTATCATCAATACAAATCAGCCTGTTGTTAAGCAAGTTGTTGAAGATGCCACAACTTCTCTTGAAAAAGAGGTGGCTCCAATCAGAGCAGATATTGAGATTCTAAACAATCATATTGAGTCTCTTCGAAAGGAAGCTTCAGAGAAGAAAGAGTCAATGCCCGACATATCTGATAAAGAGAGTAAGGTGACTGAATTGCGTAACACGGAATCCGAGGTAATTAGTTCTTATGCTAAGACACAACCTAAGGTTAAGCAAATTATTGACTTGGCTCTTCTCCAAAGTAATCTCCTGAAAGGTGAGAGCTTGAATGAATTTATAAAACGTTCAATTTCATTATTATAATTATAATAATGTTGACAAAGAAAAGAGGGTATACCTATTTTGGCATACCCTCTTTTCTTTGTCGACATTATTTCTTAAATGGCTCCTTACTGATATAGACCTTAAAGTTCTTTATTGCACCAGGCACTTCGCTTTCCATTCTTGGAAGGTATTGGATTCCGGATACTTTCTTAGAGCTACCAAGGTCAATTACGATAGCATGAGGGAATGGTTTACCTGCCTCTGTACTCCAATAAGTTGATTCTTGAAGGTCAAATGACTTATCGGCAGATCTATTGCCGGTTTTGACATCTTCACTATCGGCATAATCCACAATCCATGGCTCTCTTGATATTCGTTCGCCTTTATCGTCAAGAACGTATAATTCAGCTATAGCCGCAATATCTTTTCCATCAATTGCATCAATAGCTTCAAGGCATAAGTAGCGTCCTTCTGTTGGCTTGTCAAGTTTCTTCTCTTGCCATCCATTCCCCGCAGAGAATTCTCCTACCAGCAGCGGGGATATTTCGGAGAGATCAAGATTTTCGCCTTCCAAACGATGAGTGAGAGGTTTACGCACCTGTAGATTGTTAAGTAATGGAGACGTAAGGCCCTCGGATATTGCCTGATGGGGACCTACAATATCAAAGACCATTATATCGTTCTCCCCCTCTTTCAACCAACATCCAGGCATATAAAGGGTTTGTTGAGGACCGATTTCCCATATTCTACCGATACCATGTCCGTTGACATATACCAGACCTTTCCCCCATGTCTCAAAATTGAGGAATGTATCAGATGGCTTGTTTACGTTAAATGTCCCTCGATAGACTCCGATTGGTAATCTACCATTTTCACCAATAGAAAATGTTTCTATTGGAAAATATTCCATGGAATCATAAAATTCCGGATTATCGTTGAGGTTAAATATTTCCCAATTTTTGAGGTCGCAAATAAAAGGATAACCATCTCTATCTTCTTTGACAGTGACGTTATTTGTGATACCCTTAAAATCTTTAATTGCACGCCCGAAATTGATTCTTCCCATAGCTTCAACCAGAATATCAAGCTGCGCACCTCTTTTACATGAAGGAATTGTTAAATCCTTTTCCCCGTTCCTTCGGTCAAGTTTACCTATATATTTACCGTCAATAAATATTTGGGCATAGTCATGTGGGTCATTTACTGTCAATACTCCTCCATTAGTAAGTTCCGGGAGAGTAGTACGGTATAATATACTTCCGAACCCTTGGTCATATTCTTCCATTGTCCGTATTTCCTCGTCTTGTTTAGGCTCGGGTAGATTTGGGAATAATGGTGCGACTTCAGTGAAATTGAACTTTTTTATTGAAATCGGCTTTATCGTTTTGGGCACAGGAGGAAGTTTCTTGCCATTGTTATATTTTGAAAGAGTTTTACGTAAATCCCAATATTTAGGAGTTGTCTGTCCACTTTCGCTTATTGGCGCATCATAGTCATACGATGTTACATCAGGTGCATATCCAGGTGAGTTTGCGCCTGCCCAATGTCCCCAGTTTGTCCCTCCGTGAGTCATATATAAAGAAAAAGATATTCCTTTTGAAAGCATCTCATCAATACCCTCAATCATGTCGGCAGATGGTCTGGTTTCATGATTAGCCCCCCATTTGTCAAACCATCCACTCCAGAATTCGGAACACATAAGGGGACTTTCGGGACGCAGCTCCTTTAATTTTGCAAATTGCTGATCAATATTTGCACCAGTACCAAAATTCATGGTCCAGATCAAATCATCAAGCCCATTAAGTGTGAAATTAGATGACCAATCACATTGGAAAAGAGTAACGTCGTCACCGAAATTTTTACGTAACATATCTCTGATATTTGCAACGTATTCTTTATCTTCACCGTATGAGCCATATTCATTTTCTACTTGAACCATTATGATTGGTCCACCGTTTGATATGGTCATGTCTGCGACTTGATCAGCAACAGCCTTTTGGAATTTGTCTACCCTCTCAAGAAAATATGGATCATTTTCTCGTAGCTTGATATCTTTCTTCTTCAAGAGCCACCATGGTAATCCTCCCATTTCCCATTCTGCACAAACGTATGGTCCGGGACGAAGAATTACTTTCATATCATTTTCCGCACATAATCTTATAAATTCTGCAAGATCATTTTGTCCGGAAAAATCAAATTCTCCTTCTTTTGGTTCATGGGAATTCCAGAATGTGTAAAGACAAATCGTATTCATGCCAAGAGCCTTGCATAGTTTTATTCTTTGATCCCAATATGGCTTTGGAATTCTGGGATAATGCAACTCAGCCGCTTTGACGACAAATGGTTCGCCATTGAGCAAGAATGTACCGTTTCCGGCTTCAAATTTTCCATTTGATATAGTTTGTTCCGATGCCTGTTGTGGTAGAGGCATGGAAATTGCAGATGCTGATAATGCCGTGGAGAATAATGAAGCCACAGCAATTATCTGGATGATAGGTTTGTGTTTCATATCGAAATTATTCGAGTTTATTATGGTTTGATTTATTATGCGAATTTAGATATAATTATTAGGAAGTGTCTAAACAAATCAGTCAAATTTGAATATAAATCAGTCTTTATAGACGATTTTAGGTACAAAAAATAGCAATCTCCGGTTAATTTGACCGGAGATTGTATTTGTGCTTCAAAATATAATTATTTTGAAGATTATTATTTGCTTGACATGAAGTATCATTTGCATGTGTCAAGTGGACAACGAGGTTTAATCTGCTTGAAGAAGTCATTGCCCTTATTGTCGACAAGAATGAATGCGGGGAAATCTTCCACTTCAATCTTCCATATTGCCTCCATACCAAGTTCCGGGTATTCAAGAAGCTCGACATTCTTAATTGAATTCTTTGCCAAGATAGCAGCAGGACCACCAATTGATCCGAGATAGAAGCCTCCATGTTTTTTGCAAGCATCAGTGACTTGCTGGCTTCTGTTGCCTTTTGCAATCATAATCATGGAGCCACCCGCCTCTTGGAATTGGTCAACATAGGAATCCATTCGACCTGCTGTTGTAGGTCCAAAAGATCCTGAAGGAAGACCTTCCGGTTTTTTTGCGGGACCTGCATAATAAATTGGATGGTCTTTTAGATACTGTGGCATTGGTTCTCCGGCATCGAGACGTTCCTTGATTTTTGCGTGAGCTATGTCTCTGCCAACAATGATAGTGCCATTGAGAGATAAGCGAGTTGAAACTGGATATTTATCAAGATCTGCAAGCACTTCCTTAATAGGACGATTCAGATTGATTTTTACCACTTCACCCTCACCTTCATTACGGAGTTCCTCAGGAATCAGCTCGCCGGGGAATTCATCAAGCTTTTCAATCCAAAGTCCATCTTTGTTTATTTTAGCTTTTACATTGCGGTCGGCTGAGCAGCTAACTCCCATTCCCACTGGACATGAGGCTCCATGACGAGGTAAACGTACCACTCTGATGTCATGAGCATAGTATTTACCTCCGAATTGTGCCCCAAGACCAAGATTATGTGCAGCGTCAAGAAGTTCTTTCTCAAGTTCAATGTCGCGGAAAGCTTGGCCATATTCATTCCCTTCTGTAGGAAGATTGTCGTAATACTTAGCTGATGCTTTCTTTACAGTGGCAAGGTTTACTTCAGCAGAAGTTCCTCCAATAACGAATGCGATATGATACGGAGGACAAGCCGCTGTGCCGAGAGTCTTCATCTTTTCTATAAGGAATGGGACAAGCGTTTTCTTATTTAATATGGCTTTTGTCTCCTGATATAAATAAGTTTTATTTGCTGAACCACCACCTTTTGCAATGAAGAGGAATTTATATTCATCATCTTCAGTTGCATGGATCTCGATCTGAGCCGGAAGATTGCATCCCGTATTGACTTCGTCATACATTGTCAATGGCGCATTCTGAGAATATCGCAGGTTATTCTCCGTATAAGTCTTGTATACGCCCAAAGCAATACGCTCTTCATCGTTGCAACCGGTCCAAACATGTTGCCCCTTATATGCTGCACAGATTGATGTGCCGGTATCCTGGCAGAAAGGAAGAACTCCTTTGGATGCTACTTCTGCATTACGTAGCATCGTAAGTGCTACAAACTTGTCGTTTTCAGAAGCTTCCGGATCTTTAAGTATTTTTGCAACCATCTCGTTGTGTTCACGACGAAGCATAAATGAACAATTGTGGCTCGCTTCATTAGCAATTATTGTTAATGCTTCCGGATCAACTACGAGCATTTCATGTCCGTTCCAATTCTCAACTTTGACATAATCTTTCGTGATGAGACGATATTCTGTCGTGTCAGGTCCTAATGGAAATGGATCCTGATAATGAAAGGGTTTTGTTGCCATTGTATTTTTATTTAGATATAACTTGCATTTGACTGCATAAACAGTCTGTCGGCTTATTTTTGCAAAAATACGTAATTTATTCGACAACTGAAAACTAAATTAGAAAGAATTTTTTATAAGGTGGATTTTTATTTTATTCATCAATTAAGTGAGTGTGATTAACAAATTTTTATTTTTAATTATAAAGTTTTTTTCATAATTTTGTAAGTTGCGATTTCCCAAGTTAACATCATTGAATATTAAGTCGTATTATTTGAAATTATTATGCGACTGTTTCCTAAGACTGCAATGTATGACTTGTGGAACACATTGAAGGAGTTCAATTTTTTACATTCTTCAATAACCAATTGTAAAATGTAGACCTACGATGGCTAAATTATATTGTATGAAATTCAGAAGCATCTTATATATCTTATCAGCGTTTATTATTACGTTGGCAGGATTCGCAGCAACTGATGTGCAAGCTGCAAAGAAATCTAAGGCAAAGACATCAGTTGCTGCCAAGAAAAAATCCACATCAAATAAGAAAAAAAACATTGGTAATAAAAAAAAATCAAAGAAAGTTAGTGCTAAAAGAAAAAAATCGGTTTCAAAAAAACGTGTCAAACGGAATGGAATCAGCCATAAGCAGTACACTCCTCCTGTAGACCTACCGCTTAATGACTCATTGACTCTCTTAGTAAATTCAGAAGTCATATCGTGGATTCCTGAAAATCTAAATCCTGGAGGACTCAGGGTAAATAGCGTCATTCCTGATAATCGCACACGAACAGCAAAAGTGAAGTTAAACGAAAATTTCACCTATTTACCTGTGTCAAGCGATCTGATCTCGGCTATGAGAAATAAAATATCTGAGATTCTTCCGGATTCAATTTCGGATTATTATGTGTCTCTTAATGTCGGAGATAAGAATTATTCATATTATATAACTACAATTGATAAACTTCCGGAGGAATATCGGAAGAATATCCCATTTGTAATTGCTGCTGAACCATACGTCAATGCTTCAAAGGGGATGAAAAACGATATTGTCGCATTATGGGCAAGTCATGGACGTTACTATAAGCCTGGAAGTGGAGCATGGCTTTGGCAACGCCCTAAATTATTCCAAATAACTGAAGATACACATACTATGAGTTACATACTTCCGTATGTCGTTCCTATGTTGGAAAATGCTGGAGCTTACGTAATGTTGCCAAGAGAGAGGGACATAAATCGTAATGAGGTTATCGTTGATAATGATACGAATGATGATGGCTATATATTTTCTCAGCCATATTATAAAGAAATGACTGGAAGTACAGAATGGTCAACAGGTTATGGAGAGGGATTCATCTATGATCTTCCGGATTTCCGAGATACTGAAAATCCTTTTGAAAATGGCACTTATAGACAAACCACTACTATAACGTCAGGTTCGCCTTCTGTAGCTGCATGGTATGCGGATATACCTGAAGATGGCGAGTATGCCATATATATAAGTTATAAAACTTTACCAAATTCAACGACGGATGCTCATTATACGGTTAATTATTCAGGTGGAATTAGAGAGTTTAGAGTAAATCAGAAAATGGGTGGTGGAACTTGGATATATCTCGGAACATTCCCACTTGAGTCTGGATATAGCGATACTGAGCCTATTGTGACACTTTCTAATATTTCTGATAAATCTGAAGGGTGTGTTATTACTGCTGATGCTGTCAAAATTGGTGGGGGTATGGGTAATATTGCACGTAGCGACAAAAGATCCGATATATATAATAATCCATCAACTCCTGATAATAGCATCACCAAGGATACGTCAGATTTCCCGAATGAAGATAGTGAGATCCAGAACATTTATGAGACAGGTGATTCAGTATCTTTAAATTTGGAACAGAACTTGGCTTTTGAATCTAAATTTAAAGTGTCAGGATTACCACGTTATCTTGAAGGTGCTCGTTATTGGCTGCAGTGGGCTGGAATGCCTGAGTATATATATTCTCCATATCATGGTGAAGATGACTATAAAGATGACTATACATCACGAGGCAATTGGGTGAATTATCTTGCAGGTGGCTCACGTGTATTACCTCAAGAACCCGGATTAAATATACCTGTTGATGTGGCAATGGCTCTTCATTCAGATGCAGGTAAACGAGCGGATGATTCTTTTGTCGGAACTTTGGGAATATTTTATACTAATGGAGGCGACAGTTACATTGACGGGACACCCAGGTCAAATTCCAGGACATTGACAGATATGCTTATGCGCCAGATTGTATCTGATATTCGTCAGACGTGGGAACCTAATTGGAAACGACGTTCTATGTGGGATAAGTCTTATGTTGAGGCTCGAGTTCCAGAAGTGCCGACGTCTCTTATTGAATTCATGAGTCATCAGAATTTTGCAGATATGTGGTATGCTCTTGATCCAGGATTCCGTTTTTCTGTCAGTCGTTCGATTTATAAGGCCATAGGTCGTTTTATTGCTGAACGTAAGGATAGAAAATTTGTGGTACAACCGCTTCCGATCAAGAATTTTTCAATTGTTAAAGTTAAAAAGAATCATTATAAGTTAAGTTGGGAGAAAACTCATGATCCATTGGAGCCAACTGCTGTCCCGGAAAAATATATAATTTTTGAGAGGACTGCTGATGAATTAGGATTTCATAAATTAGGAGAAACTAAGGATGATCATTTTGAAGTTATTGTTGATGATTCAGATATTCATTCCTTCAAGATTGTCGCTGCAAATTCCGGAGGAATGTCCTTCCCTTCTGAAATATTAGCAATGAGAGAGTCTGGACATAATGAATCTCCGGTGTTGATAATAAATGGTTTTACAAGGATAAGTGGTCCTGCTCATTTCTCAAAAGATGGTATGGCTGGATTTGATGCATCTTCTGATTTTGGAGTGCCGTATTTACGAGACATATCATTTATGGGCTATCAGACAGAATTTAATCGTGCCGCAGGTGAGTCTTTTGGCCGCTCTGGGGATAGTTATGCTGATGTTGTGATTGCAGGTAATACTTTTGATTTTCCATATATTCACGGATTGGCACTTGCTGATGCTAATAAGGGTTTTGTTTCAACAAGTGTTGGGGCAGTGGAATCAGGGTTGGTTAAGTTGCAAAATTATAAACTTATTGATCTAATTTTGGGAAAACAGAAGCTTACTATTACCGGTAATGGCAATACTGGACTGCGTTATTTCGCGTTTTCAAAGAAACTTCAACAAGAGATTACAAATTTTGTAAATCAGGGTGGGGATATATTTATATCAGGTCAGTATATTGTTAGCGATCTTTATGATTCCAGATCTTCGGAAGGTAGTATTGATTTCGCCCAAAAAGTACTGGGTATCTCAAAAGGGGAAGGAAGTGTCTCTTATTCCGGATCACTTTCAATTAATGCCGGTGCAATGGATTCTAACATAAAAAAATCTTCTTTAAACTATAGTTCGACTCTAAACGAAAAACAATATATAGTCGAATCTCCGGATATAATTGCTCCGTCAGGAGAAATTGAATCTGAAATATTCCTTACTTTTAGTGATACAGGGAATGCCGCTGGAGTGTTTACGAAAAAAGGTAAAAGTAGAGGAGTGATAATGAGCATTCCATTTGAATCAATATGGGATTCAAATGTGCGTAGCTTATTAATGAGACAATTGGTTGATTATCTGGAGAAGTAGTATTTTTTATAATTTTAAATCTCATAACATGAAATTGATAAGGTTTTCAACCGTAGAAGCACTTAGAGACGAGATTTTTAAAAATACGTTGCAACAGTTCATACTTGTGCAATTGGATGATAGAAAAATAACGTTTGATGATAATTTCATTCATAGAATGGAAGAGGTATCGGCTGATTCTGATGCGTCAATTACGTATTGTAGTTTCAGAGAAAAAAATGGCGAACAAATTTTGTTACATCCTGTGAATGATTATCAATTCGGCTCTGTCAGGGATGATTTTGATTTTGGGAGTGTTGTATTATTGAATGCTGCGGATGTTTTGGCTGCTTCTGAAAATTTTTCACATGAAGAAAGCTGTGCTCCGGATGGTGGATGGTATGCCTTACGATTGAGAATGTCTATTGGTAAGACAATTGCTGCTTTACCGGAATATCTATATACTGTCGAGAAAGTAGACTTCAGAAAAAGTGGGGATAAACAGCATGATTATGTGAATCCCAAAAATAAATACTATCAAGCTCACATGGAACGAGTATTTACCGAGTTCCTCAATGAAATTGATGGACTTGTACCACTCAATCCGATTCGTCCAGATTTGACAGAGGGTGATTTCCCTGTAACAGCTTCTGTTGTTATTCCTGTTAAGAATAGGGTATCAACAATTCTTGATTCTGTAAATTCTGCCTTATCGCAAAAAACGGAGTTCACTTTTAATGTCATAGTAGTCGATAATGATAGTGATGACGGCACAAGGGAATTGCTTGAAAATATCAATGATGACCGTCTGATATTAATTAAGGTTGACAAAGGCGAATTGTTAGGTATAGGAGGATGCTGGAATAAGGCATTATTATCTGACTATTGTGGGAGATTTGCTATTCAATTAGATTCCGATGATATATATAACGATGAACATGTTCTGACTAAGATTGTGAATCGATTTTATGAAGAAAATTGTGTGATGGTTATTGGTTCCTACGTAATGACGGATTTTGATTTGTCAGTGATTCCCCCTGGCATTGTTGACCATAGGGAGTGGTCAGCATTAAATGGTGCAAATAATGCATTAAGGGTCAATGGATTCGGAGCGCCAAGAGCATTCTTTACACCAGTGGTTCGCAATATATTGTTTCCCAATGTAAGTTATGGAGAAGATTATGCAATGGGACTTCGTATATCTAGAGAATACGCAATCGGTAGAATTTTTGAACCGATATATTTCTGTAGGCGATGGCATGGAAATAGCGATGCAAATCTTTCAATAGAAGAAGTGAATGCAAACAATTCATATAAGGATTTCTTACGATCGGTTGAACTGATAGCTCGTATTCGAGCTAACGTTGAAAATAGTAGTTATGCTGAGTCTTGAGGATATTAATAGTTTCATTGAGTTGCAACTTTCCCAATGGTATCTGGCTAAAAATAATTATGATAACCTTATAAAAGTCAAAAGACGATACGTGAAAGTTTGCGATGTCGAAATCGGTATTCAATGGAATCCTGGAAGAATTGTATCTACAGCTGCAAAAGTGGATAAGGAATCTATAATCAATCGTAAATGTTTTCTTTGTAAAGTAAATAGGGACAAGCATCAATTGTCGATCAGAATGTTTGATAATTGGGAATTATTGGTAAATCCATACCCAATTTTCCCCACTCATTTGACGATCGCATCAAAAGATCATGCTCCTCAATCAAGAGTGCCCTATGATATTGTAAGATTTGCGGAAAATCTTCCCGGCTTGTGTGTGTTCTTTAATGGCGCTAAATCCGGAGCTTCGGCACCTGATCATCTACACATGCAAGCTGTCTTAAAAGATGAGATTCCTCTGATATCTATTGCTGAAAGATTCCATAAGGATTCTGAATCAGGGATTAAATTTTCATCTGATTTCGGAGTGTCTCTTCCTTTTTTCTTTGTATCAGGGGTTGTCTCTCCAGATTCCGCCGGGTTATCTACAATGAAGTTTGGATTAGATTTAGGTGGAATTGATAGTAATGATGAATTTAAAGACTTATCATTGGTCAATTGTTTCTTTTGGCTTTCAAACAATGGGTTGTTGAGGTTTATATCTATTCCAAGAAGAACGCATCGTCCGAAATGCTTTTTCTCAAATAATAGTGACTACCGAATGATAAGCCCTGGATCAATTGATATGGGCGGACTCATCATCACACCACGAGAGGAAGATTTCAATTTACTTACGTCATCCGATATAGAGAAGATTTATTCGGATGTAGCTGTTGCAAATGATTGTGTATATCATTAAAACTAATATTATGTCTACTCATAAAGTAAGTCCATGGCAATGGATACCAACTTTGTACATGGCTGAAGGTCTCCCCTATTTCGCAGTAAATACATTGACAGTGTTGATGTATGTCAATATGGGAATAGGAATGAAAGAGATGGCATTTTATACAGGATGGTTGTATCTCCCTTGGGTGATAAAACCATTCTGGAGTCCGTTTGTAGATTTGATAAAAACGAAAAGATGGTGGGTATTGATAATGCAGTTTGCTATAGCTATTTGTATGGGGGCCGTGGCGATAATGCTGCCGTCAAGCTTTTTCTTCGTTTTAACATTATTAGTGTTTTGGATTATGGCATTTTGTTCAGCCACACACGATATTGCGGCTGACGGTTATTATATGTTGGAATTATCTGCTCATGATCAAGCTGCTTATGTGGGAGTGCGTTCGACTTTTTATAGAATAGCCAGTGTGATTGGTCAAGGTGGTCTTGTGATAATTGCAGGAAAACTTGAAGAATCAATTGGGGATATTCCAACAGCGTGGGCAATTGTATTCGGGTTATTGTCTTTGTTTTTCTTGAGTGTGACGATATATCATAGTAAATTTATGCCTATTCCATATAGGGATAAATTGTCTAATAAGAAGTCTGTAGGCTCCATTATTATAGAATTCGGTCATACATTTAAGACCTTTTTTAGAAAAAAATATATTTGGTCAGCTATTGGATTTATGCTTCTTTATAGGCTTCCTGAGGCTCTTTGTATAAAATTGATTCAGCCATTTATGGCATCTTCTCATAGCCAAGGTGGATTAGAATTGTCAACGGCTCAGATTGGAATTATTAACGGAACTGTAGGTGTCATAGCTTTACTTTTAGGTGGCATTTTTGGTGGCGTCGTTATATCAAAAGGTGGATTAAAAAAATGGTTGTGGCCAATGGCATTCTCACTTACGTTACCGTGTGGGTTCTATTGTTTGCTCGCAATGACACAGCCGACTAATTTTATACTTATTTCAACTGCTGTTTTTATTGAGCAGTTTGGATATGGATTCGGATTTTCTGCCTACATGTTATTCTTGATATATTTTAGTAGAGGTGAAAGTCAAACCTCGCATTATGCGTTTTGTACTGCATTTATGGCATTGGGCATGATGATTCCTGGTATGATAGCAGGTTGGATTTATGAATATTTATCAGATATTGTAATTTTTGAATCATCACAACTGCAAGGACAAGGATTTGTTAATTTCTTCTGGATAGTAATGTTGACATGCCTTGCTACACTATGGATTTGTTCAAAAGTGAAGATTGAATCTTCTTTTGGTAAGAAAATTTGAGACTTTGATTGAATATAGAGATAGAAATAATAATTAGACATTAAAAACGTCAGATTATTATTTCTATCTTTTTTAGTGTTAGAGTACTTTAAAGTTAAGTTGCTTCAGAATTTGTCGGATAGAAGTTTTAATATTTCGGAAGGTGAGCTTACGATATTGTCTGCCAATGCATTCCTTAATTCAGAAATGGGACGAAAACCCCAGCTTACTCCAACAGATTCGACACAAGCTCTTCTTGCAGTTTCCATATCGACTCCTGAATCTCCAATATAAAGTACTTCTGATTTTGGAGTAGGATGCTCTGTCAATATGGAAAAAACTATAGATGGATCTGGTTTTGTAGGACGTCCATCTTGTTGTCCTTGAATTGAGACAAACGGAATATCTGGGAAATAATGCTTTACTATTCGTATTGCAGCTTCTTGATATTTATTTGATGCGACAGCTATCGCTACTCCTTTATCTGTCAATTCTTGAAGCAATTCAGGTATTCCGGTATATGGTTTTGTGTCATCCATACAGTGTATGTCGTAATATTCTTTAAATAGCTCAAGTAATTCGTCAACAATCTTTACATCTGCATCCGGTTGAGCTCTTTCAATCAACTTACGCACACCATTCCCTACCATATAATTATAAGCAGGAATAGGATGCTGATTAAAGCCTAACTTTCGTAATGCATAATTGCATGCTTCTCCTAAATCATATATTGTGTTTAGAAGAGTACCATCAAGATCAAAGATAGTCAGCTTTTTCATAAATAACATGTTTTAGATAATCAATAGTATAATCTGGTGGATTATTCCATCAAAACGGATATCCGATAGAGAAATGGAAAGAAGAATCTCTTTTCCATTGAGGATGAATAATTGGCCAATGCTCTTGTCCTGAAGCAGGATTATGAGCCTTCATTCCAAGGTCAAATCGCAGAAGAAAATATGAGAAATCCATTCGTATACCTAATCCATAGGCAGCTGCCAACTGTTTATAGAATGAATTAAATTTAAATAATCCTCCTGGTTGATTTGAATAATTATGAATGGTCCAAATATTTCCGGCGTCAACAAATGCTCCAAGTTCGAGCACCCAGAATAGTTTGGTCCTATATTCAAGACTCATATCAAAACGTATATCTCCGCATTGATTTATAAAGTCGCTCATTGAATTTGTTCCGGGATAACAACCGGGTCCAAGAGTTCTGACATCCCATCCCCTGACGCCATTTGCACCACCTCCATAGAAGCGTTTTTCAAATGGTAGCACGTATGAGTTGCCGTATGGATATCCTACTCCAAAACCAACATGAAGAGCAAGTGAATTCCTACTGTCAATTATATGGAGGAATGAGAAATCACTATTTAACTTTACATATTGTGAATATCGTATTCCAAAAACTTTATAAGGATCTTCTCTATAATTAGAACGGTGTTCAAGAATATTGCTTATTGCAAATAATAGGTTTCCTGCAAATTCAAAGTTTGTACGGATAGTATAAATATTGTTTTGTATTGATTTTTGCCAAGGACTACTTCCTTTTTTATTTGAATGATAGAAAGAGAAAGCACTACGCATTATGAAATGATCTTCATAGCTGTATCTTAGCAATGGATTATCTGGAGCTATCTGATCAATGAAATTGTTTGTGCTTTCTGGGAGATAGACATAATTTATATCTATCGGAGTAAGCACATATCGATTTCTATTTTTATTGTATATCCATTTGTATGACCAGCCTGCTGTTGAAATAATACGAGTATATTCAGGCCGTTCTTGATAAGACATTGAAATATTAAGTTCAGAAGTGGCATTTATACGTCTTTTAAATCTTTCTGTTAAAAAGGGAGCCTTGAACTTGGGAAAATTGAGTCCCATGTCAAGAGAATACTCCATATAGCGGTTATGGAGAAGTCCGTCAAGATCTCCACTTAAAGATTCGTATGCACCACGTAATTTTGCTGTAAGTGTTTCTGACCCCTTTGCAATATTCCGATGCGTATAGGTAGCTGATGCTGCAACTCCAAGATCCCCTTCGGAATTGGTCCCTTCAAGCTGTAACTCCATACTTTGACTTTTTGCAGGAGTCAACACTACATAAGCATCAAGAAGAGAAGTGTCTCCAATTTTACCTTGAGGAATAAAGCGAATATTTATAAATTTAAGAATTCCAAAACGAGAAAAAGCCTGGTAAGTCTTATCTACTTCTGTTTGCTTGTATAATTCACCTGGATGTATGAAACAATTTTCATATAATACAGAAGGACGTAGATATTTTTTATTGTTATACAATATCGTGATTTTTTTATAGACTAAAGTATCTAGTGCTTGGTATGTTGCCAATGATATATCTTTTGCAGCATCATAATCAGTTATAAATACAACATTACGAATCATGAATTTTTCATGATTCGGCACCACTGGATTTGAATTGCTTTTATGAGGTGGGTTAAGAGTCATAGTCAAATCTACAGACTTGCTCCCTTCTGTAGTGTCTGCACTAAAGGTGATGAACTCTTTTACAAAATTATAATAGCCTTTATTCCTAAGATTTTGCGTGATTATTTCACGCTGTAAATCCAATTGATTTCTATCAAGAGATTGACCTGGTTTTACAATAAATGATGCACTGTCGTTCAACACTAATGTGCGGAATGTGGTATCAGGAAAAATATAATCAATTGAATTGATTATATGTGGTTGACCTGGATTCAGTATATAGTTGACCTGGATTTTACGTTTTGAATCATCCCTTACCGTATCTGTCTCAACAACTGCACCCATAAATCCTCGATTGACCATGGCCTTTTGAAGTTGTTCTTTACCTGTATCCATTAGTGTTGAATCAAATATTACAGGAGCTTCACCAAGTTTACGAGCCCATTTATTCCACCATTTTGTTGAGTCATTGCCACTCATATTATATATCCCAAGTCGAAACTTAATGCTCCACAACATTTTATGATTTGGCAGCTGTCGTAGATATGCACTCATTTCTTGTTCATTAAATGTATCGGTAGAATCATTTATCTTTATATTGACCTTATCAAGAAGATAACTTCCCATAGGTACATGACGACTGCTGCCACAACTGCATATTAATAGAAGTGGCGATGCAATAATTGATACGATTACTATCTTTTTTATTGAGATCAACTTTATTTGATTTTTTCTTGGCAGAAATGTCTGCAAAGATAATAAAAATTTTTTATTAATTTTGTGGTTGTGTTGGATGAAGTTGTCCAATCTGAATCTTTAAAGAATTAAAATTTTATAATTCTACTAATATTTTTGTTATTCTTAATCCAATTAGGAACGACATGATTAAGGTTATAAATTTTATCTTTTTTTGTTTTGAATGATTCAGATTGTATAATTGCGATTCTATTTAAAATTACTGATATATACACATAGATAATTATGAGTCCCATATATGAAGAGATGCTATTTCTGTCAGCCGGTGAAGCAAATGCAGAGCAAGAAATATCATTACCTGTTTTAGTGGCAAAATTTATTGACATTGCAACAGCGCATGCTAATAGTCTTGACATAGGTAATCCGTCCATGCGTAAGATACATGCGGGTTGGGTCCTTTCTCGCCTTACTATTGAAATGAATTCTTATCCGGCGGTTAACCAATGTTATGTTATATCTACTTGGATTGAAAGTTTTAACCGTCATTTTTCAGAAAGGTCATTTTGTGTTAAATCTCAAAATGGCGAGATCTATGGTTATGCCAGATCTATTTGGATGGTAATGGATACTTATAATCATTCCAACATTGGACTTTCACATTTTACTATTCCATCTGAAATGATACTTGGAAAGAAAGCTCCTATTGAGAAACAGGCAAGACATACTGATATTATTGAGAGTTGTGACATCCCTAATTGTAAAGCATTAAAGGCAACGGATAGTGTTTTTAAGTATAGCTTTAATTATTGCGACCTTGATTCCTATAGGCATGTCAATACCGTGAGATATGTTGAACTTTTACTAAATAGGTTTAGCCTTAGTGAATTTGATTCTATGTTTGTCAATCGGTTGGAACTTTCATTTCTGCATGAGGCCAAATATGGGATAGAAACCAAACTCTTACGTAGCGATAATTATAGTGATAATGTGTTTTTAACATCATTTCAATTAAAGGCAACCGAGGATGACTCTTCTTTATTGTTTGCAAGGATGTTTAGGAAAGAGCGTATAAAGAATGAATCTGAGATAAATTGAAAAACGTCATATTTCGTATAAAATGGCAGATAATAAAAATTCAATAAAATGTCAACCACAGGATATTGCAGATCGTTTGACTAATCTCGGTATTAGGCCCACCGCTGTACGTTTGCTTGTATATCGTTATCTAGAGTCAGTGGATTCACCTGTGTCAAATTTGGATATTGAAATAGCTCTGGAAACGGTGGATAAGTCAACGATATTCAGGACAATCTCAATTTTCATAGAGCATAATGTTGTCCATACAGTAGATGATGGATCTGGCTTGTTAAAATATGAAATTTGCAGAGCAAGTCATGAACATTCGATTCATGATATGCACGTCCATTTTAGATGTACTCACTGCAATCGCACAGTTTGCTTGCCTTCTACGGCTATTCCAATAGTAAATCTCCCTGATGGTTTTATTGCCAATAATGCAAATTATGTGATTTCAGGTATATGCGACAAATGTTCTCAAATTATTTCTGGATAAAGGAAAGTTGAATATGGTGATTGTAGACAAATGTATTCTCCTCTTGTGGGATTTGCATAATATTCAGTTTTTGTAGCGTCTAATTGATACTTTAACTGTTGTCTCGGTGTATCTCCTAACCCAAAATGCATAGGAAAAAAATGACGAACATCAAAGTATTGCAAAAAGATTTTTGCTCCGATGTAATAATCACTTCCTATTCGTGAGTCAACTGGAAACATGACAATATCGAAATCTATATGTATGGATTTTATTTGTAGTAAGATAGATATATAATTATTTATCGATTTGTCAATTTCTTCTTCTGTTGATTGCTCTTTCCATATCCATGCATTCAGGTCACCGGCATGAAATAATTTCATACCTTTGGACATGACTACATAAGAATTACCGATATCTGTTGAACCATACGCTTCAATGGTAATACGCTTATCTATATAGCGTTCGCCTGCAGAAAGTATTATTACGGAATCTTTATTCGGTTTAGGACCTTTATATATTGATTTGTCAGACAGAATATGGCGTGAGTATTTAGCTATATCTTTACTGATTATATATTTGATATCATTAAATAGTTTGCACCATTCAAATATCCTTTTTGAGTAATGATCCTTGTGATGGTGACTGACAATTACATAGATTGGCTTATTTTTATCTGCATATTCAATAAATAATGGTAATGAATCTGCAGATGTCAATGGATCTTTCCAATAATCAAATATAATCATTAGCTTATCATTCTCAAAAACAAAACAATCATGCCAGATATAAGTCAATTTATTCATATAAGTTATTTATTTTGTTAAAAATTATCATAGGGTTAAAGAACCGACCATCTAAATTTAATAGATGGCTCTGTTTGTTTAGATTATAGTCGGCGCAGAAAGTGGTTTATGATCGATTATAACCTTTTTGTAGTAAGATAGAATAAGGGTAGTCAAGGGGAGGGCAATTATCATTCCAATAATACCTAATAATGTACCCCATATAGATAATGATAGAAGTATTATTGCCGGATTTAATCCCAATGATTTACCCATGATTTTTGGAGTAAGGATATAGTCACAGATGCATTGGCTTATAACATATACCAAAGCACATTTGCCTACTATTGCCCAGAAATCGACTGAGCCACTTAGGGATGAGACAAAGCATAGCATTGCAACAGGAATAACTGTAATATATTGAAAATATGGAATCATATATAATATTCCCACAAGGATGCCCATGACTATAGCCATAGGTAGCCCCACTATTGAAAATCCTATACAATAAAATATTGCAGCACAAAATGCAATTAACAGTTGACTGCGAAAATATTTGTTCATACTATCTTTTAAATCGGTTGCTATCTGAAGCACAGCTGGTTTATATTTATTTGGTATCAATAATTCAAAACCAGATCCAAGTTTATCATAATCAATAAGTATAAATAGTATATATATAAATGTAAGTAACCATTCAAGAGAATGCATGAGAAATTCAACAGAATTTGCCACTAATGTCTCGCCTCGATCTAACCATATAGAGCCCTTCCCATTCTCAAGTTCTGTTAGAAATTTCGATAGATTAAATTTCCTTTCGATTATTTCAGTTATACTTTCGGGTACAAATGGGATAGTAACTGTTTTTGTTGAATATTCTTTTACCATTGACATCATTTGATTTATTTCATCTAACACTAATGGAACAAAGAAGTACAAAAGCATTCCAACAATTACAGTCACGTCAAATATTGTTACAAATACGGCCAATACCCTACCCTTCTGATGAAGTAGTTTTTGATTAAATTCTACAAATGGTTCCATTATGTATGAAAGGAGACAAGCCAGACAAAATGGGAGTAGCACATTTTTTAAGATTCCAATTAACCATATAGTACAGACTATTAAAGTCAACGCTATAATCATACGGACAACTCTATCAAATGTAAATGGTCTGGACATTATGCAATATTATTTTAAGTTAGACATGTTTAGTAGTTAATTCTAAAACAATTATAAGTGCACTATAGTTGAGGTAAGTCTTTATAATATGTTATTGGATTTTGATGTGACTATATATATACTTAGAATCCAGCCTATTCCATATTCCTTTGAATCATATTTTGCTTGTACGCAATGTTTTGATTAACTTTGCGAAATAATAATATAAATAATAGATATATGCAAGATTATATAGCACTACGAATTGAACCAAAACCATGTGATGAAAATATCACCGATTTACTTGCGGCATTTTTATGTGATGTCGGATATGAGTCCTTCACATCAGACGATTCAGGGATTATCGCTTACATAAAAGCTGAATCATATAGTGAGTCTGACGTGAAAGATATTCTGTCTGATTTTCCAATTCAATGTGAATTTTTATTTAATATCGAATTGGTAAAGGGTGAAGATTGGAATGAAGAATGGGAAAAAAATTATTTCCAACCGATTATTGTAGACGATCGTTGTGTGGTTCATTCATCTTTTCATAAAGAAATCCCCGTTGCTGAATATGATATTGTGATTGACCCGAAGATGGCTTTTGGTACTGGGCATCATAGCACAACCAGTAATATGATGCGACATATTCTTAGATCAGACTTGAAAGGGAAAGATGTAATCGATATGGGAACTGGTACTGGCATATTGGCTATCCTATGTAAAATGAGAGGGGCTGCCAATGTCACCGGAATTGAAATTGACTCGTTTGCTTGGGAAAATGCTATTGAAAATGCAAAACTTAACAAAGTTGAGATTTCGATGATTTGTGGAGATGCCAGCAAACTGGAACATATTGATATGGCTGATTATTTTCTCGCAAATATCAATAGAAATGTTATAACGCATGATATTGATAAGTATGCATCCCGATTGAAAAATGGTGGTGTAATGTTCCTTAGCGGATTCTATGAGAATGATATACCAATTATAGAAAAAGCCGCCTATTCTAATGGTATGAGATTAGTATGTAAGCTTGAGGATAAAGGTTGGGTGGCACTTAAATTCGTTAAAAACATTTAATTTACAACTTACTTTCCTCTTATTTATTGTAATATTAACTTTTTTTATGTTTTTTCACTGCTCTTAGTTTGGATATGGCATAATAATTGACTACTTTTGTGAATTGAAATAAATACACAAAAGCAACTGCCTATCGATAAACTCTACTTAACGAAAAAAGGAAAAGAATGGCAAAAACTTTGAGCATGACCGATGAACAATTGGTCAAAGCTTATGCGAAAGGAGACAACGAGGCGTTTGACACTCTTCTGAAAAGGCATCAGGAGCGTATTTTTAATTATATTCTACGTATAATTAAGAATGAAGATATTGCAAATGATATTTTTCAAGAGACTTTCGTTAAGGCGATTTTGACCATAAAGCAAGGTCGCTATACGGAAAATGGAAAATTCCCTGCGTGGATTTCGCGTATAGCTCACAATCTGATCATTGATTATTACCGACAGGAGAAATCAGAGAATCTCCAAAGTGCGGATTTGGATGATGTAGATGTGCTAAATAGAAAAGAACTCTGTGAAGAAACGATCGAAGATGTTATTATTACTGACCAGATAAGAGAAGATGTCAAATATCTAATCAAAGAGCTTCCTCATTTACAGCGAGAGGTGCTTAAGATGAGGTATTATCAGAATCTGTCGTTCAAAGAGATTGCAGAAATAACAGGAGTTAGTATAAATACGGCCTTAGGAAGAATGAGATATGCAATTCTTAATCTGCGGAGATTGGCATCTGAGAAGGATATAATATTGACAGTATAATTAATTATTCTCCATCTTATCTCCGGATACTTCGTTTCTTAAGATGTATGAAAAATGCAACCCGATACAATTATTGCATCGGGTTGCATTTTTAGATGCCAGTGAAATAATAATTATATCATTGTTGTCGTTATATATAAAACTCATTTATGGACATCATGTCATTCTTATATGTCATCAACAAATTTATTTATGATTGCCTATGATAAATGATCCCGCTGAGTCGTCTTTTACTCTAGAGATTGGAAGCGAAGAAAACAAATCGCCTCGGCAAACTACCATTGATTTTATTCGGCAGTTTGCTAGGATATATATGGATTACGATGATCGTAATAGATGCATAGGTGGTATCGTGGCGAATTGAATTTGCTCTCTTGGAATTTGTAAGGCTGGTTGAAAAATCGGCCTTTACTGCATTTATAAGTGATATCCTATTATTAGAATTACTTAGAATCTCATAATATGGTATATAAAAATTATAATGAAGACGATAATTCATGAATAGTTTATAATTTTTTATTAATTTTGCATATTCAATAATATATACCGTAATTTGGACGTATAATAAAATTGGTAAAGATATAAGATCTTTGGTAATTTGTCTGAATCCGGTTGCTTATCATATTTGTATTATGTCAGAAATCATAGAAGAAGGCATCGTTAATGAGGCAGGTCTTAATTTTATTGAGCAGGAAATCAAGGAAGATCTGTCTATGGGGAAAAATGGAGGTAGATTGAATACTCGATTTCCTCCGGAACCTAATGGATATTTGCATATAGGGCATGCAAAGGCATTTATTATGGATTTCGGGGTTGCGGAGAAATTCGGAGGGACATGCAATCTCCGTTTTGACGACACAAATCCACAGAAAGAAGATATGGAGTATGTCAACTCAATAAAGAGAGACATTAATTGGCTTGGATATGATTGGGAAGATCGTCTTTATTATGCGAGCGATTATTTCCCTCAGTTGTTTGATCTGGCAATCAGAATGATTAAGGAGGGAAAAGCTTATGTTGACGAACAGACAAGTGAGCAGATTGCGCAGCAAAAAGGTACACCTACTACTCCGGGTGTTGACTCTCCCTATAGAAATAGACCGGTAGAAGAAAATCTTGATTTGTTCATGCGAATGAATGCGGGCGAATTTGATGAAGGATCTATGGTTCTTAGAGCTAAGATTGATATGTCGAATAGCAATATGCATTTTCGTGATCCAATAATGTATAGGATTATAAAAACTCCACATTGGCGAACGGGGTCAAAATGGAAAGTATATCCCATGTATGACTTTGCTCATGGACAGAGTGATTATTTTGAGGGAGTGACTCATTCTATATGTACTCTTGAATTTGTACCCCATCGTCCTCTTTATGAATATTTTGTAAAGGAACTAGCTGACGAATCATATTGCCCTCGTCAAATTGAGTTTAATCGTTTGAATCTTACATATACAGTAATGAGCAAACGTAAGCTTTTGCAGCTTGTTAAAGAAAATCTGGTAAATGGTTGGGATGATCCTCGTATGCCTACTCTATGTGGTCTTAGACGAAGAGGTTATACTCCGTCCTCAATAAAGGACTTCATTAACAGAATTGGCTATACTAAATATGAGGCATTGAACCATATTGAATTACTCGAGCATGCCGTACGAGAAGATTTGAATAAGACAGCGACGAGAATTAGTGTGGTGGTAAATCCGGTGAAATTAATCTTGACAAATTATCCTGAGAATAAAGAGGAAATTATAGAAATTGATAATAATCCGGAGAATTTGGAAGAGGGAAAGCATCCAATGCCTTTTACTCGAGAATTATGGATTGAGAGAGAAGATTTCATGGAAAATCCTCCCAAGAAATTTTTCCGTCTTTCTCCCGAAAAAGAAGTGCGTCTGAAAGGGGCTTATATAATTAAATGTACTGGGCTAAAGAAAGACGACAATGGAGAAATTGAAGAAATATATGCAGAATATGATCCGGCCACTCGTAGTGGAATGCCAGGAAGCGATCGAAAGGTGAAAGGCACTTTGCATTGGGTCTCAGCTGCTCATGCTGTAGATGCCGAGGTTCGGGACTATGATCGGTTATTTTCTGTAGAAAATCCTTCTGCCGAAGAGGGCGATTTTAGGGATCTTCTTAATCCTGATTCTTTAAAGGTAAGGAATAATGTGAAGATTGAACCTTGGGCTGCGCAGAATTCAAAAGTTGGTGATCATTTCCAATTTACGCGATTGGGGTATTATACAGTAGATCCTGATTCTTCTGAAGGTCATTTGGTATTCAATAAAACCATTGGACTAAAAGATACTTGGGCAAAAGAGCAAAAAAAATCTTCTAAATAAGATTATTTTTAGTATGTACTATAAATAGGGAATCTAAGAATTTTGGGGTTCCCTATTTTATTATGTATGTAATCCGTACTATGTATTATCTAAATTAAATTGAGAATTTTTGATTTAATAAAGCTCTTTCATAAATTTATTACATCTCTCAGATTAAATAATTTGTGGTGTAGCTTAATTATCGCTAATTTTGTAAAATAAAGCACTCTCCTCCCCTTCTTATGATAACAGCATCTATAAAAAAAAGAGAAAATATTGCAGAGTACTTACTCTATATGTGGCAGATAGAAGATCTGATTCGAGCAAATAATCTTGATATTGATAAGATTCAATCAACGATTATAGATAAGTATCCTGATCTCACAATTGAACAAAAAAAGGAAATGCGAGATTGGTATGAATCATTTATTGATATGATGCGAAGAGAGGGCCTGATTAAATCAGGTCATCTTCAGATCAATAAAAATGTAATTATTGCATTAGATGATTTACATCAGCGTTTACTTTCTGATACAAAATTTGCATCATATTCCGCTCAATTTTATCATACTCTTCCTATAATAGTGGAATTGAGAGCTAAGGCAGGGGAAAATAAAGTCGGAGAGATTGAAACTTGTTTTAATGCTCTATATGGAATCTTAATGTTAAGACTCCAAGGTAAAGAGATTGGGGAAGAAACTACACAGGCAGTCTCTCAGATTGCAAAATTCCTTGCATTACTTTCTTATTACTATAAGAAGGATTATAATAATCAATTGTTTAATGATGAGGCAGATTCTCAGAAATAAAAAATTTTTTCAGCAATGAGTGAAGAATTAAATAATGAAATAAAAAGGCGACGTACATTTGCTATTATATCTCATCCTGATGCAGGTAAAACAACACTCACTGAAAAGTTATTGCTTTTTGGTGGGGCTATTCATGTCGCGGGAGCAGTGAAAAGTAATAAAATTAAGAAAACTGCTACGTCAGATTGGATGGAAATAGAAAAGCAACGAGGAATATCCGTAGCTACGTCTGTTATGGGTTTTAACTATGGTGACTATAAAATAAATATTCTTGATACTCCGGGACACCAGGATTTTGCAGAAGATACTTTTCGAACTCTTACTGCTGTTGATTCTGTAATTATAGTAGTAGATGTTGCAAAAGGAGTGGAAACTCAAACTCGTCGTCTTATGGAAGTGTGTCGGATGAGAAATACTCCGGTTATTATATTCGTAAATAAACTTGACCGCGAAGGACGTGATCCGTTTGACATTCTTGATGAGCTTGAGCAGGAATTGAAAATCAATGTCAGACCATTATCTTGGCCTATAAATATTGGCGCTAAATTTAAGGGCGTCTATAATATTTTTGAACAAGGACTTGATCTGTTTACTCCTTCAAAACAAACTATTAGTGAGCGAGTTGAGATTGAGGATGTAAACTCTCCATTAGTTGATGAATTGATTGGTCATTCTGATGCAGTAAAGTTACGTGAGGATCTTGAACTTATAGATGGTGTATATCCTGAATTTAATGTTGAGGAATATCTTAATGGAGAGGTAGCTCCTGTATTTTTTGGCTCAGCTTTAAACACCTTTGGTGTAAAGGAATTACTTGATTGTTTTGTGAAAATTGCTCCATATCCTAAAGCGATAGATGCAGTGGAACGCCGTGTGTATCCATCAGAGGAGTCTTTTTCTGGTTTTGTATTTAAAATCCATGCAAACATGGATCCAAATCATAGATCTTGTATTGCCTTTGTAAAAGTATGTTCTGGAAAATTTGAAAGGAATGTAAACTATAGACATGTCAGAAGTGATAAAATGATGAGATTTGCAGCTCCTACTGCATTTATGGCTCAAAAGAAAAATGTAGTTGATGAGGCATACCCCGGAGATATTATAGGAATTCCTGATACGGGAAATTTTAAGATTGGAGATACTCTGACATCGGGAGAATTACTCCATTTTAAAGGTTTACCCTCGTTTTCACCTGAAATGTTTAAGTATATTGAAAATGCTGATCCTATGAAAGCAAAGCAATTAGATAAAGGTATTCGTCAGTTGATGGATGAGGGTGTGGCGCAGATGTTTACTAATAGTTTTAATGGTAGGAAAATTATTGGTACAGTTGGACAGCTTCAGTTTGAAGTAATTCAATATCGCCTTCTTCACGAATATGGAGCTCAATGTCGATGGGAGCCTATAAGTCTGTATAAGGCATGTTGGATTGAAAGCGATGATAATAATGCTTTGGAAGCTTTTAAGAAAAGAAAACATCAATTTATGGCTACAGATAAAGATGGAAGGGACGTATTCTTAGCGGACTCCAACTATGTGCTCCAGATGGCACAGAGTGATTTCCCTAAAATCCGTTTCCATTTTGCAAGTGAGTTTTAAAATATAATGCGAATGTAAAAGATATGGTAATAATATATTATTGTTTTAGTTTTTGATTTAAATGAAACAATTATACTTAATTGCCAATAAAAGATACAAAATTTTAGATATTGAAGTTGTCTAAACTTATTTTGAGATGTTAAAAATTCGGTAAAATAAATAAAATACAGCGCATCCTGAAAATGAAGCACTATA